>Ga0208951_1000837_pt1 | contig 13991 bp, 10 predicted proteins | sample GreLakmeMI27MSRF_FD_187702 | JGI IMG/M metagenome (GOLD analysis project Ga0208951, IMG submission 187702) | Freshwater lentic microbial communities from great Laurentian Lakes, MI, USA - Great Lakes metaG MI27MSRF (SPAdes) | ecosystem: Environmental > Aquatic > Freshwater > Lake | place: Great... | reverse complement strand
GGCATCGCTGTCCGAGTCGGACGCGTCTGCAGGCGCGGGCACAACCTCGAAGCCCGGGTGCTGCGTGCCACTGCGCTTGCCGGCTTGCTGGGCCTTGCGCGCAGGCGCCTGGGGCACCGCGCCGCCCTCCTCCTCCTCCTCTTCGCCAGCCTTATCCCAGCCCTTGGTGGCCGCGCGCGCAGCCGCGCGAATCGCCTCGTCGTCGTCGTCATCCTCTTCGTAGCCGCGCGAGCCCACCGCGCGCTTGCGCTTCATGGCGGGCGCGGGCGCGGGGGCTGGCCCGTCATCCTCGTCCTCGTCCTCGTCCTCGTCGCCCGGGGCGCCCGCGTCCGCGTCCTCGGGCTCGTCGAACACGGGGTTGCTGAACCAGGCGTCGGCGGGGCTGACGCCGGCGGCTGGCGCGCGCGGGGCCACCACCAAAGGGTTGCGCTGCGCCTGGGCCTGGGCCCGCGCGGCTGCGCTGCGCTGCGCGAGGCGCTCCCCGGAGGCGTCCCAGTCACCCTCTTGCCCCCCGTCCTCCTCCTCGTCCGACCCGGGCAGCGCCGCGGCGTCGCCCAGCTTGGCGCGTGTGCGACGCTGGGGACCCGCCAGGCTGCGCGCGGAGGCGCCCCGGCGCGCAGCGTACGCCTCGTACATGCGGTCAAGCTCAGCCTCCAGCTGGCGCTCGTCAGCCTCCGAGTCCACGTCGCCATCCTGGTCGCCGCGATGCGCGCAGCCGTCGCTGTCCTCGCTGCCCGACTCCGCCGCCAGCAGCGCGCGCACGTCCGCGCCGCCGTCGGACTCGTCGGAGCCGTCGGAGCCGTCCGCGACGCGCTGCAGCCCCGCCGCGCCGCCGGTGACGCGCTTCAGGGCGAACAGCTCTGCGTCGGTGCCGTACACGTCGCCCTTGGGGTCGGACCCCCCTGCGGCGCCCATTGCGGAGCGCACGCGCGCCTTGGTCTTCGCCTTGGCTTTCGCCTTCTTCTCGCGACGCCGGCGAGCCTCTGCGCGCGCCTGCAGCGCCTCCATCTCAGCCATCAGCGCCTCCTCCCCCTCCTCGCCGCCATCCCCGTCGGCGGCGGCGGCGGCGGCGGCGGCGGGCCCGCCCTCCTCCGCCTCGGCCGCCGCCGCCGCCGCCTTTGCCGCCACTGCGCGCGAGCGCCGCACGGCGTCGCGCCACTTGAGCAGCGCTCGGAAGTCCTTCTTGCCCAGCACGCGCAGGTCCTGGCACGCCAGGCGTACCTCCTCGCCGGTGGCCGGGTGGCGGTCCAGCTCCCCGCCGGCCGCGATCTTGAGCTCGTTCCAGGCGCCAAGCGCCTCCGCGGGGCGCTCGCTGTCGATGAACGCCTCGCCCGCGTCCGCAGACTTGAACAGCACGCCGCTGGCGCTGTCGTAGCCCCCTCGGTTGCGCTTGTGCTCCCCGTCCTTGCGCTGCAGCACGTCCTCGCCCACGCCATCCTCCCCGCCGCCAGACTCGACGCTGGCGAACAGGCACGACGGGTCCAGCAGCCGCCGATCCAACTTGCCCGGCGCGCGAAAGCCGTGGCATGCAACGTAGATCTCGGCGGAGGTAGCGCGAGAGGCGAGCGGCTTGGTGCTCTCCACGCGCTCGAACAGCTGGTGGAAGGCGTATAGCAGCGCGTGATACTCCGGGCTGCGGAACACCTTTGTGAGGAACAGTCCCTTTGGCGCCAGAAAGTCCGTTGCCAACCGACACGCCTCCAGGATCAGCGCAGCCTGGGTGTACGCCTCCGCGCTCCACGCGCCGCCCACGTTGGGGGCGCCGTCGCACACCACCACGTCGAAGCGGCCGTTGGGCGGGAGAACCTTCTTGATTGCTGCGCGGCAGCGGTCGGTGGTGATGTCCTCAGTTAGGGTGATCACACCGCGGATGGGCTTGATGGGCACCAGGTCGATTCCCACGATAATGGAGGACATGGGCATGTACTTATGCGCAACCTGAGAGAAGGGGGGTTAGGAGGGGAGTATGGGGGGCAGCAGTATTGTTGGCACGCGCCTGCAGCCAGCCTCCAGGCGCGGCGCAGAGGTCCAGGAGCGAGGAGGACTTTGCGAGGAAGTCGTATTTTTTGTTGAGCTGCACCAGCTTGAAGGCTGCGCGGGAGCGGTACCCTTGCTCCTTCGCCAAGTGGTAGAACTTGTCTGCGGGGCGGCGCAGGCGGCGGAGTGAGACACGCGCAGGCGCGGACACAGCGCGCGGGACTCGGAGAGGCGCGCAAAGAGAGCACATAGCGCAGCCGCCGCAACACATCGCCCGCGGCGGCTCACAATGGAGAGCAGCCAGCCCAGGGCGCCAGTTGCGCACGCGCTGCGCTGCACGGCACACGCACGCGGCACGGGCGTGGCGGGCTGCTGCGAGCGAGGCGGGATGGCGACGCGCGAGCCAGCAGCCGCCGGGTGCGAGACCGTCGCAGCAGGGGCGCCCGGGCCGGGCAGTGGCGCCTCGGGCACGCACCAAGACGGTGCTTTCCCTTGGTCTTCTTGGGCATTGCGGGCGCGAGGCCTAGGAGGCGAGGGCGAGAGCGCGAGGGCAAGAGTTACCCCGGATGTCCTTCACTCACACGCAACACACGACTGCTGCACACACTACTGACTGCTGCTTTGGTGTGAGGTGTGACACAGAGCCGCCCAACGGAGAAGCGAGCGAGTATGCGTCATGCACGGGCGCCCCATTTCATCAGCGTACGACCGCGTTTGGCGAGCACTCGTTGGCGCCGTCGCTGAGCCTATGCCGTCCACGCTGACGGCGCCTTGCGGCGCCGCGCTGGGCGTGCGGTGCGGCCCGAGACGGTCGGCTTCGCGCGCAGCCGCTCACTCTTCCCAGACGCGCCTGGGAAGGAGCGCCTCTGCGGGCGGCAGATTGTCGGTGCGTGGCGCCCGACCTGGGCCTGGCTGCGGGGATCTTGACTGTGTGCCTGCGCAAACAACACTCTCAGCTCCTGACTGTGCGCCTTGCCCGCAGGCACCGACCACGTCTCGCACGCCTGGGACCAGCGCAGGCGCTGCCAACCGTCTGGATGAGGCGGCCGTGAGTGCGTTGCACGACGCCATGTCAGACTTCCTGCGCGGGCGGGCGGTGGGTGGAGGCTCACTGAGCTCTGCGGCGGCGCTGACCCTCGCCGCGGCGCTGGTGCCTCCGCTGCTGAGCGCGGTAGATGGCGCGGGGCGCGGGGCGGCGCTGGAGCAGCTTCTGGGCGTGGTTGCGGCGGTGGCCGCCCGAGACGGCGACCACTCAGCAGCGCTCGCCCAGGAGGCGGAGGAGGAGGAAGAGGCGCCTTCCGAGCTGCAGCTGACCCAGTCCGTGGCGCACACGGCAGGCGCGCGCCCGTTGCGCCCCAGGCGCCTCGCTCAGAGCGCCTTAGCCACAACGTGTCAACATGCACTTTTCCCAACTCGCTTTTCCCACTCACCGCTACCCCCCCGCCCGCGCAGATCCGGGCGAGCAGGCTTTGCGTTCGGAGCTGGGCGGCGTGATTCTGGGCGCGCTGAGGGAGCGTGAGAGCGCGGCAGGGACAGCATCGCCCCCTCCGGGGCCCCACGAGGTGTGCGCACACTCTCTCCCGTCGCATAGCTGTGCAGCTTCTCACACGCGCGCTGGCTATCCCTCCAGCTGGCCAACGCGCGCATGCTGGCCGCGCTGATGCTTGTGTTTGTGCGCGACCGCGAGGCTCTCGTCCTGTCCGCCGCCCCGCCTGCGCATGTTCGCGCCACGCCGGCGCCGCCGGCGGCCGCCCTCACACAGGCCGCGTCCCTGGAAGCCCAGCTGGCGTCGGCCGACCGCGCCGCCGCCGAGGCCGCCGCCGGCGCGCGCTTCCAGGCAGCGCAGCTGCAGGCTCTGCAGGACAGCGCGGCTGGCCTGGAGGCTGCTGCGCTCGCCGCCGCCGCCGCGCGCGACGCCGCCGCGGGCGAGTCCTCCGCCCTGCGCGAGCGAGTGGCGCTGCTGGAGCGCCAGCTGGCGGACGCGCACGCGCAGAGGGTGGACGCGGAGGTGGCCGCAGAGATGGCGGCGGTCAGCGCCGCAGCGGCCGCCGATGCCGCGGAGGAGATGGTTGACCGAGTGGTTGGCGCAGAGGCGCGCGCCGCCCACGCGGGCGCAAGCTTTGCGGCCGAGCGCACGGAGCTGGTGTCCTTCGTCGCGCGCGCGCAGGCTGCTGCTGAGAGCGCAGAGCGCGAGGCGGCCAGCTTGCGCCTGGCGCTGGCAGCGTCCAAGGAGGAGACGCTCGCGGCGGTGGCTGCGCGCGCGGCGGACGGCGCTGCGTTCGCGCAGGCGCTGGCGGCGAAGGAGGCGGAGCTGCTGCAGGTGAACCGGCTGGCGGCCGCGCGGTGGAGCGACCGCGAGGACGCGCTGCGCGCGCTGTCCGACGCTCAGGAGAAGCTTCGCCGCACCGCCGCCGAGCTGGCTGACGTCAGCGGCCACGCGGCTGAGAGCAGCACGGAGCTGGCGCAGCTGCGCGAGCGCTGCGACCGCGCCGAGCGCTGGCTGGACGACGCAGAGGCGAAGCACACGCAGGCGCTGGCTGCGGCCAGGGAGCAGCTCGCCGCTCAGCACTTCGAGGCGCAGAGCGCGGCGCAGGCGGACCTGGAGCGACTGCGGGAGCAGCTGGCGCTCGCCATGGACGCCCAGGAGGGCGCGCAGAGCCGCGCCAGCCAGCTGGAGGCGTCCCTGCGCTCACAGCAGGCGGAGGCGGCGGCCAGGCTGGCGCAGGTGCAGGTGGCGGCGCAGGCGGCCACGCAGCGCGCTGCGGAGGCGGAGGCGCGAGCGGAGGCGCTGGCCAAGCGGGCCGCCCTGGCGGCGGCTGCGGCGGACCAGCAGCAGCCCCCAAAGGTGGGCCTCATAACGCCTGTACCCGCGGCGGTGCCAGACCCGCCCGCGGCCCAGCCGCTCGCGGAGAAGCTGGCCGCGCTGTCCCGGATGAGCAAGGCCTTGCTGGTGGAGGAGGCGCAGGCACGCGGGCTCAGCACGGCCGGCTCGGTGGCGGAGCTGCGGGATGCGCTCAGAAGCGCGCGCAAAGAGCACGCGTAGTTAGTTCTTTCTATTCAAGTGATGAGTCGATCACAATCAGAGCAGCCTCCCTCGCCGAGCCTGTCACGCCTGCGCGGCATCACCTGAGCGTGTGTGCGTGTGTGTGGGGTGCCCTCCTGTGGCGGCGCCTGTCTCCTCCTCCTCCTCCTCAGCACAATGGCAACAACCGAAGCGGACTGGAACGCTGCATGGGCAGACCCCGAAGGAGCAGCGCCTTCTGTCGAACGGACGGAGGAGAGCGACAGTGAGGAGGCACGAGGAGTGGCTGAGGGCGAGGAAGAACTGTTGCTCGCTACACCCGGCGCTGCAGCCGCACCGCGCACCCGCCTTGAAAACAAGTGGCTGAAAGCAAACCCGCTCATCCCCAAAGGCCAGAAGAGGCGGTGCGTTTACGGCGTGCTGCAGAACCTGTCAACACCTAAACGCTCCCTGTCGCTCTCCTGCTCCCGCGCTCAGCGCTGCGGAAAACGCCCGCTCGCTTCTCAGCGAGCCCGAGCAGCCGCTGCCGAAAGCGCAGCGGATCCGAAGCGGGGAGAAGCCGGGCCGGCCTCGGGCCACGCCCTCAGATCGCACCCGACGTCTGCGCCGCGAGCCTGGGCCCCCGCAGGAACTGGTCTCCTCTGCCCTGCCGGAGGATCGCTGCAACCACTGCGTCAACTGCAAGCGCAAGGATTCTCTCAAGCAGGGCTGCATTCGCGGAATGGCGCGATATGGCAATGTGGGAGCAGGCCTGACACTGCTAGGCCCCTATTCCGTGGGCATATTCGTGGGCGTGTACTGGCCTACGGACGGAAAGCACTACGCCGCAGAGGTGATGTCGTACGACGCAGAGTCGATGAAGCACGAGGTGAAGTACTTCATCGACCATAAGAAAGAGTTCATCGCCCTCTATAAGCGTGAGCATCAAGTGCGCGTGCTGGAGCGCCTGCCTGGCCCCCCCGCGCGCCCTGGGCAGCCCCGCCCGACGCGCCAGGTTGCCGCGGCGCCGTGCGAGGCGGCTCGGCAGAGCAGCTCCATCGAGCAGAGCGACGCGGAAAGCATGGATGAGGGCACGGATGGCGAGGAAGAGCCGCCACTGCCTGGGCCCCTGGTATCCTTACGGATGACCACTCTGTTCTCTCGCTGCGCAGTGCGGTGGCGGCTGCGCAGCGCAGCGCGGAGGAGCACGCTGCGCGCCTCACCGTGGCGGAGCGGAAAGTCGTTCGCAGGCACGCGAGGGCGGCAACTGCCGCCGCAGCTGCAGAGTGGGCTGATGTGAAGCTCGCCCACGCCCGCGCGACGGCTGCGTTGGAGCAGAAGACCCTGAAAAGACTCCAGTCACGCCTGTGCGACGCGGTTGATGTAGAGCAGCTTGCCGCGATTGCCGAAGAGGAGCGCGAGATGGAGCGCCGGAAGGCCAACCTAGAGGAGCGCAGGCGCGCATTGCTCCAGGCGCGCCAGGAGCGAGAGACGGCGGAGACGGGGGCACTGCCGTTGTTGCTGATGGCACCGGAGGCGATGGAAGCCGATGCAACGTGATTCGTTACGTACAAGTTCTATCTTTCATCACCTCCCTCCGCCTGCTTGCGCACCATGCAGCGCCCGCGCGTCGACCCTGTGCTGAAGGAAGCTCCTTGGAGCGAGGAAGCTGAGCCGCTGGGGCCGCGACGGTGCGGTGTAAAGCCCCTGACACGACGCTGACCTCCGTCTCGCTTTTCTTGTCTTGTTCCCACTCCCAGCGCTGCCATAGCCGCGAAGGAGAAACCGAAGGAGCTCGCCACACCTCAGCGGAGCAGCGGCCCCCCGCGCGGCCGTCGTTCAGCCGGTAAGGGCACACCCGCGTAGCGCAGTGAGACCCGCGCATCTCACCCTCGCCTCAGCAGGTGGCGCGCGCCCTTACTCCCGCTGCGGTAAGTGCCCACCGTGTCTCAATGCGCTGAGCGGCAAAAAAGCGTGCGTCCGAGGCCAGTCCGAACGCCACGACGGGGCCTGGCTCTCAACGGCGGTGAGCAGGCCATCGGCATCCTCATCGGTTTCTCTGAGGGCCGTGACCCCACGGGCCAATTGCGCATGTCGCGCTAGGCAAAGATCATTGGCTTTGACCCGTGCACCTGGAAACACAAGATCCGATGCACCACGGGCGAGGAGAGCTGGCTTGCGCTGTACAGCAATGACCACGTGCGCATCCCCCACCCCAAGCCCGGCAACGGCAGCGGCCCTGCGCAGCTGGAGAGCGAGGCTCAGGGCGCTGCGAGCGACGGCGAACCGGTGTCCGAGGACATGGACGTGAGCAGCAGCGATGATGAGGAGATGGCGCACGCAGAGGCTGCGGCTCCGCCTGGGGACATTGACCCGGTGCAGGAGCAGGGCGCTCTGGCCCTGCTGTCGGCGGTGTCGGGGCCTTTGTCGGAGCTTGACATGCTGCGCCGCCGGCTGGCGGCGGAGCAGCGCAAGTGCGATGCGCTGGCGAAGCAAACTAAAGACGCCACCACAGCCTCCGCTACCGCTGCCGCCGCCGCCTTCGCCGCCGCCGAAAAGGCTCAGCGCAAGCGCACCGCCGCTGACGCCGCGGCCGTGGCTAAGGCTACTGCCGCCACGGCCTCGGATGCAGCCAGCGCCAAGCTCTCTGCTGCGGAAGCAGCGTGCGCGGCTCAGGACGATGTGGTGAAACAGCTGCGCGCGCACATCCGTCGTGCGGAGGAAGAAGAGATGAAGCAGCAGCAGGCGCAGGAGGCCGCTGCGGAGAAGGCAAAGCTGCTGCGCGAAATGGAAGAGAAGCTGCGCGAAATGGATGCGAACAAGGCGCGTCAAGAGCAAGTCGACCGCGAGATACAACGCCTGAAACGAGGAGTTGGAGCGGGAGCAGGCAGAGTGTCAGCTTGCAGGAGCGCCTCCGCTTCAACTCCACTGACGCGCGCTGACGCCGGATGACACGGCGCCGATGGATGGACCGGCTTGAAGGGAAACGGGTGCAACAATGTGTGCTTTTCTGACGCTGCGTGCTTTGACTAGAGCTCTAACGTTGCCTGCGCCTTGCGTCCCTTCCACGCCCCGCGCCCCGGCCTCCGTAGCGCCACCACTGCGTCCAGCATCGCGCTGCCCGGCGGCGCCGTGAGGAGCTGCACCATGCGCTGGCACTTGGCGCCCATGTCGTTGCTGACGGAGGGGCAGATCGCCTCTGGTTTGAGCCACGCCACAGCATCGCGCAGCTCCGCGAAGCTGCTGTGCTCGCTGTACGGGACATCATACTTGACCAGGGAGCCACGCCTGGTGCGCGCGCCGCCCGTGCGCGCAGCCTCCCTGCCAAAGGCCCAACCGGAGGGTGCAAAGCCCACGCAGGTGTCGAAGCGCCCGCGGTAGTGCGCCAAGATGCCCTTCATGCGGCCAAATGAGACGCACGCCATGGGCACGATGTGCACGTTGGTGTGCGCGTCTTCAGACGTGAGCAGCTGCGCGTCTGCCACAGCCAGCGGCAGGCAGGCCAGCACCTCCCGCTTGGCGGCGCCGGCGTAGAGGCGGGCGCCCGCAGCGTGCGCTGCTGCGAATGCGACGCGCTCCTTGCCGATGGTGTAGGAGCCGCACAGGAAGAGCGTGCGTCGCACGTTGAACCCTTCGCTGCGCACCGCGTTGGCCACGAACGCAGCAGCCTCGCTGGCTGGCGGGAACACCGCGGCCGGGTCGCAGTAGGTGGTGTCCAGAATCAGCTTCAGCCGCGCGCGCCGCTCTCCAGAGAGCGCCCCAAGCGCCGGTGCCAGCAGTGGCCCATGTAGCTCGGTGCTCCATCGGCAGTCGCCCGTGTGCAGCACCGGCGCATGCGGCTCCAGCGGGTCGAACAGGATCATGGCGGCGCCGGGGCAGTGGTTGGCGTCGAACAGCGTCACCCCGACGCCGTCGATGACGCACCGCTCGTTCAGTGGCAGCTCGCGCAGCAGCTGCGGGCGCACGCGCAGGCGCAGGCGGCACAGCGCGGCGGTGGATGGTGTGCAGAAGATGGGCGCGGTGCTTGGCCAGCGTGGGCCGAGGCCTTTGTAGTGGTCGCTATGGAAGTGAGTCAGGAACCAACCGCTGGGAGTGCTCATCCGAGCAGCAGCGCCCGTGAAGCCATCTACAACGAAAGGGGTGCCAGGCACAGCCTGCCAGGGCGGCACGGCGCCTGCATAGGCGACGCCAGAGCCCCGAGCACGAGCGGGCGCGCCTGCCTGCGCACCGCTGCCGCGATTGCCACCAGCGCGTCCAGCGCGTCGCGGCGGTACGGCAGCGGTCGCAGGCAGGTGCGGTCGCTTGGCAGGTGGCGGCGCAGAGCCTCCAAAGAATTCGTAGATTGAGCGCTCCGGCCCGCATGCGGCAGCAACAACACGCTTCAACTGCAGCGGCTGCACCCCCGCGTCTGCGCTGGGGTGCAGAGTATGCGCGGGCAGAGGAAGTGGAGCACCGGTTAAGGCAGCGCGTGCAGCGGTGAGTGCAGCGAGTACGCGCAGCCTTGGGCCCATCGCAAGCAGGCCCCACTCCACCAGCTGGTCCTCGCCCGCAGCAGCTAGGGCGGGCCACGTGACGGCGGCGGCGCGCAGCACGGGCTCGTACTTTGAGAGCTGAGAGCGAAGAGGAAGTGAGGGAAGGAGAGAGACATCTGGCATCCTTCGCGTCGCCGCAGCCCCATGCGCACCCGCAGCGTGTCCATGAACGCGCCCACGCGCGAGTCGCTGTCCGATACGCCGTCTGCGGGCGCGGGAGCAGACCTGGCGGCCGCGCTCAGAGGCACGCTTCAAGCGTCGCACCCACCCAGCGCCGCACCACTGGGCCTGCGCCTGCTCCTCCTCGGCCTCCTCCTCATCTTCCGACTGCGCCGCGTCGTGCGCGTCGTAGAGCTGTGTGATGTGTGCAACAGGCGCCTCCTCGTCGCCCTCGCTCGCAGCAGCTTGGTCGTCCAGCTGCACCAGCTGCTCTATGGCGTCGCAGTTGGGCTCCTCGTTCTCTGTGCACGCAGAGCGGAGCGCCTCTGCTTCTTCCAGGTCTTCCACACAGCCGGCCAAAGCAGGCGCTTGCGTGAAGCCCCACGCGTCATCCCAGGCAGACTTCTGCATTCTCTGCAGCAGTGGCGGCACAGAGGTGCGTGCAGGCGCGATATGGACGGCGGAGGCAACAACTGTGCCCTTTTTTTTGCGCTAGTGACTGCACTATACGTGTACGTGATGGTGAGCCTCTGCGCCAAGCGCGAAGCGCCATTTTGCGCATTGTGCTCGCCTCCGCTAGCTCTGTTCAGGTCTTGTCTGCCGCAATGCCGCTGGACATTGACTTGGCGTCTCTGCGCGGGCAACTGAAGCAGGCTCGCGACGAGCTGGAGCAGTGGGCTCAGAACTTGGCGACGGAGGCTCGCAAAGCGAAACACAAGCACGACGCTGTGCTGGAGGGGCAGTACGGTGCGCAGCAGCAGCACGGGAGGCGGTGGCGGTGGCGGGCGCACGCGCTCTGTTGGTGGATGCTCGCCGCGCACGGTATTGACGCTGACGCGTCTGCTCTGTCTCGCGCGCGCAGGCGAACAGCTGGCGCTAGAGGAGCGGGAGCACGCGCTGTCTCGACAGGTGGAGGAGCTGGCGCAACGTGCGTCGCACCCCGCGCCTGTGCCTCGCGCCTCCCTGGCTTGCTCGCCCCCGTCCCGCCCGCTCGCCGCACAGGACTCACCCGCGCGCACAGTGGCGGAGGAGCAGGGCGCGGAGGAGGAGGCGCTGGCAGAGGAGGCGCAGCAGGCGCGTCGCCGTCTGCCGCGTACAAACCCCCGCCTCCTGAGCGTCTCCCCCTCTCCGCTCTGCTCCCCTCGCGCAGGCCCGCGACGCCGCCGACGCGCTGCCCACGCAAGTAGCCTCCCTCGCTGCTGACGTGGCTACCACGCGGGAGCGCCTGGCGCGCGCCAAGGCCGGTGCGTGTGCCCGTCCCTCCTCTGCGCAGCTCTCATCCTCTTTCTCACCCGTCCGTCTTCTTCCCTTCAGCCGAGGGCGTGCGCGTCGCCAGCGTGACGGGCACGCTAGACACTGTGGCGCAAGTGGTAGACAAGTACGCCAGCCAGCTGGGCATGAGCTTCAGTCACGGTGCGCCACCTGCCCTCCTGCGCTCGCTCCGCGCGACGCTCACAGCTCGCACGCAGCGCCCGGCGAGTTCACGGTGACCTTCCATCTGCTGGACGCGGCGGAGCCAGAGCGAGAGTGCAGTTTCACGCTGCTCACTGATGCGGGCGGCCCCGGCTCCGCCTATACGCTGGCCGCCTGCCAGCCGCAGCTGGACGCGGCGCCGCAGCTTCTGGCACAGCTCAACGCGCAGCCGCAGAGCCACGGGCTGCAGCGCTTCGTGGCCGCAATGCGGGGGGCGTTCAGGGCTGTGTGCGCGCCCGCTCAACTCTGTGCAGCGTGATGTAGTGCATCAGTGCATTTTCAGTCCAGCCTCCTTGGCGTGCGGCACCTCTCCACAATCAGGGTGTCACCCCTCGAGTCTCGCGCCACGCGAAGCTCCGCGTCCGCGTACAGCGTGTCAAACCAGCCGGAGCCGAAAGGCGGTATGTTCAGCGGCTTCGCTGCAGGGCGGCGCACTTCTGCGGCGCTGAAGGCGAAGCGCGTGCGTGTCTGGCTCTCCACCTGCGCGCGTGCGGTGACCACGAAGGCGTACGAGTCCTCCGCTCCAAACAGCACCGCGTTGGACAGCGTGCCCTTCTGCACGTCAATGCTTTGATAGCTCTCCCCGGCCGCGCAGCCCGTGAACGGTAGCCCGTTTTCCAAGAGCCACAACGTCTCCCGCTCGCTCGTCCAGAGCAGGCGCCAGCAGCCCGTGAGCACACCAGCGTCAGTCGGAGCGACACCGCCCGCAGCCACCTCCGCGCGGCTAAAAGCAGCCAGCTGGTCCACAAGTGCCTCCACTGCGGCGCGAGTGCCGCTCCCAGAGCTCACGCCGCGCGCAGTGCCCGCCACGCACTGCCGCAGAGCCTGCTTCGCACGGGCTATTGCGCCCCGTCGCAACCACGCGTCAGCGGCCGACTGTAGCACCTGCAGCGGGTTGGCGCCGCCTTGAGCTGCACAGCGCAGAGGTTTGGCTGTTCGCTGCGCCACCTCCTGTCTGTTGCCTCCTGCACGGGCAGGCGTCAACCTCCCGGCCAACATCACGCGAGAGGCGAGGAGCGTGGAGATGGTGTTGTGGCAGCCTAGCAGGACGCATGCAGCAGGAGGGGAGTCCCGCCTGCTGCCACTTTTGACGCCTCCGGAGATACGCAGCCTAATAGCAGTGCGCGGGCTGCAGTCGGCCAGCTTCTGGTGCCACCCGTGCCGCCCGTGCTTTGCTGCGACAGTGCTCATGGACTTACCACCGCCACTCCTCCCGTTCTTCTTTGAGCCTGAGGTGCCTGAAGAGCCCCCGGCGCTACAATTCAGTGCCGCAGAAGCTGCGCTATTGCTGGCGGTATGCCGCGGCGACCACGACGGCTGCAAGGCTGCCTTGAAAGCGGGCGCAAGCGCTCGCGTGCGCATCCGCCGCGTCGACGCACTCAAGCTCCTGGGCAGCGACGCGCACCTGGGTTCTCAGTGGTGGGGCACGCAGTGCTCCTTCCCGCTGCTTTACATGGCCGGTAAATGGGCGAGCAGCGAAATCTGCTACCTGCTACTCCGTGCCGGCGCCTCCACTGCCGACTGCACGTCTCTGGGAGTGACGGCGCTGCACATGGCCGCGCAAGAGGGCCGCGCTGGGGTGGCTGACGCGCTCCTGCGTGCTGGGGCGGTGCCGCACGCTCGCGACGCGGCTGGCTGGACGGCGCTGCATTATTGCGCCAACCACCGGTGGGCCACCTGGGGCTGTAAACCGCTGGATGGTCACCTGGACGTTGTGCGCCTGCTGCTGGCACCCGCCAGCGACGAGGTCTCGTTTGCGCGTCTGCCCGCGACTCTTGCACTCGCTGTGGACGAGGATGGAGCGACAGCCATGCACGCGGCCGCGCAGTCCGGCAGCACGGCGCTGTGCCGCGCGCTGTACGAGCACGGCGTCCCTGCGTCCTCGCCGGCTGGCGAATACAGCGCAGTGCACGTGGCGGCGTCTCACGGTCGCACAGAGGTGCTTGCGCAGCTGCTGGACTGGGCGCCGGAGAGCCTGCGTGCGCTGGACGACCGGGGTGAGCCTCCCATCTGCGTGGCGGCCTCGCACGGCGCGGTGGGAGCTCTGCTGCTGCTGGTGCAGCGGGGCGCGGGCCTGGGCTCACCCCGCGGCCTGCTGCGCGCCGCGGCACGCTCAGGCAGCGTGCCCGCGCTGGTGGCGTGTCTGACGCTGGGATGTCGCCGCGGGCTGGGCCCCGCCTGCGCAGCCGCGAGGCAGCTGGCGCGCAGCCGCCCGCCTCCCCACGCGCCCCCCTCTGTGGAGGCTGCGCACGCGGCGCGCCGCCAGGCGGCGCACGTGTGCCTCAAGCTGCTGCTGGCAGCTGAGCAGGTGCCCATCCGCTGGTCTCCCGCAGCGCACGGGCAGCACCCGAGGCACTTCCGCACGCGCGTCCACGCGCTGCTCAGAGCCCTCCACCCAGCGCAGCACCTGCGCAGCCTGCCGCAGCACCTGCGCGACCGCATCCTGTTCTCCGCGGTCGCGTGGGAGGCGCAGACGCTCCTGTGGCCCCCTCTGGACGCGCAGCTGTGGCACCTGGTCGAACACGTGGAACAAGTTCGAACTCAAGCTGCCCTCCCGGAGTGCGAGCCCTTCCAAGAGAACGACCCGTACGGACTCGCGGAGGAGGAGGAGGCTCCCTTGGTGGTTGACCCCGCCATGCAGGAGCTGCTGGACGTGGATGGCTGGATCTCGGGCGAGGAGGAGGAGCTCCTGGAGGCGATGGCGCAGATGGAACTGGAGATTGGAGGGGGTGATGCCTCCGACGAGGGCGACGAAGCGGCTCTAGGCGGCCCGCCGGCGCTGCAATAGAAATCCGGGTGACTCGTCTCATACGTCCTGTCCCGTCAGCTGTCCCCTCACACCACCGGCG
>Ga0208951_1000836_pt1 | contig 13994 bp, 5 predicted proteins | sample GreLakmeMI27MSRF_FD_187702 | JGI IMG/M metagenome (GOLD analysis project Ga0208951, IMG submission 187702) | Freshwater lentic microbial communities from great Laurentian Lakes, MI, USA - Great Lakes metaG MI27MSRF (SPAdes) | ecosystem: Environmental > Aquatic > Freshwater > Lake | place: Great... | reverse complement strand
ATAATTTTATATTTATAATTTTTTAAATTTATTATTCTTAAAAGATTATTGCTTTTTAAAAGTAATTGAGCATTATAAAATTAAAAATTGAATAAATATAATTTAAATATTATTTAACTATTATAAAAGAATGACTGATTTTGAAAACAAGAAACCATCTAAAATCATCGGTATTCAATTTAGTATCTTAAGTCCTTATGAAATTCAAAAGGGTTCCGTTGTAGAAATTACAAACAGGGATACTCATATAAATAACAAACCTGTTTTAGGTGGATTATTTGATCCACGAATGGGGGTTTTAGATCCTGGAATGATTTGTCCTACAGATGGACTAGACTATGTTCAAACCCCTGGTTATTTTGGTCATATTAATTTATCTAGACCCGTTTATTATATTCAATATTTATCAACAATTATGAAAATATGTAGATGTTTATGTATTAAATGTAGCAAACTTTTAATTGATAAAGAAAAATACAATTATTTATTAAAATTAAATGCTGAAACACGATGGAATAAAGTATTTGCTTTAGCAAGTAAAAAACATCGTTGTGGTGAGGATTCACATAATGGGTGTGGATGTTTACAACCAAAAATAAGAAAAGAAGGTTTAGCAACAATTATTGCTGAATGGAACGATAAGGAAGAAGAATTTAATAATTATGATTTTAAAAAAGAAGATACAAAAATGACAATGAAAATTATACCAGAAATGATGTTAAAAATTTTCAAAAAAATTTCAGATGAAGATGTTAATTTTATGGGATTTAGTCCAATTTGGTCGCGTCCCGAATGGATGATTTGCCAAGTTTTAGCAGTTCCTCCACCACAAGTAAGACCTTCAATTAAGCATGACGCACAACAACGAAGCGAAGATGATTTAACACATATTATTATTAATATTATTAAAGCTAATAAAATGTTACAAGAAAAAATAGAGCAAAATTCAGCATCAAATGTAATAGACGATTGGACTACTGTTTTACAATATTATATTGCTACATTGGTAGATAATAAAATTCCCGGTGTTGCTGCCGTTGCTCAACGCTCCGGTCGTCCTTTAAAGGCAATTAAAGAAAGACTCAACGGTAAAAGCGGTCGAGTTAGAGGTAATTTGATGGGTAAACGCGTCGATTTTAGTGCTCGGTCGGTTATTACACCGGATCCTAATTTATCTATTAGTCAATTAGGTGTTCCGTTAAAAGTGGCAAAAAATTTAACAAAACCTATTATTGTTACGGCTAAAAATAGAAATTATTTGCGCACATTAATTTTAAATGGTCCCGACGAGCATCCTGGAGCAAAAATTTATGAGCGAAAAAACGGAGATTGTATTAGTCTTCGGTATGTTGATCGCGAGTCAATTAATTTAGAATTGGGTGATATTGTTCATCGTCATATGTTAGATGGTGACGCAATCCTTTTTAATCGACAACCAACCCTTCATAGAATGTCAATGATGTGTCATATTGTTAAAGTAATGTATAAAGGAGACACTTTTAGAATGAATGTTGCCGATACCAAACCATACAATGCCGATTTTGACGGAGATGAAATGAATTTACATATGCCACAAGACGATGAATCTGAAATTGAACTCAAAACTCTGGCTGCTGTAAAATATCAAATTATTAGTCCGGCAAACAATAAATCCATTGTTGGTATTTTTCAAGATTCATTATTGAGTAGTTATTTATTTACACGAGAGGCTATTAATTTTAACTCTCGGACATCAATGAACTTAATGGCACATCTGAAAACTATTGATTTAAAAAAGATAAATTTTGACCAACAATCGCAGAGCAGTTTTTCATTATTAAGTCTAATTATTCCAAACATTAGCTTAAAATATAAAACAAAGCAATATAGCGAAACCGAAGATTATAGCAAATCAAACAATGTTTTGGAAATTAATAAAGGAAATATTAAACGTGGACACATTGAAAAAAGCATTTTAGGAGATACCACACGTGGTTTAATTCATCGGATTTATAATGATTATGATGTGGATGCTGCGTGTGATTTCATTAATAATTTACAAGACATTGTAACTGAATATATGAAAATTCATGGTTATAGTGTGGGAATTAGCGATCTTATTGCGGATAAAGAAACAAATGACAAAATTAATGAAACAATTAATAAGAAAAAGATAGAGGTGAAATCGCTAATAGATGAAACGCATTTAGGTATTTTTGATAATAAAACAGGACGCTCAAATGTTGAAGAATTTGAAACACGAATCAATAATATTTTAAATAAAGCTTCTTTTGAAGCAGGTAAATTGGGTCGTCAAAATTTAGATAGCACTAATCGTTTTGTTATTATTGTAAATGCTGGTTCCAAAGGTAGCGATTTAAATATCTCACAAATGATCTCTTGCTTGGGACAACAAAACGTAGATGGAAAACGAATCCCATATGGATTTGAAGATAGAACATTACCACATTATACTAAATATGATGATTCTCCAAATGCGCGTGGATTTGTCGAAAATTCATTTATTGGTGGATTAAATCCAGATGAACTATTCTTTCATGCTATGGGTGGTCGTGTCGGTTTAATTGATACAGCATGTAAAACGAGTCAAACAGGATATATTCAACGACGACTGATTAAAGGATTAGAAGATTTGATGGTTCATTATGATATGACTGTTCGTAATAATAAAAATAAAATTATTCAATATAGTTATGGGGATGATAACTTTGATCCGGTAAGAGTTGAGTCGCAACAAGTTCCTTTTGTTAATATGACTATTGAAGAAATTTATGGTCATTATCAAATGCCGAATGATTATACTAAAGATTCACTTTACGGAACATTATATACGAAACAAGCATATAGTAAATTTAAAAGGCAAAAACCCGAATTAGATAAAAAGTGCAAATTTTATATTGATTTCATACTTAAGGCACGAGATGATGTAATTGCTAAAATATTTAATCGAGTTTATAAACCTTCGGTGAATGTTCCAGTATCATTTACTCATATTATTAATAATATTGCCGGCAACCAAGAAGAAAACGTTATTATAGACATTACACCATTAGAAGTGTTTGAACTTATTGAAAATAATTTTGAAAAATTAAATTTGTTAAACTATTGTAAGCCAAACGAACTTTTTAAAGTATTATATTATTATTATTTAAGTCCAAAAGAATTGTTAATGCACAAACGATTGACCCGTAAATCTGTTGATATTTTAATAACAATAATCAACAATGCTTATAAGAAAGCATTAGTTGCGCCCGGAGAAATGGTTGGTATGATTGCGGCACAAAGTATTGGCGAACCTACAACACAATTAACATTAAACACCTTTCATTTTGCTGGTGTTGCTTCAAAATCTAATGTTACTCGTGGTGTTCCTCGTATTGAAGAAATATTATCATTAAGTGATAATCCAAAGAGTTTATCTTGTACTATTTATTTAAATAAATTAGACTGCTATGACCAAAATAAAGCAAAAGAATATATTTCCAAAATTGAGAACACCAAATTACGGTCGCTTGTTGAATCAATTGAAATTTGCTTTGACCCCGACGATTTAAATACATTAATGAGCGAAGATGCGGGTTTAATGAAAGAATACAACGAATTTGAAAAATTATTAGATGACTGTAACACCACTTATGATAATAGTAAAGATAAATCAAAATGGATTATTAGAATGTATATGAACAAAATAGAAATGTTAGATAAAAATATCTCAATGGATGATCTTCATTTTGCATTAATGAATAGTTATAATAACTTGACATGTATGTATACTGATTATAACTCAGAAAAATTAATTTTTAGAATTCGTATTAATAAGAATCTTCAATTATTAAAGAAAAAGAAAAATAAGAATGTTTTAGAATCATTGGATCAAAGCGATGAAATATATTTATTAAGAAACTTACAAGAAGAATTACTAGATAATCTTATTTTACGCGGAGTAAAAAATATTGATAAAGTAACATTGCGAAAAATCACTGATAATTTTGAGGAAATTGATACAAAATATATTAAAAAAGATTTATGGGTATTAGATACATTAGGAAGTAATTTATTAGATATTTTGGCCTTGGATTTTGTAGATAAAACGCGAACTATTTCAAATCATATTATAGAAATTTATAACACATTCGGAATTGAAGCTGCTAGACAAAGTATATTTGATGAATTTTCAGAGGTTATTGAGTTCGATAGCACATATATTAATTATCATCATTTAATTATGTTGGCAGATAGAATGACATGTAATGATAAGATGGTTTCTATTTTTAGGCATGGTATTAATAATGATGATATTGGAGCTATTGCCAAAGCATCTTTTGAAGAAACTCCAGAAATGTTTTTAAAAGCCGCAAAACACGGAGAGTTAGATAACATGAAAGGTGTGTCGGCAAACATTATGTGCGGTCAACAAGGATATTATGGAACTAATTGTTTTAAAGTATTGGTTGATAATGACTTCTTGATGTCTATTAAACCTCAAACAACAACAACTTCACAACCAGACGATGAAAGCGATGAACAAGCATTATTAAACCAATTAACTAGCGAAACCACAAATGAATGTAGTACAAATAGTTTATTGATAGAATCAAGTGTTGCTTCTATTAAAAATATTAATAACGGATCAAGTAGCGATTATGAATTGGATTTTTAAATATCAAACATAACAAATTTTATAATAATAAATATATATTGTTATAAAATTTATTTAAACATGTAAAAGTGATATCATATTTTTTCACATAATCCGGTTTTTTTATTTTTACGGGTACCATTTGGACAACGCTTTGATTTTTTTGTTTGTGTAGTTTCTTCGGCGCTAGCAATCACTGATTTTTCTTCTGCTACTTTTTCTTCTTGTACTTTTTCTTCTGCTACTGTTTCTTCTGCTATTTTTTCACATAATCCGGTTTTTTTATTTTTACGGGTGCCATTTGGACAACGCTTTGATTTTTTTGTTTGTGTAGTTTCTTCTGCGCTAGCAATCACTGATTTTTCTTCTGCTACTTTTTCTTCTTCTTCTATTTCTTCTTGTACTTTTTCTTCTTCTTCTATTTCTTCTTGTACTTTTTCTTCTTGTACTTTTTCTTCTGCTATTTTTTCTTCTGCTATTTTTTCTTCTGCTATTTTTTCTTCTGCTATTTTTTCTTCTTTAAATTTTGTAGGTTGTTTTTTATCGCTTAAATTATAATTATTTATATAACTGCCTAAAACATCTTTAAAATTGTTAATCTCGTCTTGTAATTTGCTTTGTAAATCACCAGAACTGTATTGTAGATCTTCGTCTATATTAAAAACAACCAATGAAGAATTAATAATTAATTTGTAATTATGTATTTTTTTTCGATCATATAAAGTACGATTTTTTATAAAAAAATAATTATTATCCAATCTATTTACATTAAATACAATAAAATTCTCATTTGTAATAGTTCTATCAATAATTGTATTACACAATAATATTATAGGTAAGTCATATTCCTTTGATAGTAAATAAATATCAATATATGTGACATAATATTCATTGCTTAATATACATTCTTCAATGGTTATTTCCTTAGCTATAACTTTTTCAATGATCGTTTTTTTATTGTTTTTCAATAATATATAACATAAAGAATCAAAATTACTATTATTTTGATATAAACTAATTAGTTTTTTTTTTAGATCTTCAATCGTTAAATTAATATGTTGTTGTGTATTATGATATTTTATTATTATTAAAATTAATTGAAAAGAGCAAATTTTATCATCTAATGAATACCTTAATTGATGAATTGTTGTTTTGAAGTTTTTTCTAAAATCTTCCATTATTACATTTTTATTAAAAGAACAATAATGATTTGGGTCAGTATAAGTAGTTAATAATTTTATATTTTTGTCTAATTCTACTTCTTCATCTTCTTGATAAGTATCATCTTCAATATCTTCAGTGTCCGCATTTATTTGCTTTAATTCATCAATTGTTTTAAATTTTTCTGGATTTTCTTGAAACATTTTGTTTTGTTTAATAATTTCTTTATCTTTAGTGGTTGGAACTTCTATGACTATTGTTTCGCCTTTTTCTTTTTTAAAAGTTTTTAAATTTAAAGTTTTGTCTGTATTTTCAAACCCCAATGTATCAAATGTATCAAATGTATCAAATTTATCAATATAAATATTGTCTTTATTTGTGTATGGTATGTCTCTAAAAAATTCTTGAGTTAATGATGATTGAAACAATAACAGTTCATTGCTCAAAATGTTATATTCTACAGAACCATAACTATAAACATTGCTGTTTTCAAAAATAAAATTTCTAAATTTGTTGAATCTAACAAACTCATCTGATAACCGAGTATAATATAATTCTTCATTTTTTTCATTATTAATTAAATTTGTTTTTGGTATAATTAATGAACAACTAGTGTTTAATTTTTTACAAACTATACTAGGACATTTTTCATCGTCAAAACACGAAGACAATTTTATATTATCTAAAATAGGTTTCATGTCTTCTGAAAATATAATATAGTTAGTTCCTATGCTCTTCAATATGGTATATATGTTTGAAAGTTTATCTAAATATAGCATTGAATTATTATTTATTATTCGCAATAGTTCGTTTTTCTTTTTATTATTTATGTTAATATTTAATATTTTTTTAAAAGTATTTTTAAAATTGTTATAAAATAATGTTTCCAATTTAATATTGGTTATTGTCTCATTTCTATTATTATTTTTATAATACTTCGTTTGTATTTCTTTATCAACAAAAACATAATCTTTATTTTCTATTTGTATTAACTCGTCCTCATTATTTTGTTCTGGATTACTTAATCTAATAAATTGATTACCTAAAGTAAGAATGCCAACTACAGCCCCTTCTTCAAGTACTTTATATTCGGGTTTACATATAATTTTATAGTCACTTAATTTGTATATTTTTTGTAATAATTCTTTTGTATTACTATAATCATTATACTCATCGTCATCTATTTCATCTATTAGTTTGTATGAAATTTGTTCATAATTACTTGATAAACCAGAAGGATAACATGGAATAAAACCTTTTTCAATAAACCCTGATTCATTTTCTTTTTTTATTGTTATTCCAATAACCTTACTATTATAATCAATAATTTGATAAGTAATTTCATATTTTAATTTTAATAGTATATTAATTATATTATCCAATGGAATATTTGGTTTAAAATTATAAATTGAACTAGTATATTTTTTTGTATCTATTTTATGAATACAGTTACTATTTATTGCTTTTCTAATGTTATTTAAAATTAGTTTAAAATTTTTAAGACTGTTATCTTCTTTATTGTTAGAAAATGGGAATACTTTTGTAAAATCATAATTATTGATTGTATTATTTATTAAATAAATAGGTTCAAAATGGTCATCTTTTTTTATTAATAATAAATTTTTTTTCTTTATATCTAAAAATTCATCGCTGTAATTTTGTTTAGGACATAATATTTTAATGTTATCTGTTATATCTTCGGTTGTAATGTCTAAAATAATTAAATTTAATCCATCTGGAAAAAGTAAAGGATTTCTTTTACAAATAATATCCCATAAATAAGTATAATCAATTATTAAATTGCTTTCTAAATATCTTAAGAAATTTTCAAAACTGTTTATTATTTTTTTAAATAATATGAGTTTATCAATATTTTCGTAATTTGTATCAGGTTTGCTAGAAGATTTTATAACTTCCTGATATAATTTACTTGATTCATAGTTATCAATAATTATTGTATCAACAACTTCATTAAAATTCCTAGAAATAAAAATATGCGGTAAATTGCCGTTATTATACTTTATAAACGTATCAATACTAATACTGTTAGCAATAATGTTTTTCATTTCATTAATACTTATAGATTTTTTGTTTTTTATTATTAACGATTCGTATAAATCAGCAATACATCCTATAAATGATTGATTACTACTATTTTCTACCCCATAACGCAATAAACATTTATGATTAGTTTTTAATAAGTTAGGCGTTTGTTTTGTTACACAGTCTAAATTGTCAAATTGTAATAATTTTTGAATGCTTATTGGAAGAAACCCTAATTTGTTTTTTTCCAATGGAAATTTTTCTGGTCCCTTAACATAATTGAAATTATCTTTCTTTTGTTCATCGTTCATTTTATAATCAGAATTTAAACATTTGCTGCGTCGTTGTTGTTGTTGTGGTTTATTCCATAATTTATTATTAAAGCAACAAGGTAAGCAAAAACCATTTCTATTATGTTTCTCATCTAAAAAACCCGGGACATGAGTTATATAATTTCCTTTTTCATCAAGATGGTGTTTTTGATCTGTAAATTCCATTATATTTCCATCATAAGTTCCGTCTTTGTTTTTTTTTGTAATAACTTTTCCATATTTTTTGCTTAATACTTCATTGTGTGACAAACTTATATTTTTTTCTAAATCCCAGTATCTTGGACATATATAGTGATATGTGTTTCCTTCTTTTGTTCCATATTTAAAACTTTCTGTATATGATTTTATACCAGCATTGTTTCTATCTTTTTCATCAATAATGTCTTTTTCTTCTTGTGTTAGTATAACAGGTTGTTTTTTTATGTTTGCTTGACATAATCTGGAATATTCTGTGAAAAATTTATTTTTATCTGTGCTGAATAATGTTGGTTCTTTATTTATTAATCGTTTTAATATTGGATTACTTTTATCTGAAAATTCTTTAAAACCTTCTTCGTCATCTTCTTCTTTTTTTGGATCGTCTGTTATTTTTTCTTTTATAGATTCTTCTTTTGTGTTTTGTTGAACATAAGGCACCTCCTCTTCTATGTCTTCAATATTTATTTTCTCATCGGTTGTTATAGAACCGGTGTTAATTTTATCAATTGGTTCTTCGTCTTCTTCATCGTCTTCTTTTTTTTCTTCGTCTTCATCTTCGTCTTCGTCTTCATCATCTAATAATATATTTAACAAATCATTATTCATTGAACTTACTTCATCTTCGTCGTCATTTTCTAATAAATGAGCAACATTTGTAATAATTTTTTCATTTTCTGCCACGTCTGTTATTTCTATTTTTTGTTCTTCAATTTCTTCTTTTGCTGAAATTTTTTTACACAAGGTTTTAATATTTTGTTCTAATGGAGTATCTTTTAGTTGGTTAAATAAGATTTTAACAATAGAATCAATATATACACTCATATTTTTCAAATAATCAATAGCATCAATATTTTCAATGCTGATTGAGAGATTGCTTGAAGTAGTTTTTTTTAATGTTGTTAGAAATCCGGGATTATTTTTAATATTTAATTTTTTAAAATTAAACGTATTTTGAACCAATTTAAGTGAGTTAATTACGCTTATTAATTTTGCTCTGGATTCGTCATATGATAATTTGTAATTCTCTTCTAATTTGTTTAATATTTCTGTTTCTGTAAATTTTTGTTTAATAAGTTCGATTATAAACGCGTCTTCTGAGTTCATTAAACTAAAATTGGACACGTGTTTATAACGCATTATTATTTCTTTTGGATCATGTTTTATAACATTGAATAAAAAACTAATACAATTACTTATAGTTTTCAAAGTCGGTGTCCCTTTGATATTAATATTAGAAACATAGTTAATACAATTAATTTCAATATTGGTTTTAGTTAATTTGTCAAATAGTTCAATTGTGTTATTGACAATTAAACTTTTAATAAATTTAATTAATGTATTCACATTATTAGCAATTAAAATATTTATATTTTCAATACTCATAATGTTTTTAAAGTCTATTTTCACATTAATAATACCAGTGTCTTCTAACTCAATTATAAACTCATTAACATTGTTTATGAACAATTCTTCTTTAGAATTAATATAAAATGTTATAGTATGTGCTTTTCCTAAAGATTTAGCATATTTTAATATTAATGTTTTACTAAGCATTGGTATTTTTTTCTTATTATTTGTTTTATCACAATAAAGACGATACAAATTTTCTAATTTTTTACCAGGATTGTATTTAACAAATGGATATAGTTCGCTGCTAGTAAATAATTTAAATATTGTTTCTAACGAAATGTTTGAATTAATAGTGCTGTGAATATTTATATTAATATAAATAATCCCGCTATTTTCATATTTTAAACTGCTTGTGTTAACATTAATTGTTTCTAATAAAAATAAGAAATCATTTTTATTTTTAAAATTTTCGTTATTAAATAATTCGGTTGTTTTTTTTATTAATTCTATTTTTTTTGTGTTAAAATCTCTCACATTAACAATATTTTTTAAGTATAATGAATTAAAATATATTTTAATTAATAATTCGTCATCCTCTATATTCTTAGTTAGTTTAAAAAACTCGCTAGCCAAACAAACAAATATTGTATTGCGAACATTATATTCAAATAACATATTATAATTATTTATAGTTATAATATCGCTTGTTTGTTTTGTTAGATTTTTTTCATAATTATAAGGATTTACAATAAAATTTTGATAATATTTTATAAAACTTTGACCTAGTGATTTATATTCATGAATGTTTGTAGTATTAATATAATTAATACTATCATAACTATATATTTCTTTAATTTCTAAATTGTTTAAAATATTATAACCTTCATAAATATTTTTAAAATAGTTTATTAACATATTGCGCGTTAAATCATTCTTATTATTGTTTGTTAAATTAATAAACAATTCCAGTTTATTTAATATTGATGGTGCTAATCCATACATATAAATTTCTTCAAAACAAATTTGTTGATCTTGACTGGTTGTTTCGTTAATGGCTTGAATAAGTTTTAATTTTATTGTTTCAATTGTATCATCGCTATTTATTACATTATCAACAAATGTAATTATTGTGCCAAATGTATTTAAATACATTAAATCATTTTCATCAAAATCAAGACCATTATTGAAGTATTTTTCATAGACGCTACTTTTTAAGAAGACCGAAGAGTCAGAGTAATTAGTATTTAATTCTTTAACACTAACTAAAGATGATTGACTTGTCAAATATTTATTTTTAATAAATATATATAGTCTATTAAATTGATTAGCGTTATTTATATAAAATTTAAATATATTTGACATTTATATAAATATAAGAGTTTATTTTATATAAATATGATTGTAAATATTATTGTTGCCATTAGTAAAAATAATGGTATAGGCAAATCTAATGCGTTATTATGGAATATTAAAGAAGACATGGCTAAATTTAAAAGACTCACAACAGGAAATAAAAATAATGCTATTATTATGGGGCGAAAAACATATGAGAGTTTAAATAATGTAAATGGATTAGCAAACAGGGATAATTTAATTTTGTCTAAATCTCTCAATATTAATAAAAAAAATGCTAATAATATTGTTAAAACGTTTGAAACTTTACAAACACTTGAAAATTTTGTAAAGTCAAAAAACTACGATGAAGTATGGATTATTGGTGGAGAACAAATATATAAATTGTTTTTAGCTAATCACGGCGAACAACGCACCATCTTTAATATTAATGAAATAATAATAACTTATATAGAGAAAGAGTTTATTTGTGATAGTTATTTTCCTAATTTAGAAGATTACACAAAAATATACAATTTATATTTTTGTAGTAAAAATATAGTAAAAACCACAGACACGAGTATAAACTACAATGTATATGACATTATTTATAAATTTCTATAAGTTATTTGTTGGACAACTTATTTAAGATCAAAATAAGGATTATCGCTTATATTCATACCGCAATAACGCGCTGGTTCTTTTTGATAATCAACCGGATTATAAATATTTATTTCTTTTGCTTCTGTAATCATAAATTTAAAATTATTCCAAAATTCATCATTGTGTCCAATTGATTTAGTAGCAATATGACTAACCTCATGTAGTGCTACATACATCAATGTATTTATATCAATTAGACGTCCTTTGCTATTTTTTTCAGTATCTAAACAAAACGCCAATTTTTCACCTTTATTTTCACTGAAGGCAGTAAATTCACTAGTAGGTAAAGTTTCATATATTTTCTTTGGATTATAACCATTTACGAGTCGTTGAACATTCTCTTTTTCAGGATACTTTTTTGACAAATGATTTACTAATTTATTTAAATTATTATTTACATGTGCTAATCTATCTGCTGCTAATTCTAATTTATTTCTATCACGGACACAATATTTATTACCATTAACATCTGATATAATACATTTTAAATTAAAAGTATCGCTATTAAAATATAATTTAGATACAATTATTATAATAAATATTACTAAAACAATATTAAAAATATTGTTGGTAAATATTGTTGCCATTAATATTAAATTTTATAATAAAATTTACGAAATTTTATTATAAATATCATGATATTTTTACGAACTATGTCTAAGAACCTATTTCTAATAATTTTCTAAATTGATCTGCTTCAATTGTAGAAATATTCCACGGGCAATTAGTATTTGTTCTGGGATTTGGTGGCTCAGATCTTAATTGTAAATTGGGGTTTCTTAAACTGGATCCTTGCGTATTAATTCCTGTTAATTGACTTGGGTTCAATAAATTTATATTTCTTAAATCCGCATTTCCAACTGGATTTAAATTGGCCCAAGAATTATTCGCATCGTTTGGTAATAAGTCCGAAGGGTTAGATGCGGTTTTAGTTATTACACTGCCGCTGGACTGAAGAGATGAACCCATGTTGCTATTGGTTTGTGCGCCATCAATTGTGGGATAACTATTTCCGTTTGGAACACTAGGATTTTGAATATCTGAAATTCCTGAACTTGATGCTCCCGATGTCATGGGTGATTGGAACATATTTTTTTCACCAGAATATTTATAAAAAGCTAAACCGACTACAACTAAAGCAATAATTCCTAAAACGTAGTCCATTCTAAATCCTTTTGTAAACTTCTTCATAACTGTCATTTTATATAAAATAAACAATAAAAAATTTTCAATAATATTTAATTAATTAAATTTTAACATTTACATAAAAATTTAAATTTGACATTATTATTTAAAAAGTATTTTGAGAGAAAAAACAAAATAAAGCAAAACTCTACAAAATTATTAATTACAATTCAATAACTCGTTTTCTTCGTCACTAGACGAATCGTCAAGAATAGTATTTAAATTGTATTTCATTTTAATATTTTTTGCTTCTAAAAATGCTTCAATTGCGTTTTTTCTTATTTCTTTTGCTTTTTGCTTGGCTTTTTTATATATTTCTAAATATATTGTTTCATGTGTTTTTATTTCAATAGGTTCAGTATTTTCAGCAATAGTATCTAAATTATTTAATTCAATAGAACCATCATTATTACATTCAATTGTTTCTAAACTATTAATTAAATATTTAAAAGAATTACTTTCATTAGTACTATTGTTAGATTGTTTTATTTCATTTTCTAAATTAGAATTAGACGTTTCTTTTGATGACTGTTCAGATATTTCTAAATATATTGGGTTGTTTGTTTCTAAATCATCTTCTTCTATTTTCTTGTCTTCTTTGTCTTGTTCTATTTTCTTGTTTTCTTTGTCTTGTTCTATTTTCTTGTCTTCTTTGTCTTGTTCTATTTTCTTGTCTTCTTTGTCTTGTTCTATTTTCTTGTTTTCTTTGTCTTGTTCTATTTTCTTGTTTTCTTCTATTTTCTTGTCTTCTTTGTCTTCTTTATCATATTGGTTTGACTTAATTTCGTGTTTATTTAATTTAATTAGTATTTGGTTTTCAAAACTATCACACGGATATAATACCATAAATTGCACTAAAACAATATCAATGATAAAAGTGGATTTAGAAAATTTTATACCATTTATATTCAATAAAGGTATAAATTCATTAGAAACATCATAATCTGTAATAGTTATTTTTTTTTCATTTTCATCATATATAATAAGTTTATCTTGTTTTATATTTGTTTTAATTAGAAATTTTTTCCCCCCCTTATATGATCTCATAATAGGCGTTATATATTCTTGAATATCTTCACTTGATATATTAT
>Ga0208951_1000835_pt1 | contig 13998 bp, 9 predicted proteins | sample GreLakmeMI27MSRF_FD_187702 | JGI IMG/M metagenome (GOLD analysis project Ga0208951, IMG submission 187702) | Freshwater lentic microbial communities from great Laurentian Lakes, MI, USA - Great Lakes metaG MI27MSRF (SPAdes) | ecosystem: Environmental > Aquatic > Freshwater > Lake | place: Great... | reverse complement strand
TCCGTTAATAGATTTAATATTTACAGTATTTTGTAAAGTATCTTGTTTGCCATTAAATGTAGTCCAATTAGCAGAAGATAAAGCACCTCTATTACTTGCAGAAGCAGTAGGTAAATTAAATGTATGCGTACTTCCACTTGAATTTATAGCAAAATCTGTTCCTGATGTTCCTACTGCAAAATTCTGAACTTGTGTTTGTAATCCATTTAAAGCAGTTAATCCAGCGGTAAATGTTGTTATTACTTCGCAAAGATGCCCGTTTTGTGTGTGTAGTGTAATTGTCTTACCTGAAGCGGTTACGTATACTCTTATCGCTAATCTATCATTGACTGTTAATACTGTTTCAGGTACTGCCAATGCAGTAAAATAAGCATCGATAGCCGTTCCGTTTGTTATTCCTTCAGGAGCAGCAGAACCACTTGCAATTAAAGTAAATGTAGTTCCATCGTATTTATATAATTCAGTATAAAATGAAGGTGAACCACCCGCAGAACTTGAAGAAAAGAAAAATTCTAAATTCCAATTTCCAGCAGGAATAAGTAATAATGATGGGTCTGCTACATCGGTTATAAATGAAGCTATATATCCATTAGAACTTATATTAAAGTCTGCCCCTGTTCCTATTACCGCAGTTTTACTAAACTCATAATAAGTTGTACCACCAAAAGTTCCCTGACTTGTTCCACCGTTTAGATAATAATTAACACTTGAACCTCCACCACCTGCTCCACCTAATGAAGATATTTGTCCATTTGTAATTGTTATAAAATTTCCAGCGGTTATTATTGAACCATCAGCTGCCAATATTTCAGAAGAAGTACCTCCTTGTTTTATTAATTTTGTAGCAGTTAATTCTCCAGCTTGATTTACTACTAATTTGTCAACTCCATTTTTATCTAATTCTATAAAGTTACCAGTTGATGAAGTACCACTATTTATAACTAAACCCTTATTTGAATTACCTAAATTAATATCAATACTTGATGTCCCACTTCCATTTCCATATACTGTAATAGGTATTCCAGAAGTAGAAAACGCAGTAAGTCCAATTCCTAACTCATTAATAGCACTCATCCCAGCAGAACCAATAGCGCTTGCTTGTCCAACAACTCCAGTCCCCAAAGATGAGTAACCCTCAACGCCTATACCATTATCATTAAAATTAGAAGTTCCAGAAACTCCAACTCCTCCAGATGTAGAAGTTGCCGCTAAACCATCTACTGTTGATTGAATTGTTATTGTATTGGTAGTAGTTGCTCCAAGAGTAGTTACAGATTGTAAGTTTTGGTCACCTGTATTAGTTCCGCTTATTGCTCCTAATTTATTCTTTTCAGCAGTTGTATAATTATTTAAAGTTGCACCTGCTAAAGTACCATTTCCTAATGGAATAGTTGCATCAGTTCCTGTATCGCTGTTAATCGTAAAGTTAGTAGCAGTTTGAGTTGGAGATAGATTAGTAGTACTTACAATAGATGTAGTTGGAATAGTAGTTCCATTGTCTAATAATAAGTTATTCCCATTCCCGCCCAATTTTACAAATGCGTTAGCAGTAATGTTTTTAGTTGTGGTTGCTCCTACATCTGTAACCGCTTGTAAATCTTGTATTCCTCCTGCACCACCTGAAATAGTTATCTTATTAATATTAACAATATTAGTAATAGGTTCAACCTCAAAACTTACTGAGTTTACACTTTGAAATACATTTATGTCTATTATATCTGCCATTACCTTGTTACATCATTGGTTATAATAAAATCTCCTTTAATCAATGTTTCAATCTCTCCACCGATATTAAACTCCATATCATAAACATAATTACCAGCTTGAATATCAATAACTTGTGTGTTTATTTTAAAAGAACCTGTGGCAGCATTTGTAATGGTAATACCTGCGTTGGCAACAGAAGTTAATTCCAAATAAGAAACACCATCTTTTTCTTTTCTTAACTGCATACGAATAATCGCTCCTGTTAAATTCTGTGCGATTCCATTAAGTTTATATACCATTGGTATTTGCTTAAACGTATCGCCTTTGTAATGCTCTATATTTGGAAATTCTACCATTATCCTTGTCCTTTATATTTCTTAGTGTAATTTTTTGAACTCTTTAAAGATGACATCTTTGATTTAGCGTGTACACCTTTTCTTCTTACTTTAACCTTAACCTTCTTAGTATTCTCAGTATTCTTTGCCATTAGTTACCTTCTAATACGTTAATCCTTGCTGTTAATTCTTGTATAGCTTTAATCATTGGAGCGATAAGCTCAGTATATCCAAGTGATAAAACATCTTGACCTCCGTTTACTGAATGGTCTTGGAATCCTCCAAAATCAACTCCACTTGCTTGGATTACATCTTGAACTTCTTGAGCAATTAAACCGTGATGGTATCTTGTTCTTGTGTGTGTGCCATCGTGAGTTATATTATCTAATTTAGACGACTCTAACCACTCATCCATTAGTATTTTGAAATCTTCATCTGATAACTCTCCTTGAGTAGGCATTTCAGTTTTGTAATCTTCACGAATATCCCATTTGTAATCAACTGCTCTTAATTCATTTATGAAATCAAGCCCTAAAACAGTATCTCTAACTTCAGCCTTATCTCTAATATCAGAACGGTTTTGAACTGTTCCATAAACATAAGTAGTAGTTGCTGAATCTCCTAATTGAACTTGATTTGAAGCAGTTGCTTGAGCATTATATCCTACACAAGTGACATTAGATTCAGTTGTAATACCTACTCCAGCAACATTTCCTATTGCAGTATTATTACTTGATGTTGAATACGTTAAAGCTCCTTTTCCTATTGCCGTATTGTTATCTCCGCTAACATTGTAAAAAAGAGTGTCAGAACCTAAAGATGTATTTGAGTTACCGCCTTGATTAGTATTAGCTGAACCATTGCCAATTGCAGTATTAGCAGTTCCAGTCATATTAGCCTGTAATGCAGAAAGTCCAACAGCTGTGTTATAACCTCCATTTGTATTAGCCGCTAATGCAGAAAGTCCAACTGCTGTGTTATTAACACCTGTATTAGATGCTAATGCATTATTTCCCACTGCGGTATTACTTCCATTGTTACCAGCTCCCCTACCTACTCTAACATCGTTTATTGTTAAATCACCAGCGCTTAACTTAGTAGTGGTTGATAAAAATGTATTTATTTTAGTAAATGCAGATAATAAAGATTCACCATCTCCTGCGCTTCCTGTTCCGAAATCTAATCCTAAAGCCATAATGTTAAATTTTTTGTAAAGTTACGAAATTTTCTCTATTAATTGTTTGGTGCTAAAGTGAATTTTATCTTACCAAAGTTCTCTTGTTGTGTTAGTTCAGGTATTTTAACCGCTTCAAATAGACTATATCTTTTGCTTCCAATATATAAATATGGATTTTCAAGTATTTCGGCAGTCATAATTAAATCTTCTACGCTCATAAACTCTGATTCGTACATCTCTAAGTTATGTGTTTTTATAGCTTGAGTAACTGTATTTTTTGTTGATGATTCATAGTATGTAGTCAATTCAGATTGTCTTGATTTTTGTCTAAACCAAGTTTTTAAACTTATTGATTCGTAGTAATTTGATGCTAAATCTTTATAAGTAAACTTTGTAGTTCTGTCCTCATCTAATGCAGTTATATAGAATGAATTTGTATAGTATGAAGTACTATTATAAGTGAATTTAAGATATATCAAATCATTATAACAATCTACCGTTGGAGTTACAGACCAATAATACGGAGTTGTTGCGTACACATCAATAGTCAAAGGAGCGTTATTATCAATCTTTATTGTAGTGTTGTCAATACGAATAGTGTTCATATTAATTATCTCTGTAATTGAATACAACAAATTACCAATTGATGAATCATCAGCAACTTTCAGTATCGATATAACATACGGATTCTCTAAAGCTATTGATGTTTTTTGTGTATATGTGTTATTAGGAAGAAGTTGTATTCCTCCAAACTCATAAAAACTATTTCTTTGGCTATCTTTAAAATAAAGAGCTTCTGCCTTTGTCGTGTATAAATTTATTGCACTCATAATTAATCTTTTATTAATCTTATTGAAAAACCACTTGATTTACCGTAGGCGTACCTATCAATAAAAGCTCCACTATAACTCATTGCGTATGACCAAGCGGTTGTAGTATCATACTCAGACGAACTCCACAAAGAACAGTCGCTGCTAATGCCAATAAATGCTCCAAGTGATTCTCGCCTACCTGCTGGAAGTCCTGTAAATGCACTTTCATTTGTTCCTTCTGTATTAGGGCTTATCCAATGCGATGTTCCTGTTTCCTTCATTTTTCCACCAGCAACAAAGTCTCCTCCTAAATAATTAATTAAAGTTGTCCATTCTGTATCTGAAGGAACGTGATAACCTATTGGAGCTAATCCTCTTGAATCATTTACAGCATACCAATTATAAAGTTTGCCGTAGGTAGCTTCAGTTGTAGGGTCGTTGTTATAATAGCACCAAGCTCCTGTTGTTAATCCCGCCCAAGTAGTAAGGTCTGTAACTTGCGGTATCGTTACTCCGTTTCTATAAGTAGATATATTAAGATTTCTATTAGTCCATTTTTGCGTTCCAATAACTACATATTCTTTTAATAATCTTACTGAGAAACCATTTTTTTTACTGTAAGGAGTCGCTCCAATATTTTGGAAATTACAACTCAATTCCCTACTAAAAGCATTATTTGTAGAATTTTGAGAAGAACTCCACCAATATCCATTAGCTTCAATTGCGTAGAATGTACCATCAATACTGCGATACCCCACTGGGAAAGCTGTAAATCCTGAACTGTTGTTAGCTCCAGTGTTAGGACTATTCCATAATGTAGTGGCTTTCATCTCACCTCCAGCACTTAGCTCTCCTCCTAAATGGTTTACCAAAACTGTAAATTCAGCATCTGTTGGAACATAATAACCTAATGGGGCTAACCCTCTTGAATCATTCACAGCATACCAGTTGTACATTTTACCATATACAAGTCCGTTGGCTGATAAATTAGAATACCAACACCAAGCTCCTGTTGTTAGTGCCGCCCAAGCAGTTGCATCTGTAACTTGTGGTATTGTATCTCCATTTCTATATTTAACAACATCTAAGTTCTCAACCATCCAAATTTGATTTCCAATTTGAACGTCAGTAACTCCACCTAAGAAAGTTATTTCTTGTCCGTAACTTGTTCCGTTTATATTAGTAGCATAAGATTTTGCATAATAATTTGTAAATTGAATTAATGGCGACATTAAACTCGTAAATGCAGCATATCCAGTTCCATCATTTGTTTTTGTGCTTAACGCAATAGTTGGATTAGAACTTGTGTCCCATACCACTCCTTTTGCTGTTATTGCGGAATAACCATCTGATAAAAATGTACCGCCTGATAATTCAGTAGTACCTGACTTTGGAGATACTGACTTTGTTTGAACCGTAGGTACAAATGATGATGTAAATTTTTCTTCTGCTTTTATAGTTAATTCCTTACTTAAATTCTCATACTTCATATTAATTGGATAAAGTTTAATCTCTAACCCATTATTATCGTAAGTTTTAATATATCCTCTTACACTTCTTACATTGTTTTGTAATGCTATATAGTCTGAATATTCAACATTTGCAAAAACTACATCATTATAAATAAACGGACTTAAAGTTGGAGTTGTATCAATGAATCCAGTTGCTATGTCATCTCCCTCTTTTAATTTAATACTATTATAAGTTGCTGTAAATCCTTTATTATTTTTATATGAACTTAAACTTACAGGAAGTATTCTACTGTATAAATTACAAGTAGCTAAATATTTTCTCCAATAATTATAAATATTTCTTTTTATAGAATATCTTAAATTTGAAAATGCGTTTGAATCAATTATAGAGTTATTTATATCAGTAAAATTATTGTCAGTATATGATGTATATGGATTTATAGTTGCATTTAATGAATAGTCATAAGTAGTTGTAGTTAAACCCGACTCAGCAGAATCACTTTTTCTTTTTAAATCCATATAATATGTTCCAGTATTTGAAAATCCAATTACCTCGTATATTCCTGCATTATATGCTGTTGAAGGAGTTATAGTTACAGTAGCTCCATTAGAAGGCACAGCGGTAGCTGCCCAAGCAGTTGTTCTTGTTAATCTTAACTTTCTTATTCCTAATGGAAATATGTCAGTACTTGTAAAATAATGAGAAAAAGTAATAGCAGATTGAGTTCCACTTACTAACGCATTTGTTGTTGTATTTAAGAAATTTACATAAGTATATCCTGTTGATGTTGAGGTAGAACTACTATCATTAATTCTTTCTAATCTTATATATGTAATTGAATTACTTGGAGTTACTTCCTGTAACTTTGTTATTGATTTTATAAAATAATTTGCTTTATTTAAAGAACTTGTTATAGTAAACTTATCTCCAACGATTAACGGAAGTAACGCTAAATTAAGACTTGTACTTCTTAAAGATAAAAGTTCAGCATTTCCATCATATTTATGATATACATTAAAACTTGAAGAATTAAAATCTTCTACTGTAAGTTGTGAATCTATTATGAATAATGTATCATCATCTTGAGAAGAAGTTGTTGAGGATAAATCTATTGCCTTTCTTCTACTTTCTTCAATTAAAAATGAATCTCTTATCCATTCAATAGATATGTCTTTTTTATTCTCTACATTTTTATTTTTTAATACCCATTTAGATTCTCCATTAACTACATCATAAGAGTTTAATATTTCATTTTCTTTTTGCGATTGAAATTTCTTATATCCATAATTAAATTCATTAATCTGAAATCTTGGATTAAATGTTTTATTAAATGATGAAAATTGAACATCAGGAAATACCTTCATTTCATTATTCGTGTAAAAGTCATCTTCAGTACCAAAAAATATTTTAGTTTCTCCACTATAATCAGTTATCTGCCAATCAACATTTAATTCTACAAGTGATTTTTCTAAATCTTCAAGTGAAATCAAAAATGGTCTTTTAACTGTCATAGGATGAGGTGCGTTTACTCCATCATCAATTATTTCAATTACTTCAGTTATTTGTCTTAAAAAATTACCATTTACTAATCTATTGTCATTGAAAATTCCTCCATCAAATTTTGGAGCATATATATCTAATCCTGAAATTGACTTAACAACTTGTCGCATTACATCATATAATCTAAATGATAAAACAACAGAATTTACTGAAGAAACAGATGCCTGTATATTAACATTTACTGCCGTTTGCTTATATTGAATCTCACTTGCTCCACCTCCTGAGTGGTCAATTTGAAATCTATGATATATCCAAAGACTATGACCTTGAGGTAATAATGGTATCTCTATATTTGCAGATACTGTATAATCTTTTTGACTTCCTCCATAGTATAATGCAAAAGATGAATCTCCAATTGTAGTAGCATTGTCTCCAAAATTAGCTCCATAACTATATGCAAATTCTCCAAAAGCTCCAGTTCCCGCACTACCTGAACCCCCAAATGGATTTGTAGCTCTGTTTCTTACATATAAACTTGCTGAAAATTCAGATATTGTTATTTTTATATTTTTTAAATCATTTTTTGCATTTATTAATAATGTACCATTACCATCTCCAGTATTAGAAGCTGCATAAGATGTAGGAAGTGAATCATCATATAATGCACCAAAAAAGTTAAGATATTTCACAACAACAGGACTATCACTATCTACAACAGCATAATAATTAAATCCACCTCCTGCCCATCTTGAATTTTCAGTAATAGGCTTGGAAATCATTACCATATTTTGAGTAGGCAATGGAGTAATGTAATTACCATCTACATCTTTATCGCTAAATAAATCAATTTTAACAGACTTTCTTCGTTTTACTATCTGTTTAGCTGACTGCTGAATAACTTTGCATTTAAAGTACTCGAAATCGTCTGTAATAGCGGTAGCAAAGTCTAACTCTCCAATTACTTGTGTAGAAATAACTAACTCTACAATAGACTCAAATCCGTAAGTGTTGTTATACTGTAATAACTTATCTAAATAATGATTACGATATTTAACAAACTCAAATTGCACTTCGCCACCATTAAAAGATACATCACGACCATATCCTTTGTCTTTTTGGCTTAATTGAAAATCAACCGTAGCAAAGTTGATAGGTTCATCAATGCTTACGATTACATTTTCGTTATTTTTAAATCTTAATTGAAAAGTTTCTCCTGCCATAATTATACGCTTATACCAATTGCTTGAGAACGATTACTATTACTTCTTGTGATGCTGTTACCATTTCTAACATACGTTTGAAATCCGTTCTTGTCAAAGATAGTGTTTTGTGTTTTAATATTACCAAAATGTTTTCCTAAAATTTCATCCATTTCATCAGGAGTCATTCCTTGATATTGTGGAGATGACATTGATATATTATTACTTTGTAACATTTCAAATAATTGCTGTTCGTGATTCAATACCTTTGTTCCTTTAGGAGCATCCATAAGTACGTTTCTTCCTTGAGGTCTAATTACTTTACCACTTGGTAATATAACCTTCTCTTGGAAGTTACTTCCTGCTCCATCATTTACAAGCATCAAACCTCCCGAGTGATTGTCAGTACCATCAGCATAAGCAGGTGGTTTTTGAGCAAGTACCATTCCAGCCTGTACAGCTCCTAAAGCTCCGACCATAATACTTAAAGCAGTTGCGCTTACACCAAAATCTACTTTAGGGACTTGCGCCCATATACTAACAATTGCTTGAGCAGTATCAATAGCTATATTAGCAAGTGACATTTTTTGCTTTTGCTTAAACTCTCTTAATTGAATTTCTTTTTTCTTTTTCTCGTAATCAGCTTCAATCTTTTCTTTAGCAGCAGTACTATCTCCAGCATTCTTAAGAGCTTCATTTTTTTGAGCATCTAAACGAGCATATTCTGCATCAAAACTTGCTTGAGAAGATTCGCCTATCATATTAAACATTTCTTGAGCAGATTCGGCTATTGCATTAAATGTAACCCCAGCGTTTTCTCCAAATCCTTCTATTTGTCCTGATAGCATTTTAAATGTTTCAGGGAATCCGCTTTTAGCAGCAAACTCATTTCCAAAACTTTGTAGATAACTTGCTTGTTCTTCTAAAGATGCTTTTAATTTAGCTTTTCTTTCTTTATCTGCATCTTCAGCTTCTTTCATTTGTTCTTTAGTGAACATCCCTGGGATTTTAGAATCAATTTCTTTTGGAATTGACTTTTCAACTTCTTTGAAATATTTACTATAAAAACTACTTACTCTTTTTATATCTTCTTGACCTGCATTTTCAACTGCTGTTTTTTTCTCATTTGTAGCTTGTTTTATTAATTCTACATCACCTTTTGCCAATCTCTTTTTTTCTTCAAATACCAAATTAGCTATCGCTACTTCATCAGCAGCAAACTTAGCAGAAAGCATAGTTTTTTCTACGATACCTCCTCTAAATGATTCTAAAATATCTTTATCAATTTCTTTTTGTCTTTCAGCATCAGATAATAAAGTTTCATAATGCTTTTTAGCTATTTCCTCTTCTTTTTTAGCAGCATCTTCTGCTGATTTATCTGCTTTTGGTTTCCCAAGTCCTTTACCAGCTCTGTCTGCTTCTAACTTAGCAGCTTTATCTTCATTTGCAGTCCTTGCTTTTAAAAATATATCAGATTGTTTAACTAAATCATTTTGTAATGCTCCTACCTTTTTGTTATATTCAGTTATGTCATTTAATGATGATTGATATAATGCTTTTGCTCTTGCTATTTGAGCTGGACTACCTATTTTTTCTACTTCAGATAAAGTTTTTCTTCTTTCTCCTGCTTCAAGCATTTTTTCTTCAATCTTAACTCTAATATCCATTTCTTTAGCAAATTCTTCAGCGGCTAATTTATCCATTGCAGAGGATATAGCTTTAGCTCTTGAACTTGCTATTATGGCTTCTTTTAATTCATCATAAGATTTTTTAGCACTTCCTATTAATATATCCTCATCTTTTAAATTTCCAAAATAAGATGGGTATTGCTTTTGTAATTGGTCTACTGCTTTTGTTCTTTGCTCTATTGATAATGTAACATTTTGAGAAGTTCTATATAATACATCTAATTTATATACTTCTTCATTTGCGTTTTTAGTACCTTCAGCCATTGCATCTCCTAATGCTTTTTGTGATTTTTGAGCAGCAGTTCCAGCAGTAGCTAATTCATATAACTTAGCACCGTATACTGTAAGTATAGTAACCCCTAATGATATAGCAGTTTGCCAAGAGAAAAATGCTCCTGCAACTGTTTTAAGGATTGATTGTGTTGGTTTACCTTCTGCTTGTAAATCTTTGTTTTTTTGTATAAGAACACCTAATTCATCCGTTAAAATAGGAATGTTATTAGATAATGCCATAAAACCTGTCTGAACACTATTAGCAAATGCTGGAGCTTCACGAGTAAGTTGGTTAATAGAGTTCCCTAATCCATTCCAAGATGATGAGTAGTTACCAACATTTCGAGTGTGCTTTCCAATGTCTGTGTCTATTACTCTTAGTTGCTTACCGTAGTCATTAGCTTTTAATTTTGCATCTTCATACGCTTGACCTGTCCTTCCTGTTGATACAGCTAAATCTTGTGCTAATTTTACCGCTTGTTTATGTCGAGCATCTAATTCAGCGTAGGTTTGTGCTAATCCTTGTCCAGCTTTTATTTCTAAAGTTTTAGCATTAGTAGCTTCTCTTTGAGCAATAGTTTCTTCTAATGTTGCTTTAGTTTTCTTTTCAACTGCAATAGTATTTTTATTTGTAGCTGTAATTAACTTTTCCTCTGCAATAGCTGCATCTGTCGTTGCTTTAGCAGTTCTTGCTTGTGCTGTGGCTAAATTAGCTAATTTTGTTTCAAGAACAGCAGCAGAGCCAATAAGTTTTTCTATTTCTTTATTTAATTTTGCATTCTCAGCACTAAGTTTAGTTAGGTCAGCAGTATTTTTAACACCTAATGCGGTATTCATTTTAATAGCAGATTCTCCTATTTTTTTTATTTCACCATCTACTTTTCCTAATTCTACTAATAAATCAGTTATTTGCTTAAAAGCTACACTTCCAACTACTAAATCTATCTCGTTTGCCATAGTATCTTAAATTTAAAAAGGGACTACCGCTTTCACAGTAATCCCCGAATTGCAAAGTTACGAACTTTTATTTATTATTCTTTACCTGTTGAGCATTTTTTTCCTCGAGCAGTTTACATAACTCAACCCATTCGCTTACAGTTGTCTGTTTAGCATCTATTTTATAAGCTAATCCTAATCCTAAACTTACAAGAACCATTTGCTTGTTTAAGCTGTATGCCTGCTTCTTCTCATCGACTTTTAATTCTGATTCAAGCATTTCAATTTGTGTCTTAATATTCTGCATCGAGTTTGTTATCAAAGCAATTTCTTCTGCATCACCTTCAACTGTATTTATTAAAGGCATATTAAAACCAAACTTATTTATTATTTCAATATACTGTTGCCTTAATTCCATCTGCATATCTCCGAATCCTAACCACAATCTTTGACACAACATTGCTATCACATTGTAACGTGTGCGTAGATTGTCGATTTTAGCCCATTTCTGCAACTTTTTTACAAAAGTCCTATCATCAACTGCTTTAAAATATTCCTCTTGTAATTTGCTCTCTAATGCAGTCAATTCATAATTGTCTATTTTAGGTTGTCTACCGTTAAAATCTATTATCAACCAATTGTTATCTCTTGTGGTTGTGTATCTATCCCAATTGTATAGTGGTAATACTTCTATGCTATCATAATATTCAATCATATAAATTGTTTTATAAATTTCATTAATTCAGGATATATTATTTCGTAGTTTAATTTGCGAGTATCTTCTGCATTTAATCCATACATATACTGTGTTTTAGTAAGCAATATATTTTTATTGCCAGTTCCGACCCCTGTACTATATACTTCTAATTTGTTTTCTTTTGTTATTCTAATTTTAAAATTAGCAAGGAAATCTCCTGATGCTCCAAAGTTATAAAATGCTCCAACAGATTTTGGTAATACGGTAGGTCTTTTTAATGATTCAGCAACAGTTCTTGGAGTGTATTTTCCACTAAAATCTTCAAATGGATATTGTAACCTTTGGTCATTACTACCTAATCCCGATTGCATTTGAGTTACGTTGAGGTTTATTATCTCATCTTCTTTCATAATAGCAATATCATCAACATATCCTTTCACGGAAGTTTGCATCGCTTTAGCTCTATTCATATATTCTCTTACTGTCATAGTACAAAGATACTTAATTAATGTGTAAAATAAGAAGACCCGATATAAATTTATATCGGGTCTAATAAATTAATCTAATCTAAATACTACAATACAACACCTGCTGATGCTCCTTTATAAAGCAATTTAGTAGCAGTTAATTGAATTGTGTTAGACGCTATCGAGCCTGTTGTAGGAGTAGTAGCTGTAATTACAGAGAAAGTTCCACCAGTCCCTAATGCAGTATGAGTAAGCGTATAAGTCTTGGTAACTGAATTTTCAACTACTGCACTTGGAATGATGTAAGTAACAGCACCACCTGAAGTAGCTACTTTTCTAATCGCCCAATTCGCCAATGGAATACCTGCAACATATTGAGAACGGTCTGCTAATGTGTTAGTAAACGCCCAAGAAGTTGAAGCAGCTGTAACCGTAGTTGTAGTTCCAAGATACAAATCATTCACGCCATCTAAGTCAGATTTAGCATCAAAATCAAGAGTTTCTCCTGAAATCCATACTTGTCTTTCCATTTCTCCATTGTCAGCTAACTGAATGTTCATTTTAACCTCAGCAGGATTGTTTCCTTCTTTACCTTTGTATTGTCCTGTGAACAACATTTTAGTTTGGAATCCTTTAAATACACTTGCTGCTTTGTTAGATGTAAAGATTTTATTTCCTTCAACATCGTAAAATGCACAGTTGTAAGAATCTTTAGAGTTAAGTTTTCTTAACGCTTTCCAAACATTTACACCGTTGTTGTCAAACATCACTTCATACTCGTAAGGAAGTTCACCTGTTACTGTTTTGTACCCTGAACCATCCGCTGTATTGATTTGTGGCTCAACAGCAGTAATCTTGAAAGATTTTATTCCTTGAAGAATAATTAAATCTCCAGCTACTTGAGCAGCTTGAACTGTTGATAAATTTTGGTCACCTGATGGATAAACATAACTTCTTGCAGAAAGCTCAATTGTTTCTACTCTATCCCAATCGAAAGCAGTTGCTTCCAATCCAGTTCCTAATAAGTCTGCTTTAGAGCTTGGAACTACTATTATTTGATTTGCTAATGCCATTTTTTATAATGTATTTGTTATTAATTAAACGTTTTATTAATTGTTTTGTATGGAGGATAATTACTTCTCCTTTATTGTAATATTTGTCAAATGTAAATGGTTTAATTACTGTAAACTCCATCTACTTTAATTTAAAATCACTAACTTGAAATGTAACCTTAAAGCAATGATTCGGATGCAAATCATTTACTAATTTAAAATCATATCCACTAAATACTGAAGTAATGTCAGTTGTTATCTTTTTTGTAACTTCTACATATCCAATTGTGGATAAGATATTTATTACATCCATTCTAACTTCTTCATCAGCTCTATGCTGTATTGATGGCTTACAATCTTTTACATTTACTATAAAATATACTTCTATTTCTGCATTATAGGTTGTAAAGCTATTTTGTGTAACATCTTTTTTACAAGTGAAGAAGAATTTGTTTTTGTCAGTATGTATTAATGACTCGTATTCTCCTTTTCCTTTGTAATGCTCAAGTGTAGTTTTCTTATCTCTTTTTATCTCGTAACATCTTGGATAACCATCTAACTTTACATTCCACAAAGCAGTCAATTTATCATACAATTTTTTTTGTACCTTATCAACTACTAAATCTAATCCCACTGGATTTGTTTTTGTATAGTTTGCCATTATCTTAATGTATAAGCAAAG
>Ga0208951_1000831_pt1 | contig 14041 bp, 13 predicted proteins | sample GreLakmeMI27MSRF_FD_187702 | JGI IMG/M metagenome (GOLD analysis project Ga0208951, IMG submission 187702) | Freshwater lentic microbial communities from great Laurentian Lakes, MI, USA - Great Lakes metaG MI27MSRF (SPAdes) | ecosystem: Environmental > Aquatic > Freshwater > Lake | place: Great... | reverse complement strand
AGTACCTGGTGCACCGCCCCACGCTGATGCAGCTGGCGCGGGAGTACGGGCTGCACCTGGTGCTTTGGGAGGTGCGTGGCGCGTGCAGTGCGCTCTGCCTTGCGGGTCTCACATACTCGTCTCACTCGCCCCTCTCCAGAACTTCCACCACTTCGTGCGCAACCGCCTGCTGCGCGACTGCGTGGCGGAGGACCGCGCCCAGTGGGTGTCCCGCGGCCTGGGCGGCGTGTTCGACGACGCTACGGGGAGAGCACACCCCGAGAAGTGCGCCCTCTCACCCGAAGAGTGGGAGGTGGCGCATCTCTACGCGGTCTTCGCGTTCCGCAAGGAGGGCGTGCCGGAGGAGAGCAAGCAAAGGGCACGCCAAGAGCGGCCGCGCACACTCGACTTCCGCGAGGTGCTGGGCATTAACGCGGAGGGCGATGTGGTGGAGCTACGGGCGTGATGCTAGGGCGAGATGCTAACGCGCCGACGCCCAAGCGCGCCAAACCAACGAACAGACGAATAACGCAACGTGCTGCCTAATAGACTCTAGCGCTGGCCTTCTACTCAGAGTTGCACCTCAACGTCTAGGCTCGTGCGCGAAGAGCGCGTGCTCACGCGTGCCTCCGTCCAGCCACAGGCCCGCATGAATGCCTGCAAAGTGTACTCCAGAAACGCGGGCGGAGGGCTGCTCTTCCTCGCCGCCAGCTCCGCGGTCGCAAACAAAGTGGCGGCGCCATCAACCTTGATGTGCAATCGCCGCGCTCCCTCGTCCACATCCACCAGGCGCGCGGAGAAGGCAAAGCCGCGCGATTCGAACACATGCAGGAGCCCGCGAACGCCATCGACAGTGCAAGCCCAGTCGCGAACAGCGCACGCCGGCGGTGCGCCAAACACCTCCTCCTCGAAGCCATCTCTGAGGCGGCTGAAAATTAACTCTCCAACGCGGCGCCCGTACTCCGCTGGCAGAAGTGAGTTGTCAGCCAGCCTCTGGTCGCGGCGCACGGTGCGCTGCTCGCCGTCGGCGCCAGTCGCCTCGACAAACACCTGCTCGCCTGAGCGCATCAGCTCGCCCACGACGAGCAGCTGGACGAACGTCATGAAGTCAAAGTAGAATGGGTCGCTGAGGTCGCCCTGGAGGAACGTCAGCGGCGCCAGCAGCTGCTTGTAGCCCTCCTGCTCTGCAGCTCGGCGCTTCCAGGCCGTCACCTGGAATCTGTCCATAGCGACAAAGTCCAGCTCGTCGACAGTCTCGTAGCTGGAACGCAAGAGCAACACCGCGAACTTGAGGTCCAGGCGGCCGCGAGGCACTCTCACAACTGCGGCAGCGCCAGTTGCGCCGCCCGTGATGCTGGGTAGGGCCGAGGAGGAGCAGGCCAGGCGCCAACGCGAGGGTACAGGACTTGGCCGCAACGCCGACAGCATCGTGCAGACAGGCGGGGTGTGGGGTACGTTGTGACGGTCGGCCAGCCGTACCCACCACTACGCTGTTGAACTTTGGAGGCAGTCGGATGTGTGTGCGAAGCGCGCAAGGGGTGCGGGGGGTACGTGTGACGAGACACGGAAACAGTGAAAAGCGAGGGCGGCGCAGCAACTGCCAGACGCGCGGGAATAGTGCAGGGCTGCCAGCTGCTCTCGCGCCGCGCGCGTCTCGCTGTTCTCTGTCTCTGGAAGCTCGGGCAGTGGAGAGACAGAGAGCGGAGGAGCGGACCTTCCGGACCCACAGGAAAGTGAGAGAATTCCCGGAACAGGGTGATGGGCGGCAAAGCTGCCCGGGGCCTGGCCGTGCCACCGAAGACGCGCTGCATCAGCAGGGTGGTGAAAGAGGAGAGGATAACACACGCAGTATGCGTGCTTGCCAGCCCCGCCAGCGGCTTGCGTGTCAGTCTAGTAGGCCAGGCCCATGCTGCGGGTGGTCTGTTGCGGGCGTGCGCGGCGCGTCAGAGGCGCGCGTAAGGCGGAAGAGCAGGAGGGGGACGCGCCTCAGCGCCGAGGTACACGCGCACGGACAGGAAGTCCGTGGGGCAGGCTGCCTCGCAGCGCTTGCAGCCGACGCAGTCCTCCGTGCGCGGTGCGGAGGCGATCTGGCCCGCCCGGCAGCCCGTCCAGGGAACCATCTCCAGCACATCGGTGGGGCAGGCGCGCACGCACTGGGTGCAGCCGATGCAGGTGTCGTAGATCTTCACCGCGTGCGACATGCTCACCACGCTGCGCACAGCCGCCTTGGGCTTGGCCTGTGTGCGCGAGGCGCGTCAGCGAGAACTTGGACTTGCTTTCCGGCCGGCTCGCAGCCTCAGCGGCTCGCGGCACGCAGCCAGCGCGCCGCCCGCTTGTTCAGCCCATGGCACGTGCCGGAAGCCGCGGGCGCGAGGCTGCGGTGGCGTGTGCGCGCGCTGCGTTGCGGGTAAAGTGGTGCAACCAACCCGGAATCCGGAATCCGCGCCGGCCCGCACACGCCGCGCCGTCCGTCACGCGGGGCGCGTGGCGCAGCTGAACCCGCCTCCATGCCGCGCAGAGCACCCGCAAACGTCCGCCGCCGCCGCCGTGGCGCTCAAACCCACTCGGGCGACTCGCACCTGCAGGCGCGCGGAGCGCACAGCCTTGCCGCTGAAGACGGACGCGCTCATGGACAGGGCCGACATGGTTGCTGCGAGGGTAGCTTCGTTTGGCAGTTTGGCCTGTCGAGGCCAATGCTCGCTGCGAGCGTCGAGCTCATCTGCTAGTCGTTGAACGACGCATCTCACAACCTCAACTTACGGGTCGCGGATGCATCCTCCAGCAGGCTGAGGTGTGGCTGAGAGACTTTCAGCGCGCAAATGCAGCTGTCTGGAAGGCCAGCGCCACGCCAGGCATCGCTTACAGGCGTGCAGTCGCGGCGAGGTCCAGGACACCGCCCGCGAGCACAGACTTGCCATCTGCGCGCACGGCAAAGAGGAAGCGCGTGGGCGAGGCCCTCCACACGGACGTCTGCAGCGTGGCGCCGGGTGTGACCACCCCCACGAATCGCGCACGAACTGCGATGACCCGCTCCGCCTCGCCGCCCAGGAAGCGCATGGTCACCGCGCGCGTGGCGTGGCCCAGCGTGCACAGCCCGTGCAGGATTGGCGCCTGGAAGCCACCGCGTGCTGCGGCTGCGACGTCCACGTGCAGCGGGTTGTAGTCGCCCGTGAGTCGATACAGCAGCGCGGCGCTCGCCTCCGTGCGCTCCTCCACAACCGCGTCGGGAGCACTGGGAACCGCAGCAGCAGGTGCGGGCGCCCTGGGCGTGCGCTCCGGCGCCGCAGGACGGCCTGCAAAGCCGCCCAAGCCGCGGATGAAGACGCTAAGGGTGTTTGTAGCCAGCAAAGCACCGTCCTGGACGCGTCGGGTGGTCGTCTCCAGAACCACGAGCGCGCCGGAGCCGCGGTCCAGCACAGACACCACGCGTGTGTGGTTGCGCAGCGGGCCCGCCAGCACCGCAGACAGCAGAGGGGCGTGCAGCTGCAGCGCGTGCTCCCCGTGCAGCAGAGCGGACGGTTCGAAGCAGAGCCCCCAGGCTGCCAGTGAGTCGACAGCCGAAGCGCCGCCTAGGAAGGGGAAGGTGGCCGCAAGCGTGGGCAGCGCGCTGAAGCGGGGGTGGCCCTCCCAGACGAACCTGCGAGAGTCGGCGTCAGCGGCAGCGCGCACAGAGCGCTGAGCAGGCGCATTCCTGAGCTCCTCCGCGTTGGCAAACACAGGCTGTCTGCCAGCGCCCACCGCAAGGGCATAGAGGCAGACGTCCTTTGGGCTCACTGTGAACGCAGCGCCATCTGCAAACTCGACGCCCTCCAGACTCGCCACAGACACAGCGCCTGAGGCGTCACTGCGATACAACTCCACTGCAGCAGTCTGGCCGCTTGGCTGCGCAATCATCGCTCGCGCAGAGTGACCTTGCAGTCAACACACACTGCCAAGGACGCAGGCTTTGCCAAGAAAAAAATTTGCAAGCGAGCGGCGAGGAGGAGGCGGCAGCGCGCAAACTTGTGCCAGCTCTCATCAGCGCGTCTGCTCGCTGGTCCAATGGCTTTGTCGCTGCTGCCACACAGTGCCACCAAGACTGTGTACTTCGTCAGGCACGGCGAGGTGCGCTGTGCGAAGGCTCAGAAACCTGTGCTGTCCGCCTCTGACCTCACCACAGGGCACGCACAACGTCGCGAGCGCCATTGACCACAGCTTCTATAAGCACGAGAAGTATTTCGACGCACACCTGACGCGCCTGGGGTGGCAGCAGGCGCGCAGGCAGCCTGGAGGCGCAGGAGGGAGCAGAACTAACAACGCTCGTGCAGGCGGCTTCCCTGAAGGCGCATATCGCCAGTCAGTCGCGGCCGCTGAGCGACACGCTGCAGCTGGTGGTGGTGTCGCCGCTCACGCGTGCCTTGGAGACGGCGGTGGCTGCGTTTGGCGGCGACTGCCCCGCAGCCCCCGGGGCGCCGCTGCTCATGCGGGCCCAGGAGGCGCTGCCTGAGCAGCTGCGCGTCGCCCGCCCGGGCGTGTCCGCGCTGGGCGCGCCGCCCTTCGTGGCCTGCGAGCTGTGCCGGGAGCACCTGGGCGTGCACCCGTGCGACCGGCGCAGGGCCCTGTCCTATTACCGGGCCGCCTACCCCGCCGTGGACTGGTCGCTCATCGAGCACGAGGAGGACACGCTGTGGGACGCGGAGGTGCGCGAGACGGACGAGGAGCTTGCGTTGCGCGCCAAGGCGTTCCTGCGCTGGCTGCTGGCGCGACCGGAGCAGCACATCGCCGTCGTCACGCACTCCAGCTGGCTCAGCATCATGTTTCTCAACTTCACCGGCGCATGCTCCGCCCCAGCTGGGGAGAGCATGAAGCGCTGGTTCCAGAACGCAGAGGTCCGTGCGCCCATCTGCCCGCCCGCCCTGGGCTGGGTCTGCATGCCCGCCCGTGCTGACGCAGGCCCCCCAGCTGCGCACCGTGGTGCTGCTTGCCTCCGACGCGCCGGCGCGCCACGCGGACACGGACTTCATGCCCAGCACCGTCGCAGCTGACGACGTGTCAGGCGGCGAGTGCGAGGAGCCGCAGACCATCGCCGCCGCACCCGCGGCTGCTTGACGCCGCATACATATACAGGCACGTATATTTATGTGTTCATCACTTGTTCTTTGAGACCCAGCCCACGGCAGCTCCTGCTGGCGTGTACTCCAGCACCCAGCCAATACACGCCGTAGGCACGATGTCGCTAAAGGGCAATGCCTCCTCCACGAAGTCGATGGCTGACAGCAGCTTGCTGCCTACAAGAGCGCATAGCGTCAGAGGACGGGTAGTGTGCTGAGGTGCTCACTCCAGCGCACCGTACAGCGCCTGGAGGAGCAGGGCACTCACGGGTGCCCAGCCAGCGTCGGTGCTCTCGCCCAGTCCAGGTAGCAGATAGCTGGATACGCCCACGGCGTCGATGCACACGCTCAGTGCCAGCTTCACCCACCTCTTATTGCCGCCCATCGCCGTGTCAGGCACCGCGGCGACGCCCTTCAGCGCGCTGGCTGCAGTTGTGGTGGCGATTTCCCTTCCGCCCACCCCTACCACGCGGCCCAAAAGCTGCAGCGTCACAAGCCCGGCAGCAGCCTCCGCCAGCGTGGTGCCCGTCTCCAGCAAGCCGGCGCGCACGGAGCAGGCTCTGCGCCCACGCAGGGCTGGGCGGGGTGCACTCACAGTGCGTCCTCGCCCGAGCAGCGCGCCCCTTTGGCACAGCGCGGCCGGCATATCGCGGAGCCGCGCAGGTCCCAGCTATAGGCTATATAGGCCTAGATATCCCTGAAGATTGGACGGAGGAGGCGAGGGACACGCGTATGCACAGGCTGCCGTGGAGCCGTGGCTGCTGCTGCTGTCGTACGACGACGCTCGTGAAGAAGCACGACGACGGCCAGTGTTTGCTGTTTGCCTGTATGGTGAACGCGTTCCCCTCCTCCGCCAAGCCTGTTGAGTGTGCGTGCTGAGGGGAAAGACCTGTGGGGCGACTGTTGCCGTGCGAGATGTCTGCGCGTTGGCGCGTTGATTTCTCCAGCCTGCTGCCGTCAGCCAGCGTGGCCGACCCGCCGGGTTATGACCCTGCGCTCTGTGGCAGCGCGCTGGCCGTGGAGGAGGCGAGCGGGGCTGGGGTGCTGAAGCGGCGCGAGTTGGAGGTAGTGCAGAAGCAGGCGCAGGCGTGGGCCCTGGCCAAGTCCCCCGCGGGGCAGCTGCCCATGATGTTCTTCATGATGTGGATGTCCGGCACGGGCGTGCAGATCTTCAGTATCATGATCACGTTCACAAACGTGGCCAACCCGGTTAGGGCAATCCTGGGCTCTGGCGCCTCCTTCGCCCGCCTCGCCGACCCGGCGGTGGACACGCGCCTGCCGCGCCTGCTCTTCGTGGCACTGCACTGCGCCACGATGCTGTACGCGCTGAGCAAGCTGGAGAAGATGGGGCTGCTGCCCACACACGCCTCCGACTGGGTACCCAACTCGCCGCCGCTGCCGCCTCTAGAGACGGCCAGCGCGGGGCTGCCAATAATGCGCTAGGACGCTGTGCTTGAAGCATGCAATAAGGAGCTTTCTATCTGTGTGTTGTCTACCTGTGCGTCACTGCGGTGCCTGCTGCGTGGCCAGCTGCGCGGTGGTGACGTAGGTGGCGTGGAATCCGTAGGGCACGCGCTGCGGCAAGTCCACCACTGCCAGCGGCTGCACTGCCATCGTGTGCGCGTCCATGATCCACAGTGCCGAGGCGGCGGGCATGCTGACGTAAGTGAGCAGAAAGCCGTCGTCCTCCTTACCCGGCGCAGGCGCGCCCTCGCGGCGGGGCACGAAGAGGATTTCACTGCCACTAGCCCCGGGAGGGAAGTTGATGCGCCCCACAATCTGGCGCGTCTCCAAGTCCACCTTGGCCACGCCCGTGATTTCAATGCCGGCGAAGAGGGAGAGCCAGCCGTAGCGGATGCGGCGGCCGACAAGCGCAGGGTGGGCACGAGGGAAGTCCATGCCCGTGCAGCCCAGAGGAAGGGGCACCACACAGCTCTGCGTCGCCTCCCCCGTCTGCAGATTGAAGACGAACTCGAAGAGCGTGGGCGAGCCGGCGTCCACGGTGCGCGGCGCCTGCGAGCCACTCGCAGGCGCCAGGTCCAGAGAAAAGTCCTCCAAACGGCAAGCGAAAAGCCGCACGCGCTGCCCATCCTCCTCCTCCCACGCCCCGAGGCTGTGGAAGATCATGCACCCGGGCAAGTCAAACCATCGCACAGACTCACCACACGCGCGCCGAGGGAGCAGCCCAAAGCGCGCCCCCTTGGCCTTGTTGTAGACGAAGGGCAGCTTGTCCTCAGAAACCATCACCATGGGGCTGAACTCCAAAGGCAGGTCCCAGAAGATGGCGTGGTGCTCCGTGATGCTAAAATCGTGCATCATCTGGCCGAAGCGCAGCGGAACGGGCGTGGAGTGCACCACCTGGCCGCTGGCGTCGATGACGCCATAGGTCAGAAACGGCTGTTTGTCAACCTGGTAGCGACGCGAATAAGTCAGAGTTGGAAAAGCTGTAAACAAAACACGAGCCTCACCTGGTAGCCGAAGTAGAGCAGCTCGCCTGTGCTCGCGTCGACCTTAGGATGCGCTGTGAAGGTGCGCGTGCCCAGCTTGCCGCCGAACTTCACTGCGCCCATCGTCTCTAGTGCGCCCTCGCAAAGCACTCGAAGAGACCACGGCACATCGCCCTCGTTGAGCGCCAGCAGGCGGCCAGCGTGGAACTCCAGAGCCGTGTTGGCCGTGCCCATCGGAGAGTCGCAGCCTGCACCCAGCGCGTTCTTGACGCCGTCGAGGGCCATGATAGCCAGGCCAGCTGTCCCGTGCAGGTCGCCCAGCTTCAGACAGACAGCGCGGCCAGCCTTGTCCTCCACCAGGAAGCGCTCCGTGCGCACCCAAGCCGTCGTGAACGAGACGCCCGAGTCGCTGAACTTGCAGCCGACCACGTAGCCATCGCCGTCTGGCCACCACCACGGAGACACGCGTCAGAGCCCTGCCAGCCTTGCAAGCTGAACCTGTCGAGCCAGCGAGTACAGGACGCACCGAACAGGTGGTACTGCCCAGCAGGAGGAAAGCGCGGGTTGGGCCCAACGCGTGCGAAGCTGTGTGAGCAGCGTGAGGCGTCAGAGGAAAGGCACCACCGCTTCTGGACCGCACGCACAATCCGCGCAGCTCCGCAGGCACTTGACCGCTGACCGCCGCCACCTCGGCGTGCACTTCGGCGTTGACGGGCTCGAAGATGCCCGACAGATACAGGTGCTGCAGTGCGTGAGAGCGTGAGAAGCGTGCGTGTGGCGTGTGCAGCACTCGTGCCTTGCCCACTTCAGCGCGCTGCCGAGTGTTCTGTACCAGGCGTGCGCCTGCGTCTAGCGCATCGCCGACGAGCCCCATTCTGTCGAGAGCACGAGATACCCGGGGGACCTCGCAAGTGACAAGGTGGGCAGGCGACGCACGACAACGACGCACCAACTAACAAGAACAAGGACAAGGACCCACCATCAACTATGAGACAAGGACCCACGGAGGAGGTCGCAATCATCACATCATCATCCGCGTGTAGCACTCTGTCATGCGCTCACTCAGCGCTCCTCTCGAGTCCGCCAGCCGTGCTCCACGAGCAGCGGGAGAATGTGCGTGCCAGTATCACTGGCAGCAAGCAGCAAAGCACAGCCAGTGCTGTGCAACTTCAGCCGTGCATCTTCTTGACGGACCCGCGCACCGCCACCCCCACCGTCGTGCCGCCGTGCACTTCGTGCAGGTTCTCGCACCTGCCAGCGAGCGAGCGAGTGAGCGGGAGCAAGCCAGGCCGCCGCTGTAGGGTTGAGCGCCCGCGCCCCGCTGCTTTGCAACGAGAACGCACTTATCAGCCTCCCAGGGCAGCTTCGGGTGCTTGGACTCGTGGTGGATTTGCATGCTCTGGAGCGAGGCGTCACATAGTCAGCCTCTGAGATATGAGGACCTGTGGGGCAGCTTCGGCTGGCGCGCCTTCAGGTCGGGCGCCGGCTGGGCACAGACGGGGCACTTGTACTTGGCGTGCCCGGCGGCGCCGCCTTTGCGGTCAGCCAGGCCCGCGGCGCCGCCGCCCTTGTTCATCAGCGCCGCATCTGAGCGCTTCTTCAGCTCCGCAGCCGTGTGCTTGGTTGGCTTGGCTTTCCCGCCCATCGCGGCGGCACATGCAGCGGGCCCCAAGAGCTACGCGTTCAGCGCATGCCAGTTGCCAGGGATGAGGAAAGCGAGGGGAGTTGGCACTGACCCCAGAGGCAGGCGGGACCGACTGAAACTGCAGCTGCTGACAGCAGTCGCAGAGCTGCAGCTGTTATTAGAGTGTTTATGAAGCCTAGCATGTTTTGGCATCCTGGGCGGCGAGGAGGGCGTCCCAGGCGTCCAGGCGGCACACTGTGACATTGAGCGCCGGGTCTGTGCGAAGCAGCTTGTTGTCGGGCGGCCCCAGCACGGCGGCGCCCCCGTAGTGCTGCGCGGAGGAGAGGCCGGAGAGGCAGTAGCAGGTGTGGTAGAGGTCGCGCGCCTTGCCCGGCTTGTCGCGCAGCCCGCCCTCGCGCGCCTGACAGCAGGCCAGCAGCCAGCCCTGCAGCGCTGCGGCGCCGTAGAGCGGCGCGTCGGCGGGCGGCGTCTCATCGTCGGGGCGGCGCCAGGGAAAGAGGCGCGCCGCCGACTGCGCCGCCGGCGGGTCGCCCGCCGCGGGTTTATCGCCGCCCGTGGGCGCCCTGCAGGGGGCGAGCTGCGCCATGAGGAGCGGCATCTGGGAGTGGATGAGCGGGAAGAGGCCCCCCTGCCAGAGGGAGTAGCAGCCGTCAACCAGCTTGTTGGTGCGCCCGTTGAACCCCCCCTCCAGCGCCCCCTGCCGATGCGCCGCCCAGTGCAGCAAGCGGGGCAGGTGCAGGCGATGCGCGCAGCCGGCCAGCACCGCAGCCGCGAGGCCGCAGAAGCTGTAGCCCCCGTGCGCCTCTGCGCCCGGCTCCGCGCCCAGGCCGCCCTCATAGCTCTGGCAGCGCGCCAGGTAGTCGCCCACGCCACGCGTCAGCTCGGGCGATAGCAGGCGCGCCAAGCGGGCGGCGGCGAATGCGCAGTACACCCCGCGCGTGTCCGCCTCGCCGCCCTCCGTCATGCGGAAGCTGCCGTCGGGCGCCTTGAGGCGCAGAAGCAGCGCGAGCAGCGAGGGGCGGTCCAGGGCGGCCAGCGCGGCGGGGCCGCCCAGCGTGGCCAGCGCCGCGCAGGCTGCGTAGGTGGGCGCCAGGTGGGGCTGCTGCCCCGGCCCGCCGCTGAAGCCGCCGGCCGGGGAGGCGCAGGCGCCCAGGAAGGCTGCGGCTGGGGCGGGGGTGGGGGGGAGAGCGTCCAGCAGTGCCAGGCTGTGCACCACCCAGAAGGCCAGCCACGGCTGGCTGGCATGCAGGCTGCAGTGCGACGGCGACAGCTGGCGCAGCGAGGAGGCGAGGTAGGCTGTGTGCTGGGCGCGAGCCAGCACCAGGCTGGGCGGTGACAGCAGGGGCAGCACCTCAGCCTCCAGGGCTGCCTGGGCGCGCTGGGTGGGAGTGCAGGCTGCTGACATGGGTGGCCGAGGGGCTGAGGATGTGCGTGTTCGAACGTGGAACGTCGGAACGTGACATGTGTTCGACGATACGTGAGGATGTGGTCAGCAGCACCTCATCGCTTCCCGGAGTGCTACAAACGTCGCCACATCGTCGAGAGAGGGCGTGTGCGTGCTAAAAGGTGCTCTAAGCGGGGCTCGTACGGGAGAAGTGTCAGTTTTCTCAACCCGCGACGTCCGGCTTGCTGCGGCGTTAAAGAGGCATAAGACCGGCACTCTAACCAACTGAGTTACTAGAGCAGCAAAACGGACAAAAGCATTGCGAAGCAAATTAGGGTTGATTAAGATTTTGTCGAGGGGACGAGTCTTTCTATATACTCTACTAAGTTTGTCACAATGACTTTCATAACGCACGTGACGGTGAAGTGGCCGAGCGGTCTAAGGCGCTGGTTTAAGGCACCAGTTCGAAAGAGCATCGAAGCTCACGAATGAGAGCATGGGTTCAAAGGAAGCGCAGGGATCTACTGTCTAGTCCTGCGTCCGTGAACGTCCCATCTTCAACTCCCCTATGGGACGAGATATCAAGTCTCTCTTACTTTTGGGCACCAGCAGTGATGGTCCTGAACCAGGCATGGCGAGAGCTGCAGCGGGGCCGCGTTGGCGCGGCCTGGCCAGCCCAGCATTGTGATTTTTGGTGGGCATAATGATGTGCCACTGGGCCGCATGTGGGCAAAACGCCCACCCCCCGCTTCCTAGCTGCTAGCTCAATGTCCACGTCTGTGTGGCTCGACTGCGACCCGGGGCACGACGACGCGCTGGCTCTGATACTGGCGGCTCACACGCCTGGACTCAGGCTCGTCGGCGTGAGTACAGTGTTCGGCAACCAGAGCCTGCCGAAGACAACCCGCAACGCGCTGCGCACGCTGCACGTGACGGGCGTCTTAGGAGTGCCCGTGGTGCCTGGCGCAGCAAAGCCGCTGCTGCGCCCGGGTCGCACGTGCGCTGAGATTCACGGCGAGAGCGGGCTGGACGGCCACGCGTTGCCAGATGGACCGCAGCTCGCGGCGCGCGACGTGGCCATCACGCGCGTGGCCGCCGCTGTGCGTGCAGGCGCCGTCCTGGTCTGCACGGGGCCGCTGACAAACGCTGCGCTACTCCTCTCCGTGTTCCCGGAGCTTGCCGCCTCAATGCGCCTAGTGCTCATGGGCGGCTCGATGGGCGCGGGCAACACGTCTCCGTGCGCAGAGTGGAATATCGAGCTGGACCCAGAGGCCGCCTCCATCGTCTTCAATAGCGGGGCAGACGTCACGATGGTGCCTCTGCAGGTGACACACACCGCGCTGGTGACGCCATCCATTCTGTGCCGCATCAACACGCCCACGACGCCATTCCGCACGCTCATTTCCGGCCTGTTGCTCTTCTTCGCCGAGAGCTACGCCCGCGAGTTCGCCTTCCTCGACGGCCCGCCGCTGCACGACCCGTGCGCAGTCGCCCTGGTGCTGGCGCCGCAGCTGTTCACAGTCAAGCGCATGCGCGTGGACGTCGAGTGCACCTCGCCTCTCTCCGCCGGTCAGACGGTGGTCGGCAGCCCTGGGCTGGCATCCAACCTGAACGTGGCGGTGGCCATGGACGTGGACGCCTTCTGGGAGATCATGCTGGCCGCGGTGGCGCGCGCAGACGCCCTCTCACCGCTTAACGTGGAGGATGTCACGGCCGGCTTGCAAACTAGAATCTAAGTTGCTTGTTCCTAATCAAAGGCCGGTCAGCCCCTCTTCAGGGGCCTCTACAGCTCTAATTAAGCTTAACGTCCTCTGCGCCTCTCGCCTAGCTCAACAGACAACAAAAGCAGCGTGAGAAGCGTCGCCCCAGCCACGCCGATTGAGCCAAAACCATAGGTGTAGAGCGCCCAGGTGCCCAGGGCTGGGCTGAAAACGCGAACAGCTGACGAAACGCTCATGTCGATGGCGTTGATGCTCCCTCGGTCCCCCTGCCCAACCGCCCTGTTCAGCTGCGCGGTGTTGACGGTAAACAGCACGCAGCTGCTCACAGTCATGGGCACTAGGCACAGCACCACGGCGCCGATGCCGCGCGCGCAGGCCAGCCCGGCGTAGCTGAGTGCCATGGTAGCGACGCATGATGCAAACACGGAGCGCGCGGGGAAGCGCGAGGCTGCCCAGTCGATGAGCAGCGCCTGAGTGGCCATGGTTACCACAGACGTTGCGCTCAGGATGGCCCCCGTGCCGGCTGGGGAGAGGTGGAAGTGCGTGGCAGCAGCGAGCGCAAAAACGCCGTGGAACAAGCTGAGCACCAGGCTGAGCACCCCCTTGGCCGCCAGCAGCGCAGGAACTCCGGGCAGGCTGGCCACGCGCGCAAAGTCGGCGACGCTGAGCTTGTGTGCACCGGGGGCATGGCCCCCGCGGCGCCCGCCTGCAGCCGGCGAGGCGGGGGACAGCCACAACGCGACGCTCGCACAGCTCAGCAGCGACCCCGCAGCCGCAACCAGCGACACGGTGCGCAGCGAGTGCGCCGCAAGCATGCCGCCGAACACGGGGCCCACGATTGCGCCCACGCTGTACGACAGCGAGGTGTAGCCCAGCAGCGCAGCCTGGCTCGCAGCGCCGCGCGCCTTGGTGCTCACCGCGATGCGCGCAGCCAGCGCGGCGTGCTGCAGCGCGGTCGGGATGCGGCTGGCGTAGAGCAGCGGCATGCTGGTGGCGGCGGCAGACAAGGCATACGCGCTGCTGCCGCTGAGGAACGAGACGATGAGGCCCCACCGCGCACCGTACACGTCCATCAGCGGGCCCATCAGCAAGCCGCCTAGCAGCTGCGCAAGCGCAAAGAGGCTCTGCAGCGCACCGTACTGCCGCGCGTCTGCGCCGAAGCTCTGCGTCAGCGCGGGCAGCACGGGCGCCTGCAGGTTGTAGCAGACGGCGTAGAGCACTATGTTGCCAAAGAGCAGTCGCAGCTCCGGGTCCCGCAGCGCCAGAGCGGCGCTGCTCACGGCCGGCTGTGCCTCCGGCGCCCCGGAGCCGCTCAGCGACGCACGCACGGGCGTCGGCTGGGCGTCAGGAGCCCCGGCGCTCAGCGACGCACGCCACCGCGTGCGAGAGGCGGGCGACGACGGGCCAAGAGGCTGCATGGGGCGTGCGGCTCTCCCTCTGAGGGCCGCAGCAGCAGCGCACTGTCCTCCTCTGCGCGCCATCGGCGCCCTGTGCCCACCGCGCCGCGTCTCGCGAGCCTGCAGTAGCGCCAAGCCACGCCAAGCCAACATCTGTTCGCTGCCTAACAACACACACGCTCAGCCTCACTCAATCACACACGCTCAGCCTCACTCAATCACACGCGGACACCGCCAACATGCACCACAGGGAGACCAGGGAGGCAAAATGCAGCACAGGCGGTCGTACGACCGACGCTGCAACGACGACGACGACGACAGTCTCGCGTGGCGTACTTCTTGCGCTCTCCTATTCGCGTTGGCTTCGCGCCCACACCC
>Ga0208951_1000828_pt1 | contig 14093 bp, 18 predicted proteins | sample GreLakmeMI27MSRF_FD_187702 | JGI IMG/M metagenome (GOLD analysis project Ga0208951, IMG submission 187702) | Freshwater lentic microbial communities from great Laurentian Lakes, MI, USA - Great Lakes metaG MI27MSRF (SPAdes) | ecosystem: Environmental > Aquatic > Freshwater > Lake | place: Great... | reverse complement strand
AACCTCCTGCTCAACCTCAACCTGCTCCTCAACCTCAACCTGCTCCTCAACCTCAACCTGCTCCTCAACCTCAACCTGCTCCTCAACCTCAACCTGCTCCACCTCCTCAACCTGCTCCTCAACCTCAACCTGCTCCTCAACCTCAACCTGCTCCTCAACCTCCTGCTCAACTTCCTCCTCGTCGTCGTCGTCCTCCCTAATCCTCACATAATATTTTATATAATTTTAAATTTATAAAAAATATTATATATTAAAAAGAAGACCCAAAAGCACCTCCTAATGCTCCATTAGCAGCCATTGGTTCCATAGAATCCATAAATGCGTTTTGCATTGCCTGATTTTGCATATTGTTTCCGCCACCGCCTCCATTATTCATCATATTAGGCAATGAATCAATTAGCGAAATATTGTTTTGAGCAGGTAATTGATTTGCGCGTTGCGACATTATTGTATTATCAAGTGTGTCTGCTCTGCTAACTTGATGACTTCCTGGCATAACAATAGGTTGGCTTACTCTAATATTGCCTTGATTATTTCCTCCTTTTGATTGATTTTTTCCATTCCACATTTCAAGTATTCTATCGTATAGTATATTTATTTTTGCTCCCAATTTGGTTTGCATTGTCATTATTAATACTAAAGTAGGAATGATAAAACTAATTTCATTAAATTTTGTATATGGTACATTGCTGTATGTGGGAAAATATCTAATAATTTTATCAATTAAATACATAGCAACAAATAGAACACCTATTTGGATTACAATTTCTATTATTAATTCAATACTTTCTTTTTTATCATCATCTTCGGGAATATACTCTTTTATAAGTTTTAAAACTACTATAACAGGTATTAAAGCAATAATAATATATTGAAACATATTCAACAATAATGCTTTGTTATCGCTATCAAAATTAAAAACATAGTTAAAAAATCCAGAAGGACTTAATTTACTGCTTCCTCCACTAATACCATTGTCAAAAGATTCTTCTAGAGTCATAAATACTATTATATATATAAATTAAAAAAATTATAATTATAAATTATTTTACCTAAATAAAAGAAATAATAGTTTAATAAATAGTTTAATAAATAGTTTAATAAATATTTTAATAAATAGTTTAATAAATAGTTTAATAAATAGTTTAATAAATAGTTTAATAAATAGTTTAATAAATATTAAATACTTATTACTAATATTATATAAAATGTTAAAGAGATCGTGTGAGTCAATAAAATATAGAAACAACAAGTATCATGAAGAAAATCAATACTTAAATTTATTAGAAGATATTTTAATTACTAATTCAGAATTTATTGGAAGAAATGGAAACACATTGTCTATTTATGGTTCAGCAATGCATTTTTCGTTAGAAAATAACAAAATCCCTCTAATTACTACAAAAAAAGTTGCTTGGAAAACTTGTTTGCGTGAATTATTATGGTTTATAAAAGGAGATACAAACAATAAACATTTAAAAGAAAAGAATGTTCATATATGGGATGAAAATGGTTCGCGAAAATTCTTAGATGATCATGGATTAAACAATAATAATGAAGACGATTTGGGCCCAATCTATGGGTTTCAATGGCGGCATTACAATGCTAAATATATTAATTGTAATAGTAATTATACTAATAAAGGCATCGATCAATTAAAACAAGTAATAGAATGTTTAAAAGACCCTGCGCAAAGAAATTCTAGGCGAATGATTATTACAGCATGGAATCCTTGCCAATTAGATATTATGGCACTGCCCCCTTGTCATATAATGATGCAGTTTAATGTAACAAATAATACAAAATTAAGTTGCTCAATGTATCAACGTTCAAATGATGAAGCGTGTGGAACTTGTTTCAATATAGCGTCATATTGTTTTTTAACACATTTATTAGCAAAACATTGTGACTTAGAACCATATGAATTTAACTATCATAAAGGAAACTGTCATATTTATAAAGAGCATGTTGAAAATATAAAAATACAATTACAACGACAACCATATGAATTTCCTACTTTAGAAATTCTAAATAAGAGAGAAAATATAGAAGACTATTGCGAAGAAGATTTTATTATTCATAATTATAAGCATCATGAACCATTAAAATATACTATGGTTCCTTAGTAATTTATTGATATTTTTTCATAATTATTAATATTAATAATATTAATAATATTAATAATATTAAGGTTTAAAAAAAAGATAATATTATATTGTAAATATGTCTACGGCAGCATTAGCTTCAGCACGAAGAAGACGTACAACAAACGAAGCATCCGCTGCGTCGCAAAATATTACTACTAAAACTTCACCCCAGGAGCCCGCTACTGCTTCAAAACAGACACCACCAGCTCCACAATCTTTAACACCTTTACAAATATTACAAATACATGATAATAAATTGAAAGATTTAGAGGCACTAATGATTGAATTAAGCAGTGAAGAATTTATAACAAGTATTGTAGAAGAAAAAATTAAAGCATTAGTACCTAATACTAATACTAATACTAATACAAATGTTGGAACAAACTCTTTTGAATTAAAATTACAGACTCTAGAAACCACTATTCAAAATAATTCAAATATTCAAAATGTAATATTTGATGAATTTAAAAAAGGGATCCAAGAGAATTTTAATACTTTAAAAGACACCACTATTAAAATGATTGATTTATTAAATGTTAAAGAACATCAATCTTGTACTAGTGATACTAATATTGATACTGATAAATTAACAATGGTGTCAAAAGAAGTAAATGATTTAAAATTATTAGTAATTAAAAATCAAACATTAGCGTTAGAAACATGTAGTTCGATTATTAATATGAAAGATCAGTTTAAATTAAACAATGAGAAAATAGAAGAAATTATTGAGAAAATTAGTATTATAAATAGTGCGCAATGTACTAGTGCGCAATGTGATCCGGCACAAATGTTTCTTCAATCTTTTATGAAAAATAAATTATTTGGAGAATCGGGTTCAATAAATATTGATGCTAATTACGACGATGACAATGAATATGAAGAAGATGATACTATGAACAGCAACAATAAAAAATTACATATAGATTTAACTACTGAACAAATAGTTTTGGACGATGGTGAAATAATTTCGGAAGATGACAAATTTACATTTGGTACCGGTGAGTTAATTATAGACGATAATCAATTACAAGATATATTAGAGGTAAATAAAATGGATGAAGTTAATTTGAATCCTGTTTCGCCAACAAGTAATTTAGATTTAGAGTCTACTATGTAATACAAGTATTTATTTTATATATTATGTTTAAATAAAATAAATAATATGTAGTAATCTATTAATGCAGCTAACTATAAATTTTTTGATTTTTTGCGTGGTATTATTTTTATATGTTCATGTGTATAATCATATTAAAACAAGTAGTTACTTGGAAGTTTATGAAATCGAAAATCTCTCTAAAGATAAATTTGAAGACATAAATAATTTTAAACAACCACTATTATTGAATAATTATACGCTACTAAATAATATAACCATGGATTACTTAATTTCCAATTATCCAACATTTGATCTAAATTTATATAATAAGCAAAATGATTCATTTTTAAAAATAAAAATGGATGAATTTAATACTATAATAAATAGCGATGAATCAAGTAATAATATAAGTTATAATAATAAAGATTTTTTGGAAGAAACAACGCTAGAGAAAATTTTGTCTTCAAACGATAGTTTCTTTAGACCATATAACATATGTAATAAATCTTACGATATTATAATGGGAAGAAAAAATAGCGCAAGCCAACTGAAGTATAGTATTAATTCTCGAAACATATTATATTTATCGAGCGGACAAATAGAAGTTACGTTATGTCCGCCAAAATATTATAAAAATTTACATGTAAAAAAAAATTACGAAATGTTGGATTATTATTCGGATATTGATATTAATAATATACAATCAATTTATAAAAATGATTACCACAAGGCTAAATTCTTAAGAGTAATGTTAAATACTAGTCAAGTTTTAATAATACCACCTTATTGGTTTTATAGTATAAAATTTCTTGAAGAAAACACAATCGTTTTTTTCAATAGTTATAGAACATTTACCAGCAGCATAGCAATAATACCTGATTTGTTTATACAAATGTTACAACAAAACAATTTAAAATTAAATATGATAAAAAAAATAAACACAAGTGATGAAAGTGTTATCAGCAAAAGTATAATAAGGGAAAATGACACGGAAAATGAGACAGAAATTGAAACAATTAACAATGAAAATGTAATAAGCAACAATTAATAATGAGAAAATGAGAAAATGAGAAATTTTAGATAAATATAAATAACATAAAAATATACAACCTTTATATTTTATAAGCACTTTCATATATGTTAATAAATAAATACGAAATACTATCTAATATATCCAACGGTGAATTTGGCGAAGTATTAAAGGTTAAATATAATGACAAAGAATATGCTCTAAAATATGGAGCAAAAGAGTTGATAAAATATGAATTACAAATATATAAGCAACTAAAATCTATTGGTAATATATCAAATATATATGATGTTTGTGAAGACAATAATAAAATGTTTGTGGTATTAGATTTATATGCCATGACGTTAGTAGATTATAAATTACGAAATTATTTAAATGAAAATTATATTGAGAGATGTATAACAATTTGTAAGTCTTTAATAATTATTATTAAAACAATTCACGAAAATAATGTGCTTCATAGAGATTTAAAACCAACAAATATATGTTTAGATTCAAATCATAAGGTATATATAATTGATTTTGGTATTGCTAAAATATATAGACATGCTAATGTTCATAATAATGAATCAACAATTAAAGGTCTAATAGGTTCAGTTAATTTTTCAAGTTTAAATGTTATAAATCTAATCGAACCTTCAAGGCGAGATGATATTGAATCAATATTTTATATATTAATATATTTATTATTAACTAATGATAATTATAAACACTATGACAGACTCAATAACTATGAAAAAAAAGACATATTAGCCATTACATATTTAATGGAACATACATTAAATATACAAAAATTCAATTACGAATTATTAAATAAGTTATTTAATTATATTAGAAGATTAAAATATAATCAAGAACCCAAATATGATTATATTGTAGAACTACTTTCTAAAATAGTAAAATGAACCAAGTTTTATTTTATGGAACGTTTTGAATTATCTAAAAATAACGTTATATTATTTAATATTTCTTTTGCTTTAGTTTTAAAATTATTGTCCGATAAATTAGAAGTTAAATCTAGTGATTCGTAAATATTATTATTTATAATTGATACTAAATATGCGAACGTATATGGTAAATCATATACTTCAGATAATAGTAATAAAATAGAATAAATATTATTAAAATAATATTTGTAATAATTAAACCATTGTTTGGTTATATATTTCCGGTATTTAATAAGCGTTGTTAATATTTCGCTTATTTCATTTAATGTTATTTTGTCCGAAGAGAGATTATCAAGATCATTGATTTTATGTGTTGCTAGAACAATAGTGTTTTTTATTTTCAAATAGTTGTCCTCTTTATTTATATTGGGTTTTATACAATTAGAATTTAATATATGTACTTGTAAATCTCTCGGTAATTTAAAATAGATTCTTTTTAAAATTCGACGGACTTTATATCCTTTATATGTTTTTTGTATTTTTAAAACATAATTATTATATAGCAATTTGGAGTGACTTAAACAATACAAATTCTTACATAATAAAAAAACAGGATATTTGTATTTTTTACAAATTATACAAAACATAATTATATAATAAAATAATATAAAGGGTTTATATATTAATAATATATAAAATGTCTATGGCCGATACTGCCACCAACCAATATGTGGGAAAAGTAAAATGGTTCAATAACAAATCCGGTTATGGTTTTGTTACTTTTATTGACCCGAGTGATTTTAAGGGGAAAGATATTTTTGCTCACCATTCTTCGTTAAATGTAAAGGATGAAATTTATAAATACTTAGTCCAGGGCGAGTTTGTTGAGTTTAATGTTCAAAAAATGGACTCTGGAACTCATGAATACCAAGCAACTAATATTAAAGGAATTTTACAGAATGATTTAATGTGTGAAACGCGTCATAAAAACCGTGATTTATCTAAAAATTCGGAATCGGTTGTAATTAAATCTTATAATAATGGAAAACCACAGCACAAACATACAAGAACATAAAGCATTTGTTAGAGAACCATTCTATTTAAATAGTAAAATATAATATTAACATAAGTATTGTGGATACAAAAATTAAAAATGTTAATTTGACTGAAATATATAAGTAATAAAGTCTTTTGTCCATATTATAAGAAACGGTTAACATGTTGTTATCGTTATAAAGCATAATTTCGTTATTAATATTATTATTACGAATAGTAATACTATTAGTAGTTTCATAATCAATAATTATATCATGATATTTATTACTTGCCACAATATTTTCAATGATGCTATTTTCTTGACTACATATAAAACATTTTGATATATTTTTTTTTGAAGTATTTTTATTTATCCATTCATTTAAACAAGTAAAATGAACGTCATTTTTACAACAAGTTAATATACATCGATCATTGCTAACTATGTCATTTAAACATATTACGCATTCTATACACTCCATCACGAATATTATAATATAAAAAAATATTATTATATATTTTTTTTATAATAATATATTTTTTTTTATAATAATATATTTTTTTATGTATTTTTTGCTCTTAGAAGTATCAGGAGTGTATGTGTGTGGAGTGGTGTATGCGTGCCCAATGTAATTTTTCGTCGTGTGAAGTATCGTTCCACATAGCAGAGATTTCTTTAATAATATCAGAATATTTGGGTTGGAAGTTAGTATTACCAGTATGTGTGAAATGAATGCGAAAGAGATTGGATCTAACGTGGGGAATAAAATGAGATTGAAATGATTTGAAAGCGGAAAAGTTTTTTTTATTAAGACAATAAAGCAAAGAAGAAATGTGTGATTCAAGAATTTCAATTCTACAAATAAGTTGGTCAATAGTAAGAACCATAATAAATGAAAGAATAAGTAAATGACTAAAAAAAAAAGAAAGAAAAGAAATTCAATTTTAAAAAAGTATAACACCAAAATGAAATCTCTCAAAAGAAAATATTATTTATGGGTTTAATGAAATAATTTAACATGCTTTAATTTAATCAAAGAACATATAAAAGTTATTCCTCAACAACATCATTTGCCTCCTTTGCCTCCTTTGCCTCCTTTGCCTTAGTATTCCAAATAGCCTTTTCGTCGTCCGCAAGTTCTCCCCACATATGAGCAAGTTGCTTCATGATATCAGTATTTTTAGGTTTCTCATCCCCAACAAACAACTTTTCCTTAACATCGTCCCTATTAGCATTAGAGAAGAGAATGTATCCACTGGGACCCCTCTTTTTTTTGGGTTTATCTTCATCGTCAGAAGATGCTTCCTTTTTAGGCTTTTTAGGTTCCTTCTTAGACTTTACAACATCGACTTCATCAACACAAGAGACCTCCTTTTTATTCTTTTTCTTGGACGCATCGATCGGAACATCAGAAGAAGAGTTCTTAGATGCCTTGGTCTTAGTCAAATCAGCATCAGACTTGGTTTGCTGAAGCAAGAAAGCAAACTGCTTCTCAAGACTATCAACGCGAGCAACAAGCATATCAAAAGTCATCGCCATTATGTAAGTGGTTTTAGTGTAGAACATAAGACATAATAAAAAAAAACAATTCAATTTTTTATAAGTGTAACAATAAATGAGAGAAATAACCATAAAGAAGTTATGCTAATAAAAAAGAAAAACCCCCTATAATCTCTCAAAAAAAAATATTTTTTTTGGGATTTTTTAAAATATATTAAACATGCTTAGAATAACTTTATTACGCAACAGCATTAACCTCCTTTGCTTTGGCATTCCAAGAGGCCTTTTCATCGTCCCCAATTTGCGCCCACAAAACAGCTTGTTGCTTCATAATTTCTGTGTTCTTCGGTTTTTCATCGCCCGTGCTGAGTTTGGTAATAACTTCATTCCTGACAGACTTGGAGAACATGATGTAGCCGTTGGTTCCCCGCTTTTTCTTGGGTTTTTCTTCATCATCAGAAGAAGAATCGTCGCTGGTCTTCTTGGTCTTCTTAGATTTCGTGTCTTCCTTCTTTGACTTTTTGGACTTAACAGGTTCGGCATCCGAGATTCCTTGCTTAAGGATGAGCGCGATCTGCTTCTCGAGGGTCTCGACGCGCATAGCAAGCATATCAATAGTAGTCGACATTGTGTATTAGTAGTTTTAGTGTAGAACATAACATATAATAAAAAAATCTGAATCAATTTTTTATAAGTGTAACAATAAATGAGTGAAATAACCAAAATGAAATTATAACCAATAAAAGGTTATGCTACCGAATTCCGGTTTGCTATAAAGAGATAAAAAAGTTAATAAGTAAAAAAAGAAAAAAAGAAAAAAATAATATAAGGTACTAAAAGATAAGAAGACAAGTAATAGCAGTGTATAAAAAGAATATAATAATAAAGCAAATAATGAGTATATAAAATGTCAAATATAAATTTCTTAATGAAAGAAGTATTGTTAAAATATAAATCCTTAGATGCCAATATAATTAACGAACGAAATAAACTAATAAGCGATGAAAAATTACATAACGAAATATGTAAAATGTTGGCAAACCAAAGTTTAACACAACCAATAGATAGTAGTATAATGGGAGGAAATAACAAAGTATGTTCTATATTAGATGAAAAACCGGAAGTAATGGATCACTTACCTTATATGGAATGGTCAAAAGCACAATTAAAAGTAATCAAACAAAGAGATAGTATAGATATGTTATTATGTGAATTAGTAAAAACAGTAATAGAAAATGAGGAAGTAGTTGAGAGAAAAGAGACACAAAGACAAGATGTAAATATTATGTCTTTTCTAAGTGCGGCACTAGGGGCATTGTTAGTAAATATAATGTATAATTATTTAACCCAGTAAATAACAACTTCATACACATTAGAGTATGTATCCAATTTCTTTTTGTTTTATATTTAAAATAAGTAATAATATAAATATAAAACAACCCCATAGCAAAGCAATAAAAGATCAAATATAAAATAAATAAATAGAGAGATTTTGAATATTAGGGAAAATGAGACATCGGAAATAATGCTAAATCTCTATGCTAAATCTCTATGCTAAATCTCTATGCTAAATCTCTATGCTAAATCTCTATGCTAAATCTCTATGCTAAATCTCTATGCTAAATCTCTCAAATTATTTAAAATAATTAACAAAAAAAATAAATAATTTTAAAAATTCAACTCAACACAACAATAAGTTTAACACAAATGAAAGATAGCATATTGGCATGCTTTGACTTGATCCTTCCAATAGTATTCGAGTGCCTCGTCTGTTGCCCAATCAAGAAGACTTAGCTCGTCCGCATTATCTTTTTTCAACCAGTCTCGTGGGGGCAGTGGCAACTCAGAAGGATCTGGCGACGCGCGCATAATCTCACAATTGTCCTGTTCGCACATTCGCCGCGCCAAAAACCGACACTTACATTTACATTCCCTATACCTCAAACCGTTAGTAGTATCTATTACATCAATGTAATCATACCCACGAACAGTAGGCAAGACCAAGTGCGGTTTTAGGAACATGTGCTGCTCGCAACACTCACATTCATTACAAATGTCCATCTTCTCTTGCCAAGACTTGCCCGCGAACGCAATGTAGTCAATTGTGCGATCAATACAAGGAGTGGGCATAAGCAAAGACATAATAGCGTTAGACATGTTAGAGTAAAATAATTAAAATAATAATAATAAATCAATTTTAAATAAGACTAACAGAGAGATTTATTATATAATTTTTTGCTACTGGTTTAAGGTTTTATCACCGAATTCCGGTTTGCTATAAATGCTATAAATGTTGTGGGTTATTGATAGTAATATATATTGTAATATAGGGTGTATATGGGGAACGGGTGGGGAATGGGTGGGGTTCGCGACTACACATTTCCTCTTCTTATTCCTCTTTTTATTCCTCGCTATATCAGTCCCAGTCCCCCCATAACCCAATCTACTATGCTTATCTCTCAAATTAAAATAAAAAAAACATAAATAATTTATAAAATTCAACAATAGTTTATAAACTACGATTAATCATCTGATGTTTAACAGTTTTATTTTGTTCGCCATTTACTATATATATATTGTCTTCCTCGCTAATCCAATTCAATAGTTCTTTTTGTTGCATATAATATTTATTATTAGATTCATTAATTTTTCTAAGATTGTAACAATGATAAAAAGACATCGACAATGGACAACAAACAGTAGCAACACATATAAAATTAATATTTTTATATTCAAATGTGTAAAGCACCATAGTATTAATTTATTATGTCTACAATTAAAAGCTTTAAAGTTATTCAATTTTATTCTCCTCCTTATAATCCCCCCCAAATATACGCCCCAGTCCCCCCATAACCCAATCTACTACGCTTATCTGTCAAATTAATATAAATAAATTCATAATTTATTTATATAAACTTATTATATACTAATGAGTAATACAAGCGAAATTATAGAATTACTTAAAAACGAATCTCTCATTAATGAATATGTTAAATATTTAAAAAATTGTATTCAAGATGTTATTACGCGTTCTAAAGAAAAAGCAAATACTATAGCGTGTAGATTATGGCAACTCGAATATTGTATATTCACAATAGTTTATAATACGAGACCCGATCTAATTAGAAATGCCAGATATTTATATAACCTATGTAAGCATTTCATAAACATATTTACTAGTACATCATCAAAGTTATATCGCTTTATAGCACAAAATAGTTTATCCCCCAATCTCTCATTTTTATGTTATAGAACCGATGAAGCAAATTTTAAAGAACATATAACTAGAAATATAACTAGAAATATAAATAGTTATTTATGTATTTACGGAATAGATAAAATAACAAATCTAATTCATCCCGGTGGAGTAGTTCATTATTTTACAATTATTAAAAACAACGAGGAATATTATATAACCTCAAGTTGGGGATCCTCTTATATTTGTGTTCCTTATTCAATAACAATATTAACCATAAATGAATTTTATACATTTTGTCATAACCTAAGAAGTCATGCTGTAGATCCTAACAATAGCGTAGTCACTCAAGAACTAACAAATTTTATGATAAAATATTTTCTACATAACCCAATACCAATAAGGTTTTCCGAAGAGGATATAGAATTCCAACCAGAGTTACGCGATAAATATATACCACCTGAAGAAGGTTTAAGAAGAGAGATCGAATATGTATTGAATAATTCACTTATGAATTTTGATGTAGCCATAGTTTCTAACTATGAAGAACTAGTAATGGAAGCATTACAAACTAGTGTTGGTGGAAAAAAAATAAAATATAATAGATCCAAAAACCCTAAACACAAAAACCCTAAACACAAAAACCCTAAACACAAAAACCCTAAACACAAAAAACCTAAATCCATAAAACATAAACACAAAAAAAATAACCACAAAAAAACACAAAGCATTTATAAAACAAGACAACCCAATCTCTCTACTTAAAAAAATAAATTACTAAAATTTAAACAAAAATTACCAAATAACTATTTAACAGAAACAATTTTCATATGCTTATTCATTAGTGTCCTCGCCTTATTTACTAATGTTGATGCTCTAGATTTCCACAAATCAACTCTTGCCTTCTTCGCCTTCTCTGTTTTTTCTTTTTTCTCTCTTTTAGTCTTTAATTCTAACATATACTCTTTATTCTTTATTTTATTACGAGCAACTTCATCTTGAATACGCATATGATTAGGATCGTCATCTATTGATATATCGGGTCTATTTCTAGTAATTTCATTACCAACTCGTTCTTCGGTTTGTCTGAACCAATCAGTTATACTTGTATAAGGTTCTATAACTTCCAAAGTATCAATTAATTTATTATTACGTAGCAACCAATTCCGCGACCTAAGTAATAAATATATATTAGTCCGTTGTTTGATAAAAGCAGTATCACTTACATTATTCATTGCTGCTTCTAACAATGAGTTAATAAAGTCTAGGTTCTCTTGTTTTGAAGCAGGTTCGGTCATACAACAATACTTACCATTTTCATATTTTGGAAATGTCTCCATACTACAACCTAAACTACCTTCTACATCTATATTATCTAAATATTCTAACGAAGGAACATTCCCCTTGGTAAATACGACTTTTTTATTTGGATGACATATATTTTGCCAAGCTTTGCTTTCTGGATCAAGCACGACCTTCTTTTTGATGCGAGACTTGCCTTTCTTGAGAGACGATACAGGCATCGATACTATATCTACTACTGCTGGCACCTCCTTTTTCCTAGTAAAATTACTTAATTTTGGCAAAGACATCGCAAAAGGTATTCTATAACTCGATTCTTTACCGCGCCCCATTCTTCGATTACTTTTGCTCCTTAACTTCCTTAACTTCCTTAACTTCCTTAACTTCCTTAACTTATTTGTGTGCGTTTTTTTTAAAGATTTATGTAATACCATATATGTATTATATAATAAATATATAATAAATATATAATAAATATATAAAATTATATATTCGTAAAAAATAAAACCAATAAACAATAAGCAATATATCAGTCCCAGTCCCCCCAAAACCTATTAATAAAAAAATTGATACTATTAATATTTAAATATAAAAAATCAAATATTAATATTATGACACAGTTAAATGCGTTAAGTTTATTTTCGGGAATGGGAGGAGACACGCTAGGTATGATTAATGCGGGAGTAAACGTTCAAGCATTTTGTGAGTTTTCCAACGCAGCAATACAAAGTCACCTCCTAAATTTTCCCGAGTCAACATTAATAGAAGATCTTACTAATAAAAAAAAACAAGACCAAACAAATATTACACTAATAAAAGACGCGCTATTCGAAAAATATAAAGGAACAATCGATTTAATATTTGCGGGACATCCGTGTCAAGGATTTAGTAATGGCGGAAAAAAACTACCAGACGACCCAAGAAACACGCTATTTAGAGAATTCGCGCGTGCGGTAAGATTAATCTCTCCAAAATATTTTATAGGTGAAAACGTAGATGGTCTATTAACACGCAAAACCACAGATGGACAATTATTTATGGATGTAATTATTAAAGAATTTGAAACACTAGGTTATACTATAAGTCACAAAGTCATTCATGTAGTTCAATACGGAATCCCACAACTAAGAAAACGTTTAGTTTATGTAGGACTAAGAAACGACTTAAACAGAACTTACAGTTTTCCAAAACCATTAAATACCAAAACAAATTTACCAAACCTTAAAAACATAGTAAAATTTAACATGACAGGAGCAATCAAAGTCCTACCAGAGGATTTTGACATGACATCAATTCCAGAGCAATGTATTATTACAGACCTAAACAACGACGAAGACGAAGACACAAAAACCATTCACCCATATTTATATTTAAAGACTAAAACACATAACGTAGAATATAAAGGCAAAGTATTCAAAAATTTATTATCATTTAGCAAACGCGATTCTCCAATTCACGCAGAAATTATTAATATATTAAACCCTTGTAAAACAATCATTTGTAGTTATGATCACCAACCTCGATTATTTGTTCCCTTAAAAAATCAGCGCGGTTATTTTATCAGATGCTTGCTGCCAGATGAGTTAAAACAAATACAAGGATTTCCAAGCGACTTCCAAATATATGGAAATAAAAAAGAACAAGTCAAACAAATCGGTAATGCTGTACCGCCCCCTCTCATTTGCCATATTGTAAAAGAATTAATAAACAATTAATGCTTCTAAGAAACTATAAACTTACTAATATTTGCTTTAAATGTTGGACGCGGATATACTTCCATAATTCCCTCCAATAGTTTTTTATTGGCACCCCTGGCATATTTATCTTTTAAAGCATTAATATCGCTAATATAATCTTCAATCCACGGAGAGTCTTTAATAAATTCATCACCATTAATAA
>Ga0208951_1000826_pt1 | contig 14117 bp, 10 predicted proteins | sample GreLakmeMI27MSRF_FD_187702 | JGI IMG/M metagenome (GOLD analysis project Ga0208951, IMG submission 187702) | Freshwater lentic microbial communities from great Laurentian Lakes, MI, USA - Great Lakes metaG MI27MSRF (SPAdes) | ecosystem: Environmental > Aquatic > Freshwater > Lake | place: Great... | reverse complement strand
TCCGGAGAACGTGCGATGGTCGGAGTCGGGTCGATCCTTGGCATACTCCTGGCGCGAGAACTCGGGATTAACCTGGAAGGTAGTGGATTGCACGACCGGTAAAGTTCGCCCTGCCTTCGACCACGAAAAGGTAGCGGCTGCACTTTCAGTGATCACCCAGTCCACAGTCACACCTAAGAAATGGCCGTTCAACCGGGTCATAGTTTTGGATGATGGTCGCGTCCGTCTTGAATCAGACAACGCCGCCTGGGTCGTCGAAGCCAATCAACAGCTCATCCCTGCTAAACCAGGTAAAAGAATTGATCCCGCTTTACCCACGCGGACTAACAGAGGGCCGGGCGAATCCCGACGTCTCACCTCATCACGCCTTCGTGCTGAATCGCCGACTGAGTCACACAAGGTGGAACTACGCAGCGGTAACGTCGTGCTCATCGACTTAAAGAACGGCAACGCTGAAACCAAACTCACCGCGGACGCGATTGAGGGCAAGGAAACCTGGGTTGGCCCGATCAGCTGGTCTCCCGATGGAAGCCATTTCGCACTGTGGCGGGAGCGGAAGGTGCCGATTCGGCAATATCTCGTGTTAGATACGATTAAGCAGTCCAAGAAATCCATTCCTTATGAAAAGCCAGGCGACGATCGCACGGAGCGTATCCCTTGGGTCTTCTCAATTGACGGCAAGTCCTCCGGTCGGCCCTCAGCAGAGGTGTTACCTTTATCCTATACCACTGAGCGATTGGATTGGTCTTCCGACTCCCAGCGCCTTCTTTCCGAGTTTATTAAACGTGGCTTCACGGGGCATGGCATCATCGAATATGACGTCGAGCGTCGAAGCTGGCGGCGACTTCTCACCGAGGAAGATCCAAAGTTCGTCCACTCTTTCGGTACCCGATACCGTTACGATATTGACGAAAACCACGCACTTTGGCTTTCCGAAAGAACCGGCTGGCTTCATCTTTATGGTATCGATCTAAAGGAAGGGAAGACAATCGGGGCAGTTACCACAGGCAATTGGGTGATGAAAGAAGTCATCAAGGTCGACGATAAGGATGGCTCGATCACCTTTATCGCCCTTGGCCGCAACCCCGGGGAGAATCCCTATCACCAACACTTCTGCAAAGTCGGCCTTGATGGAAAAGGCTTCGTCGATTTAACCCCATCCGACGGCCACCATGAAGTGATCTTTTCACCCGATCGACGCACCCTTATCGACATATCTTCCCGCGTCGACCAAGCGCCCACCTACAGCCTTCGCAGCGGCCTGGACGGTCGATTAATCGTCAAGCTAGGCGAAGGGGACCTCACCCCCCTGAAGAAGGCAGGGTGGTCTCCGACATTACCCTTCGTCACCAAGGATCGTGACGGTAAGACCGACATCTGGGGCGTGGTGACCCGCCCTTTTCCTTTTGACGCCACCAAGAAGTATCCCGTCATTGAAAACATCTACGCCGGTCCCCATGGCTCTTTTGCGCCGCATTCCTTCAGCTGGTGGAATCGCAACCACCGTGAATTATCGATGCGCGGCTTCTACGTGATCCAAATGGACGGACGTGGTACCAGCAACCGGGGAAAGGAATTCCATCAGGTCAGCTGGCGTAACCTCAAGGACGGCGGCTTCGCGGACCGAATCAGCTGGACCAAGGCTCTTGCCAAAGTCGAACCAAACATGGATATCACCCGCGTCGGTATCTTCGGCGGCTCCGCCGGGGGCCAGAACACCGCGCATGCCATGCTGCTTTATGGCTTCTTCTACAAGGCAGGTGCAGCCGACTGTGGATGTTACGACAATCGTATCGATAAACTGTGGTGGAATGAGCAGTGGCTAGGTTACCCCGTTGGCCCATGGTATGAAGAGAATTCCTGTGCCCATTATGCGAGTTACCTTCGTGGCAGACTGTTCATATCTGTCGGAGAATCTGACACTAATGTCGACGTGAAGTGCAGCTATGATTTCCGCGACGCTTTGATGGCGGCAGGCAAGAAAGATTTGATTGAGTTTCACGTCGTACCCGGCGCCGGCCATGGAGCCGGCGAGTCCAACGAGATGCGTGAGAAGCGAGCCCGCTTCTTCGAATCCGCTCTCGGCAAACCCCTTCCCCGCTGAACATGTTCAGCCCTCCCCCCGGTCTGATTGAACTCAGGCTTAACAACGTCGGCCAGCTGTTCAACACCATGGACCCTTCGCCCTTTCATGAGCGCGACCTCGACCATGATGCCGAAGAGTTCATCCTGAGTTGGGCACGTGAGCATGAGCGGGATTCCGACCTCCGCATCAAGGTAGTCCTCCGTCAGCCCGAAGACCCCGAAGCCGCGCGTCAGGTCCGGGAATCAATCCAGCATTACTTCGAATACCGTGCCCGGATAGCCCGTCGAGACCTTGGCGAGCTCTTCCGTGAAGGACGAACCGCCTTGCTGATCGGCCTACTCTTTCTGGCTGCCACTCTGGTTCTTCGTGACCTGATCACCCCTGGGTCGCAGCTAGCCGACTTCATCCGCGAAGGCCTGACCATCTGCGGGTGGGTCGGCCTCTGGAAGCCCATCGATATCCATCTCTACCGTTGGTGGCCCCTGAAAGCCAATGGGAGGCTTCTATCGAGGGTCTCCCGCTGCCCCGTTGAAGTCGTCTTCGAGGCCTAATAACAGGGCTCTTCCGCGCTTATGAGTCTGGTAAGCGAAAGCGAAATAACGAATTTTTTACGATGATGCATTGACTGGTGGGGGGGCCTGCCCCAATCCCAACCTTTCGCATGCAGAATTTCGCGAGTCAGTGCCTGGACCAGACCAAGGCCCTCCTCAAACTTAACTTCAATTCCCTTTCAGCCGATGGCACGGTCGTGCCAGTAGCCGGGGAAGTCTCTCGGGCCGATGAACCCGGCCACGCCGCCCTCGCCTTCGGGGAATACTTCCGCGCCACGGGTGAACTCCACCTCGACCGCCAGAACATCGCCGAAATCGTCGCTCGGACCATCACCGCCCAGGTCCGCGTGAGCAAAGGCTCTGATAATGGCATGGCTTTCGCTTGCCTGGGACTCCTCGCCTTCGGCCCAACCCGCGAGCGTAACCCCGTCTGGGAAATCCTCGACGAAGCCACCCGCAACCTCATTGACGAACGGCTGGCCATCGAGAACGACCATCATGACCACGTCCAAGCCTTCGATATCGCCAAGGCTGTTTGCCGCTTCTCCTTCGGCCTGACGAAGAAGGATGAGACCGGCCCGCTGGTCGACCGTTTCATGGATCGCATCACCGCCGCATCCACTGGTGGATTCCATGACGAGGCCTCCAAGGGTGCGAACGCCGATAACTTCGGTGGCGCCTTCGACCTATACGGCGTCGTCTCGCTGATTTTCATCCGCCAGTCCCTTCAGTTGCACGCGAACATCCAGCTGCGCGACTCCAAGCTGCCTAAGCTACGAGCGCTGGCTGAGAAATACATCCGCGTCATCATGGATACCGTCCGTGAAGACGGCCTGGGCTGGTCTTACGGTCGCGGTATCGGCGCCTACGGCCAGATGCACTGCATCACCCTGCTCCTCCAGGCGCTGCGCGACCGCTGGGTTCCCGTCGACAAGGAGCCCCTCGCCCGCGACCTCGTCCGTCGTCTTTACGCAAACTTCTTCACGACCTTCTTTGACGCCGAACACGGCCTGATCATCGTCCGTGACGCCGAACGCGAAACCATCCCCGGGCACACGACCCGCATGGCCAACTTCGATGCGGCCCGCTACCTCTCCCAGTGGTCGCGCCTCGCCAAGACCATTGGTGGCGACCTTGAAGTCGTCAAGACCGGCAGCCGTCTGCCGGTCTGCCGCTACTTCTCCTTCGACAAGTGCCCTCGCAAAGAACAAGGCCTGCTCTCCTATCAGGATCCAGCCTCTGGACTGCACATCATCCTTCCGTTAGTGTCTTCCGGGTCGCATCGTTTCTCTGACTCACTGGCCTTCCCGCACATGCCGGGCGTCTTCGATTGGCCGTCCAACCAGCAGAGTAGCCCTTTCATCCCTGAGTTCACCATCGGGGGCAAGGTGTACACTCCGTCGTTCTACGGTAAAAACGCACAGGTAGCCATGGGCACCAAGGCAGGCACCTACCACTTCCGCTACGACCAGCCTGATTTGATCGACCGCGACGAAAAGGTCTCCGCGAACGTCGCTTCCCTTAAGGTCGACTGGGAATTCAATGGAGGCCGTATCGTCGGTCGCTTCACCTTGACCGCTAAGTCAGCCGTCATGCTAGAGGATTTCCGACTCGTACTACCCATTGCTACGACACATTCGCGCATGACTCCCGGCAACTCTCTGGTACTCGGCGCCGAGTCCCATCGCTGCGAAGTCATCAAGGACGACTTCCATTCTACCTGGGCCGAGACCAAGGTCGTGAGCGACAGCCCTAAGCACCGTACCTGCTGGGGGAAGGTTCACTTCTACCAGACCTTGCAGCGTGATAAGTCGATGCCCCTGCGCGCCGGCATGAGCTACGCCTTTGAAATCGCCTACCAGCCCCACGTCGTGCGGGCCGGGGATGCGGTCTGAGGTCGGTTTCCCCTTCCGCCGAGCCTTCGGGGTTGTCCTCGACCCTTTCCGTGCCCTATTCCCTTGGGTATCTTTTCATGCCCAGTCCGTTCTATATCACCACGGCCATCGATTATGCCAACGGCTCGCCGCACCTCGGCCATGCCTACGAGAAAGTCCTCTCGGACGTGATCTCGCGCCACATGCGCATGAGCGGCCGTAAGGTGCATTTCCTCACGGGTCTAGACGAGCACGGCCAGAAGGTCCAGCAGACCGCCCTCAAGCGGGGCGTCGAACCCCAGGTCCTCGTCGATGAAATCGCCGCGGTCTTCAAGGGCATGCTGAGAGACCTTAATATTTCGCACGACGATTACATCCGTACGACTGAACCGCGTCACCAAAAGGTCGTGCAGCAGTTCCTGCAGAAGCTATTCGACCAAGGCCTGATTTATAAGGGACAGAAGTCCGACTGGTACTCCACCCGCCAAGAGCAGTTCCTGACCGATAAGGATCGCGACCCAGACGGATCCTGGCCCGAAATCTACGGCGAGGTCACGCAGACGACCGAAGAGAACTATTACTTCAAGCTTTCGCAGTTCCAACCTTGGCTCATCGAACACCTCAAGTCGCACCCCGACTTTATCACGCCGCGCTTCCGGCAGAACCAGGTCCTGGAGTTCCTCAAGGAGCCGATGAACGACCTCTGCATCTCGCGTCCCAAATCCCGCCTCACCTGGGGTATCGAGCTGCCCTTTGACACGTCCTTTGTCACCTACGTCTGGTTCGACGCGCTGACCAACTACTACTCCGCCGTGGCCGATAAAGGACTTTGGCCCGCCGACGTTCATGTCATCGGCAAGGACATCCTGTCACCGCCCCACGCCGTCTACTGGCCCTGTATGCTCAAGGCCTTAGGCATCGAGCCACCGCGCCAGCTGCTCGTCCACGGCTGGTGGACCGTCAACAACCAGAAGGCCTCCAAAAGTTCCGGTAACGCCACCAACACCCTCGGCTTTGCCGCCTCCCACGGACCAGACGCGTTTCGCTTCTACCTTTGCCGCGAGATGGTCGTCGGACAGGATGCAGACTTCTCAACGACCACCTTCGAGAACCGCTACAAGGCGGACCTCGGGAACAATCTCGGTAATCTAGTCAATCGACTGCTCAACATGGTCGGCCGCAATTATGCGGGCGCGATTCCTGCCGCCGCGGCCGATGAAGATCTCGAAAAGAATCTCCGGCAGCTCTGGAGCGATTCGATCAAAAAGTACACCGAAGCCTTTGCGGATTACCAGGTCAGCCACGCCCTCGAAGCCCTCTGGGTCTTCATCAGCGCCATGAACGCCTACATTGAGGCCCGGGCCCCTTGGAAACTCGCCAAGTCCGCTGATGCCGCTGATCGCGCCCGTCTGGACTCCTGCCTCGCGCACGTCGCGGAGGGCCTGCGTCTGGTCGGCACGATCCTCACACCGGTAATGCCGGCCACCTGCGACAAACTGCTGACCAATATCGGTCGCCCCGTCGCCACCCATTTCGAAGGCCAGCTGACTTGGTCTGCTGTCTGCACCGGTTCAAAGGTCGCTGAAAAGTGCATTCTTTTCCCGCCGATTGAGGCTCCGACCGAAACACCCTCGGCCTGATTGGACAATTTTCACGGAGACCTTACCTTCAAAGCCGTGGATTGCGTCAAGACCATCGACGAAGTTGCCTTGTTAGCCGACGCGGAAAAACGCGCCGGGGGTGAAGGGTTTGTCAGTTACACCTTTACGGCGCCTGAACTCGATCCGCTGGCCGTCCTCGAAACATTGGATGAACCAGCTCCTCGCGGCTACTTCGAGAATCCCTCACGTAAGCGTTCCCACGCCGCTGGCTCTCCGCTTCGCCAATGGGCGGGACGAGGAGAACAACGCTTCATCGAAGCCGACCGCTGGCTTCGTGCGTTAGATGCCTCCTTGGTCTGCGTCGGTCCGCGCCCACGCGTCATCGCGACATTCCCCTTCTATCCTGGCAACGCTTCCGACGGCGCGGAGGCCAAACTCTTCCTCCCAGGCTGGCAGGTCGTGAGCGAAGACGGCCTGACGGCGGTCACTCTCTGCGAACCGGCCGCTCCGGGCTGCGCTGCTCGTCTTGCCATCCGTGCGGAAAGCTTTCGGAAGTTCAGCTATCGTTCTAATCCCCCCTCCCCTCGAGCCCCCTTGCCGACCGTGCTTTCGGAAGTCGGCGGCTCGTGGTTCCCCTCCGCGGTCGTCCGCGCGACCGAACTTATTAAGGAAGGCTCCTTTGAGAAGATTGTCCTTTCGCGTGCGTTCGATTGGCGCCGAGCCGAACCGTTCAGTATCTACGCGACTCTGCACCGTCTACGTCGCGGCAATCCCCAGTGCCACACCTTCCTCGTCGATGAGGCGGAGGGAGCTCTTGTCGGTGCCACGCCCGAGACGCTGCTTTCGTTGTTTGATGGTTCCGTCCGTTCGGAATCCGTAGCCGGCACAACCCGGCGTGGTGAATCCGCCTCCGAAGACGCCAGTTTAGCTGAAGCCTTGCTGACGAGTGAAAAAGACCTGCGCGAACACAGTGCCGTGACCGCCTCGATCCTCCGACGCCTCCGCATGGTGGGCGTCCTGGCCGCAACGTCGCGCAACGCCGAGCTACTCCGTCTGGGTAACGTGATGCATTTACGGACGCCCATCGAAGGCACCATGCCGGTTGACCGTCGCTTCCTCGAGGTCGCCGGCGAACTTCACCCCACCCCGGCCGTCGGCGGCAAGCCGCGCGCGCTGGCGCTGCCTTTCATCCCTGGATTCGAACCCCACCAGCGTGGTCTTTACACCGGTGCCGTCGGCTGGGTGCGTTCGGATGGCGCTACGGGTAAGCTCTTCGTCGCCTTACGTTGCGCCCGACTCAAAGGTGCCGAAGCCCGTGCCTTCGCCGGCGCTGGCATCGTGGCCGGATCGGATCCCGATGCCGAGTCTACTGAAACCGAAATGAAGTTGCGCACCATCCTTGAAGCGCTGACCTGAGGATGAAGGTCGTCCTCCAACGCGTACGCTCAGCTTCCGTGTCCGTGGAAGGAAATATCACTGGCAAAATCGGACCCGGTTATCTCCTGCTCGTCGGATTGGCCGCCGGAGATGACGAGACCATCGTCCGTAGGTTAGCGGCCGACGTCTCCAAGGCCCGTCTGATGTCCGACGCCCAAGGCAAGATGGGCGTCAGTCTGCACGACGCTGGCGGACAAGCCTTGGCGGTGAGCCAGTTTACCTTGCTGGCCGACTTCTCCAAAGGAAACCGCCCTTCGTTTAATGGCGCGGCCAAGCCTGAAATCGCTAAACCTCTGTTCGACCTATTTGTTCAAGAACTTGGCCAATTGCTCGGTCAGCCTGTTCCTACTGGCGTCTTCGGCGCCGACATGCGGGTCGAACTCGTGAACGATGGCCCGGTGACGGTGGTGCTCGAATAGTTTAGGCTTAACCTCCCGCCCCGCCGTCCCTACCTCTGGAGTCCACTCATGCTTTCCGTCCGCATCATTCCTTGCCTTGACGTCCACGGCGGCCGTGTAGTCAAGGGAGTCAAGTTCGAGGAGCTGCGTGATGCCGGTGACCCTGTAGCTGTTGCGGCCGCCTACGAGAAGCAGGGGGCCGACGAGTTGGTCTTTCTCGATATTACCGCCTCCAGTGACGAACGTCGTACTATGGTCGACGTTGTCGAACGCACGGCCGATCAGGTCTTCATGCCACTCACGGTCGGTGGCGGCCTACGCTCGGTCGCAGACATTCGTACGATGCTCAATGCCGGCGCGGACAAGGTCTCCCTCAACACGTCGGCAATCAAGGATCCTGATCTCATTCTGCAGTCTGCGCGCAAGTTCGGCAGCCAGTGCATCGTGGTGGCGATTGACGCCAAGAACGTTGGACCAGGCAAGTGGGAGGTCTTTACTCACGGTGGCCGTAACGCCACCGGACTCGACGCCATCGAGTGGGCCCGCAAGGCACACTCCCTTGGCGCAGGTGAAATCCTCCTGACCAGCATGGATCGCGACGGCACCGCCGTCGGCTACGACATCCCGCTCAACCTCGCCGTCTCTTCGGCCGTCGAAGTCCCCGTCATCGCCTCAGGCGGCGCCGGTAACCTCGACCATATGGCCGATGTCCTGAAGCAAGGCGGAGCCAGTGCGGTCCTCGCCGCCAGCATTTTCCACTTCGGGACCTACACCGTCCGTCAGGCCAAGGAACACCTACGTGCCGCTGGCTTGGCTGTCCGACTTTAAGCGACAGTAGGCGGGACCGCCTTCGGCATCACCAGGATTTTGTCTAGGCGATGGCCATCCATGTCGACGACTTCGAAGATATAGCCCAAGGCCTCCACGCGATCGCCTTCGGAGGGAATCCGTCCCAAGGTGCGCATGATGAAGCCAGAGATTGCGGTGAACCGCCCCGACCCTTCGCCGGGGAAGCGACCAATAATACCCGTGGATTCGCGGAAATCGTCCAGTGAGACCGCCGCATCGACAATCCAGCTGCCGTCTTCACGACGACGAATTGGCTTGGGTTGAGCGACGGGTGAACCTTCGTTCGGCAGCTCTCCGACGACCGATTCAAGGACGTCGTTCAACGAGACGACTCCGCGGACCCGTCCGAATTCGTCCGTGACCAAGGCGATATGGATCTTATCCTTGCGAAACATCTCGAGTAACTGCGTTCCGGTGCAATTGGTCGGCACGGTTGGAGGCTCGGTGAGCAGGTCCTTGATCGAGGCGGTGCCGACCAGCGACAAGTTAGCCCAGAGTCGTTTCACTGAGACCACTCCTAACGGACGGTCTGGGGAACCTCGATAAACCGGAAACCAGGTATGACCCGAGGCTACGACCTTACGCCAATTTACCTCATCGGAGTCTTCGAGGTTAAGCCAGACGACGCGATTGCTCGGCGTCATGAGACGCTCGGCGGTGACCAAATCCAAGGACAAGGCGCCATGCACCATGCGGTGCTCCGCTGCATGAAGTACGCCGGAAGCCATCCCTTGATCGACCATCATGCGTAACTCATCTTCGGACATCGTATCTTCAGGCGTTCGCTTACGACCGAAGATACGCAAGATGATATCGGCGAAGAAACCCAGCGTACCGACCAGCGGCGAGGCGAGGAACGAGACCGCAATCATCGGCCGGGACAGCATCACCGCCAAGCCCTCCGGATTCGAGAGACCGAGGCGCTTGGGCACGATTTCGGCCAGGACGATGGTCAGCGAACCGATTACGAATGAGACCCCCGTCCGAGAGATGACGTCCGCATTGTCATGCAACCATGCCCAGTTGCTGGCCTCAAGGTAAGGCTTGATATGCGCCGCCAGCGGTGCCCCGCCGAAGGTCGCTGCGATGATACTGCCAAAAGTCAGGCCGACTTGGACGGTCGAGAGGAACTTCGAGGGGTTGGCGAGGAGCTCCAAGGCCGCTTTCGCACCCTTACTGCCATCTTCGGCCAGACGGGTGAGTCGACGGCGGTTGGACGAGACGAGCGCCATTTCCGAGAGCTCGAAAATACCGATGGTGGCCCAGCAGGCTAATATCACGAATAATTCCACGAAAACAGGCCTATGGTCAGCGGGTGCACCAGTCAAATCCGCTTGTTCACATCCTGCCTCCCCCTACGGTCTAACCCTTAATGGCGACCCATTTCGAGGCAATCATCGTTGGCAGCGGTATCGGCGGGCTGAGTTTCGCACTCAACCTCGCTCAGCGTGGCCATTCCGTCGCCATCGTGACGAAGAAAACGAGCTCGGAATCGAACACGAACTGGGCCCAGGGCGGTATCGCCTGTGTTACCGACAAGACCGACGATTTTCAGAGCCACGTGAAAGATACGCTGACGGCCGGCGACGGACTCTGCGACCTGGATGTTGTTACGCATATTATCGAGTCCGGCCCGGCCCGCGTCGCCGAACTCATCGCGTGGGGCGTAGAATTCGAGAATGGCACCGACGGCCAACCCGATCTGGGACGAGAAGGCGGTCATTCCAAGCGCCGAATTCTCCACGCCCGCGACATGACCGGTCGTGCCATCGAATCCGCCCTACTCCGCGCCATCGCCCGCTCCACCAAGGTCGTAATGCTCGAGCATCACCTCGCGATTGACCTCATCACGCGCGCCAAGCTGGGAGTCTGCACGATCGGCTCCGCGGATGATCGTGTGCTCGGGCTACACGTGCTGAACACTAAGGCCGGACGCGTCGAGACACTTTCGGCTGACACCGTAGTCCTGGCCACTGGCGGTACCGGACAAGTCTACCAGTTCACAACTAATCCCGATATCGCCACGGGCGATGGTATCGCAATGGCCTATCGGGCGGGCGCTGAAGTGCGCGACATGGAGATGGTCCAGTTCCATCCAACCGCACTGAAGGCTCCGGACGGCAGCCGCGCGCTGATTTCTGAAGCTGTCCGCGGTGAAGGAGCCATCTTACGTGATGTGTCGATGCGGTCATTCATGAAGGACTTCCACCCGTTGGGCGACCTGGCTCCACGCGATATCGTAGCCCGTGCCATCGATTCGGTCATGAAGCGTGACGGCGGCCCGCATGTCCTACTCGACGCCACCCAGGTGGCCAAAGGCCACTTCGCCGAACGCTTCCCGCACATTCACGCCACCTGCCTCAAGGCCGGCTTCGATCTCACTAAGGAGCCGGCGCCGGTCGTTCCCGCTGCCCATTATCTCTGTGGCGGCGTAGCCACGGACCTCCGCGGGCAAACCTCCCTCCCCGGCCTTTTCGCGGTCGGCGAAGTCGCGTGCACCGGCCTCCATGGTGCCAATCGCCTAGCATCCAACTCCTTACTCGAAGCGGTCGTACTCGCCCACGACGGCGCCGCGGCGGCTCACGATGAAATCATCGCCAAGCGCGGGCAGGCAATGGCTTTGCCGGCTTGGATTGACGGATCAGCCGGCGACCCTGACGAACGCGTGGTGCTCACCCATAATTGGGATGAACTGCGTCGTACGATGTGGGACTATGTTGGGATTGTCCGCTCTACCAAGCGCCTCCAACGTGCGCGCACGCGCATTGGCACCTTGTCGGATGAGGTCCGGGAATATTATTGGAACTTCCGTGTCGAGCCACGCCTCCTCGAACTCCGTAATCTCATTCAGGTAGCCGAACTCATCATTGACTGTGCGTTGCAGCGTCGCGAAAGCCGGGGCTTGCACTTCACACTCGATTACCCGGCTAAGCTGGCCGAAGCGCGCCACACGTCGGTTCGACGTCCTCAAGGTCGCCCATGAAGATTGGCATCGTCGGAACGGGAGCCATCGGGGGATGGTATGCCGCTCTCCTCGCGGAAGCCGGGCATGAAGTGCACTGCCTTGCCCGAAGTGATTTCGAAGTTATCCAAAAGAACGGGCTCGCCATCCGCAACCTAGGCCGCGAACGGATTGTACGGGTCGCCTCCGCTTCGCCTGATGCTGCCACAATCGGCCCGTGCGACCTCGTCGTCGTCACGATCAAATCGACCTCCAACCATGCGCTACCTGAGCTCGTGAGGCCGCTCCTTGGCCCAGGCACGATTGTCGTGACCCTTCAGAATGGCATGGGAAACGTCGAGGTTTTGGCGCAGTTGCTCCCGGTCGAGCTAGTCGTCGCCGGACTTTGCTTCGTCTGCATCAACCGCCTTGCCCCGGCCGTCATCGACACGTCACTCGCTGGCTACGTCCGTATGGCAGCCGCCAGCGGACCCCTTAATGCAGCCGTCGAAACCTGTGTCGGTACCTTTGCCGGAGCCGGAGTAGATTGCCAAGCGGAGGCCTCTCTCGAATCCGTGCTTTGGAAAAAGCTCTGTTGGAATATCCCGTTCAACGGACTCTCCATCGTGGGAGGCAGCATCACGACTGACCTCATCCTCGCTAGTCCCGTACTAAATGAAAGGGCCTATGTCTTGATGAAGGAAGTCCAGGCAGCGGCCGACGCCCGAGGTCATGGCTTCGAAGATGCCCACATCAAGCGTCAGTTTGTGGTCACGGTCGGCATGGGTCCGTATCGACCTTCCAGCCTCATCGACTTCGTCGAAGGTCGTGACGTCGAGGTGGAAGGCATCTGGGGCGAACCGCTCCGCCGGGGCCTAGCCGCTGGAGTGCAGATGCCAGAGACCGAAAAGCTGGTCGCCGAGATCAAGGCCCGCATCACGGCGCGCGGATAATCGATGATTAAAGCCTGATCGTTCCAAGCTTTTCTCGGATATGGTCGGAGATTCGCTCCCTGCTCAGAAAGCCTGCGGGCGTATCCGTGACGATATCGAGGACCCTTAGAACGACACCGTTGCGAGACACCAAGGTCATCTGGAGTGTCACCCGACCCTGGGGAGTTCCGGCAATCGCAGGGCGTGCAATCCAGACCGCATGAAGGAAGGCATCGGCGGTTGCCGGCTCCATGGCAGCGACGTAGCCGCGTTCAACGAGTACCCGCACGGAAGTGTCATGGATGACAGCCGCATACTGAGCCAAATCAGGTGTCGGTACCCCAGAAGGCTCCTCGACATAAATACTACGGATAAGTCCGGGCAAAGGGGAGCCAGCGGTACAGCCACTGAGTCCGAGCAAAAGGCACCCCAGGAAGCTTAGGGTGGCCTGCCTCAGACGGTGCATAACTTGTTTATTACCCGTTCTCGCTCCGGGACAAGCAGGGACATGATGGGACTGTTGACCTTTCGGGTCGGCAACACTCCCCTTCACGCAATGGCCCGCGTCCAAGCCGTCACTTTCGACCTAGCAGGCACCCTGCTCTTCCCGCACCCGTCGGTCGGTGCCGTGTACGCGGCTTGCGCGCAGCGACATAGCATCGAAATCGAAGCGGCCGTTCTGGATGCGTCTTTTCCATTGGCGTTCAAAGGCGGCCCGAAGAACGCAAAACCTGAAGTCTTCTGGAAGGAAGTCGTCCAGCGATGCTTCGGCCCAGCGCTCCCGGCCTCTAAGATTGATCCGGTCTTCAAGGAATGCTGGGAAGCGTTCGCCCGCCCTGAGTCTTGGCGTATGGCTCCGGGTTCACTCCAGGCGATCTCCGCCATCCGTTTCCTCGGCGTCAAGGTCGGCATCCTTTCTAACGCCGACGCCCGCATGCGCAAGGTGCTCGAAGGCCATGGGCTGACGCGACACCTCGACGGCATCTTTCTCTCCGGTGAAACCGGTTATTCGAAACCCGAAGCCAAGGCCTTTAGCCAGGCAGCTCGGGCACTCGGGAGTTCGGTCTCCGGCTTAGTCCATTTCGGCGACAGCCCGACGGAAGATGGTGAAGGAGCCCGGGATGCCGGAGCCACCGGAGTAGTCGTCGGCGGTTCACATGCGCCGGATCGCTGCCTGCGTAACGAAAAGATTTCCGAAGCTCCTTACGCGATTCGTGCCTTGCTCACCGAAGGGAAACTCAAGGGGAAGTTCTCGCGGACCGTCCAGAACCTGCTCGCAAACCTCCGGGGGCTCCCTGAAGACCGCGGCCGCTCCACCGACAGGGCAATGAAGACCATCGACGACGCGGTGCAGGATGCCTTCAAGAAGCTACGCCTGGACAAACCTGTCCCGGAAACGGCCATTGTGGCCCACTGGCTGGAACTACTTCCACTCAAGCTAGCCAAAC
>Ga0208951_1000824_pt1 | contig 14132 bp, 10 predicted proteins | sample GreLakmeMI27MSRF_FD_187702 | JGI IMG/M metagenome (GOLD analysis project Ga0208951, IMG submission 187702) | Freshwater lentic microbial communities from great Laurentian Lakes, MI, USA - Great Lakes metaG MI27MSRF (SPAdes) | ecosystem: Environmental > Aquatic > Freshwater > Lake | place: Great... | reverse complement strand
ACGGACGTTTGTTGCCCAAAATGAATGAGATGCTTCGTGCGGTATTTAGTCCACGCCTGTGAGCAGTCATACGCGAGCTAGATAGGCGACGGGGATGTGGTGATAGACACGGCCGCTGCGAGCCGCCCGCCTCTGCACGCCGGATTATTTATTTCTCACTCTCACAAGCAACTACGGTATTCGGAACGTGCTCGAGCGGCCCACGCGTTGCATCAAGGAAAATGCACCCCTCTGCCAGCTTCTCATCAATGCACACGCAGAAAGCACTTTGTCGACTTTCCCATCCCCGCGGAGTACAGCGTGCGGTCAGCCAACTCGTGGTCAATGCTCGGCAAAAGGCATCCGGTCTCGGTGCTTTCAGGCGACCGTTTCACCGGGGGAATGCGTCAGCTGCTGCGCAGAGCTATTGCGCAGGGAAATAAACTGAGTGCCTCTCGCCCGTGCCCTCCTGCGCGCGCGCTTCGCTGCTGGTGACGATGCCATCTACGCTTTACTGAGAACTTCCCTCAAAGCCAGTGAACCAGTAAAGCACAACAATGACGGTCTGGACCCTCATCCGCGTCCCCTACGCGGAGAGCCACATCGCCAAGGCTGCCGGGGCCGAGTGGAGCCGCCTGGACCGCAGCTGGATGTGCAACGCGACGCAGTGGCGCAGCAGCGCGTTTCGCCGCTGGCACAGCCGGGCGACGTGGCGGCGCGTCACCATCCACGTCGCCGACGGTCCGCGCGAGCGCGCCGCCGCCAAAGAGCGCCGCTGCCTCTTCTGCCCGCAGACCCAAACGTGGTATGTTGAGGTCACTGACAACGCATCGTTGACCGGGTGGCACCGCGCCCGTCTCCAGCTGCCCACCGAGTACGCGATCCGCGTCGACTATGCGGAACGCGAGGCGGCCAAGGCGGCCGGCTGCCGCTGGAGCACGCATGCCAAGAAGTGGGTGTACGCCTGCCACGGCCCGCCGCCAGGATTTGTCACGAGACGCCGCCTCGACCAGCCGGTCGCCCCCACCACTGCTGCCGCCGCCGCGTAGCCCAGCACACCTGCGTGACAAACGTACTTATGTATATCGAACAAGTGTAAGATGAAGCAGACCAAGCAGGTGCCGCCGCAGGGGGGACCCCCGCCCTCCTGAGCTCCGTGCAGACCCAGAACGACTGAGTATAAGTGATTGCCGCGCTCGTACTGTTCGCATCCTGGAGAGTGGTGGGGCCTCGCCACCGCACGGTCAGCACACTCCTCCAGCAATCACCTGCTACTGACGCGCCTGTTCTTGAACCGCATCAGCCACGCGCGACGAAAGCCATGCGGGAGCTTGTCAGGTCATAGAGCGTCCGGAGAGCTGCCGGTGTGCTGGATGTCGATATTTGATGGCAGGCAGCTCCATTTTGTGTCCGAGGCACCTTCGCATAATGCAGTTCCCCAGCCGGCGTGTACAGCTGCTGGTGGCGCGAACAGTTAACACGGAGTTCTCAATGGAGGCCCCCGCCGACGTTGAGAACGCCTCTCCTCTGCTGACGCGGCCACTGAAGTCCAATGTTGCGGAGACGATGCTGCAGGGTCCTGGTGCAGGCGACAAGATTCGGCAGCTTATCGCTGCCACAGACGGCGTGCTCATCTTCTCCAAGGAGACGTGCCCCTTCTGCCTGGAGGGTAAGCGAACGTTCTTCAACCTTGGCGTACCCCACGTGGTGCGACTGCCTCTCATGCGAATAGTATTTTGCTCAGCGCAGCGGCGTACACCGACCTGCGCTGTCGCGCTGCCTTTCTCGTGCCTTGTTGGCTGAGTCCCTGACTCCCTGAGTTTTCTCCCTGAGCTCCCTGAGCCAAACCCTACCTGAGTGCTCGAGAGAAATGACGCCCACCTGCGGCTGCAGGTGGTAGAGCTGACCGACGCGAACCTGAAGGCCGCCCTCAAGGAAGTCAGGTGGAAGCATGGCGGAACTGCTGCGTGATTTGTTGCGTTTACTCACTCTCACTTGTGAACAGCGGTCATTCGACTCTGCCGGCCATCTACATCAAGTCGATGCTCGTTGGCGGCTGCGATACGGTCAAGTCCCTTCACTCGAAGGGGGACCTCCTGCCGATGGTCCGCGAATTTGGTACGTCTGGCACGTGCGCCGGCTTGATTCTGCTTCTTGTATTTATTTCTTTTTAAACACCCAGTGACCGTGGATGCTGTGACGGGCGCGCATAGCCTCGCCACCATCCGTCTCACGCCGCCGCTGCGAGGCGAGGCCACCAACCCGCTGCTCTGGTTCCCCAACGTGGTCAATCGATGGGTGGTCCAGGGCACGGGCATCCTGGTGGTTGCCCTCTGCGTGCTGGGCATCATCTACCGCACGCACCGCTGGGGCTGGTGGGTTACCGCCTTCCTCCTGGTGGACTTTTCCAGCCGCTTTGCGTTCGGCGGTGCTGCCAGCCTTCTCTCCCAAGTCGCTGCCCTTCTGGTGGCTCCCTTTGAAAACGTCGCCAAAGGGGGCTTCCGGCCGGTGTTCAAGCCGGGCCCCCCCAAGCAGTTTGCTGCCGTCTGCGGCATTTCATTCACCGTCACTGCCACCGCCCTGTACTTCAACGGCTTCTACATTGGCGGTGCCGTCATTCTCGGACTGCTGGCGGGCGCGGCAGGCCTGGAGGGGTTCATCGACTTTTGCGTTGGCTGCCTCTTTTTCGGGTACGGCCTGAAATTCAAGTTGGTCGCCCCCTACGTGTACAACATCGCGACCAACACGCTGGAGGAGACCAAACTCGCGTGGGAGTACATGTTTTTGCCCTCGGGCGCGCTCGCCCCACTGAAGATGGGCGACCCCGCGGCTCCGCTGCACTACAAGATCAAGAGCGCTGAGTGGACCAAGGACGACTTCAGCATCATCCGCAACGTACAGGCGGCCTACTTTGCCATCCCAATGGGCATCGGCGGCTTGGCTGTGGCCTTCAAGATCGCCTCTCCATGGACACACGCGTGGGCTGCCGGCTTTGTCATGCCGAGGCACATGGTGTTTGCCCAGCCTGAGTGGTGGCAGGTGTTTGGCTTGGGCTCTGCCTTCACCTACGTCATCCTGCTCCTGCTCTTTCTTGCCCGCCTTGCCCTCTTTCCCCACAAGGTGGCGAAGGAATGGGCGTGCCCGTGGCGCTCCAACGCATTCGCCCTCCTCCCTGCCTGCCTTTTCCTCTTTGCATTCCTCATCTACGACGTGGCGAGTGTGCGCTTCGCAAAGCGCACGCTCTCCTTCGCCCGCGTCATCTGGTGGATCGGCGGCGTGACAAACATGGGCATGACCGTCTCCAAGCTGGCGGAATGGACTTCCCGCTCTCTGTCCACTGAGCACGTCAACCCAGGGTGGATGCTCATCCCTGCCTGCAACTTGCTCGCGGCGATGGTTGCTCCGGTGCTACCTCTCTTTCCGCAGCACGGCAGTTTTGACAGCCCCCTGTTTCGCTCCAGCAGCTCCACGCTGGAGGTGGCCGGTTTCTTCTTTGCCACTGGAATCTTCCTTTGGATCGTGCTCTACACCATCTCGCTGCACGGCGTGGCCACGTCTCACAACACCTGTCCAAGCCAGCGTGCGTTTGCCTATGTTTGGATCACGCCGCCGACCGTTGGCGGCTTGGCATACCTTGCCATGAACGTTGGGCGAGCAGACGACAAGGTGGCTGTGGTCGCTGTCTTTGCGCAGTCGTACTACCTCAGCATTGTCCTGTTCTTGGGCCTCACTTGGGCCTGGGCGCCGTGGCGCCAGTTTTTCGGCAGCAACAAGTTCGACTTGTCCTACTGGGCAATGACGTTTCCGCTGGATGCCATCGCCGCCTCTGCAGCCATGTACTACCAGCTGAGCGACTTTCCGATCGCGCTTGTGCTCATGGTTCTCTTCTTGGCGCTTGCCGCGCTCGCCAACGCCCTGTGCTTTCTTCACACGCTCAGCGCGCTTGTCAAGGGACGTGGCATCTTCACCCCGGAGGATAAGTTTGGTCCGCTCAGCTTTATGAAGCTCACTCACGAGGCGTTTCGCGGGTTCATCCCTAAGCTGGTCTCTGCGCTGGATGCGATGGACGCCAGGGACCCAGCCTCCATCAAGTGCGTGTGCAGTTGTGAACCGTCGTCTTTTTTCGCCGAACCTAACACTTTGCCGCCAGGCTTTTCTGTGCCTTGTATGCCCAGTTCTCTGTGCTGCACCACGAGCACTCGCACCACGAAGACCACATCGTATATCGTCACTTCAATGACTTGTTCCCGACGAATGCTGACAAGTGGGTGCAGGACCACGAGGCTGATCGGCTCGTCATGGAGCGCTGGGAGGCATTGATTAACGGCGTGCTCATTAACTTGGGCGGCCCTGATGTGCCGGCAACCGTTGCGACTCTCAAGGAGGAGATCAAGTCCTTCTGTTCTCACTTCCTGGAACACCTGCAGGGTGAGGAGGACCACCTGAACGCTATCGGCCGCAAGTTTGTCCCTCTAGCTGTGCAGAAGGAGCTGGTAACGCGCTGCTTCATGGCCACCCCAGCTGCATCGTGGGAGGTCATCTTTCCTTTTATTGTGGAGCACTGCCCTCGCTTTGCGCAACGCACACGCTTCGTGCAGTGCTTCACCTGGGTGCTGCCTGAGCGCGCGCAGCAGATCGGTGCCATCCTGCATCGCAACGTTGACGCGGTGGCATGGGAGCGCCTCTCCGTCGTGCTGCCCAACATCATCCCTCGTGGCGTCGCCAACCACACGAAGCTGTACTAGAGTTACATTCTAGCGACGGCGACGGTTTAGTTGGAATATTCTAATAAACTATCTATCCGACGTGCCGGTGCCGATAGTTTGTTTGCGCTTAGGTCCCCGCCCTCAGCCGTAACCAGGTTATCCGTAACCAGCCCACCAGCCCGCTCCCTGCCGGCGTTTCACGCCCTACAAACACCCTACACCTTTAAAAATATTTAGCCTAAGGTGGAATGGTGCTTCTCCAGGCGCTCTGTGCTCCGTGCGTGGCGCGGAGCGAGCGTAGAGTTTTTTGGCTTAAGCCCTAGCCCTTTTTAAGGGTAGAGCAGTGACGCCGACCCAGGCGCTTTTTTCTGACCTTTTACGCATGCTCAGCGTGGTCGATTTAGTCAGCGGGCGCACTATAATGACGGGGGAGCAAGCCGGAAGGGGGGGGATTCATTATCTGGTGACGGATAACCTGGTTACGCCTGAGGACGGTGCGCTCAGGTCACCCGGCAGAGCAACGGACTCTTCTTGTTCCTGCTGCTTCTTGATGCGAGCAAGCAAGCCGCCGCCGCCCACCGTCAGCGCCCTCCTGACGGTCTTCAACGTCTTCTGAACACGCAGTTTCCTCGCTCTCTCCAGCATGCGCGGCTCCGCTAGCCTTTTGATAAGGCAGACCCACGCGTCATCCAGGCCGCCGTCGCACTCGTCGGGGTAGCTGCGAGCAGCCCAGGCAAAGCGCGTCCGAGCCATGGAGAGAGAGACAGAAATGACGCCATCGTTGTAATCTCCGTCCAGCAGGCTCGCCAACGATAGAAAAAGAGGAGAGGAAGGCGAGAAGAAAAAGCGCGCGCAGCATCTGACGAAAAAATCATCCGGTTCCACCTCAAGGGCATCTCCAAATGCAGCCTGCCAGGATGCTTGAAAGGCACGTACTGCCGGGTGAGCTGCCGAAGCAATCTCAGCCGAACAAATCTCCGTCATAGCAGGAGTGGCGGCCCCGCCGCTGCGTGTGTACAGGGCGAAGATGGCAGGCGCCGAATCGTACTCCTCTTTAACTCCGCGGCAGAGATCGCGGTTGACGTTTGCCCACATCTGCTTCCGAACTTCCTCCGGCCAGCCTCCCTCTGGCGCGCTCTCGGCACCGAACACCTCGCTCATCTTCTCGCCAAACAGGAAGGGAGTGGTCATCGTGGAGACGCGAATCTTGGTTTTGACTGCCAGTTCTGCGGCGGGGTCAAAGCCGCCGCCACCTCCCATGCCGCCGCCGTCAAAGCACACGTCCAAGCTGCGGCTGCCGTACAGCTCCGTCAAGGGGTGGGGCAGCTCGCCAGTGCACACCTTGGTTGCCTCAATTGCGGCGGCGCGCAGACTCGCCAAGTTGAAGCGGGAAGCAGTATCCTTGTTTCCCAGGCGCACCAGGTTGGTAATTGTTGTCAACGAGTTGGCGTGGCCCGTGCCTGCGCCCTCGCGCGAGATGCCGCACCAGATGCCGGTGCCGCCGCAGGCGAGCGCCTCCAGGACGCACGCCTCGGCCAGCCCATAGCCCTGGTGAATATGGACCAGAATGTGGGCATCGGTCCAGCCAGCCTCGTTGAAGATGCGGCGCGTGTGGGCCACATACGCCCCCAGCAAGTCTGGAAGGACTCCGCCACTTGGGTCCTCCATGCAGAGCCCCGATATGCGCTGCGCTGAGGGCATGTTGGCCAGAAAGTGCGTCAGCCGTTCCAAGAACTCCAGCTCGGGCGTCTCGAACGCGGTAACATAGTCGCGCACATTGATGAAGCAGGTGCCCCCGAGGTTTTCGCGAACCCAGGCGAGACGCGAGGCCAGCACGGCGAGCGTGGTATCAATGTTCTCGTTAAGCCGCTCGCAGCAGGCGTCCAGCTCGATGACAAGGTTAACCATTTGATACTCCTTTGCACTCTCAAGCATGATGGGCAGCTCTGCGTTGACGCCCTTGGTGCCCTTAGGCACGTGGAACTCGGCGAACCCGTAGAAGTGCTGTCCAGCATACTGCCCGCCGTCGGGCTCGAGGCTCATCTTCTGGAGCTGTTTTGCTAACTGGTCGTCCACTCGCTTCTGGCGCGCGAAGACGGCAACGAGCTGGTGTTGAATACCGTTCTGCTGCACCAGCTTAATAAGGGCGTGCTTGTCAGCCAGAGTGTGGCCTGCATTGAGGCGTGGCAGAGTGAGACAGACGTGCCGAGAGGTTGTTGCTTTGAACCTCACCCTTCATCTGCGCGACAGTGCTCTCGCGCACACTGTTGTCAAGCACGAACAGTTTCAGCGCGCGCAGTGCCGCCTGCAGGAAAAGGGGCCGCGAGCTGACTGAGAAACCATATCAGGCTAAACCTAGAACACTGAGGAGGCGCTGGACGAGGCACCTACCAACTTTTCTTCGCCCGCCAGCCGCGCCTGCTCCGCGGGGTGGAGTACGGGGGTGATCAAGGCGGGCTCCTCCTTACAGGCGGCGGGCTCCTCCTTCTCCGCCGCAAGAGGAGGGAGGAAAAACTCAGGGAGCACGTGACATGCAGGGCGTCAAAGCACGCACCAAGTCGCTGGTGTCATTCTTGAGGCAGCCCTTGAGCGCAGAGACGTCTTCTGCCGCCGCTCTGCGGCTCAAGAGCACGAAAAGGAAGAGGAGGAGGAGATACACCAGGATGCTGCCTCCCAAACCAACTGACAGACCCAAGAGTAGAGGCGTGGCCCCGTGCGAGTCGGTGAGCCAGCGACCCATCCGAATGACGAGGAGAGGGTAGAGGTTGACTTCGTTGACCGAATCCGACTCCAAGGATGGCGGCGAAGACGAGGAGGATGGCGATTCCGAATGAGTGTGTTGCAATCAATATGTACACGTATGAAAGGACTGGGAGGGCCGCTACCCACCACTTCGACCAGTGTGGCGGCTTCAATGTGGACGACCTGCGAGGAAAGCCCGCCTGCGCACCCGGCTGTGTTCATAGACGCGCACGTCCTCTCTGAATTCCGCGTCACAGGCGGTGCCCGTTCTCCCCGGGAAAAAGTGAACTTGAATGTTGTACACTAGCTTTACCAGGTCTACTTCGACGGAGGCTGCCCAATGGACTGGTCAAGCCCGGCAGCGTGCGGCCCGCTCGTCTGGCGCAACGACAGTGCTCGTGGGCAGCGCACAGGCGAGCGTAAGGAAGGGTGAGTACCAAGCTCCAAGCGAGGGTGCAGGCGTGCAGGGCCAGCAGTGGTGGAGGAGGAGGAGCGAGGAGCGAGGACGGCTAAAGCATCGATCGGGGTATTATTGTGTTTATCACCCCTGTCGTTCAGCAACCCCGATCGTGACCCGTCGCATCCTCCTTTCAATGGCCGCTACGCGAGGCGGAGCCACAGCGTGAGATGGAGGATTTTGATGGCCACCTGTCTGCCCCCAGGCCCCATGGACGCTGAACCCATGTGCTTCTGGCGGAGAAGTTTGAAGGCGGAGGCGCCGCCAAGGGCCTGAAGGATGCCACTAACGCAGCTTTCGCCCCCTGGCTCTGCGCCCAGCCAGGCCTCGCGGGGGGTGCGCGCCTCGTCCCACAGGTACGCGCTTGTTACCAGCAGGTGCGCACCTACAGACACCAAACCACGAGCGCCACCCATGCGACCCAGCAACGAGCGGGGAGAGGGTACTCTGTCAATGATGTCGTGCACCATCACAGCGTCGTAAACGCCCAGGTCGGGAGGCAGGTTGGCTGGGTCCGCACGCCTGAAGGAGATGAGGCCCATAGGAGTGCAGGGTTCCGAGTGGGTGATGACCTTGGTGGGGCTGAGGCCTGGCGCGTTTGTGCGGCTCACCACCGTCTGCTGAAAGTCATGCATCTTGATCGCAGCAGCCAGCAGATGCGGGTCATGCTCCAGGCCCAGCACGCCCCGGAAGCCGTGGCGAGCCAGCTCAAAGACAGCGTCGCCGACGCCACAGCCGATGACCAGCGCACCGCTGGCACAGGAGCACGGGCAGTTTTCAGACAGCCATGAGGCTGCCCGGGAGCTGCAACGCAGCATCATGGGGATGGTGCTGCTTTCGTCGAGGTACGGCACAGCCTCGCTGGGCAGCGCCCGCGCAGTAGCGTCTTCCAACGCAGCAATGTGCTTGCAGGATGCCATAGGCGCCGGCCCGCCCGACCGTGGCGGCATCCATCCAGCGGCGTAGGGTGGCGACGCGTCGGTGCATGAGGTGACCGGCCGCTGCTCGCTGGAGGCGAGGCGGAAGCCCGCGTGCTGGTGGAAGTGGGGGCGAAACGCGTAGCGCGCAAAGCGGGAGGCCAGGTCCCCCGTGCTGGCCCAGCTGCCACCCATGATCATATGGTGCTTGCCGTCGAAACACGGTGTGCTAAAATCTAAATGGCGAGGCGCGTGCGTGAGAGGTGGCTCAAGCGTCTACCAATGCGCTCCACGCACCTTCGTATAGGCGGCTGACAGTGAACCCAGGCAGCGCCGAGAAGTGATCCTCGCACCAGCACCATACGTTGCCCATTGCGTCGTGCACGCCGCTGGACTTGGCGGTGGGCAGCGCGTCCACGTCACACTCGGAGCCAAAGGCGAGGCTGACGTTGTGCGTGGCGCCCACAGTGCGGTCACGCAGCAGATGGTGCTCCGGCTCAGTGAGGAGGCGCAGCGAGCCGGGCACCAGGCCGTCACGCGATGCACGCCAGGCTGCGTAGGCACGAGCCTCGTGCATATTCACGAGGCAGGGCAAGGCCCACGGCATGGTCACTAGATGGAAGAGGAGGCGCAGCGCGTAGCGGTGGAGGCCGGCGGGGCCCTCAGAAACCCAGAAGGGAGGCTGCTTGGCGTTCCGGAAGGAGCGCCATTTCCAACCTTCCTCGCTCCACCAAGATGGCTCGTGGTAGCCCAAATCACGCACGAACAAATAGAACTCCGCGTTGCTCACCATCAGCTTGGTGGCTGAAAAAGGGCCCACCTGCAGCACGCGCGCCCCGTACTCGTTGTCCCAGCCGAAAAAAGGATCGCCTGCATCCTTGCCCAGACGCACCTCACCCCCGGGCTGCGCCAGAAGCGAATTTGCTGGGTAGTGCGTCCCCTTCACCGGCATGTGGGTCACCCCACCCCGTGGCTGGAGCGCGCTCTCGTGCGGCGGCGGCCACTCGCTGGGCGGGCTCACCAGCCGCAGGGGAAGCTCGCGGATGAGCACGCTGCTCGTCTCCAAATGGATGCGCTCGTGCTCAAACGCCATGAACAACGACCATGAGGGATGCGCAGAGGGCTCGCCCGCGTGCGCCAGTTCCTCAAAGCAGCCGTGCCTCTCAATCACATTTTGTACCACCACGAAAACCAGCCTCCGGTACGCGTTCACAGCCGCGACGCTGGGCCAGGACTCCTCGTTCTTCGAAAGGTCGTCCCAGGACATTTCATCAACTCCAACCTCAAAGATACTCTCAAAGTGCTCGTTGACGCCTTGCGACAGCAGACCCGCCACACGTAGCTTGTTGATGTAGAGAACAGCAGGGTGCGCGTAGTAGAAGATGAGCGGGTGGCGCAGGTTGTGGGTCGGGAGACGGTAGAAGGCCTCATCGCCTGGCGTGAGCAGGAGAGCGGGCGAGGCGTAAGCAGGCAAGTTTGCGAGCACGCCAAGGCACGTCGTGCCTTGGAGCGCGGAAAAGAGGACCTCTGTCAGCGCCCAGCTGTTCTGGAAGTACGCCTGCAGCTGGGCGCGGGTACTGGTGCGGACGTTCTGTGTGGGAACCCGCTTACTCAGGGCGTTTCAGGGAGATTTTACTCCCCTCGCTCCGGAGCCCACCCTGCGCTCCGCATGAGACGCACCGGCATCTGGAGCGAGGAGAGCCGGTCTTCGCTCCGCTGCCAGCCAGGACACTCTGATAGAGGCATGCCAAATGTCCACCAGGACTCTGGCCAGCTTTTCCCCGCCATAGCGGCATCATCGGGGGTACTTCGCTCCCAGAGGTGTTCCGCTGGTGCCGAAACGAAGGGGCCCCGGCGCGTGCTCGTGCCCACCTCCGTGGTGCGCTGCCATTTTGCATCCATATTCGAGTCAGAATCGTTGGCCTTGCTTAAACGAGGCAGCATGGGAGAGCAGAGGGGCGCTCTTACCCCTCCGAGGCGGCGGCGCGGCCGAAGCGGCCCGGGCCGGTCGTACAGAGAGTGGGGGCCCCCGTTGGGTGCACCTTGGGCAGCCGGCTTACGCCTGTGTCCGTCGCTGTTGACAAGGCGACGCAGTTGCACAGGACAACGCAGATGACCTGCATTATCTTCATGCTTGCTGGCGTCATAACGTATGCAATTGTATCGAACGACATCGCCTGGGACAAGGGCGACACCTGTGACGCCGCAGCTGCAGCGACGCATATCATCGCCGGCGTTGCCTCTGTCATCTCCAGCGAGGGCTTGCGCAAGCGCCTCGCTTCCCTGGCTGTGGATGGCGCCTATGTTGCAGGCAACGTGCCCGCAGCGTTACGCTTGGCGCTGGGCTACGAGCCCGAGTCTGCTTGGATGTTGGGACGCTGGTGCTTGGCGCACATGCTGGAGCTCGCCATTCACGACTGCCGCCTGAACAAAAAGGGCTCCGTAGCGCTGAGATGTTGTGCTTGGTACGCAAACGTGGCTGTCGTTGTGTCTTTGTTGTTAGATGCTGTATCGCACGGCAAGGGCTATGAGGACTTGCTGGCGCTTTCGGCGGAGCTGAAAGTGAAGCTGTTGATGCCCAAGCGCATTTGCATCACGCGGTTTGCGCAGTCCGAGCTGAAGGTGTACAGCTCTTTCCTACGGGACTTCCCGATCCTACAAGCTTACTATGTGAAGCACTCCGGCCCCTCTGACGCAGACAGTGAGCGCAATGCGAAGGAGGAGGCGGTGTATGAGCTGTCGTTCGAGCTGACGGACTATCATTTCGTTTCGGGCCTCCTGCTCCTTCGCGACGTCTTCGCCAAGACGTCGGCGTTGTCTCTTAAGTTCCAGACTGTGGATACTGCGCCGTGGGACATCCAGCGGGCTGCCGATGATTTCTTGCTTGAGCTGAGGCGCATAGAAGCGGAGACCAAGGGGCCTGCTGCTCGCTTTTCTGTCGAGTCCTTCCCGCTTCTGCATACAGCATATCGCGATAATGAGGGAGGAGGCGCTGGCCGCACTGCTTTCATGGACTTGCAGTCCTTCAAGTTCAAGGGCATTGAGCTCTCCTGCACGCTCAAGGATGCAAAGAAAGGCGCTGACAGCATTCGGCATACTGAAGAGTACTGCAAAGCTCGGGCGATGACCGACACGAACGCCTTCATCGCAGCGTTTGCGCACTTTTATGAGACGCGCTTTGTGAGCGGCAAGGGCGCGCCGGTGCAGTCCAAAGCTGCCGACGAGGCCGACGCCAAGGCCGCTGGCGATACTTCCAAGGCGAAAGGCTCCAAGAAAACTGCACAGCGGGTGCACAAGGACAACGTGGCCTCGCGGACATTCATCACCACGTGCGCTGGTTGTTTCGACCTGCGCCTGATGCTGCCGCACGACAAACGGGGCCTGCTCGTCCGCAAACGCGTCGTCAACATTGGCGGCGTGGACGCCGTGGAGAGTGACCAGCAGTTTTGTTCGCGATGTTGCAACGTCTGCTCTGTTGCAATGTCTGCTCAAGCAATACAATGGCCGTGCTGAGTTGGGCGAGGTCTTTGAGGCGGCGGCGGAGGCAGGCGTCTGGGAGGACACAGGCGACTGGAGTGCTGCCTGCACCGCTCGTTCTAAGGCGCCGACTGAAACGGCGCTCTGGGAACAATACTGCAAGATGCGCCGCATCCTCGTCTTGCTTCGCGTCACGGAGCCTGAGCTGTTTGCCATCCCAGTCGGCAAGGCGGAGCTTGATTCCAGCGACATCAAACGCATCATCTTTACGCATGAGCTCTTCGAAACGGAAATGGAGGACATATTGTACTTGTTGATGTGGTGTTTGCTCATGTCCGCCGCGGAATGCGTGACGGAGGGTGCAAGCAGTCTCGTCAACAGACATGCTGATCCGCGCCGTCACCTAGGTGCTGTGCAGTACACGCAGGGCGCCAAAGTGCAATCGAGCGGCCCTGTGATGGCGGAGGCGGACGAGTTCCTTCTCGCCGCGTTGCAACGCTGGCGTCTTGCACGAATGAAATTCATTCGTGCAAGACGAGAAGATCACGCGCCTGGCCCGCCGTTTGGCGGGCTGTACACTCCAGAACATTGCGGGCAGTTTCTTGAGCGTCTGCAACGGGTTGCCGCCTTATTATGTAGTGCTTCAAAATTCCTTGTGATACTGGAGGATGATGTTGTGTGCCACCGGCCTATCCAAGCGTGCCCAACCGCAGATGCCATGGGGTTGCGAGACTCGAACGTCCCATTCAGTGAGCGTTTTCAAGAGTACATCAGAAACACCACTGGCGCATTCATTGGGAAGGGAGGGGCTGACCATTAATTCATGGGCGAACGGACTGGGAGCCAGGCTCCCGGGGAGCCCCCTACCTAAGCGTCATAGTGTCATCGAGTTTCAAATTTCACCCATTGGCGCCTTGCGAGGTGCGTTTAGTGCTGGGGCAGGGCACGCTTTGCACGGCGCAGGTAGCTGCTGCTTTGCGCGCTGGCGTGGCGCAGCGTGGGCGCTTGGCTGGGCGCTGCGCAGGCGCTTAGCGTGGCCCGGGCGCGTGGCCTTGCCCCGTAGGGGCTCCCTCCGCCCCTAAAACCCGGGGCGCCTCCGGCGCAGCTTTCAGTTGCTAGAGCGTGCGCCGGAGGCGTCTGGGGCGGCGGGCCCCCGGCGCAAGGATCTGAATCCAACCGTTTTTAGGGTTTGCTGTGCCTGCGCCCGCTCCGAGCTCCGCTATTTCTAACGCCCTGCCAACCCTGAGTTCCGGTCGGTTCCCAGACCGTCGCGCCCATTTCTGCGCGTTGCAGCTCAGGTGCTTGAACAAGAGCGAGCGCCTGTACGGTGCGTCACCCTGCGGTGTTTGCTCTCCTGCATGCTCGGCGCTGCTCCCGCCGCCGCTGCGCCGCCTCGTGCTCCTTCTTTGTGGCTCGCGCGGTGTCGCTGGCTGCGCGCTGCGCTGTCTGCTCTGCTCTCTTCACAGCCGCGCGGCGACGGGTGGCTCTGAGATTATGGCTGGTGCCCACGCGAGAGAAACACCACATTACAGTCGCTACCAAGCCGCGCAATGTCTCGTCGGTGCCCACCAGCTGACGGCTTATCCCACCATTCAGCCATGGACACCTCTGTAGCGGTGGAGGTGCACCCGCACGCCTCCATGCGTGACCACGACCACACGCTCGCCACGCTCACCTGGGAGGCGCTGACCGTCACGGTGAAGGACACAAAGGGCATCGCTCGCGACGTTCTCAAGGAGGTTTCCGGCTTAGCCAGCCCTGGCCAGATGCTCGCCATCATGGGCCCGTCCGGCTGCGGCAAGTCAACCCTGCTTGACACACTGGCTGGGCGACTGGCTGCCAGTGCCACGCAGG
>Ga0208951_1000823_pt1 | contig 14137 bp, 19 predicted proteins | sample GreLakmeMI27MSRF_FD_187702 | JGI IMG/M metagenome (GOLD analysis project Ga0208951, IMG submission 187702) | Freshwater lentic microbial communities from great Laurentian Lakes, MI, USA - Great Lakes metaG MI27MSRF (SPAdes) | ecosystem: Environmental > Aquatic > Freshwater > Lake | place: Great... | reverse complement strand
GACCTGAATCACAGCGCAATCAAACAGTCTTAGAAACTGGACAATTAAAACTGCTAAAAATATTCGCCACGATGCCGGGGCTTCTATCTCTAGCGACCAAGCAAGAGCCCCGATTAAAATCGAGTAAATAATTGTGGTGTATAAAATCACAGAAAGTGAAACGATTGATTTTGCCAGCCTGGACCTTGCCGGAGCCTTTTCAGTTTTCTTGTTTTTATTCAACGGTGGTGGAAAGGAGTTGATGCTTCTCATGGGACGACACAGCGCTCCTAATTAGTTGCCATTTTTTCTAACAATTTGATGAACCCGCTGCCGGCTCAAATCAAACTCATCGGCAATCTGTCGCAAAGACTTTCCTGTAGCACGCATCTCTAAAATTTCCGTATTTCTTTTGATGTCGGTGGCCGGCCCTGGCTTCAGAGGACCCCACTGCCAACCAGACACAGCCTGGATGGCCCCAGACTTTTGTTCAGAAAGTTGACTTTTCTTGCGTCTCTGCCGCACGTATCCAACCCAAGCTCCAACCGAAATCTCTAAATTGTCAACTTTTTCGATATGTGTAGCCGGCACATTGCAGTGCCCCTCCCTTTCGGAGAATTGTGTGAGTGCCCGGATGTAAATACTGAAGCGTGTGCTGTTGTCCATAAATGTAAAAATAACACACTTTTTTAATGCTGCCGCGCATGCCATCTTTTTAAAGAAACTTATAATAAATGTTGACTTCTGGCTCCAGAGCGCGCTATACTTCAGACATACCTACTAGGAATATGGAGGAATGCATATGGGTAGACAGGTAGTTGTTGACATCACAGTCACATTCGACGAGGATAATCTTGCTGACATGATGGGCGCCGAGGAGGGTCCAATCACCGACCAATACCTATTGGATTGGGCTCGAGACACCTTTATCGATGACATCCATAATCTGGTTAAATTCAACGAAGTACTGGCAGCCACTCGAGTGACTTTAAAGAAAAAAGAGAATTTCTCTCAGGTTGCAGCCGCAGCGGAGGGCTCATGATTTTCGATAATTTTGACAGTGTGTCTTCGGGCGGAGAAGAGAATCTCCCAGACAATGTTGAGGAATTCGTAAAATTTATGAAGACTCAGGGTCTTGAAGAGGAGCTTGCCACGTGCATGTATGAAGAGCTCCAGGAAACCAAGGAAGACCGACATAATGTGATTTTTATTGCAAGTAATGGGGAGCTTTCAATTAAAGCCATCCATGTTCCAGAATCAGCGCTGGGCGGTACCGTGGGTCCTGTGTTGTTTCCAACATCGAGACCGATGAGCATCATTGCTGCCTTCTCAAGGGAGACGATTCAACTTGCAATTGACGTCATCGAGAATATGGAACCGGGGCTCGCAGAGGAGTGCTGGATGCAGTTGTTGCAAAGTATGACTGAAGCGATTACACTCGAATACGAAACGAACCCACCCACGTGGGAGATTGGCAATTAACATGACGGTGGTGGAAGAGCTCCAAAAACTCACACGGGGTGAGACTATTGACCCGAAGAGACATCAATCTTTAATGTTCGATATTCCTGAGACCTGGGAAGACGCCGCAAGAAAAGCTGTTTATCAGATAATCGAGCATTCATTCAAAACCTACAATCGCCTGTCAGACCTCCGTGAATATTTGGATTATTTGATTACCCAGATGGGACCAGGGTCTACAACGGAAATTTCGGCCGACTCAGCTGCGGCTTATTGGTCAATTTTTGGAAGTTCGGCCGTCGCGACTGCTCAAAAAAATCAAATTTTTGATTTATCCGCCGCGGAGCTTTCGACGTTGATTATGCCAATTTCGGAGATTTTGATTAGGAAGCAGAGGGACTACGGGCACGAGAACATTGCACGCTTTGGACGAACAGGTCTACTGGTGCGAACTCATGACAAGGTCGCTAGGCTCGAAAATCTAGAAGCTAAGCAGGCACCTCCCAGCAATGAGTCGGTGGTGGATAACTACATAGACGTCATCGGCTATTCAGCAATTGGCATAATGTGGGAACGTTCCTGGTTCTTGCTAGAAATGGGAGAAATTTAAAGGTTTTAACCGGCGGCTGCCCGGCGGCTGCAGAGCTAAAAAGTTAAGTTTTTTAAGGTTTTCCTGTCGACCAGGGTGCTCCTAGTTCGACAGGAAATTAAGTTTAAATGAGTCACTACTACTACCGACTGAAGGACCCATCATGAATCTAAAGTTAAAGCGCAAATACTTTATATTGCTAGCTATCTTATTAACTGTATATGCCATGGCGACTATCGCCTACCTGACATATGGTCGGCATGAGTTGGGCATCTCGATGGCATGGGCATTCATGACTTTTACTGCGGCCGCCATCGCCGCCAGAATTATCAATAATATTGGAAAATTCTCCCTGGATGAACCGGACGAAGTCATCTACCTCCTCCGAGTTATCGCCAATAATACTGACGGTGGTGGAAGAGATGCAGTTAGGGTTTTATCGAAAGAGGAAATGAGGCGGCGCGCAGGCAAGAAGAAGACAGATGGAGTGCGCGAGTACTACGAGGGAATCCCCATCAAGTCGCCGGCCGAAGAGTACCTATTCAACAATGGCATGAAGGACCGCGAGGAACAATACAAAGATTACAAGAAGTTCGAAAAAGATTGGAATTCTCTTCGCCGCCGGCTCGAGCGGCCGGACGATAAATTCAAATAAATTGAATAAGTTTGAGCTCAGCATCCAGGCCGGCGATAAACCTCAAAAAAGATAACTTTTTAGCAATGCGCAGCGGCCGGTCCTCCCGTGCGGCCGGCATCAAAGTTGATACGAGTCGACTCAACTTTTGAAGCATCCCGCGGTCGACGCAATAATCGTGAAAAAACGATTTTATTGGAGATTGTCTGGCCGGCCGGTCTTCTACGTATAAACCTAAAAAGTTTAAAAATCGCTGGGGGGAGTCGCGGCCTAATTCCTAAACGCCACCTACAGCGCTCGACCTGACTCAACCCCCAGCTAACAACAGCCCAGGTAAAAAGGGGAAACCCAGGAATGCTGCCTTGACCGAGATTAACACAAAAGAGCCCCGGCTGACGGCACGAACACATGTTCGCCCGTAGCAAGTCGTACTGTCCCAGACTTCCAGATAAATTTATCCAGACACGTTAAAAAAAATCAAAAAAATGTCGTTTAAGTCGACGGTGGTGGAAGACTTGCTGCTATGGTTACATCGCTGACCGGAACCTACCCGGTCTCGCAAAAAAAGGTTCTCGAGACACCTTCATAGAATCCCTTTAGCAACCACTCCAAAATGGAGGGTCTAGTGTCTGGCGTACCCGTGCAAAATCAAACTTGCAAAAGGTTCCCCAGACCCCTCCAAAGTGGGGTTACTGATTGGTTCTCTTGTCTCTCTATATAAAACCATTCGTGGTAAAAGTTAATTTACCTTTCCGGTAAGTTATATTCTTTCCACGGAAAAAAGGTTATTCATTCGATAACCTCATCTACAACTTAATTATTCCTCGCTGGATTTCTTTTGACGAGGGGTCTATACTTTAACAAAAGGAGCGCCAATGAAATCATCGGTGGTGGAAAGGACCCTATTCCCTATGGACTTTGAGCCGGCGGATACCAAGGGGAAGCACGAGACGACCAAGTCCAAGATGATGAAGGCCGCGAAAGTTTCGATGGTTGCCAAGGAGGAGATATTCACCTTCTGGAAGACTCACTTCAAGAAGTCCAAGCTAGTGAAGCTTGACAAGAAGAGAGAGATTGCCATAGGCGCTGCCATCCACGACTATGGGATGGAGAAGTGTCGTCAAGCCATAGAGGGCTGTAGCCACTCAGACTTCCACATGGGCCGTAACTCCAGGAAGACTGTCTACAACGACATCGAGCTCATCCTCAGAGACTCCAGCAAAATCGAGCAGTTCATCGAAATCTACGAGAACCACACAGGCGACAAGGAAGTGGATACGGACTGGTGAGCATTACCAAAGAGGAGACAGCCCTGTTCGTTAAGCAGGTCTACGCCACATACAACCAGCCACTCATCAAGGTAGATGAGAAGGATGTCTATAGGGCCTGGTACGACTTGCTGCACGACCTCCCACACGACGACATACGAACATCATTCCTCAAGCTCGCCACTCATGCGAAGTTCATGCCTCGCCCAGGTGACGTCCGAAGAGCAACAATAGATTACCTCACTAAATTACCCCCACATCCTGACGCCTATTTTGCTTGGGGTATTTTTCAGGGGATAGTAAGAGACATGAACTCTGGTGTCGGTAATGAAATACCCAAACCAGAATCACTCATCAAAACTTTGCAACAATTGGGGGACGCAGCTTTAGGCATGCACACCAATGGTGACAGAGAAGTGTTCGTACGAATATACGAAAAGGTTGTCGACGAGCTCGACAAAGCCAAGTACGACATCAAGCCTGAGTAGAGCCTTCTCCACAGAAGCGCCAATCAGCAAACCCCAACAATAGTTACCCATTTATTATGGGATAATTGAGTGGTACACGCGCGCCCGGAATTATGCCGGCCCCAAAACCGGTAAGCGTTTCGTATTTGTCACCGACAAAATTTTGTGAAAAAGAAAAAACCGCCGCAAGGACGAACTTTTTTGCCTTTTTTGGGCTAATGTTTCCTCATGCTTCGTCTGATTGCCATTGCTGTTTCGGTTCTTGCGATATGGAGAATAACCTTTTCCAATATGCCATTTGTAGCTAGGACCCTTATTGCCTTCGGTATAGCCATTGTTGTGAATAGAATGCTCTGGTGAAACGAAATCCGGGTAGGCCTGTAGTTCATCCGACAACTGAGAGAACTTCTATTACCCTCAAGGTTTCTAGGGAGTTTAAGGAACAACTTATTGCTCAGGCTGAGGGTTTCGATATGACCCTTACCGAATATATAACTACTCTGGTAAAACGAGATGGCACGCAAAACAGCTAAGAGTAAATTCCCAGACAGGATGCACACTCTGCAGATTCGCTGTACTGGTAAACAGAAGAACGACATCATTGCTTACTCTGAGAAGATTGATGTCTCAATAAATCAGTTAGTTCTTTATGCAGTATGGGATTTCATGAGGAATCAAAAGGGAATATCTTCTCCAGGACCTTCGCAGTTCTCTATGTCAACCTTTGAAGACGTACTCACTGCTTACGCTAGAGGGGAGAGACTGCTTCAACCTTGTGGTCAACCTCAATGTGAACAGGTACTTACTAACATTTCTGGTATGGAGTTCTGTACTGTATGTAATTACAGGGTCGGTTAGTAATGGATTCTAACTACCCCACATTTGTGCGAGTGTTGGTCTTGTTGGCTTTATCTTTCTCTTTCTCTGTTCTGCTGCTAGCTGTCTACTAGTCAATCCTGCCCACACTCCGTGCATGTCTGCAGGTGGAAACTCAAGTGCGTACTCTAAACATTTCTTCTGTACTGGGCATCCCTTACAGATAGCTCTTGCCTGTGCAATGTAAGTAATATCCTTATGTTCTTTGGGGAACATTAGTGGGGTCTTTCCTTTACAGGCAGCTTGGTCAAACCATGCTTTTGTATCAATATACGGTACATGAAAAGGTGTGACACTATTTTTACTAGACTTTGATTTGGGCATTATAATTAAGTCTTCTTTCTTGAGTGTTTAAATAAACAAGACTTAATCTAAGCACATAGTGCATACTGTAAACGGATAAGGTCAATCAGTAGTAATACCAATCCCCCAGTTACTTGTTCTCTTCCCTCTCTAGGTTTAGTTCCTCCTAGGGGATTACACGGAGTTCGTAAACCGTGGCCGTTTAATAAGGCGCGATTTACGCTCTGGCCTTCTTCTCTACACCCTGAGAGAGAGTTTGATACGGAGGACCCGTGTAGGGGTCAAACTTTGCGGCGATAGTTAACGCCTTCATGCCAATTTTCTTTGCGGTCTGAATGGTTAATGGATACTTTGGTATCAAACATTGGAGGGCACCTAGAGCAAACTGTGCTCCAGTCCCTACTGCGAACACCCCATCTGAGCTAGATATCCATGAGTAGTCGCCATCAATGATGTAAATAACTCCATTTATTGACATGATTATGGTCGAGTTGTGTTCCGCCATATGTTCAGATTGCTCGTTTTGTGGGGACGCATATCCCTGCGTTTCGAAGCACTCCCTTAGCGCTGGAATGAATTTAGTAGTTACGAACTGGTCTAGCTTTTTGCCTTTAATGTTTACGGCTGGAGTTGGGGGTTGGAAGGCATGGTGGAGAATATTGATGGCTCTTAGGTCTCCTGCTGCACCGAGCAGGTATTTGCCATTAACCGCAACCTTGCCGGTAGAGTCCCTTAATGTTGCAATTTGCGTTGCTACACCAGAGTCATCGACGTCGGATATGCGCGAGTCAACACAGACTACGCAGAAGCCATCGCCCTGAATCCCCACTATTGTTGTCATCCGCCTTACTCCTCAGTTTTAAAAAAATTCCTCGCCTCGTCTATGGAATCGAGAATCATGGAGCCTTCCTTGACGAAGGATGTTCCCTTGGGTGTTGGGCCGTAAAGCCACTCCCCGGTTTCCATGATTCCTACAACCTCAATGAGTCCAAGTTTTATTAATTCGCTAAGCGCTTCTTGAATGTCGTCCATGTCGAGAATCCCCACTTCGACTAGGCGAAGTACTCTATCCCTCTGAACATTCCTCTGCCATTGAATATCCACATGGGCTCGTAGTTGAAGTATTCCCCATCAACGCCTTTGGGCTGATATTGGACAACTCCTAATCCTTGTTGCCAGTTCTCTGCTCCTTGGAGGATTGGTACGCCATGTTCATTGAGACCAGACTTCACTGATGGAACGGCGCCGTCTATTCTGCATAGACATCCAGGACTTGCGGCCATGATTGTTCGTGGACCTTGGTCGGTTTCCCTGGTTTGATAAGCGAGTTCGTTTCTATGGATATGTCCGTATATCACCGACACAGAGTTGGTGTTTAGATACTTATTGGTTGTGCTTCCGTTAGATACGACCTTGTCTCCGTGGACAATCCTTAGGTTCGAGTTAACGTAATAGGCGGCTTCTGGGTATCCAGATAGATACTCAATTTCGAGTTCATCCATCCACAGGAGGACCGGAAGCGATAGAACCGGCCACTTGTCCCTCAGTTCATTGTTCTTGGGATTAATTCCTCTTGTCAAACCGAATGCTGCTTCTGCATTTAGTTGAATATATGAAGGAAGTCGCTTTTCGTGGTTGCCCTGAATCCAGACAATCTTTGCTTTTGGTGCGGCCGCTCTTAGGTCTTGTAGGAATTCAGCAGCTCTATCAAGAGCAGGCTGAATCATTTGTTTGAAAGTTGGGGCAGTTAGGTATTTGCCGAATTCAGCAAAGTCTAAATTATCACCAACCATAATAACTTGGTCTGGATTTACATCCGATATCACCTGTAAGGCAACAGACAGGGCTGCATCATCATGAATTGCCACCAGTTGGGCGTCATGAGCGGCTCCAGTCTTGTAAAAACCGAACTGTATATCAGGGACAATAACTGCCGTTTCCCAACCACCCTTGTTGGACGATTTTGTCTTTGACTTTTGTCGTTGTTTTGCAGGCCTTGGAGCCGTTGTGATTAAAGGCCATTCTGGTCCGGTATCCCATTTTGGGGAAAGCTGGATGGTCGTCGTTGTCTTGCCAGTTGGGACGCCATTCTTGTCTGGTCCTATGGCATGCCTAATCGCGACCTTTTGTATATTGCCAATCTCATCAAGGTTGATATTGTTCTTCATGACAAGTTCGGCAAGTCTTGCCGCGATATCCGAATTTGACTTGTTTTTATCGGTCTCTTCGACCAACTTTGACAAATTGGACTTTATGGTGTTTTTCGGTTTCATTGGCAAACGCCATCCCTTCCATCCCCAAGACAGCATTCCATACTCGTATCTGTGAAACACTTTCTTTTTTCGGCAACGAACTCCCTGCGGATATGTATGCCGTCAGAGTTCAGGGCTTTTGCTATCTCCATATGTGATGCTCCGCTTTTAAGAACTTGTACCAAAAGGGATTTTTCATCTTCTGGGAGTTCCTTGTAAATCCTCCCAAATTTGCACAAACTTTTTGTGTGAGAATTCTCGATTATTGTTTTTAGGTTCTCTTTTAGTCCCATACCCACCTGATAGCCTCCCCTTGTGAATGATTTTTGTGTAAGCTTCGATTGCAGTCAGATATCGCGCTGGCGCGGCATCTGTGTTCTATCAGAGATATTACATGAATGTAGTTCGTCAAACGGGGATAACTTGAGAAAACATGGAAAATAAATTAAAGTCCAGTGACATCAAGAAATTGATTGAGGCCAGCCTCGCTCGGGGAGGGGTAAAAGGCGACGAGGTTTTGCTGGACATATTAAATGTCCTTGAATCTGAAAAGGTTTTTAAATACTGTCAAGACGACGTCATTGGACTTCTTTCCACCCCAGGCAGAATAATGGTCGTTTTGTCCGAAGACCCCACAATGACGAGTAGGTCGCTTTCCGAGTATCTGGACCTAAGCGAAACAATGATTGACAAAACCCTTAAATCCCTTATACACGAAGGCCTGATTACAAAGACAAAAGTAGGTCGACAAAATACCTACAAGATTCTCTCAGAAGAGACAAAAAAACACCCTGATATACGGCATCTGAAATCCGTTTTGGGATTCTTGTCGGGAGATGAAAACCCGTCACCGAAGGTTGTGGAAGACGAGCCCTTCTAATAGCCTGTTTATCCATGACCCAGTCCATGAATGCAGCAAACGAAGTCAAGGTAACATTTAAGAGCGGTTCATCTACCGCAAATCTTTTAAATTACGCAAACATCAGGAAGCGCAGACCGTTTAAAGCGCAAGATGTCAAGATGGTATTGGCGGGAAAATTTCCAAACGTTTACGAGGCCAGGAGAAGCATTCAGGTGCTTGTTAAAAATAAGTGTTTACAGGAGGTAAGCAAGGAAGAGTTCCTTATCACCTCTTATGGCCAAAAGGTTTTGACGTTTTTTGCATATCGAGACATTCAGCCTGCCGGCAGAACACGCTTAAACGCCGACAAATTAAGAATCAAATTACTTGATGAAGAAGATAAGAAATTAGGCCTCTAAAGCCACTGATATCATGTATTGGATATTAGCCAAGCCTTGAATGTGTCATCAGTCTTGGGCATGAACCAGACCTGAGCAACATCAAGATTCCGTCTATCACCAAGTATCGTCCAGCAAATCTCTATTTTTTCTTCTGCTGGGCAGACTCCTGCGTTGCATTCCATTCCGTACCTAGTTAAAAACCACTGAACGAGGCAACCGTAATCTCGCTCGTAACAAATCCCATCATCATCGTTATTGCATCCAACTTCAACTACTTCTAGCTCCGAGCGGCTTATACGCAGAACGATATAGTGCCCGTCGTTATGCCAGACCATTTCTGATTGGTTAGTTTTTTCAGCCATTTGGATAAATTACAAAAAACCTATTCGGCTTCCTAGAGGGTGGTACAAACAACTTACCACCGGATAGTCGTGGTCTAGAGTAAAGATTAAAGCAACAAATTTAGTTGCTAAACCTCTTCGTTGCGCTTAACGGAAACAACACAACCGACGCCACAGTAAAGTACGGATTTGTACTCACGGACTATTCCTTTGCCACGCGAACTGCCGCACGAAGGGCAAGTGTGCTTTACGCCCTTGTAACCTACGTACATCACATTGATGCCAGTATCAACCTTTACTGTTGGTGCGACGGAGTTGGAGATGTTTCGCTTTGCTGGCTTGTTTGCCATTACACGTCTCCCTTTGCGTGGTCATTGATGTGACCATCTAGTTTTTCCTCAACCCTGTCTAGGGACTTATTGTTTCTGTCAATGGACTTGCCGAGGCTTTTGCCCATTTGATTAATCATGCTGACTACCGTTGCGTGGTCTGCTTTGTTCTGCTTCCATTCGGCCCTGGCTTCTTCGCCGCGCCTTTTACCAGCCTTGTAAACAAACTGGAGATATGCAACAGCAACGAGGCTGCTCGCCGTAATCACCGAAACAATTATGTTCTGCCAGTTAGTCATGTCTGCCGCTGGAGTTATGAGTGTTTCGGCGCCGAACATTAATTGAGTCCGAGAATTTCTTTAACTTTTGGACCGACAACGGAATCTGCATTGAGTTTATTTGCAACCTTTAAAGCCTTGACTGCTGCATCTGTCGCAGCATCTTTCAGACCGTTGATTTCACCCTTGTAGAACCCCTTGGCCTTCAGAGCCTCTTGTAGGGCTTTGTGGTCGTGGATAGGGGGTGTTGTGTTTAAGTTAACCACTGGAGCAGCGCCACCAGTAAATGCAATTACGGCTGGTGTTGGATTGTCGCCAGTTACCAATCGCAAATGCCATGGTTCGCTAGGAACAACTTCCCAAGAAAATCCAAACGCTTCAACATTTGCAATGAGCCAATTCAATCGCTTTGGTTCTGATGCACTAGAAATATCTACGGCCAAACCGAGATTATGATTCGACTTCCCCGGTGTCGCCAGCATGGCCATACCTTTTTTTAGGTACCAGGTTTTTCCTTCGAACGTCTTAGTGCTTGTTCCTGCAACTGGTTCCAAAACGTAGCGCTGCTTGAAGCCCGCCAGTTGGCTCTCGTATGTGCGATATAAATCGCCGGAACTCGTGGGTTTGAGCTCGACTCCGTCTGCTTTGGCTTTTGCGACCATTGCGTTCCAAGCGTCTGCGGCTCTGTGGTGGAGTTTCCCTCCGCCTGGGATTGCTCTAAGCAATGATTCTGGCAGTTTTCCAGGTGTAACCCCCTTCAGGTCTTTTGGCATAACGATTGGAACAATATAATCCCATGCAAGTTTTCCCATAATCAAAATCTCCCAATGTGTTCCAGTTTGGAACTAGTTTATTTTACAACACCAATAGGTTTATTTATGCCTACTAGCCCTCATCTGGCTCTTTCATGTGAAGGTACATGGATGCAGTAAATGCCAAGAGAGTTCCCCAAAGGGCAATCTTTTGTGTAAATCCAGAAAGAGTGAAATACATGACCGTGGCACCGGCAAGTGTGAACCCAGATGCCATAACTCCGTAAACAAACTTTCTTGTAAAGTTCTTCCAGTCCATAACTCTCACTCCATCCTCATATTTGTAAATAGATATCCGCTTAATCCAATCTGGGCCTTCGCCTTCGATTGCTCCACCCTCTTCTGTCTCTTCTTCTTCTCTCCGAGCCGCGACATCTTGTCGTGGTGCAGAAGGCGCAGAAGGTCCAGGGGTTGGTATTCCACCAGCAGCAGCAGCAAGAGCCACCGTACTGGTCACCAAGTTTACCGCAATAACACTTCGTCTCGTGCCAACATCTATGGAAGAACCGATTGCGGTATATGTATCGAACACGCCGGCGAAAACATTTATCTCTTCTTCAAATGATTCCTTTACATCGGTTGGTGCTTCGGTGAGTGCCTCTGAAATTGCAGCACCAGCTTCTTCTGAAACCTCAGCAACAACGATTGCATTAAACACTGAGGCTGCTTGTTCGCCGTCAATGCTTTCCAACACTTTCGGGCTTGTCGCCAGTTCTGTTGCTTGTTCAGAATCAACACCACCTTCTTGCTCGATGATTAATGTGACAACCGTTGCTACCTGTGCTTCTGAAATGGATTCCGATTCAAGGACATTTACGATTACGCCAACAGATTCTTTGTCTAACTCTGTGCCCAATACGGCAGTGAAAGTTTCAACCAAAACTTCATTACTTACTTCGTCGTCAAACACGGCACCCAGAGCAGAACCCAACGCTTCCGAGGTGAGGTTCTCTGCCAACACATCCACGATGAGGTCAATGGTTTCTTTATCCGAAAGGTCTCCGTCAAATGCCGCCTCAAACACTGCATCCAGTTCTTTGACATCTAGTTTTTGATTGAGGAGGTCACCGACTACGGCGGACATCTGAGTAACGGTTGCTTCTTCGCTGAAGACTGCTTCCATGACGGAACCCAGTTCTTGCTTGCTGAGCGGACCGTCAAGCAACGCACCCAAAACTGCGATTGTGTTTTTCGTGTCTGATATATCTTCAAACACTTTGTCCATGATTGTTTCTAGTTGAGTAGCGGTAACAGGACCATCAAGCAACCCTTCCAATATCTTGGTTGTCTCGTTGGCGGTCATTGGACCGTCAAACACTTTGTCCAACACTGCATCAAGTTGTTTGCTTGATACATCTGCTTCAAGGAATGCGCCAATGACGTTGGCGACATCTTCTGGTTTATTTATGTTGTCAAAGACTGCATCAACTGTTTTGCCAAAGGTCTTATCCGTAACTTCCGTAAAGTTGACTTCCTCAATCACTGCACCAATTTGAGTTGATGTAGCGTTACTTGGCAATTTGTTAAAATCGCTCGGCAAACCGATAACATTAGGAAATGCCGTTGGAACTGTTACTGTCGTTACTGGAACTATTACTGTCGTTACCGGAACTGTTATGGTTGGTAATACGATTCCAGGTAATGTTCCTACAGGAAGCGTCACCGTTGTGGATTCTGTTTCAGGCTCTGGGTATTGCGGCAGTGGCACTGTTGTACCGTCTGGGGGAGTCACGACGACAGGAACGACGCTCGTACTGGTCGTCCCAGTATCAACAGGTGGAATAACAACAACTGGCGGTACATAAACGGGAACAGTCGTAGTAGTTGTAGTAGTCGTAGTTACTGGAGTTGGGTCGATAACAGTTGCATCAACAGTTACTTCAGGACCGTACACACATGAACCTACGCCCTGATTAGAAAAGCAACTTTGATTTCCCGCTTTAATACCAAAGCGCACAGGTCCGTATCCAGTCGTGACGGGATTAATTCCAGAGAACATTCCAGTGCTTAACGAGTAGTTGGTTCCTTGGTTGGTCCAAACTCCCCAGCCACCCGAAGTTGCTCCACCAATTACGGTTAGGTCATAGAAACTAACCGAGTAAGCGTAGATAGCAGTATTACTTGCCGCTGATGCATCCCAGTCAAGGTCAACACTTCCGTCTACGTTTGCAACAGCCGTCAGGTTTGTGACCGCATTAAGGTACGCCGCGGTAATTGTGTTCCCAGACTCTACATATCCAGAACCAGAAAATGTTGTTGCGTTTGAAGTACTAGCGCCAAATGTGTTTCCTGTTGCAGTGGAGAAAGAGTTTGCACTTACTCCGTTGTACATCGAAGAGCCGGTATTCCAGTTGTTTGCAAACTGAATAGCGGTGGTGTTGCCGTTGAATGTATTACCTGAAACTGTTTGGTTGCCAGCGCCAACCGCCCAACCCGTTGGAATCCAAGACGAGAAATACACGCCAATACCGTTTGAAGTAAATGTCGAGTTAGTCACCTGCTGACGGTTGAGACCGCCTAGTTCCGCACCAACCTGTGTGTTGCTAATAAATTGGGTGTTGTTTATCTTGAAGAATCTTTCTCCAGATATTCCGTAAGTATTATTAGAAAAAACCGAATCATAAACGTATGTGCGGTTTGTGTAATCGGAATCCGTTTGACTTAAAGCCGATGGCGTCGAACCATAGTCTCCAGCAATACCAACATATAGATAATCAAATGTTGTATCCGTGAGAGTGGAGACAGAACCTCCTCCATTGTTGAACACGGCAGAGCCTGCTGTCATCCCTGTAAAGCGAACATCGGTTGCAGAGAAAGTGCCTGCACCGTTATTCACAAGACCGCCGTTTGTGGCTTGTCCTTTTTTGAGTGTCATGTCAGAAATCGTCAGCGACTTGCCAGACGAGATATTGAATGGACGATACAAATTGTTGCCGTCAATAATGGTGGAAGTTAAACCAGCACCAGTGATTGTCAAGTTGTCTGAAATTGCAGGCAGAGCAGAAGTAAGGGTGATTGTTCCAGTGTTTCCTGAAGCAAAGGTAATGGTGTTAATAGTGGCTGAAGCGTTTGCTGTAGTGATAGCCCAACGTAAAGAACCAGAGTCAGAGGTATCTGAAAGATTTGCAACAATGACAGATGTTGGAGCAGGGACAGTGATTGACGCAGCCGAGTTTGCCGTTAGTGAACCAATTGAGTTGGTCTTAGTTACGGCTACTCGTATTTGTTTTGCAACATCATCTGAACTAATTACATATGTTGAAGATGTTGCGCTAGATATGTTTGCCCAAGTACACGAAGAAGGAG
>Ga0208951_1000822_pt1 | contig 14137 bp, 15 predicted proteins | sample GreLakmeMI27MSRF_FD_187702 | JGI IMG/M metagenome (GOLD analysis project Ga0208951, IMG submission 187702) | Freshwater lentic microbial communities from great Laurentian Lakes, MI, USA - Great Lakes metaG MI27MSRF (SPAdes) | ecosystem: Environmental > Aquatic > Freshwater > Lake | place: Great... | reverse complement strand
GCACGCTGCTCTCAGCCACCAGGTCTGTGAACGTGGGCGCCTTGATCAGCTGCAGGTTGTTGCCCAACATGCCCGCATCCAGCAGCATGCGCGCCCCGCGGTTCTCGTCGAAGGGCCAGTAGCCCACCAAGCCGTGCACATCCTTGCCGCTGCGGATGTATTGCGAGTTGAACATTGCGCCCAAAATCTGGGCCTGCGTGCGTTCTACGCGCCACAGCCGCACGTCGTCCATGGCACCGTGGAACGTCTGCGCCGGGTCGAAGCAGCCGCCGAAGCAGTCCTGCTCGGCGCCCAGTGCCTGGGTGGAGGAACAGTCAGGCGCGGTTGAACGCCAACAGAGCAGAGCAGATGTGTGGGATGCGCACCCACACGCCGCCGGGGGGCAGGGGGTCCGTCTTGCCCGTCTGCACGCGGCTGACCAGCAGACCGTCCTTGTAGATGATGGCGCTGCCGTTGCCGGCGGCGGTCCACACTGCGGCCAGATGATGCCACGCGCCGTCTGCGAAATTGCGTTCCGACTCGGGCTGGTCCGCGTAGGCGTCGCCGCACGCCGCGTTGGTGGGGTGGCGGTACCACTCAAAGCCGCGACAGACCATGAGAGAGCGAGTCGCGAAAAGGGCAAACTCGTTGTCAGCAGCCTTGTCGCGCGGGTAACGCCGCGGATCCACGCTGTACGACAACACAGTGCCCTGCGTGCGCGTCGCGCCGCGTCAGCGGGCGCTGCGGCCTGCAGCGAGAAACGCACGTCCGAGCAGTCATCCGTGGTTTTCACCCAAGCCTCGAAGGTCAGCGCATCCGTGGGCGCCTGTTTCAGCTCGCGCGCAACCACAAATGCGTCGCCTGCGCCACGCGCGGCGTTAGCCGGCCGTGCAGCAACCCTCAAAGACTCGGAAAAGCCCAAGCCAAACAAGCACGTGCGCATTCACTCACCGTTGAAGATGAGCATGCGCCCCTGCGGCTCCAGGAACGTCTCGTGCGCTGCAGCGAGCGTGGCCGCGAGCGCCAGCGCCAACGCGCACCGCATTGCGCTGCAGACGGAGCGCCCCAGCGTGCCCCTGAGCGCGCCCATCGCTACCGCGCAGCTCGCGTCGCGGCGTGTCACGCGCACCGCGTGGTCACTGCGCGGGAGCGTGCGGGTGGGCGAGTGTGAGTCTGCAACCAAAAGTTGAGGGATTCTTCTGTTGCATCACTCGTCTGCCAGCCGCTGGTACCGCTCCAGCACTTGCGTCTCCGCGTCCAGCCCCTCACGCTGCGGGTAGTAGGCGTAGTGGGCCATGAGCGCGTTCGCCGTGGCTACACAGTGACGCTGCACCACTGCCGGGTACTGCCTTGTCAGGTAGTCTTCATCGTCGATGGCCGCGCACGCATCCTCGTCCAGCGACGCCAGATCCTCCGGAAAATAGGCGAAAGCGTTGATGCTCCATCTTTGCGTAGCGTATCCCATGGCATCAAAGTCCCACCGACGATAATCGTACGCAGCGGCTGCGCCCCGCGCGCCCAGCGTCCGAAGCCGGTGCAACAGCATCAGGTGCTGCAGCTGCGCGTGCGGCGCGCTCTGCCAGCCGTGGCTGGAGAATGTGCTGTAGCCAAATTCCGCAGTTGGCGGGAGGTAGGCCAGGTCGCTCGCGTTGAGCGCCCGCTCGGAGGCCACCATCTCGCCAACCTCCGCATCGCTGAAGAGTCCCAGGCGCTGGTGCACGTGCGCCAGCAGCGGGTGGTTGACCACGTTTGCGGAGACGAAGAGCCAGGGCGGGTTCAGCAGCTTGGCGCCAGCCAGGTTGCGGAAGGCGTCGGGGGCGACGTACAGGATATCGTCGTCCAGCTTGATGAGCAGCGTGCGATGCTCGCCCTCCGACGCGGGCTGACCCGCCTGGACGTCCTCGGGTGCCAGCGCGTACAAGCTGCAGTAGTCTTTGTTGTTAGAGCCCTGGGTCACCACCCGCTGCGGCTGGCGCACAGACACAAACTCCGGGTGACTCGCTTGCAGCTGGGCCAGGAAGGCCAAGTCCTCGGGGTCCTCTGTGTTTGCGCTAAACACGACTCGCGATAGCACGCCACGCCCCGGCCCCACGCGACGGTCGCGCAGCAGGTAGGCCCACAAGATGCGCATGTACCGCCGCCTGCCCGCGAAGACGAAGGCAACCACTTCGCCTCCCTGGCTCAGGAAGGACTCAACCGCATCGTAAGCAACGTCGACCTGGTTAGCGTCCACTAGCGCCGCGCCAGACGCGTTCTGAGACGCCCGCTCCTGCGCCCCGTCGCGCAGCACCCAGTTGCGCGGCTGCAGCGCCCTCGCGCCCGCCCGCCCGCGGTCCAGCAGCGGTCCAGCGGAGAGGCTAAACAACAGCATTGCAATGCCTGCAAGGCAAACAACCACGAGAGTGCGCCTCATCGGTGCAGCGGCAGCGTAGGCCCAGTGAAGGGCGCGTGGTGTTGGCCCGAGGCTGCAGCACCCTCTCGCTGACACGACAGGGTTCTTCGTTTCTCCGGTTGAAGACCAGGCGACTCCTCTCACAGGCATCCGCTCGTGAAGGATTAGCGCACCCCATCGCTGGCGCTGCCCCGCCCCGAGGCGAGCGCCAGGAAACTGCGCTCCTGCGCGTGGCTGTCCAGCACGCTGCCGCTCGCCGCTCGCCGCGCCGCGCGCGCAGCAGCCTCCTCAGCCTCGGCCAGCGCGTGCGGCTCGATGCTCCACACCTCCAGGGCGTCCACGACAAAGGCGCCGCCAGCGTCAGTGCCGCCCATGAGCGGCTGATTGTTGAATGTGGCGCTCATGCGCGAGTGGCCGGTTTCCATGGAGTCGCTGACGAAGAGTCCGAAGTGACCCACTTGACCACCAAAGCCGATGCCGTTTGGAACGCTCTCAAAGCCCTCTGCATACCACACGCAATTGCTGTTGGCGCCCGTGGGCTTGTACGCGCGCGCCGCCGGCAGCAGCGAGAAGAGCGCGCTCTGATAGCCCCCAAAGAAGGCTGCGCGCTTGGCCAGAGGCGCATCTGCCGCACCGGCTGCCACACACCCGGCGCTGTCACGCACAAGCACCAGCGTGGCACCGCGGTTGCTGCATCGCGACGACAGCGTGCGGAAGCTGCGCCCATGCGCGTCAGAGCTGAACAACAGTGCCCAGGGAGCGCCGGGGGGGGTGCCGAGGGCAGGCGCCAGCCACCATGCCCAGGCAGGGGTCAGCAGCCGCGCCCCAGCGCTCACACCGCGCGGCTCCAGCGACGCAGGCGGCAGCGGGCGAGCCGGCGGGGGCAGGGCGAGAGCGGCGCGCAAGCTGAGCAGCGTGGCGGGCTGGGAGCGTGCCCAGGCCAGCAGCGCCGCTCCGGGCTCGGCGGCTGGCGCGCCCCGAGCGAGAGCGTGCGCCACAGGAGCGGCCTCTGCTGCCGCGGCGGTGTGAGAGGAGAGGAGGTCTATCAGAAGCGCCGCAAAAGGAGCGCCGCTCTCCGCCTCCCGCGTGAGAAGCTCCACAGCCAGCGTCGACGCCTCCGTCTCGCTGGCGGCGCAGGCGCACGTCAGCGCCTCCTCGGATACGCCACCGGCTTCTGAAGCCAAGAAGGAGAACAGGCGACGTCCCACAGCTCCGCCCAGGCCAACTCGCGCCTTCAACGCGCTTACGTCAGCACCAGAAACCCCACAGAACGCGTGCAGACGCGCCGCGCCTGGAAGGTGGCCAAGTCTATGCCATCTTCAGGCTCCTGCTCTGCAAACAGAGCGTCGAGCGCTTCCAGAGTCGCTGCGCTCAGCTGCTCGCGCGCGTGGGTGCATCGTTCGCTGCGATTGCGCGAGGCGGAAGCACCCATCCTGAAGGGTGCGCATCGCGTCTGAGGCGAACAGCTCGAACAGTGTTCGATGCGCTGCCACGTCACCGGTGAGCCATTCCACGTCCCCGTACGCGGTCTATCGTATAGCGCGAGACAGCTCCGTCTGTTGAGGACCGCTCAAAATGTCCGACAACGAGGAGGAGATGTGCGTGCACGGCCGCGCTCGCCCACGCTCGCCGCCGTGTGCACGCAAAGCTCAGGCGGCCTGCGCCGAGCTCGCACGCGACGCGCCACGCCTGCGCCCTCTGTTGCGCCTGGCTCGCGCGTGCATGCGCGGTAGCAGCAGGGCTGACATGCTTTCTCCCGATCCAGTGTTGAGGAGACCCCCGAGGCCCCGGCGGCGCCGGTGCCGGGCGAGCCGATGGACGTCATGACGGCGCTCCAGCTGGTGCTCAAGAAGTCGCTGGCGCACAACGGGCTGGCGCGCGGCCTGCGCGAGGCGTGCAAGGTACGAGCCAAACCCTAGCAGGGCTTCTCTCGCCGCAGCACCGCACCGCGCCCCTGCTCTCTCGCGCCGCAGCGCTGTGCCTCCCCAGGCGCCTGAAAACTCGCGCGCCCGCAGGCTGTGGAGGGCCGTCAGGCGCAGCTGGCCGTGCTGGCTCAGGACTGCGACCAGCCCGACTACACCAAGCTGATCCAGGCGCTGTGCACCGAGGCCAACGTGAACCTGATCACCGTCCCCGCCTCCAAGACCATCGGCGAGTGGTGCGGCCTGTGCAAGCTGGACGCGGAGGGGCTGGCGCGCAAGGTCGTTGGCTGCTCCTGCGTGGTCATCAAGGACTTCGGGGAGGAGAGCGAGGCGCTCAACATCGTGCAGGCGTACCTCAAGGACCAGGCCAAGTAAGCGCCTTGGCTCCTAGGGGGGGACTCGGGGGCGTGGCAGCTTCAACGCTTAGCACCTCTTTCGTGTCATCCATCGACCGGTCTTGGATACTTCAGACGCAAGGCGTGAGGTGCCTTTATTAGGTTAGGCCAGGCTGTTGGTTGCACGCAGCAGCACCTGGACGCTTATGATGCGCTAAAAACCAGTGTACAGTAAGGTGACGGGGCAATGTCCGATGGCATTGGCGCGGCAGGCGGGGGCATGTGCGGGCCTCCGGCCCCGGCGGGCTGCACAAACTGGCAGCTAGGGGCACGGTGCTTGGCAACGCCAAGCACCGTGCGTCACAGATGCACGCGTAAGTTTTTCATTGACACACGCGCCGCCGCGTCTTTGCTGTTTGGCCCAGCCAGTAGTACACTCCCGGAGCCCCAGGCGCCGCGCACCGCGCCAGCAGTGGTGCGCATGCGCCACACAACACCGTCTACGACGGCATGTAGGAGGCAGTGTCGATCTGCTCCGGCAGCTCCTTGATGTCAACCTCGAAGCGCTCCTGCACGCTGTTGAGCGTCTCCGAGTCGGTTGCCGATGCGACGAAGGTGATGGCCAACCCCTTGGTGCCAAAGCGGCCAGCGCGGCCCACGCGGTGCAGGTAGGAGTCGGCGTTCTCGGGCATGTCGTAGTTGATGACGATGTTGACGCGCTCAATGTCGATGCCGCGGCCAACCAAGTCAGTGGCCACCAGGATGCGCTTGTGGCCCTCCTTGAATTGGCGGTAGCGAGACAGCCGCTCCTCCTGAGTCATGCGCGCGTGGATGCAAATGCTGGGGAAGTTGCACTCGATGAGGAGCTTGTTGAGCTCAGCCGCGCGCTGCACGCTCTTCACGAAGATGACAACCTGGTTGAAGTCAAGCGCGTCCAGCAGGTCAGTCAGCTTGCGGTTCTTCTCATTCTCACCCAGCTTGATGTAGTGCTGCACCAGCCCGTGCAGCGTCAGCTTCGCCTCGTCGTCCACGTAAATCTCCATCGGCTGTCGGCGCAGCCACGTCAGCGAGAGCGCAGCACGCGGCGCATCGGCCCAGCGGCACGCACGTTGGTCATGAACTTCTTGCAGACGAGGCGGATCTCCTTCGCCAGGGTGGCTGAGAACATCATGACCTGCTTGTCATGCGGCGTCTTCTTGAAAATCTCCTGGATGTCCGCACGCATGTCTGCCGGCGCCGCCGCGAGTGAGCTGCTGCTGTTGGCTGCATGGCCGTGGCGCGCGCACCCAGCGCCTCGAGCATCTTGTCGCACTCGTCCAGCACAAAGTGGCGCACTGACTTGAGGTTCAGGTCCCCATCCTTGATGAGCTGCGCGTTCGAAGTGCGGTGAGTGCGGGCCTGTACGCCGCCAGGGGCTCTCGGGTGCGCACAGCCTTGACGCGGCCGGGCGTGGCGACCACCACGTGCGGAGGCTTGGCCTTGAGCGCAGCCTTCTGCTCCTTGATGTCCACGCCGCCGTAGATCACCATCACGTTCACGTCAGGCAGGTAGCTGCTGAAGCGCTCGAACTCGTGCGAGATCTGGAGGCCGGAGCGTTAGGAAGTGCTCCGGAAGGTTGTTGAAGAGCCGGCCGTGCCTGGTACGCCAGCTCGCGCGTGTGGCACATAATGAGCGCGCCAACCTCGCCGCTGGTCACCTCCAGCTGCTGCAGGACGGAGATTACGAAGACGGCCGTCTTGCCCATGCCAGACTTGGCTTGGCAGATGACGTCCATCCCCAGAATCGCTTGCGGGATGCACTCGTGCTGCACTGCACGCGGCCAAGCGGCCCCAGGGTAGACGAAGCGGGCGAGTCAGCGGTGGGCGGTGGCGCGCGGCGCGGCGGCGGCCGGCGGAGTAGCTCCAGGACACCGACAGGCAGTTGGACTAGCCAGCAGCCCGCACAAGCGCCTGCTCCACCCAGTGGCCGCGAAAAGCCGCGCGGCTAGGAAAGGCGGGCAGCGACGCAAGCGGGCGTGTACCTGCAGCAGGACAGGCCAGCAGAGTTAGCGCAAGCAACCCTAATTGGCTCTGCGGTGCAATGCGCTCTCCACTGCGCACTCGCGCAACCACCAATGCCTCACGCGCCTTCGGAGGGGTGCTCGAAGCCGCAGTCGACGATGGCGCGTAGGATCTCGGGCTTGAGGAGAAAGTCCTTGAAGCCGGTAGCGTGGATGCCGACGTAGCCCTTCTTGGGCGCGGCGCCAGCGGCCTTGGTCTCACCCGCGGCAACAACCTCCTCAGCCTCCTCCTCGTAGTCAACCAGCTCCTCCTCGCCAGCGTCAGCCATCTTGAGTGAGTTAGGTGAGTGCACGAGAGTGCGGGGGGGGCTCGTGTGCCAATTGCCACGTCACGACGTCACTGTTGTCGGTCAACGGGTCTAGCACTGCCATCTCACAGCCGCCCTATCACGCTCCATGATGCGCAGATGACGCGTCCCTGATGCGGCGCAGAGCCGCCAAGCTGCTGCTGCTGCTGCTGCTGTGCCTCTGCGCATGCGCTTCGCCGCAGCGCGCTGCGCCGCAGTGCGAGGCCGCATACCTTCACGCGGTGGCTCTGCTGCGCGGCGGGTGCGTGCTGCGGCGCGGCTTTGGAGCGGCAAGGTGTGGGCTGACGCGTGCACTCTCAGCGATGCACGCAGCTGTCTGGAGCAGCTCCACCTGTGGTCACAGAGAGAGTCTGTCGCCAGCGAGGTGGTGGTGGAGGCGCCTTCGGCGTGCCTCCGCAAGCTGCACTTCCTCCACGCGCGCCTACTGCTGGCGCACGGGCGGCTGCAGTTTGCGGCGAGCGAGGCCAAGGCTGCGCAGCAGCTCACCGCCAGCGCACAGCGCGCCGCCGCGGACGAGCTGCTGGCGCGGGTGCGAGCCGCGTCACGCCACGCGGCGGACGCGCAGCTCGCCGCCGTCACAAAGGCCCACGCGGATGCCTGGCGCGCCGCCACCGAGGCGCTGCACCTCGCGCCGCTGTGCCCGCAGCTGCGCCTGCTGCGCGCCGGCGCGGCCGCTGAGCTGGGGCTGAGCTGGCAGTGCTGCGCGGACGCACGAGCGGTGCTCCGCACTGACGCGGCCAACGGCCCAGCCTGGGCGCTGCTGGCGCGCTGCCTGGCGCGCGCGCACCCCACCCGTGCGGGCGCTGCGCTGGCGCAGCGGGCGCTGGACGCTTGCCTGCGCGGGGCGGGCTCCGAGGCGCTGCCGTGCGCCCACGCTGCTGAGCGCAACCGCAGACTGCTCAGCGCCTGGGCCTCTGCTGACGTGGCAGCTGCGCGCGGCGACGTGGTCGACACGGCGGCGGCGCTGCACGGGGTGCTGGCGCTGTCGAGGCCTCCGCACGCGGGCTGTGAGTGCGAGGCGCTCACCCGCCTGTGCAGCCTGCACGCGCTCGCCGCACGCACATCCGCCCACGCGCATGACGTGGCGGGCAACGTGTCGATGACGCTGCGGTGGTGCAGCTCCGAGATGGCGGCGCGCGAGGCTACGTTGAGCAGTGGCGACTCAACGGAGGATGCAGTCGCTGACGCACTCTGCGCCATGCACCGCGCCTGGGCGCGCCTTCTGGGCGGCGACGCCGCCGCCGCATCGCTGGACGCGGCGGCGGCGCGACGGCGCCTCAGCGAGGCTGCCGAGCGAGGCGAGGAGGAGGAGGTGAGCGGCGAAGGCGGCGGTGAAGCGTCCAGCGCGCAGAGTCAGCTGCGCGAGCTGGATGCGGCCATTGCGCGCGCGCAGGAGCCGCCGGATCACTACGCGCTGCTGAACGTGAGTCGTGCGGAGGCGGATGCGCTGCCAGAGGCTGTGTGGCGGGAGGGGCTTCGTCGCGCCTATCGCAAGGCGGCCCTGCGCTGGCACCCGGACAAGCGCCACGACGACCCGCAGGCCGCAGCCGCAGCCTTCCTGCTGCTGGCGGAGGCCTACCGGGTGCTGGCGGACCCGGCGCTGCGGCGCGAGTACGACCGGCGGCTGTTCGGCGGCGGCGGCGGCGGGGACGGGGATGGGGATGTGGGGGGGCCCCCGCCCGCCCGCGAGGCGGTCATCGCCCCCGGCGGCACGGCCGGGGAGGAGTGGAGCTTCCACTTCGACAGGCGGGACGTGGGGGCCGACGGCTGGGTGGAGGGGCAGTGGCGGTGCGCGCGCGACGGGGCGCGCAGGCGGGGCCGGCGGTCCGTCCCGCCGCCGGGCGGGGCGGCGGCGCCGGAGCCGTGCGCGCGCGGAGGCGCCCGCCGAGGGCGCTGCCTCACGGGGAGAGGGGGACAGCCGCCGCCGGCGGGGCCACCCGCCGGATCCACCCGCCCGCTCAGCCCGCCTCCCACCACGCAGCGGGGCGGGCGTGGGGGGTGCCTCGCGTCCGCGCGCCACGTCACCAACCACTTCGGGCTGCACTGCCTGGCGCTGCACTTTTCGCAGGCGGCTCCGCCCGACCAGCCGGCGCAGCCATGCGGGCGCACCACCGGCCCGCGCGCCTCGCCCGCCCTGACGCACCACACCCGCGCACGGGCGGACGACCACCACGCCGGCTGCCAGCTTGCCTGGGCGCCGCCAGGGCTGCGCCAGCTGCGGGCGAGAGCTGGCGACGTGCTCGTCTACGAGCTCAAATGGCTCACGGCTCATCCAGAGGATGGTGAGCCTCCGGATGAGGAGCTTTCAGATCCGGGTATGCTCCAGGGTCTGCAGGTGCCCCTCTCGCTGGTGAGCCTGGACCTGCGCTGGCCGGGGGGAGATACGCTGAGCAGCCTGGGCGCGCTGGATCAGCACGGCCTGGCGGCGGCGCCGCGCAGCGACTTACGGGCCGCCATGGCGCAACACGGAACTGCAGGGTGGCTGGAACGCCACGTGCGGCTTCCCCGTGGAGGCACCCCCGAAGCTCTGCTCCTCTCCTGTGCCGCCCAGCCGGGCATGCGCGTCTCGGCCGTGCTACGCCATGTGAGGCTGCTCGCACAAGACGGCACGTTGCGCGCCATGCTGCTGGACGGGGGCGAAACAGACAGCGGAACAACGCACTGAACGACTGGCAAAAGACGCAACAACTAACACCCGCGTCAGCCAGCTCTCATGCACCGTCTCATGCGTTGCGCTTGGGCACCAAGCTGAAGCACTTGATGCCCAGCAGCTCGGTGATGTCCGTCGTGACGCCCATGGCAAAGTGCACGTAGGCAAACATGCCGAACGCAGCGTTGCCCCACACGAACCACAGCTCCGGCAGCAGCGTGTCTCCTGCCAGCAGTCTGGCGGATAGCGCGTTTGCGATGGCAAATGGGAGCAGGAGGAGTGCGGTCCACATTGCGGCGACCATGCCCTGGTGCTCGTCGCACAAGTGGCCCAGAATGATGCGCCCCATGAGCAGCGAGAACTGGAAGCCCGCGCCCAGGAGCAGCGGGAAGGGCGCGCGCCAAGCGACGTCCGTCGGGGATACAGCCGCCCACAGAAACAACCCCCCAGCTAGCGCTCCGTACGGCATCAGCTGCGCTAGCGCGCCTATTCTGGACCTGCCGTGCGCCCGCGCGCCCACCATGGCTGCGCGCACATGGCCCACCGAGTCCACCAGCGCCATCAACAGCCCCACCCCCGCGTAGATGTTGCACGGGCTCACCTCCCCCAGCAGCGGCAACGTCAGCGGCGCGCGACCCCACAGCCTGCGTGGCGCGTGAGACGGGGCGGATACGCGTCACAGCGGGTGTGCGCACCTCTGCTGGCCTAGCAGCGCCGTAGCAGCGTGTGTGCAGTAGAGGAGCGCAAGGCCTTCGTTGGGCCCGTTGAACTCGGGGAGGGTCATGACGCCCGTGTGGTACATGCGCCACGTGGCCAGGCAGAAGGGCCAGGTTCCCACCAGCCAGATCGCCAGCGCCGTGTGCGAGCCGCCAGCGCCGCACAGCAGCGTGGACGCCACGGCCAGCCCCTCAAACGAGCACACCAGCGCGTCGCAGGTGTGGTCGCACAGCTCGCCTGAGAGCGCAGGTTGCAGAGCGTGAGAGGAGAGGGCAAGGAGGCACCCAAGCGTAGACATGAAAACAGGCGGGACGCACCTAGGGGGCCGCTGGAGCCTGTGCGCCGCGCCTGCGGGTGGCGTCGACAGAGTGGGTGCGCGGGACGAGTGAGGAGGTGGCCAGAGGCGCGGCGAAGCGCACAGCCGCCGCGCCGTCGCTCGCCGACCGCTCACCTGTTTCCCATCCAGCGCGTCCAACGTCTGGTACCAAAACAGCAACCCCGCGTGCGCCAGCAACAACCAGGTTGGCAGCAGCACGTCCAGCTGGGGCGACTGCGCCCAGGTGAGGCAACAGGAGAGCACCACCAACAGCAAGCCGCCAACCGTGATGCAGTTGGGCGCAACCCACGGCGGCACATACGTCACCAGCCCCGTCCAGAACGGCTGGAAGTACGGGCCGATGACGCTGTGGTCAACCGCGCTGTACTTGTAGCGCTGCAGCGCTGAACGGCCGCGAGCGCCGATGTAGCGCCCCTTCCCGTTGGCGGAGAGCCTCTTCCCGCTGTTGGCGGGCGCCTCAACCAGCTTGGCGTGAGCCATGGAGGCCAAGCGGAGGCGAGGGACGGCGGCTGCGGGGCTGCGAAGTTGCACAGAGTCAGCGAGGAGTCAGAGAGCGCGACGAGGGGACACAAAAGTGCTGCGCAGGCGGGCCTGCCCGCCGCCGGAGGAGCAGCACATAAGCGCGCTGATGCGCAAGCATGCCATCGCTAGCAAGTGTTGATTGATTCATTAGTTGGTTCTGTGAGGCCTCAGAGCTCAGAGCGTCAGAGGCTGAGCTGGCCGTACGTCTGCCCCCGTCCGCCGCCTCCCGCTTCTGCTGCCTTCCTCTAGATCGCCTTTATCCGGAAGTAGTCGGCTGCGCGGGGAAGGCGAGGCATGAGCCACAAGCGCAGCGCAGCGCAGCGGGGCAAAGAGCACGCTCACGGGGCGCACCGTCAAAGTGGTGGATGCGCACGAAGCCGTCCTCGCCGCCGGAGGAGAAGGAGCGCCCGTCCGGCGAGATTGCGAGCGCGTTGATGGGCCCGAAGTGGCCCTTGATCCCCCCAATCTCCTCCCCAAAGATCTTGTGGAAGATCTTGCTCTCGAACTTGCCAGCCTTGGAGCTGGTGAGCGTCACGGACATGGCGTCCTGCCCGCCGCCCACGATGACGTGGTCGAAGATGGGCGACAGCACAGCTGCGTTGACGGGACGCTCCGGCTCGTACGTCTTCAAGCACTCCAGCGTGGTGGCATCAAAAACCTGCAGGGCGGAGTGGGTCAGTGCCCGGCGCGCTGCGTGTGCGCTCCTGGACGCGCCTTGCTGGTCTTGTCAAGGCTGCCGGTGACAAAGTGCGTGAGGTCGGCGCTCATCGTCAGGTCGTTCACCTGCTTCTTGTGCTCCCTGCTCTCTGCCAGCTGCTTGCCCGTCTGCACGCCAGGCACGCGCGCGCGTCAGAACAAGCCGGCGGCTTGCTAACAGTGTCCGCAGCGCACGAACCTCCACATCCCATAGCCGCACGGTGCCGTCCTCGCCCGCGCTCAGGATGGTGCGGTTCAGCTGGCCCCACACGCAGCGCGTGATGCGTCCCTCGTGGCCTATGAACTCCTGGAGGACCTCCTGCCGCTCTGTTTAGGGTTGTAGGCAGGGTGCCGGACGGCAGGCGGCGTCGTCAGCCCGGTGCTTTGCGTGCGGCTGCGCGGGAACGCACGCTCTGCGCGGTCCTGGAACATGCGGAAGATGCGGATGCTGGAGCCGGTGCCCATGAAGGGATCCACGGTGATGCACACCTCCCGGCCGCCCAGGCTAAAGGCAGTGCCGCGCGCGCCCTGGCGGTCAAAGTCGAAGGTGAAGTAGTTCTTGCCACTCGGCACGTCCCACAGCTTGGCGGTGGTGTCCGCAGACGCAGTGACCATCGTGAGCGAGTCCGCTGCGCACCCCGCGCGTCTCAGCGCACAGCTCGCAAGCCTACAGCGCCAGCAGGCCACGCACCTGTGAGGTCGCAGGTCCACACCGCGCCGTTGTGGCCGCTGTAGGTGCCGATGCGCTCCCCGTCATCCGCATACCACAGGTTGGGCGTGTGGTCCTTGGCGCACGTCATCAACAGGTCGCCCTCCACATTGTACTTGAGGAACGTGAGCGGACTGTGCGCGGAACGAGCGTGAGGCGACAAAGCGAGGAGTGCTTCTACGCAGCGGCGGCTCACGCACCGCTCATGCCCCTTCAGCAGAATGGGCCGCATGCTTGCAGCGCGCCCCGCACGCTGTTGCTGTGCCGCTCCGAAAGGCGAGCAACCAGCGCGCGGAAGGGGCTGCTGTGTGCATCTTTGGTTTCGCCCGCGTGCCATCTTTGAGCGTTGAGACGCCCAGCGCTTCCCTGGTGGTGACATGCGTCATTGAGGGCCATGGGCTCGCAAGCTGTCTTCAGTTGCCTGGCACAGTGCTTGTCACACGACCCCGCACAGAGGCACCCTGCAGAAGCGCAGTTGTTGGCATGGGAGGCTCAGCCGGGCTTCTGTCTGGCGCTCACGGTGCGTGCCGCGCGCTGCCGCCGGTTTGCCAGGTCGCGGGCTGACAGCCTCGCCGTCGTGCGTAGGAGGTTGTGGCTGCGGGCGCCGCCCTGGCGCCCAGCGTGCGCCTGCTGGCGGCGCTGACGCTCAAGAACGCCGTGAACCGGCAGTGGCGTCCGCGGCGGGACAGCAGGCACGCGCAAGTGCCCGTGCTTTGTCTTCACTGAGCCACCGCTGCTGACGGTCTCACGTGCGGGCGCCCCACGCTCCGCAGCGGCGTGTCGGACGAAGAAAAGGCGCAGCTGCGCGAGCAGGTGCTGGCGCTGGGCGCAGCGGAGGCTCTGCCTCAGCTGGCGTTGATCCTGTCGCTCGTGGCGGCTCGCCTGGCTCGCTTCGACCACCCCAGAGACTGGTGCGCACCGCCGCCGCCTGCTGCGCTTGCGCGTGGTCAAACGCGCAGTCGCTGAGAGACTGTCGCTCGCGCCCGGAAGGCCGCAGCTGCTCCCGTGGGTCAGTGCGCAGCTGGCGGCGCCCTCCGCCCGCAGCGCGCGGCCGTACCTGCTGCTGCACCACGTGCTCAAGGAGCTGGCCAGCAAGCGGCTTGGGGCTGACCAGCGGGCGTTCGAACAGGTGGCGGGCCAGCTGTTCGAACAGGTGTTTGCCCACTGGTGCGCAGACACCTCTGCCCTGGCTGCCGCGCTGGCCGAGGGCCCTCCTGGCGCGCCGGAGGAGCTGGAGGAGCGCTGGGCCCTGGAATGCAAGGCGCTGCGCCGGCTGGCGCTCTTCTCGGCGCCCTCCGACGCGCGCACGCTGCAGGAGGCACCCCTGGCGGCTCGCTGCGCGCCCGCCCTGGCCGCCGCCCTGGCCGCGCTGCGCCCGCACGCGCAGCGCTGCGCCACCGCGCAGCGCGCCTGCCTGCGCCTCGCCAAGGGCATGCAGCAGCTGCACGGCGAGCACCCTTGGGGTTTCAGAGCCTCCGGCGCCCTCCAGGCCGCCATCCGCGCCGCCGTCG
>Ga0208951_1000818_pt1 | contig 14173 bp, 9 predicted proteins | sample GreLakmeMI27MSRF_FD_187702 | JGI IMG/M metagenome (GOLD analysis project Ga0208951, IMG submission 187702) | Freshwater lentic microbial communities from great Laurentian Lakes, MI, USA - Great Lakes metaG MI27MSRF (SPAdes) | ecosystem: Environmental > Aquatic > Freshwater > Lake | place: Great... | reverse complement strand
CAACTGCACTCCTGCGTTGCCGCGCACCATCGCCTGTCCGCCAGTGCCACCGCTCCTGTCGGGGTTGGTTAGCCTTCGGGTTGGCCACCCCGGCATGGTGGCCCTGGTTCCATGGCACCGTTCACTACGAGTGTCGTACGCTTCTAGCGTCATTTTTCTTCACGCGTCCCCTCCGCCAGCCCCGTCACCCGCCCGTGTGCACGTCAGCCGCGAGTGGTTCGCCCGAAGCCGCGCTGCGCAGAGGAGATGTCCGCGACTGCCATGGACGTGGAGCCTGCTCCAGGGCACGTGCTGGACGTGGAGGTGCGCACACGCACGCTCAGCGCGCTGGCTGCTGGCGTGTGACGCGTGCGCAGGCGTACGCGGCGCTCTACAGCGGCCGCACCAAAGTAGCGCGCTTGCTCTTCATCGCCGACCGCGGCGGACCCGCGCTGCAGCTGGACGCGCTGCGCCTGGCGGCAGACAGTCTCAAGAAAGGGGTGGATACGGCCACGTATCAGCAGGCACGTGGCGTGCGCTGGGCGGTGTGCTTCGCTGACGTGACGCGGCTTTGCCTTTTCAGGTCATGGAGCGCATCGGCGGGCGCCTGGGCGCCGCCTACACCCTCGACAAGGAGTGGGTGGACGCCACGGACAAGCGCGCGGCGCAGGTGCGTTCGCGCGCCGCCTCGCCGCGAGCAACGCTGCTAACAAACCTTCTGCGCCTCTCGCGCCCACTGCTGACGCCTGCCCGCGGCGGCAGACGCTGGAGCGACTGGACGGCGAGTTCAACGCCAACAGGGGGTCCATGGTGAAGGCGCGCGGCCCCCTTTGCGAGTCGCGTGAGGCAACAGGACACTGACGCTCACGGTTGCTCTTTGGCTGCGTCAGGAGGCTGTCCGTCTGGGCTTCACCGACCTGGCCGACTTCCTGCTGTCCCGCGGCGACGTGCAGTCTGCGTTCAAGAACTACGTGCGCAGCCGGGACTACTGCAGCACGCCGCAGCAGGTTGTGGCGCTGTGCCTGTCCGTCATCCAGGCGTCCCTGGAGCTGAGCTCCTTCACCACGCACGTGCAGAACTACGTGCAGAAGGGCGAGAGCAGCGGCTGCGAGGGCGGCGGGGCGCTGGAGGCACACACGGCAGCCAAGCTCAAGTGCGCGGCTGGCCTGGCGCTGCTGGAGCAGCAGAAGTACAAGCTCGCCGCGCGGCGCTTCTCCGAGTGCCCGGCGGACCTGGGCGCCGCCTTTTCGGAGGTGCTCTCCTCCCAGGACGTTGCCACCTACTGCGTCCTATGCGCCCTGGCCACCTTCGACCGACAGGAGCTGCGCGCCCACGTGGTGGACAACATCCCGCTGCGCTCCTACCTGGAGACGGTGCCGGAGGTGCGCGAGCTGGTGGCGGACTTCCACGGCAGCCGCTACAGCGCCGCGCTGAGCGCGCTGGAGCGCATCAAGCCCGCCCTCCTCCTGGACATCCACCTGCACGACCACGTGACACCCCTGCTGGCAGACATCCGCCAGGGCGCCATCGCCGCCTACGTGGCGCCCTTCAGCCGCGTGCGGCTGGACGCGATGGCGACTGCGCTCAACACCAGCGTGCCGGCGCTGGACAAGGAGCTGGCCGCGCTGATCCAGGAGAACCTGGTGCCCGCGCGCATCGACCAGGTTGGCGGCGTGCTGTACGCGCGCCACGCGGACGCGCGCAAGGCTACGTTTGCGCGTGCGCTGGCGGCTGGGGAGGCGTACGAGCGGGACACCAAGGCGCTGCTGGTGCGCGCCAGCCTCATGCAGCACGACGTGGTGCAGAAGAGGGGCCCGGGTCGCGGCGGCGGCGGCGGCGGCGGGGACACTATTTCGCACCGCAACGACCCCCACAGCCTGGGCTTGGGGGGGTACGGAGGAGGACACCACGGGGGGCACTTCCGGGAGCGGGAGCGGGGGGCGCTGGCGCGCGCAAGCCAGGTAGACTGAGAGGGACGGCGCCACAGCGCCACAACAGACGAGAGACAGACACGCACACAATCATGCTTGCGATGTTGCGAATAGCGGACAGAGTTCTGCACCGCACTAGCTGAGGTCGAAGCCGCTGCCGCTCTCGATGGCCAGCAGCAGCTTGGCGCGCATGGTGCCCTTGCGGCGGTAGTTTGGCAGGTTCAGGCGGCAAAAGCAGGTTGACGCCGAAGGCAGGCGTTCCACGTCGCCACCCGTGAGCAGACTCCAGGGGCTGACGTCAACAGCGACCTTGGCGAGTGTGAAGGGCGGCTGGAGGTGCTTGAAGCCGCCAAAGGGGGGGCGGCTGACAGAGGTTGTAAACTTCAGGAGCGCCGCTCGCTGGGCGGGCGAGAAGGCTGCCAGCACCTCAAAGAAGAGCGCCACGGTGCGCGACCCGGGCCCGTAGCCCTGCAGCACGCAGTGCGCCCGCAGGTCGCGCACGTCGAAGTCGGCGGCGCCGCCAGACAGCAGGCTGTTGAGCTCGGAAGGCGAGAACAGAGCCAGCCAGTGGGGCGCCACGCAGCACGCCAGGCCCGCCCGAAACGCGCCCACCCCTTGCGCCGCCAGCCCCGCCAGGCGCCACTCCGCCACCGCCGCCACATAGCCCAGCCGGTTGTCGTTGCTCACCGCCACCTCCGCGCCGCGGGGCATGAGCTCCGCGCTCAGCGTGCCGCCGCTGCCGTCGTCCGTGGATGCCGTGAAGTCCAGGCACAGCTGGCTCACGTCCCCTTGGTAGCGCTTCACGGCCAGCAGGGAGCGATGCAGCGCGGGGTCCAGGCTGGGCAGGTCGTCCAGGGTGAGGGGCCTCCGCAGGAGCCCCGCCACGAAAAACGGGGCCAAGCTCACGTCAAGCAGGATGCCGTCGTACAGCGCCTTGCCTACCACCAGGCCCGCAAACTGCAGCAGCACGCGCCCCTCCTGGCTGGCCGCCGCGGCGGGCGTGACGTGCATCAGGCCCGCGTGCGTGGCGCAGAAGAGCCCTCGGCGCGGGTCAAACAGCGTCTTCACCAGCTCAGTGACCAGCTCTTTGCTCAGCCCGCCGTGGTCGATGCCAGCCTCGGGCAAGCCCTGGGCGTTGAGGAACCGCACAAAGACCCGGCCTCGCAGCTCGCCGCCCCGGTGGCCCAGCGCCGCCAGGGCATCCTCCAGCAGGTGACTGCGCCGCACGGTGAGCGGCATGGGCGGCGCGGCTGCGTGGTGCATGGCGCGGTCAGACGCACAGAGGTGCCTGAAGACGGCCACCCGCTCCGCAAAAGGGCGGCAGTGCGGCGCCGCCGACAGCAGGTGGCGCAGCCCGTCCCCTGGGGCGTCGCAGGCGGCCAGGGCGCGCGCGGCGGCGGGCATGGCCACCGCCGTGGCGGCCGCGGGGGCGAGCCAGAGGCCCGGCGGCGCGAAGCGACGCCGCTCGTCGCGCGCGTGGAGCGCACGCAGGAGCTTCGTCGCGGCGGCGAGCAGTCGCGCGCGACCCGGAGTCGCTGCCCCCCGCACCGAGTGCGAGCCGACCACCAGGGCGTTGACCGCGGCGGTGGCGGCGCGGCTCTGGTCCAGGCGCAGCGGTGTCTGCTGCTCGTGCATCTCCGCGTCGTCCAGCACAACCAGCAGGTGCTCGAACGCCACCGCAAACACGCCCAGCGCCGCAACCGCGGGCGGCAAGAGCGCCCAGGGTGCGCGCGCCAGCGTCTTGGGCGCCCACCCAGCCACGTCGGCGGGGGCATCGCCGTCGGGCAACGCGGGCGCGCAGCCGCAGAGCCCAGCTGCGTGAGGCCATAGCCGCAGCAGCAGCTGTGCGCTGAATGCGAGCGTGTTGCGCAGCCGAAGCGCATCTGCGCCGGCCTCCGCGTCGCTGGCGAGCATGGGCCAGTAGAAGGCGCACAGGGCGTCCAGGGGCACGTCGGCTGCCAACAGCGTGCTCAGCAAGCCGGGCGCTTGAAGCGCCGCCGCCGCATCTGACAGTGCCGAGGCGCGCAGCAGCGCGCACGAGCCGCCCGCGAATGCGCCGCGCTGCGCCTGCACGGCCGCCAGAAAGGCGGTGGCCAGGGCGCACGATGGCGCTGATGCGGCGGCGAAGAGCTGCGCCGCATGTGCGGTGGCCCAGGCGCTGGACGCTTCGTTGCATGTCGAAAGGTTCGGCGACGAGAGGGCCATCAGCAGCGGCAGCAGCGTGTCTGTGCGTGCTAGCTGCGCTGCGAGCAGCCCGCTGAGCGTGGCGGGCGTGCGCAGCAGCGAGGCGAGCGCTGCAGCCGCCTCCGAGGAGAGCAGCGCGTCGTCGCAGCGCACGCAGCGCAACAACACGGCTGCGACGGCGGTGACCGACGCCTCTTCCGCGTACTTGGTGAGCAGCAGCGTCTCCAGAGCGAGCGAGGCGGGCAGAAGGCAGGCGCGCGAGAGCGAGGCGTCGGCGTTTGCAGTCACCGTTGCCAGCAGGCGCGCGGACACCGCAGCTAGCACCGCGGGCGAGGGAGAGCTGGGCGGCTGAGCCAGCACGCTGGCTGCGAGCGCAACAGCAGCAGCTGCTTGCCTGTTTGACAACTCGCAGGCTCTGCCGGAGGCGAGCAGAAGCGCGAAGGCTCTGGCAAGCACTGGCCCGCCCACGGCCGACGTTACCAGGCGTCCTCGGTGTCTCCGCGCAACGAGGAAGAGTGGCGGCAGCAAGTGTAGCTCCACCTCCTCCATTGATAGCACGTTGGACGCCTGCACGCCGCCGAAGCGAGCCTCCCACTCAGCCAGCAGCGTCTTTCGCGCGGCTGCAGCGACCCTCCGCCCGCGGAAGACCCTCTGCACGAGAAGAGCCGCGTCTCGGCGCTGCCGCTCTTCTGCGCGCGCCTTGCGCTCCAGGCCAGCAGCCGCAACCAGCTCCTCCCGCGTCTGCTTTCCGCGCAGCGGCAGCGAGAAGCTGCTCATCCTGCACAGACACAGAGGCGCATTGAGGAGACGAGCGGTGTATTCTCACCTTGTCAGCCTTGCTTGTTCGAAGCGAACACGACATACATACTCGAGTATGACATTTTCCAGTCGACACGCCTTCGGTGTGTGCGTGTTGGGCGCAAACACACGGTGCGTGAGCTGACCTGGCGCGTTGGGAAGGCAGTGCTTAAGCTCGATGCACGTGCGCTTGCGTGCTGGCTTGGCTTGCGTCCGACGCGCGTCTGGGAGCGCTGCCAGAGCTCTCACGCGCGCACTGAGGCGAACTCCCGGCCCTTTTCTCGCAGAGGTGGCCATCCTTTAGCTAAAGGCGGACGAGAGGACTGCGAGCATGCGTGCGAGTGCGCCTCGTGCTCTCCCGTTCGCTGCGGCGCCGCGCCGCTCCCGCGCGCCGCAGCCCGCACGCCGCAAGCTGTCCGTGAATGCCGCAGCAGAGTGCGTGACCTGACAGCAGGAAGTGAATCAACACCCGCCCTAACCGAAAGCCCAAAGGCCCACCCCGCCGTACCCGCAGTTCCTGGAGCAGGCGCTGATGGAGAAGCGCCTGCTGGAGAAGCTGCTGTACGACAAGCGCCGCGAGCTGGAGGCGTACGACAAGCAGCTGGAGGAGTACATGCGTTTGAGCACGCAGCGCGCCGCCGCGGGCAGTCAGCCACTGGTGCCTACGGGTCGCCGGGTGATAGCCCAGTCGCCCGCCGCCGCTGCCGCGCTGTCGGCGCCCTCCGCCTCTCTGAGTCAGAAGGAGGTGCTCCAGAAGCTTTTGGCCGAGAAGAAGCAAGAGCTGGATGCGGCCAACGCCGAGGTGAGCGCCTACACCGCCGCGCTGGCTGAGAAGACGCAGTACACCGCTCCGGCGGTGGTCCCCGCCGCCCCCGGCGCCAACATGGAGGAGCGTGTGCGAGCCCTAGAGGCTCTGCTTGCCTCGGAGCTGCAGCGCAAGGAGGAGGCTGTCAGCCTGAACGAGGAGCTGCTGCGCATCAACGAGGAGCAGGTGAAGACCAACGAGGAGCTGGTGCGCAAGCTGCAGGCCGCAGCCGCCTTCGCTGCTGCCGCCGCCGCCGCCGTTCCCGCTGCCGCCGCCAACGCGATGCCTACCACGACCCTCTACCGAATCGGCGATACGCCCACGCCCACGCCCGCGCCGATGCCCACGCCCACGCCGGCCAAGCAGCAGCTGGAGCTGGTGCAGTCTGCGGACGGCAGCGAGGCGGCTTACCAGAACCTGGGACGAGTGCTTGAGAGCCCTTCTGGACTGGGCGTCCTGGCGCTGGGCCTAGCCTCCGCGCTAGGGCCCACCCTGAGCAACGCAGCGAATGCGGTGTCGGACGCTGTCAGCGAGACGCGCATCATCGGGGGCAAGCGGGGCCCTAAAGTGTGAGCCCGACGTGTCATGTATACGGTCTAGTTGTTCACACGCACAAGCGGTATGTGCAGTAGCGTCCAGCCGTTTCGGAGGGGCGGATGATGCGCACCACCATGCCCCGCTTGAGGCCGTAGTAGCGCGCTACAGGGTCGTGCACCTGGATGCGAGGCAGCTGCCCATCCTTCACCTTGTAGCGCTCCAGCAAAGCCTTCTTCTCGTCGTCGCTCAGCAGCTGGTGCTGCGGCACCAGCACGTGCTCCGTGATGTTCACCAGCAGCTCCTGCTCGTGAAACTGCTCCATGTGGAACTTGCTGCGCTCGGTTTCAAGCAAGCTTTGGCGCGCAAAGGGCGTCATGTGCTGCTGCACCACAATGATGGCACGGGACACCTTCTCGTCCTTCATGCGCTGCGCATACTCCTGCACAGAGCTCGCCGTTAGAGGGCGCGAGATCAGTGCCAGACGCTCCGCGCGTGCCTTGATGCGCTTCACCCCAACCTTCTCCTCCTCTGGGAAGAAGACGAAGATCTGGGAGAGGCACGCGGAGCGTCAGTGCGTGCGTGCTGGCCGAAGCCAGGGGGGGAATGCGCTAGGGCTGGCGGCTTGCTGGCTCTTCTGCGGCGGCGCACCAGGTCGTCTGGGTCGTCCGTCTTTGGTGCCAGGATGGTGAGGTCCTCTCGCTTCGGCAGTTCGCCAAAGACCTCCTTGAACTGAGCACAGAGCAGGCGCGTGAGGCGGACGCCCCGGCCTGTCGCTCGCCGTCTCGGGCACGCACGCTCTCTTTGGAGCGCTTCAAGTCCTCCTGCGATACCAAGTACTTGCGGTCCTCCAACATCTTGTGCACAGTCTTGCGCACGCGCCAAAGTTTTGTCACCTCATCGTTGGACGACATCCTGCTCACGCCGCGGCACGCCTTCAAGGCTCGCAGGCGGCCACCAGCAAGCGGACAGGAGCGGAGATGCGCGGGCGGTGAGACGGGGGAGTGAGACGGACTGCACAGGGCAGGCGGAGCGTTTGCTAGTGGCAAATCGTCTCTCCTCGATCGGTTTCTGATCTTCTTCTCTGGCTCTCTGGATGATGAACGGCGAGAGGCTCCACCAGCCGGCTGGACAACACGTTGCGCTCTCTTTGTTTCGATGCGTCAACAGCATTACAAGCATCCAAGCATCCGGGCCGGCGCAGTCCCACTCTCCTCGCGCCTTCCTCCTTTCTTGCCCAGCTGGCTCACACGGCGCCCATGGGGATTTCGTCCAGGCGCACGAACGGCTGCGCGGCTGTGCTGTTGGGCTCGTAGCCCAGGATTATGATGAGGCAGAAGTTGAAGATTGACAGGATGGTGTACCCAGCAGCGCCCGCGTTGTTGGCAACCTGGTGCAGCACACACGTCAGCAGCGGGGGGCGTCGTTCAAAAGGGTTCAAAAAGGTTGGGGTAATGTGCACGTGCCTGAAGCTTGTCGCTGACTTTGAAGCCGGCGTTTCCTAGTTGGCTGTTGGTGATGAAGTAGTTGCTGGACTGCATGAGGATGACGGTCACCATGGTAAAGAGGCTGATGAAAATGGACTTCCCCTTGTTGAACGCCTCAAAGAAGGCCGCCACGAAGAGCCCCACCAGAAGGCCGCCCTCGAACCACAGACCCCACCACTGCCACTGGTACAGCTTGGCGCAGTTGACGGCGGCGCCGGTGGGCGTGGGCGCCAGAGACACACAGCTCTGTGTGCTCCCACCCACACCCCCCAGGGCAACCACCCAGGCGCCGAAGGACAGCAGGATGATCAGCAGACCCGCCGGGTGGATCTGCAGCCGCTTCTTCTGGTTGGTCGTCAGACCGGGAAGTGCCTGCACGCATTGCGGGTGTCAAACGCGCTTTGCCCTAGCGCGATAACGCAAGCCACCAGGGCACACGCATTGCGCTCGCGACAGGGCACAGCGCCCGAAATGCACAGGCTGCACGCGGCTGAGGCGCGGCCGGGCGCCCGGGCGGTCCGGCTGTCGGGCGGGGCGAGCTTGCCCGTTGGAGCCCTTGGGGAGTCGAAATCGGAAGCGAGGCGCACCATTGCGGGCTTGCGGCTTCGCTGACGCTGACGCCGACGCTACGGCGTGGCGATACGCGCTTGGCGAAGGAATCGTGTGGTGCCCGCGACACAAATTCTTGGGTCGCGTGCACCGCGTGCATATTCGATTTTAGCATCCTTCCACCTTCCGGGGCCTATGCGTGGCATGGCGCCCAGTCGGGTGTCTCAGAGCAGCAGCGGCTTGTGGGCTCGTTTCCGCGCGTTGGATAGCTTCCAGAAAGTCAATGAAGACTTCTTCACACGCACAGCATCTGGCGGCGTGGTGACTCTGGTGGCCAGCTGCTGCATGTTGTTGCTGTTCCTGAGCGAACTACGTGCGCTGCTGTCTGCCTGGCCCTCTGGGCTGTGCGGCACTCACTCTCCCCGCACAGGTCTCTTCCTGCAAGTGCGCACCGACTACGCGCTGAACGTGGACACGACGCGCGGCGACACGATCCAAATAAACGTGTGACGCAGCGCGAGCGGTCCGCAAGATGTGCCCGCTCTAGGGCGGACTGAGCGCCTCCCCTTCTCACCCTCCTCAGCTGGACGTCACCTTCCCGCGCGTCCCCTGCTCCGTGCTCAGCCTGGACGTGATGGACGTGTCCGGGGAGGAGCAGCTCGACGTGAGCCACAACGTGTTCAAGGCGCGAACCACTCATTGTCACTCGTGTTAATGCCCTCTGACGCTGCCCCTCCAGCGCCGGCTGGAGAGTGACGGCTCGCCGCACGTGGAGTCGCCTGAGAAGAGCCACGTGGGCCACGACGATGTTGTGATGCTGGTGCAGGACCAGAGCGGGTCGCTGCTGGACCGCCGCTCCAACGACACCTACTGCGGCAGCTGCTACGGCGCGGAGCAGCAGCCCGGCGAGTGCTGCAACAGCTGCGCGGTGGTGCGTGAGCGGTACCGCCAGCGGGGCTGGGCGTTCACCATCAACACGCAAGTGGAGCAGTGCAAACGAGAGGCTCACCTGGAGGCCATCGACGCGCAGTCGGGTGAGGGCTGCCGCATGTTCGGCCACTTCACAGTCAACAAGGTTGCTGGCAACTTCCACTTCGCGCCCGGAAAGAGCTTCCAGCAGGGCTCCATGCACGTCCACGACCTGCTCGCCTTCGGCCCAGACGCCTTGTTCAACATGAGTCACACCATCCACAAGCTCTCCTTTGGCGCGGATTACCCGGGGTTAGAGAACCCGCTGGACGGGGTTGTCATCACGCAGAGCGGGCCGCACCTGATGTACCAGTACTTTGTGAAAGTGGTGCCCACCGTGTATATCGACATCGGCGGAGATGTGATTCGTACGGCGCAGTTCAGCGTCACAGAGCATGCCAAGAGCGTGGACATCCCCACAGGGCGCAACCTGCCCGGCTTGTTCTGCTTCTACGACGTCAATCCCATCCAGGTCCGCTTCATGGAAACCAAGAGCAGCTTTACGCACTTTCTCACCTCGGTGTGCGCCATCGTGGGTGGCGTGTTCACCGTCAGCGGGCTGGTGGACAGCTTCCTGTACCACGGACAAAAGGTGCTGGCCAAAAAGCGGGAGCTCGGCAAGCTCACTTGATGGGCCGGCAGCTGGGTAGGCTGGGCGAGGACGGGGGGGGGGATGGGGCGAATTGCGTGCGTGCGGCGCTGGTGGGTGGTAGTAGGAACGGGGCCACGGTGACGAGCAAGGTGATGTTGCTGTGCAGCGAGGTCCTGTCGATCACCATGAATCCGGGGGTGCGATGGCGGAGGCGACGCTCCCGAGGTCGAGGCAGCGGGTGTTGGTTGACGTGACACAACTGGAGGGCCTCTTGTGGCCCGCTGGCTGGCTGAGTTCTTCAAAGCAAGACTCTACGACACTGCAACGTCCCGGCCAGAGCTGCAGGGCGTGGTTCTCGCGGCATCAGGTGCGTGCAAGCGGCGCACAAGCTCACCTGACACCTACAGCTCGCTCTCCAAGCCCACGCTCTCGCGCTAACGCTCCTCCAGCGCATGCTCTCAGCGCGCAGGTAGCTGACACGCATCCACGTGACTGGTCGCGCTCGCGACTGCTCCAAAGCGCTGCTCTCTCCCTTTTTGCGTCCCATGGCCTTCCCGCTCGACCCCGACAGCCTGGGTGCGTGCCGGCGCCTGCTCCCCTCACAGCCCGCACGCGCGCACGCGCGCTCGCGCAGATGCGCGGGATATCCTGCGCGGTCCGTCGGGCCGCGACTCGTGCAGCGCATCGCGCGCTGTCTGCCTGTCGCCTCCCTCCCCTGTCGCCCCGCGCCGCGCGCGCCTGCGCACATCTCACGCAGCCTGCGCTCATTCGTTGCAGATGCGTTCCAGTTCGTGCTGGATGTGTTCGGCGATGAGTCGGGGGTCTCCGCGGAGCTCCCGCAAAGCGCCCGCAAGGGGTCGGCTGCGCACGGCTGCGCGGGTGCCGGCGCCGTCACCGAGACATTCATGTACGACGACCTGCTGCCCATGGGCTTCGGCATGAGCGGCGGCCAGGCTGCGATGCAGGTTGCGATGCCGCGGACAGCCTCCTGGACAGGTCCTTTCCCTCTCACGTCCACAGTCATCCACACCGGCGCGGCTCCCCGACCGCGCGCCAGGTGCGCTGCGATCGACACCGCGCGCGCCGCGATGCGCTGGCAGACGCTGACGCGTTCCTCCCTCGGCGGTGCACTCTGTGATGCAGCCGTGCGCCGCGCAGGTCGACGCCCCGCGCTGCGCTCACGCCGCCGACGCCGCGCGCGCTCACCCCCGCGCCCGCGGTTGCTCCGCCCGCGGTCATTGCTGCTGCTGCCGCTGAGGCGGGGCTGGCCTCGACACCTGGGTGTGTTGCAACGGCAGTCGACCTCTCTGTGTTCCCCCCCCCGCGCCCCTCCTCCGCGCCGCCCACGCTGGCTGGCGCGCTGCCGGCCTCCTCCCTGGCGGCGCAGCAGGCGCAGCAGGGCGCTGCGTTCGAGGCGGACGGCCTTGGCGCAGCCGGCAGCAAGCGGCTCGCCTCCCAGGCCTTCCTGGCGACGCTGGGCGCGCACGGCGGCATCGGCCTCGCCTCCGTGGCTGGCACCAAGAAGACCTCGCGCGACAAGAACGCCAATGCGGTCACCGCAGCCAAGCGCAGCTCCGCCTATCGGGGGGTCACGCGCCACCGGTGGACGGGCCGCTTCGAGGCACACCTGTGGGATGCCGCCTGCGAGCGCGCGCCAGGCAGCACCCGCGGGCGCCAGAAGGGCAAGCAGGTGTATCTGGGGGGCTATGAGACGGAGGAGCAGGCTGCGCGCGCGTACGACCAGGCTGCCATCAAGTACTGGGGCGTGGAGGCGACCCTCAACTACCCGTTCGAGGACTACGCGTATGCCATGGAGGACATTGTGCGCCTCACAACCCCAGAGCTCATCGCACACCTGCGCCGCAAGTCCAGCGGCTTCAGTCGCGGCGCATCCAAGTTCCGCGGCGTGGTGCGTTTGAGCGCCCATCGCTGCCGGGCGCTGCGTCGCTCGCTGACGCACACTGCACCACCGCAGACGCGGCACCACCAGCACGGCCGCTGGGAGGCGCGCATCGGGCGCGTGATGGGCAACAAGTACTTGTATCTGGGCACCTTCACCACCGAGATGGAGGCTGCGCGCGCGTATGACCGCGCAGCCATCCGCTACCGGGGCGCACGCGCGGTAACAAACTACAACGTCTCCGATTACGCGGGCGAGGACCTGAGCGCCCTGCCTGAGGACCCAGCTTTGCTGCAGGAGGCTTTCCAGCTCAGCAGCTATGGCGCAGCCACGGCGGACACGCAGGGCGCGGGGGGCTTTGAAGATGCTTTCGCGGGCATGCTGCACGTGCAGAGCATGCAAAGCATGCAGAGCCTGCAGGGCGGCGAGGATGGTGGAGCGTTTGCGTACGGCCAGCAGATGCAGAGCTGGGGCGGCGACGGAGCGGTGTTGGGCGGCTTCTTTGACCAGAGCACCGACTTCACCTTTGGCGCCTGGCAGGCGTGAGAGGCTGGGCACTTGTAACCTTACAGCCTTATGGCGCGAAGAACCACCCTGAATTGCGCAACTCAGCATGCTCAGCGTACGCTGCGCGCCCTGCGCATACGTGTGAAGAAAGACTCTGAATTGCACAATTCAGCGTAAGGCTACGCAACGCGCGCCCGCAATCATGACCCAGCAGAGGAGGAGGACGAGTGAAGTGAGCCTGAGAGGGACACCTTGTTGGTCAGTCCCTCCCGCGGCTCAGTGTGTCGCCTCCCGCTGCTCACGCCAGCCCGTGTCACTCTCCTCCTGGCAGCGCAGCGCAGCGCAGCTTGTGTTAGTTGTCTCGTCGAGCTCGTCTGCTGCTGCTCCCGGCCTTTCCCGGCCCTCCCGCACCGCACCGCCACGCCACAGCACCAGGCCAACATGGCGACGGTGAGCAAACCGGGCGGTGTCGCGTCTCGGCCGACCCCGGCTGGGAAGTCGACCGACACGGCGAGTGTGACGGGCGCAGAGGCGCTGGCATACGTCTCCAAGGCGCTGCTGGGCTGCACGGTGGACGTGACGGTGCGTGAGGCGTGCGCGCACGTGGGAGAGCAGGGGCCGGTCGCAGCGCGCTGTGTCGCGCGCCTAGGGTTGTTGTTCCCTGGCCTGGCACACACAGCGGTCCCTCGCAGCAGCACGGCAGCGCAGCAGCCCGCGCCACGCACGCGTCACGCGCCTGCCGCGCGCGTGAGCAGCGTGCGCCGCGCTTGGCGAGTGCTCCTTTGCCAGCTCCTGTGGTTTCCCGCAGCTTCCCGCTCTTACCCACTCTCCTCTCCGCGCAGACCAAGTCCGGCGCCGTGCACACCGGCGTGTTTGCCGGCGCCGTGCAGCCCGACGGCAAGTCCTTCGGCGTCTCTCTGCGCTTCGCAAGCACTGCAGCCAGCGGGGGCGCGCACGCTGCCTCTTCCGCACCCCCCGCGCGACCCCTCCCTGCCCTCACCGTCGCCCCGAAGGACTTCGCCTCACTCACCGTCGCGTCGCTGCGCCTGTGCGCGCCCGCGCCCACCGCGGCGACCGAAGAGTTCGCCACTGACGCAGCCATCGGTGCCAAGCGCACCGGCCGCGCCGGCCGCGCGCTCGTCGCCTGGCAGCCGGAGGAGGGGGACGCGCCCGCGCCGCACCTCTCCCTGTCGTCCGACGCGGCGCCCGCGCGCGGCGGCGGCGGCGGCCGCTCCGGCGGCGCGCAGCCCGCGTGGGACCAGTTTGCGGCGAACAACGCTGCCTTCGGCGTGGTCAGCACCTTCGACGAGAACCTCTACACCACGGTGCTGGACAAGAGCAAGCTCAGCGGCATCAGCGATGCTGAAGCTGAGCGGCTGGCCAGGGAGATCGAGGGCAAGGCGACCAAGAACTTCCACCTGGCCGAGGAGCGCGGCCAGGCGGTGGGCGCAGACGACGACGACGAGGAGGCGCGCTTCTCGTCCGTGCTGCGCGGCGGCGCCGAGGGGGGAGTCGCCGGCGGGATGGACGCCTCCAACGAGGACACCTTCGGAGAGCACACGCCCAAGAGCCTGGATGACAAGGCGCCGCCGGCGCCCCAGACCTCGGCGGCTGCTGACGCGTCGTCTGCGAGTGCTGAGAAGCCCAAGAGCGCGCTCAACCCAAACGCAAAGCCCTTCAGCTTCAACCCAAGCGCCACGTCATTCGTGCCGGGAGGCGCAGCAGCTGCCGCCGCCGCCGCCGGCACCGCAGCCGGAACCAGCGCCGCAGCAGCCGCCATGCAGGCTTCCTTTGGCTTTGGCTCGCCCGGCGCGCGCGGAATGCCCGTCGGCGCCGGCGCGCCCTGGTCGCACAACCCGCGCTCGCCGCCCTACATGGGCATGGCGCAGATGGCGCACCCGATGGGTGGCGGCGGCTACCCGATGTTGATGCCGGGGA
>Ga0208951_1000817_pt1 | contig 14175 bp, 15 predicted proteins | sample GreLakmeMI27MSRF_FD_187702 | JGI IMG/M metagenome (GOLD analysis project Ga0208951, IMG submission 187702) | Freshwater lentic microbial communities from great Laurentian Lakes, MI, USA - Great Lakes metaG MI27MSRF (SPAdes) | ecosystem: Environmental > Aquatic > Freshwater > Lake | place: Great... | reverse complement strand
ACGAGCGAACGCACGAGCGAACAGTCGATAGACTCTGTGGCCGCCCTCGGCGCCTGGTTGCTCTTTCAGTGCGTGTCACAGCGTAGAGGAGGAGCTTCGTAAGCGAGGGCAGCATGCGGCGCGCTCTCACCGCCGCCGTGTTCGCCGCGGCGCTGCCTTGCGCGCTGGGCCAGACGTTTGTCACCAGTCTGACGGGACTGGGCGGCACCCCGAGTGCGTCGTTGCTTCTCTTGGCCCGTCATGTGCGGTTCTCCAACTCACGCACTCCCGCAGTCGGCGCGACGCCCATCGGCCAGTCTGGCTCGAGCACCATGCAGCTGCAATCGCTGGGAAGCACCGACCCGCTGGCCGTCTGTAACGGTCCGTGCCGTGCGAGCGCAGCAGCGATTTCGGCCGCAACACCCCAGCGGCACGCGCTCACCCCTCCTTCTGCCGCGCGCCTGGTCGCCCGCACGGCCGCGCGTGACTCGTGCGGGCCGCTTCTTCTCTTCTCCCCGCCTCTGCCGGGCGCCTGCTCACGGTCGCTCACGGTCCCTCCTGCGCGCAGACGGATCTCCCGCGGGGTATTACTTTGCGCCTGGCAGCGGCGCCGGTGCAGACCAGTGGCTGGTCTACCTGGAGGGCTCCATGTTTTGCTGGGACGGCGAGTCCTGCCAGATGCGCTACTCGAGTCGCAAATACTTCATGAGCTCAACCACGTGGGACAGCCAAATGGCGCAGGGCGGCATCTTCGACCCCAGCCCCGCCAACAGCGGCTTCGCTACAGCCAACCGCATCTACGTCAAGTACTGCTCCTCTGACCTGTGGTCTGGCGACGTCGCAGCCTCTGACTCAACCCCCGGAGGCTTCGCCTTCCGCGGCGCGCGCATCGTCAACGCGGTCATCGCCTCATTGGTGGCTGACAAAGGCATGGGAGCAACCCCGGGGCAGCGCCTGCTTTTCGGCGGATGCAGCGCGGGCGCAATCGGCGCGATGAGCAACCTGGACAGTGTCGCCGCAAAGGTGCCCGCGGGACTGCAGGTGCAGGGGTTTCTGGATGCGGCTGCGTTGGTTGACATTTACCCCACCGGCTGGGATTGGTCGCCCGACCTGATTCCTCTGCAGACGCTTGTGGCTGAGCTGGTGTCCGTCATATCCCCCTTGTTTCCCGCGGCGTGCACGGCGCAGTACAACGGCGACAACGCCTGGAAGTGCCTGTGGTCGTCGTACCGTCTTCCGCTGGTGCAGACGCCGTATTTCGCAAACGCGGTTCAGTTTGACGACTTCGAGATCCAGTTCGAGACTGACAACCTGGGCCCAAGCACCCCGCAGCAGCTGGCGTTCGTGGACAGCTTCCAGCCCGCCTATCTGGCGCTGATCGCGTCGCTGCCGGCCGGCACGGGCGTGTTCAGCCCCACCTGCCTGGTGCACTGCCTGTCCGGGCAGAGCACCTTCTCCAGCTTCCTCGTCAACGGACAGTCACTGAATGACGCCCTGAGCGCATGGTACTTCGACGCCACGCCCACCAGCGTGGTATCAGCCTGCCAGGGATGGGCGTGCACCAGCCAGTGCGGTGTCACGCAACAGGGTCTGCCCTGCAACATGGGAAGCACCAGCGCCGGGGGAACCTGCCAAGCCGTCCAGCTGGCCACCAGCAGCCCCACCGAGCCGGCGGCTGCCACCGACAATGCGGTGCAGGAGCTGCCCGGCGCGGTGCAGGATCAGGAGGGCAGCCTGAGCGGCGCACAGCAGAATGCGCTGGCAGCCACAGTTAGCGTGGCGAGCAGCAGCCCGACGCGGAAGGGGCTCTTCACGCGCAAGCTGATGGGCGCGGAGCAGGCTGCCACCCTCTCGTGCTGCGGCGGAGAGCAGGCCTAGAGGGACATTTTGAGAAGAGAAAATGAGAAATCGAAGATTGTATTCACCTCGCGCTCTCGCATCCGCTGTGCCTGCTGGTCCTCGCATGCAAACGCGAGTCCCTGCCAGAGATCGGCAGTTGCTGAGACACGCTGAGAGCAACCATGAGCTCCTCTATGAAGAAGCGTCGCCTGGAGGCGCTGGAGCGCTCTCTGGGCGCCGCAGCCGTGCCTGCAGCCGCGCCAGTGGCTGAGTTGGTGCAGTCCTTGCCCAGAGCAGCGCCGCCGCAGCCGCGTGTGCCGGCGGTGGAAGCGCCGCCGCCTGCTTCGCGCGTCCACGGTGCGTCTGGCGCGCCCGTTTCGCGCAGCGCGGTCACTGACGTTCCCAGCCGCAGCGACTGCGGCGGTGGTGGGCCAAGGCGCCTCCGCTCGGCCAGCCCTGCGTGCCCCAGCGTCGCCCCGGCCCCCCTGCGACGGTAAAGACGACGACGCGGCCGCCTATGCGCCTTTGGCTCCCGACGTGCTGGCAGGCGGCGCCGGGTGCGGGCCGGGAGTGAGCCGCGACAGCCTGGGCGGACGCGGGGCGCAGCTCTTCGTGCTTTCCCACCTCCAGGGGCTCCTCCGCGGCAACCCCAAGATGCCCACGGACACGCAGGCGCTGGCCGGGGTGCTGGAGGGTGCGTGCTGGGCGCTCTGCGTGCCTTGGGTGTGCGCTGAGGTGCCCTGCTGTTCAGGCAAGCTGCGCCACAAGCACCTGCAGCTGGACAACCCGCAGGCTGCGCCGCGGCATCTGCACGCAGCGGAGGCGTGCGGACGCGGCGGGGCGCCTACGCGAGCTCTGGCATCGGCACGGGCCAGCCGCCAGGCAGGCCTCTACTCCATCCCTTCTGACCACCGCAAGTGCGCCCGCCCGCCTGCTTTGAGCTCCAACCAGGTACTCACACTCCTCAACGCAGGTTTGAACTCTACGCAGGTTTGCACGACCTATGGTGTAGACACGCTGCCACTGCGCTCGCCGCCCGCCCGCCTGGCACATCGCCTGAGAGCGCGCTAGGCGCCGTGGACCTCCACGGCGCCTTCGTAACGGTCATCTCAGCGCCCTGCCCCCAGAGATGCGGCTTAGGCGGCATCTTGGTGATGCGCACCGCTGGGGCGATGCACCTGTTATCGCCGCAGAACACGCTGCACGTGGTGCCCACGAAAGGGTCCCAATTTGTGCTCGCATTGGGGCCGCATGAATTCACCATCCGTGGCGCGGCGCTGCCGCCGCTGCCTCGAGGCGCGCAGCGGGCGCAGCGGGCAGGCTTGAAGGAGAACGCGCCTAGACCACTGGCGCGGGAATGAGGACAGAGCGACTCTATTTGACTATGCATCGTTTACCTAGCGGCGCTTGGACTTGTCGCTTGTGGACGCCTTTCATAACCGCAGAGAGCGTGGCGCCGCAATTTCCCACCCCTGTACCTTCGCCGCGAGCTCTGCCAGCATGGCTGCTTTGCGGCGCCGCTCAGAGGCTGCGCCGCGGCGCATGGCCGCCGTGGTTTCCCGCCGCTGCTCCGCAGTAAGCTGGGGCTGCATGCTCGGCACCCTGAGGCTCGCCCACTTGGCCTCCTCCTCCTCGTCACTCAGCGCGCCGCCGCCGCCGTGCAGGCGGGTCACCTGGAATGCGATGTCGTCCAAAACGGGAATGGAATCAGCATCTTGACGGCCCCGAATGGCAGCTGCGCTCTCTCGCACACATTCTTCAAGACCCTCATCATCTGCAAGAGCCTCCAGATGCTCGGCAACGGCGGCGGCAGCTGCGGCGCCGAGGCGTTCTACGGAGGTACGCTCCGCGAGGCGCAGGAGGGGCACGCACGAGGAGGCGTTGACGTGAGGAATCAGCATCAGGCCGGCTCTTTGCTTGAGGCCGTCCAACAGGAACCGGTCCGCGATGTCCAGCAGCTCCAGCAGCAGCTCCAGTGAGGCGCCAAAAGTGAGCGTGTCGGTGTACGCCCACGCAAGAAGACACTGGAATACCTCCACAGAGACGTCATGTAATGCGATGGGAGGAGGCATATGCTCCTCCTCGCTTGCCGCCGTCCATCGGCTCAACAAGGCGTCGAAGAATGGCGACCTCGGGCCCAGAAACGCGGGTTGCGCCCAAAAGGTTGCATCCCCGTCGTCTGCAAGCCGGAAGCGAGCAGCGCCGCGGCGCAACAGAGCGAGCTGCTCCGGCGCCAGTGACCCGCAGGCAGACGTATCGTCTCTGCTGACATCCAGAAGCAACTGCAAAGAGGTGCAGAGCTGGGCCTTGGCCTCTTCACGCGGCGGCTCCACAACCACCCGTTGTGTGCCCGCGGGTGCTCCATCCGCCTCCGCCTGCAGCCGGGCGGCCAGCTCCGGGAGCTGCACTTGGCGCAGCAGCGCCGCTGCAGAGTCTAAGCTCGAGGGTGGGAGGGCCAGGCGACAGGTGTAGCACCAGCGCAGAAGCGCAGCAAACAGTGCGGCGTCGAAGCGGGCATCCGGGAGTGTCACTGCACGCGCCTGTGCCAGCTTGAAGCGCCTGGCCAGGTACGGACAGCGTGCCGCCAGCACGCAGGCGTGAGCGCCCACCTCCTCCTCGCTGCCCACTCGGAAGCGCGTGTCTCGATAGCGCGCGTGTGCGTCGTCACGGTTGTCGAACGCGTTCTCTAGGAAGTCCAGCCAAGCGTCGTGGCTGCGAGCGGCCCCATACGCAAAGCCGTCGCGCAGCAGGCACCTCCGGGTCTCGTCGTTTAAAGCAGCGTACAGACAGCGCTCCCCGTCGAACGTGAGACGTTCACAGCGCGCCCCTGAGCGCAGCAAGAGCCTCACCAGCTCCACGTGGCCACATAGGCTGGCGTAATAGAGGGGCTGCGCTTGCCAGCGGTCGTAGGCGTTAGCGTCAGCCTTGTCAACCTCCAGCAGGTAGGCTGCGCGAGCCAGGTCACCCGTCCTGGTCGCCATGTGGAGCTCTGTGCCGCCACACCACTCCACACAGCTTCCATCGCCCCCGCTGTCTGCCACCGCCGCCGACCAGGGCAGCGCAGCAGCCTCTTGAGCGTAGTGGCTCTTCAGGAAGCGGTGCGTCGCACGGCGAGGGTGCTTGGGCGGCGACATAGCCTCGCGGGCATCAGCGGAGGGCACCACAGTCGTGTTTTCACAAACGTGGTGGTGGTGGTGGTCGTACGACGCCCATTCTCTGGCGCCCTGGGCCGCATTGTGAGCATGTCTTTGAACGGGTTCAGCGGCGCCGCGGGCATAAAGTATGGGCTGAACGTGCGCGGTGCGGCCAAGCGCTCGGCGCCGCTGCCTCGCCCACAGCTGTCCGCCTTCGCCGCGCCTTCGGACGACGAGGAGGAGGCTGGCGCGACGGAGGGGGCGCGCGCGAACGCGCAGATCGCACGGCAGCAGCAGTCGCAGCGGGAGTGTCAGAAGGCACGAGCTCGTGGCCCGTCTGCGGCCCTCTGGCGCCCTCTCACGCCGCGACGCGCAGACAGAGGAGCTGTACGCCAGCGCCCTGGCGGAGGACGCGTCGGTGTTCGACTACGACGGCGTTTACGACCAGATGAAGGCGTCCAAAGGGGTGCGTTGCCGTCTCTCGCTCTCCTCCGCCTCTCCACTCACCCTTCCTCGCGCCTCCGCAGGCCTCCGCACCCGCGGCGCAGGCGGGTCGCGGTCAGGCGCGCTACATCGGGCAGCTGCTGGTTGCGGCGAAGGAGCGCGAACGCGAGGCGGACGTGGTGTTTGAGCGGCGCACCGTCAAGGAACGCCAGAAGGAGGACCACCTCTTCGGAGACAAGGACAAGTTCGTCACCGCAGCCTACAAGGCCAAGATGGCGGAAGATGCGGCTTGGACGGAGGCAGAGCGCGTGCGCAACGAGAGGGAAGCGCAGTCAGACGTGACGAAGCGGAGAGACATGAGCGCTTTTTACACCAACCTTCTCACCAAGAACACCGCGTTCGGGGGCGCAGAAGCGGCCGCCAAGCCGCCGGTGAGGGCACAGCACGCTGGCGAGCAAGCGGCTGAGGCTGATGCGCCCAGAGATGAGCCCCCCCGCGCGCCCGCAGCTGTCGTGGCCGCCGCAGAGCCCCATGTGGCGCCTGCGCTGCAGCGCGTGGACGTTGGGCGGGCTGAAGCGCAAGAAGACGCCGTCGTGGCGCACGCACAGGCTGCTGCTGCGGCTGCGGCTGCAGCCATCTTGCCCGCCGCCGGGGGCAAGCGCGAGCGCGCCGGCGAGGAGGCTGTGGCCAGCGCGCGCGAGCGCTACCTGGCGCGCAAGAAAGCAAAGCCGGAGGACGCGTGAAAGCCGGAGTCGCACGCTGGGAGTGCATCCGCGGTGCGGCACTGACCTAGACGTATGATAGTATGATAGCACGCTTGCTCACGCCGCCAGCCAGGCCATGATGCGCCTTCCTGCAGCCGCTGCCTGCGCCTGTCGCAGCTGCAGCTTCTCTGCCTCAGCTCGCCCCTCCTCGCCAGCAGCCTGCAGCGCCTGCATGGTGTGCTTTTCCATGGCTGCGGCGTCCCTGGCGAAGACGATGCCCTCCTGCTGCAGCGCCTGAGACTCGGAGTCTTCGCCTCCAATGAACGCCATCACGTAGCAGACGCCCAGGAAGAGCGCCGCGGCCAGCACCAGCGCGAGCATGCGCACCGCAGGCGGCGCGGCGAGCAGTCTTCGGCCGAGACGCGTCACAGCGCTCGCCGCGTCCCCGCCTGCCACAGCGCCCGCGACAGCAGCTGCGCTGCTGGCCAGAGCGCGCTCCAAGTCGTCCACAGCGCCGGTGAGCGAGCTCAGCGCCGCCTGGTCAGCCAGCTTGGCAGCCCCGGGGGGGTCCCTGGTCTCTCTGGAGTGCACAGGAAACTGCGCCTCGAGGCGAGCTAGCGCAGCCGCGCCGCCCTCCTGCAGCGCCCGAGGCTTGGACACGCTCACGCGCAGCGCAGCCAATGCAGCTGGTGCCCCCCCGCTGTCTCTGCGAGAGAAGGCTTGGCTTCCTCCCACCCACGAGTCCACTTGTGCCAGTACCGCGCCACGAGCTGCACGCTCCGCCTCCGCACGCTCCTGGGCAATGGCCGCCAGCGTCGCCTCGTAGGCCGCCTTCTCGCGCTCCTTAGCGGCCTGAATGAGGTAGCTCACCGAGCTTGCGACCAGGCTCGCTGCGGGCTGTGCGGGTGCGGGCGGTGCGGGTGCAGGCGCCGCGCTGCGCGCACGCAGCCTTGCGTTCTCCTCCTGCAGCAGGCGGATCTTCTCAGCCACCAACGCGTCTTCCTCCTCCTCCTCCAGTGCCCCGCCCGCCAGTGCGCCGCGACCCAGCGCCGCAGTGTGCACAACCTCGCTCAGCTCGCCACCGTCATCCTCCTCGGCCGCATCGTGCGCCATGCCGCCAGCAAACGGACGCAGCGTTTGTGCGCGAGCGCCAACGGTGACGAGATAGAGTGTGTTGGGAGGAGAGAATGGAGAGCTTGAGCAGTCCGCGGAGCTTCACTGCTCTGGCAGGCAACAATGCTGAGACACACACTCGACAAACGCGCGCTGCGAAGAGGAGTGCACTAGCGTCGTCGTACGTCGTACGCACGGCAGCTTTGAGTGTCAACGTCGCCCGCTCCGCCGAGCTGTGAGTTCTTAGTTGCTGGCTTACTGGTTCAACACGCACGCACGCACGCACAGCTTTGCGCGTGCAGGTGCAGCGGCAGCGTGCGCCATGCGCCGTGTGCGGTGATGAGGGCGGAGACGGAAGGGCGTATGGCACTCACTGTGGTTGAGCGCCTGGTGGCTCGCCGCTCACCGCCCGCGCCTGCTGCGGTGGTGGAGGAGGCTGTGAAGCCGCGCGGCGCGCCACCAGCACTGCCGAGCGTGCTGGCGGCCACCGGCGTTTTGCTGGTCGGCTTGCTAGTGCAGCGACTGCGGCGCCCCAAGCGGGTGCGTCTGCGGCGCCGCCCCGCCTGAAGGCGGCGCTGACGGCGCGGCGCGCAGGCTGCGGAGGGCGGCGAGGCTGCGGGCGGTGCTGACGAGGTGTGTGCGAGCTGTTCGAGGGGTCCGGCCCGACGGCATCGCGGCTCACGCCGCGCCACGCGCACTCGCGCCTCCCAGGTGGCGGCCGGGGCTGCGCGCACCGCTGCGCGCCAGCCTCGCAAGTCGCAAAAGGCGCGCCCCGGCAGCCTTTCTTCCAAAGCCTCGTTCATACAAGTTCAAAGCTCCCGTTCGCCTCCTCGCTCTACCCCATCCTCACGCGCTCGCCCGCTCCCAGGTGCAGTGGGCAGACGCGGCGCGACCGGTGCTGCGTCTGGAGGTCACCTCTGGGGCTCAGGCTGGCTCTGTCTATAGCGTCCCGCCGCACCTGAAGGAGGTGCGTTGCGGCCTTCCCACGCGCCCGTGCCACCCTCGCGGCGTGGAAACGCGCAGCTGCGCTGGCTCCACGCTGCGCGACGGCAGAGCAGCTGTTTCTGTGGGATTCCCACAGTCCCACACTCACTCGCGCTCTGCGCCTCTCGCCCTCCCTCAGCTCAACGTGGGCCGCGTCGCCGCCAACGACTTCGTGATCAACGACACGGAGGTGTCCAGCCAGCACGCGCGCATAGGGTGGGACCCGGATCGGCAACGCTGGCAGCTGGTGCGTGGGGTTGTTGTGCTCAGTGTGAACTCTGTAGGAACGCTGTCTCACTCGCTGCCGCTGGCGCGCAGATGGACCTTGGTTCGCTGAACGGCACGCGTCTGAACGGGCAAGCCGTGGGTAAGGCGAACCGAGCCAAAGGGGAGTGGCATGATCTGCAAGCGGGCGACGTGGTTCATTTCGGAGAGCGCGACGAGTCACCCGCCGTCAGCGTGGTGCTGCTGGCGCCCCCCACTGGCGCTGATCAGGGCGGGGCGGAGGCACCGCAGACGCCGGCAAAGAGCAACGTAGCGGGCGGAGCGGCTGCGGCAGCGGCCCTGCCGCCGCCATACAGCGCGCTGCTGCCTGCGCCGCCGCACGCGCTGCGCCTGCACGTGGCTGTGCGGGAAGACGCGGCTCGAGGGCGGCCCAGCGAGGATCGCAGCCTGGTGGAGTGCCCGCTGCGTGGCCACCCGCACTGTGCACTGTTCGCCGTGTTCGACGGACACTGCGGCGCCGGCGCCGCCCAGCAGGCCGCCGCGCTGCTGCCTGGCGTGCTGGCCCGCGAGCTGAGCGCCCTGGGGGCCGGATGGCGCTCCGGCGGCGGCGACGGCGCAGGCGCAGCCCTGGCCGCAGCCTTCCTGGCCACCGACGCGCAGCTGCGGTGTCAGTACGAGGGATGCGCAGCCACCGCGGTGCTGGTGTGGCGAGACGACGCCGCGTCGGAGGCTGCCGAGCGAGGGGCGGCGCACGCGGGCGGAGCCGCAGCAGCCTCCACCAGCGGGCGGTCAGCCTCGCACAGCTCCCGGCTGTACGTCCAGGCCGCCAACGTGGGCGACGCCTCAGCCACGCTGGCCCTCACCTGCGGCGACTGGCTGCCCGGCCGGGGGGCCGCAGCCGCCGCAGCCGCAGCCGCAGCCGCCTCGCCGCCCTCCGCGGCGGGCACGCTGGCTGCCCACCGGGCGCTGCGTCTCACGGAGGAGCACAAGGTGAAGAGCGAGGGCGAGCGGGCGCGACTGCGCGCGCGGGGGGTGGCGCTCAAGCCACACGAGACGAGACTGTACGGCCTGGCGCTGTCTCGAGCGCTGGGCGACCAGTTTCTCAAAGAGGATGCAGCCTCGGGCCTCACCGCAGAGCCCTTCGTGTCGCGCGTGGCCGCCGTGGATGCACGGGAGGGAGCGTTTGCGGTGCTGGCGTCGGATGGACTCTGGGATGTGGCCAACGCGCAGGCTGCCGTGCAGATGGCCGCAGCCGCGGGCGCAGGCGGCGCAGGAGGCGCAGCTGGGTGCGACGCAGCAGCAGCCGCGCTGGTGGCGCACGCGCGACAGAAGCGCAGCAAAGATGACGTCACTGTGCTGGTGCTCGGGCTGGAGCCAGCACGCGGATGATACAGAACTCGTTAGAAGTCGCATACCAAAGTCTCCACTCGCGCTGCCATCCTCTGAACGAGTCGCGAGACGCATGTCGCGCCCCTAAGCCACCTCGCCGCATGCCGCGATCACCACGGCGGACAGCGGGCGGTCGCTGCGGTCCATCTTGCCGCTTTCGATCTTGGTCACCAGGTCCATTCCCTCCAGCACCTGTCCGAACACCACGTGCTTGCCGTCCAGCCAAGGAGTCGACACAGTGGTGCAGAAGAACTGGTGGGTTGGAAGTGAGCAGTGAGTGCAGAGCGAAGACGCTCACAGACCCCTCCGTGAATGCCAATCACGCACCTGGCTGCCGTTGGTGTTGGGGCCCGCGTTCGCCATGGACAGCAGGCCGGGCACGGTGTGCTTGAGGACAAAGTTTTCGTCGGCAAACTTGTTGCCGTAGATGCTCTTTCCCCCGCGGCCGTCCCCGGATGTGAAGTCGCCGCCCTGCAGCATGAACTGCGGGATGACCCGGTGGAAGGCGGAGCCCTTGTAGCCAAAGCCGGGTTCGCCCGTGCAGAGCGCGCGGAAGTTCTCAACCGTCTTGGGGCACACGTCGCCGAACAGACCGAACACAACCTTGCCGGCAGGCGCGCCGCCGATGGTGATGTCGAAATAAACCTTCGCAGGCGGGGCGTCAGGAGAGATGACGCTGAGTGTTGTCCACGCAGCTTGTCTGCGCAGCTCCGTAGAGCGCTCTCAAGCGCAAATCGGAGTCCGGTCGCACCTTCTTCGTCACCTTGGCCAGCGGCTCGGCTGCGGCAGTGGCTGCGAATGCGCTGTAGCACGGAGAGCCTCAGCAACGTCAGACGCCAGACGCCAGACAAAGCGTGTCCTGGCACTGCGGCGTGGATCCACCACGCACCGACGCGTCTGCACCGCGCCACGACGCGCAGCGGAGAGCGCGAGAGCCGGCTTGGAGCGGGAGGAGAGCTGCAGCGAGGCGGTGGTGGCGACGCTGCGAGCCGACACGCCCAGCGCAGCCCCGCAACGGCTGGCGCGCGCGCTGGTGTTGCGCGCCACGCAGACCTGTGCGCAACAGGCGATACGAGCGCGTCAGCTTGCAACCACGGCAGTTGAGAAACGCGCCGCTGCCCTCACGCACGCACCGCAGCACGGACGGCGGTGGAGGCGGACATATCGCTGCGTATGAGGGCAATGGAGTGCGCTCCGTAGACGCGTAGAGCCTTCGTCCGAGGTCCGACAAAAGTGCTAACACCGAGCCCCCGCCGGGCTATGACGGCGTCCACAGAACGCGAGGTGTCCGAGACCAAGCGGCTTACAGCAGATGAGAACGAGGACGAGGAGACTGCTGTCCAGACTGCGCCGAAGCCGCGCAAACAGCGCGTCGTGCTGCGCCTGCTGTCGTTTGCAGCACAGGACCGACTTCTGGTGTGCGTTGGCGCCGTGGCCATTTTGGTGAGCTCGGGATTCGACACGGCCATCCCAAACTTCTCTGCACGAGCGCTTGCGCTGGTCGTCTCCGACGACACAGCTGGTGGGGGCCCTGGCGGCTTCTGGACGCCACAAACCTTTCGCGGAGCCGTGTCTGGTCTTGTGGTTTGCGCTGTGCTGAGCGCCTTCACCACCTGCACGCGGGTGTGGTGCACCGCGCTGGTGGAAGTGCGCCTGGTGGCGAGAGTCCAGGAGACCTTGTTTGGTGCCATCTTGCGCCAGGAGACCGCGTTCTTCGACGCCAGTAGCTCTGGAGAGCTCGCCTCGCGCCTCACCAGCGACGTGCAAGTGCTCAGCGTGTCGCTGACCACCAATGCCAACCTTATTATGCAGAACAGCGTCAACCTGCTTGCTTCTGTCGCAGTTATGCTGAGCGTGGACTGGCGCATGAGCCTTTTCTTCATCGTGGCCAGCTTCGCCTTTTTCGGCCTCTCAAAGAGAGTGGGCAGCCTGACGCGCACCATGCAGAAGGAGATCCAGGATGCCACGTCGTGCGCAAACGGGGGTGCCACGCAGGCGATCTCGCTGCTGCGCACGGTGCGCGCGCTGGGCGCGGAGGCACACGAGACATCAAAGTACGGCCTTCTGGTGGCGGAGCTGCGGGCAAAGCAAGAGCGCATCAAGGCTGTGTGGGCACTGTACGTGCCCGCGACTCTGCTCCTCAACAACGCTCTGCTTGTCGGTGTGCTGCTCGCAGGCCACGCGCGCGTGCGCTCGCCACAGCAGGCTGCAGGCTTTGCGGTTTTCGTGTTCTATACTTCGCGCATCCAGACGGCGATGGCGGCCATCAGCCAGAACTGGGCATCCTTTGTGGGGGCGCTGGGCGCAGGCGATGCAGTGTTTACGCTGATGGACAGACAGCCGGCGATGCGGACTGAGGGCGGTGACACACCATCTGTGCCCGCCTGTGGCGCCCTCACCTTTGACCGGGTGAGCTTCAACTTCCCTGGACGACCCGCGGTGCTGCGTGGCGTGTCTCTGGGCGTGCCCGTCGGCGGCCGCGTCGCCATCGTCGGCAAGAGCGGCTGCGGCAAATCCACGCTGCTGGCGCTCGCCTCTCGGCTCTATGAGCCCAGCGCCGGACGCGTGCTGCTGGACGGCACCGACACGGCTGTGCTGGACCCCGCTTTTCTGCGCGCAGCCGTGGGCGCGGTGCATCAGGAGCCGCCGCTGTTTGCGCTCTCCGTTCGGGACAACATCCTGTACAACGCGCCGCCGGGCGCACAGGCACGCCTGGCCAGCGCGGTCACCATCGCGCACCTGGACGGCGTGCTGGCGCAGCTGCCCATGGGGCTGGACACGCTGGTTGGAGAGCGAGGGGTGCGTCTTTCGGGCGGACAGAAGCAGCGCGTGGCCATCGCCAGAGCAGTGGTACGTGCGCCGTCGCTGCTCCTGTTGGACGAAGCCACGTCAGCGCTTGACAGTGCCAGCGAAGCTGCCGTGCAGCACGCGCTGGAGGCGCATCTGGTGGCGCGCACGCCCCGAGGCGGCATGTTGCTGGTGGCGCACCGCCTGTCCACGGTTCGCAGCGCGGACGCAATCTTCGTGCTGGTGGAGGGCATTGTGGCGGAGCACGGCACGTACGACGAGCTGGTGGCGCGCGAGGGAGGCGCGTTCCGAGCACTGGTGGCTAGGCAGCTTGCGGGGCAAGAGGAGGAGCAGGGGGAGGCGCTGACTTGAGATTTGATGTCCACCTCTGACGCCGTCGCGGTAAGAAGCCGACCCGTCTCCCGGAGCCGGGAGGAGGGGCTGGGGAAAGGCATCGCAGGAGGGCCCCCGCACTTCTGCCCTCCTCCGCCCGCCCCTTGCGCACTGTTTTCAGGCGGCATTTGCAGCATCACACAGCGCACAGCGCGCGTCGAGGATGGCGCTGAGCCCGCCCAGCCTCCCGCCTGCCGTGGCGGTGGAGGAGGAGGAGTCGACCGTCGTCGCAGCGCTGCTCACGTCTTGCGCGCTGCTAGCGAGTCTGCTGCTGGGCCGATTTGCCATTCACAGGTGCGCGCGCAAGAGCGCACGCGTGCGCGCAGAAAATGTCCGTCGGTTGCATCACAGCATCGGCTCACCTGCTTCACCGCCCTCCTCCGTCTAGAACGCGTTTCCTTGTCACTGGGTGTGGTGTCGCCGCGACGGTGGGACTGCTATTGGGCGCCACAGCGCTGGCGATGGCAGGAGGAAGGAGCAAAGAACTGCCGCTTCGATTGGCCTTTGACAGCGCAGCTTTCTTTACCTACGCGCTACCTCCCATCATCCTGGACGCTGGGCTGCGGGTGGACACGCGGCTCTTCTTCCACAACATCTTGCGCATCTTCACTCTCGGCGTATTCGTCACTGTCGTCTGTTTCGCAGTCACCAGCGCAATGGTAAACGTGTTTCTGAGCGCCTACGATCTGCCGCTACGCAGTCAGCTGGCGGTTGGGGCCGTCTTTGGAGCCACAGACACGGTCGCCACGCTGGCAGTACTTTCTGAACGCTCCGCCCCCAGACTGTTCTCCATTGTGCTGGGCGAGGGCTGCGTCAACGACGCCATGAGCCTGGTGCTGCTGCGCGCAGTGGAATCATTACCTGAAGATGGAGGCACTGCGCGCGATGTGCTTTCCCTCTCTCTCCACTTTGTGTGGCTCTTCGCCGCGTCTACCATCCTTGGCATGCTGGTGGGCCTCGCAGCGGCGGCTGTGGCGAAGCTGGTCTCGCGTCCTGGTCCCGGCCAGCAGGCGAGCCCTGTAGCGCTTGAGGTTGCGCTGTTGTTTCTGTGGGCCTACCTCGCGTTTCTGGTCGCCGAGGTGTGCCGCCTAAGCGGCATCCTGGCACTGTTTGCCGCCTCCCTAGTGATGTCGCACTATGCGCTGCGATCCATCTCCCGGGGGGCGCACGAGGCGACAGTCGCC
>Ga0208951_1000814_pt1 | contig 14208 bp, 15 predicted proteins | sample GreLakmeMI27MSRF_FD_187702 | JGI IMG/M metagenome (GOLD analysis project Ga0208951, IMG submission 187702) | Freshwater lentic microbial communities from great Laurentian Lakes, MI, USA - Great Lakes metaG MI27MSRF (SPAdes) | ecosystem: Environmental > Aquatic > Freshwater > Lake | place: Great... | reverse complement strand
GTGGTTTTTTTAAATCTATAATTTAAGGTAGAGGTTTTCTAATGGATAAAGTTATTCAGCCAAAAGAATGGGTATTGCCCAATCGTGTTTATTTTAATAAATGGATTTATCAAACATTTCATCCATCAAAATATATCGAGGAAAAGAAAGAAAGAGGAATTACACCAGATCCATCACAAAAACTTATTCGCGATTTTTTAAATTATGATAGTCCATATCGTGGTCTTTTAGTATACCATGGTCTTGGAAGTGGAAAAAGTTATAGTTCTATTCTTGCGACTGAAAGTTTTATACGACATAGATCCAACGTAGTAATTATGACGCCAGCTTCTTTAGAAAATAATTATCGTAAAGAATTAAAAAAATATTCATCAACTGGTAGTCTTTTACGAAAAAAATGGACAAAAGTTAGAATTCAAACGAATGAAGAAATTGATATATTAAAACGTATGTTTGGAATTACAAAAGATTTCGTTGAAAAGCAAAATCGAGTTTTATGGTTACCAGCTGTCCCAAAAGAATTTGGAGTGGATCGTATTTTATCTCAACCTACCTTGATTAAAGCCCTCCCTGAAGAAGACAAAAAGAATGTACAAGCAGTCTATGATTATTTAATCGACAAACGCTATACATTTTTACATTACAATGGTTTAACCAATAAAAAATTAGATGAATTAGAACAGAAAAATGATTTTGGAAAAGATTTATTTGATGACGCGATTGTAGTTATTGACGAGGTTCATTTATTCATTAGTCGTGTCGTAAATGGTGGCAAAATAGCTCGTCGTATTTATAACATGTTAATTTCGAAACCTAATGTTAAATTGGTGCTATTATCTGGAACCCCTGCGATCAATCACCCATTTGAACTATGTTCAACACTCAATTTATTACGCGGTCCTTTAATTGAATATACTTTAAATATGTTAAAAGATGCTCCTTATCCAACATTAGAGGAAATTGAAAACGCATTTGATAAGGAAAAATTGCTCCCTTTTGTTGATGAAATACGCTTAGATGAAGGAAATCATCAAATTAAGTTAACATTAGTACCTTCTGGATTTGTCAAAAAAGCACGTAATAGTATTGAAGTTGTTCAGGGACCGAAGCGATACGATTCTGGTGAATGGATGTCTCGGGCAATCAATAAGGTAAAACAACATCTTAAAATAAGTGCCAAGTTCAAAACTGAAGACTTAAATGCTCTTCCAGATAAACGTGAAGACTTCATGAATCTATTTTTAGAATACCCAACTACTACGGATGACGATAACGAATTAGCACGCGTTCCAACGGTGAAAAAGGGTCAATTACAATTATTTATGAAACGCATTTCAGGAATCGTTTCTTATTACAGAATTGCAGATGAAAATTTATTCCCTACCCAACTGCCAATGAATTATGAGAAATCAGAAATGTCAAGTCAACAATTCATTTATTATATCGAGAAGCGTATGGAAGAAATTAAGAAAGATGAAATCCAAAAGAAAAAACAGCGAGGACGTCAAGAAAACGACCCTTTTAAAACAAATTCATCTTATCGTGCCTTTACTCGTATGGCATGTAATTATGTATTTCCAGATAAAATTAGTCGCCCATTACCCTCTGAGATAAATGCCCGCCTTCTAAAACGCGAATTAGATATAAATGAAGATGACGAAATTGATAACATTCCAGGAGAAGTTGCTGAAAAGCCAACCGTTATGAAAGAGTATGAACGTGAGCTTGCGGAAGCATTAAAGGCAATCGAAGATCAAGGAGATCGCTACTTACAAGGTAAAGGTCTTGAAGAATCAAGTCCTAAAATGGCTAAATTAATTGAATTACTGACAGAAAAACCATCTAAATCTCTTTTATATTCCCAGTTTCGTACAGTTGAAGGTCTTCGTATTTTCCGTATGGTTTTGGAACAGGCAGGATGGAAAGAAATAGATTTCAAATCTAAGTCTGGTGGGGATTGGGAGATTCTAAACGGTGAAGAAGTATTACGTCCCGAATATGATGGCAAGAGATACCTTGTATTTGGTGATAAGCAAAAGACTGAAATGCTAATTAGTTTATTCAATGCCGATCTTAACTATTTACCTCCCACGATTCAAAAACAATTAGCGGATGCCCGTCGTACAGAGAATTTACGTGGCAAATTAGCTTCCTTATTAATGATTACCCAATCAGGTGCGGAAGGTTTAAATTTACGCAATGTAAGAAATGTATATATATTAGAGCCTTTCTGGAATCAAGTACGTATTGAACAGGTAATTGGACGTGCGATTCGTAAGGGAAGTCATTTGGAATTACCAGCTGAAGAACGCAATGTTCAAGTGACTATGTTTTTAGCAACATTTACGAAAAAACAAGCAAAGGCGAATAAGACCATTGTATTTAAAGACGATTCAAAGACAACCGATGAAAATATTCGCGAATTGGCGTTACGCAAAGATCAAGTAGTTCAAGAATTCTTAATGTTACTTAAATCAAATGCGATGGATTGTGTATTTAATTCTGCGATGAATAAACCAATTGAACATGGATATACATGTTTCTCTTACCCGATCAATCGTTCTCCAAAAGATACTATTTATATACCAAGTCTTACAGAAGATATGACGAACACTCGTATGTTTGGTATAAAAGAAAAAGCCAAAAAAATAAAAGGCAAATCTGTAATGGTTAATAATGTTAAATATGTTATTTTAAATGATGATTTATCAACATTATATGATTATAATGCTTATAAGTCTGCTGGCGTTCTTGTAGAAGCCATGTAAAGACACACCTGTTTAATTTTTAACTGTTTTTTCAATGACTTGATGTAAAAGTCCAACCATTACTTCCCAAGAATAATGTTGTAATACTTCTTGACGTCCGCGCTGTCCATGTTTAGTAACTAATTTAGGGTTCATGTAATATTTCCAAATGGCATCCGCAACATCTTTTGGATCACTTACCTCCGCATAGCCACCAATACCGTCTCTTACTTTATCAACATAGTAAAACCATTTAGGTTCAACAAGAATTGAATTTTCAGAATGTAAAAACTCTTTAAATCCACCAATATTCGCTACGACTTGAGGGCAACCAACCGCGAGATGTTCAAATTGACAGAGACCAAAACCTTCGCCCTCACATGTATTTAATCCAATATCACATGAATTATACATAATATTGATATCTCTATCAGACATCTGTTGGGGTTTCGCAATGGTTGTGATGTATTCACGGGCTTTTTCAACATTTAAGTTACGTTTTTTAACTTCTAAATCGAATAATTCTAGTAGATCCCAAAATCCATTAAAGGCAGTACCAACCATTAGTTGAATAGGGCGATGTTTTTTATCAGGTTGTTTTTGTACCATTTCCATATGGCGTTGAACGATATCTGCGAATGCCATAATTGTATGATCCCAACGTTTTCTAGGTTGATTACGATTCAAGTTTAGAATCATAAAAGCATCTTCGGGTAAATTATAAAACATGCGGGCGATTTTGCGAGGAATTGGAAAATACAATTTAGGATCAAATCCATGTGGAAAATAATAAATCGGAATTTCAGGTTTTACACCTACACTTCGTGCGACATCTTTCCAGTAAGGAGTAAATGCAATAACCGCATCAAAATATTGATTAATAATTTGTAAATAATCTTGACGTTGGTAGGGATACACTTGATCCATATAACTGACTAGTTTAAAACGACGACGTTCCTCCTCAGTTAATTTTTCAACAATAGTTTTTACAAGAGAACTGGTAACCACTGAATCGTTAAATATAATAACGATATCTTGAGGATTTTCTTTTAAGTAATCGGCGATTTCTGCCTCCCCAAAACCATTACGTTTAGGATTTTCGGTGGCAAAAGCGTCATGTAATTTAACATTTGGGGGAATATCATTACGAGTACTCGTAGTTGCTTGACGAAAGTTTTGGAAACCATAAATTGTTAAATCGATATTATCTTTGAGACCAAGATATTTAGCAATATAATAAACAACGCGACTATAACCGTTTGATTGACCTACTGGGTAAGTACCGCAAAATAGCACACGAATCTTCTTTTTCTTTTTATCTTCATCGTCAGAGTCTTCGACGACTACAACAGGGATCTTTGTGCGCACGGGTGTTTGTACAAGATCTGGATTAATTTGTAGCGTTAATTGAGATGTTTGCTTAGTTATTTCGGTTTCTTTTTCTTTAATGGCATTATTACCACTGCTTGTCAATTCAGTTACAGTAGGAGGTACCATATTTGCCCCAGTAACTGACATTTCGGATGAACGCTGACCAAAGGATTGTCCTTTTCCTAAAAATCCTAAAAGACTCATATAAAGTAATCAAATGATAAGTTTTTTAAATCAAAACAACAAAAAATAAAAAGAAACGAAATAACCTCTCACCCACATCCATAAACCCATTAAACAATCGCTTGTCCATAGTAAAGTAAAGCTTCTTTTGCAGATAGATTTTCAGCTTCTTTCTTAGAGTGACCACGAGCTGTCCCAAGAGACAATCCTGATTTATCTTTTACACAATAAATAAATACTTTTTGATTATTAACATTTTCAAAAGAAACTTCATAGAATCGCGGAGAATCCTGATACGTATGCTGCATATATTGAACAAGCATATCTTTATAATTCGTTTTAATTTGAATGAGCTCAGCAAAATCAAGATATTTTTCAAGAATTGTGATAATCCATGTTTCCGCGACATGATATCCCATACCAGAAAGGGGGAAGAATGTCGATTTAACACCTGGAAATTCAATGGAACAATTTTCATCATTATTATAATCCGTATAAATAGCTCCAATAAATGCTTCAAATACGTCTTCCATAATTTTATAATTATTACGACCATGAAGTTCTTCAACTTGTTTTGAAATAACAACAAATTTAGGATATCCAATTTTATCACCTAGAAATCCCAGCATTTTACCGTTTACGATTTTAGTGCGTAATTTTGATAAAAATCCCTCTGCTTGATCTGGATAACGTTCATGTAAATAAGTCGCACATACCATTCCAAGAATAGCATCACCAATAAATTCCAATCTTTCATACGACATTTCTTGTAAAGGAAGGCAATTTGATGGACATCTTTCATTACCTGAATGAAAATCATCATTTTTCATTGTACAATAAGAACGATGTACGAATGCATTTCTATAAAGATTAATATTTTTAATAGGCATAGCGATCAGACCATGATTATCAAATAAAGATCGAATATCTGATTCTTGAATTAGTATATTAGAAGGATTATAAGGTAATTCATTTTCTTGAATCTCTTGAGTTTTATTATGAAGATTATTTAGACGAATCATTATACAAGATTGGTCGTATATAAAAAAAGTAGATAGTACTTAATTATATATTTAAGTGAATCATTTTTTTAAGTAAATTAAAAATTTTCGTAAAATAACTATATTTTAATTTAAAAATATAAATTTAAAAAATATAATGAAACTAAAAGAATTACCAGAACGTATTTCTGATATTACTGAAATATATTCAAAATTGATATCACTTGGAATACACAAACGTTTTGATGGAATGAATATATTTTATGAACACATAAATTTATTTGTAAAAGAAGGTCAATCCGCTTCTGGAAAAATAAAATTACCTGAAATTGATCGCATATTATATTATCAACTAATTACAAAAAGTATGAATCCAAGTATTGTTTGGTTGAAATATGTGGGGAAAAAATTACATTAATTTTATTTATTTTGAAAAAGATTTAATAATACAATATTTTTTACGTGGAGGAGAGTTATTTACAAATAAAGCATGAATATATTCATCTAGCTTACGCTTTCGAGGAAGAATATGAGACTTATTTAGATAAAGAGACTCCATTATATATTTTTAGTTAAATTTAAACATTTCAATTTTTTATTTTCAATCAAACTAATAAAGAAGATGTCTAGTACAAAAACATCTACAAAACAAATAAAATTTTTATATGAAGGAAATTATAGTTGTGTTTACTATCCACCACCAAAATGTGATACTAAAATAGATCATATTAAACATGTAAATAAACCAATGGTTGGCAAAATAATAAGACCTATTGATAGTTTAAATGAATGGGATAGAGCAAAAGAATTATATAAAATAGATCCTAAACAAAAATATTTTATCTATCCATATGAATTATGTGAAATATTACCAACAGTTGATTCTCATAAGTGTCCACTAATTCAAAAAAATCAAAAAATAAATATGTTAACTATACCGTATGTAAATAATAACATATTAAATTACTTTATTAAAAAGAGAAAAGTGTTATTAAAAAATTTTATTCCTAAGTTATATCATTTATTAGAAGGACTTGCGAAATTACATAAATTTGGATTAATACATCAAGATATTAAAGTTAATAATATTCTCGAAAAAGATCACGATTTTTTTTATATAGATTTTGGAATTTCTATGAAAAAGAAAGATGTCTTTAATGTCGAAAAAAATGCGGCTTACTTAAATGCTGACTATATGATTCATCCTCCTGAATATCGCTATTTTTCACATTATTACTATATATCAAAAAAAATAGAGCAAATTGATATGTTTGTAGATAATGAATGGTATATGTTACATTATATAATTGGTGAAAACAAATTAAGAAATATTGATTTATATAAAAACTTTTACTCCTATGATGAATATAAAATAAAATTTTCAAAAATGTTTAATATGTTAAAAAATAAAACAAAATTACAGATTTCTAAAATATTTACAGATCAAGTTACTAAAGTAGATATATATAGTTTAGGTATGGTATTATTACATATTCACCCTTATTTACAAATGGATCCTTCAAGTATTCTAGCTAAAAGTTATATTATGTTAATAACAAATATGATAAATCCGAATATTTTTGAAAGATATGATACGCTTGAATGTTTAAATTTTGTTAAACAGCTTGTGGAATTATTGTGAATTAATCATGCTTGGATTTTGACTTAATAGATCCCAATTCCATGGTTTTTCAGGATAGGCTTGAACAATCTCCCATGTAATATTTGGAAGAGAACTAATCTCTGACCAGTTCCATGGTTTATCTGGAAGTTCTTGAACGATATCCCATGACATGTTTGGATTGGAACTATACATGAAATAATCCCAGTTCTTATTAAGGTTCGATCTTATGATATTAGGTGTAATATGTTTATTTTGACTTAGAATCCACCAATTCCATGGTTTATCCAAATTTTCCTCAATAATTTCCCATGTAATATCACTCATATAACTAATATAATTCCAATCCCATTTTTTATTTGGATTCTCTTGAACATTTTTCCATATTATTTTTTTATCAGATTCAAATCGAGTCAAATCCCATTGTTTATCAGGATTTGATTTTACAATATCATGTGTAATATTTGGATTAAAAGTCAAACTATTCCAGTCCCATAGAATTAATACTGAATTTAGATTAGATTTAACAATATCCCATGTAATACATTTATGTTCACTTACCTCATACCAGTTCCATGGTTTGTCTAGGTTCGCTTGAATAAAGTTCCATGTAATATTTGGATTACAACCCATACTCGACCAATCCCAAGGCATTTTAGGGTTTTCTTTAATTATTTCACATGTAATATTTGGATTACAACTTAGCTGTGACCAATCCCATGGCTTATCTGGATTCGCTTTAACAATATCCCACGTAATATTTTTATTTTCACTCAAATAATACCAATTCCACGGAAGCTCTGGTGTTGCTTTTACAATTTCCCATGTAATAATAGGATTTTTTCCAAGGGTTTTATAATCCCAAGGAATAGATGATTTACGAATGTGTTGAATGATCCATAAATCTTTCTCTCCAAGTGGAGTTATTTTTTCATCATCATTGACAGTTACTTTATCTGTGCGCTCGGTAGTGGTATTGGGGATGTTATAAACGTCTTTCTTTTTAATGAATTTAATACATGATTTAATTTTAAAATGCGTTGTTTTCTTTCCTAATACTAAAGATTTTGCTTTTAATTCAAATGGAAATATTGAAGATGAACCACATGTAATGCTTTTAAACCACTTCATAATAATAATAGTAATAGTATTAATGTTTAAATTATAAACGGACATATCATTTTTTATTGTAATAATTTTTTAATCTTTTTTCAAAAAAAATAATCCGCCAATAAATAAAAATATAAATAGTTTTAATGGATCATCTAAATTATTCATGATAGCAATTCCAATAACTAAATATCGTGTATTCAAAATAACATCATTTAATTTAATAAAACGTCGATTCACACGTAAAATATTTTGATCAGTGCTTTTTAATAATCGTGGATAAGATGTTAATTTTTGTACATCTGTTTTGATACGATAATTAATAAAGTCTCTATCCATAAGAATGTTATTTGAAAAAGGGGCAAGAGATGTTATATAATTAAAATTAGGATCTAATAGTGTACATGTTCCATCTAATAATGAAAACACACGAAAGAGGCATAGAAAGTTAGGATCTATTTTAACTTTTATATTTGTGTTGTAGCTAATATCTTTATTTAATATTGCATTTTTAAGTTCATCAAAATTAAGACTCTCTAAGTATGAAAAGAAATAATTAAAAAATACTTTTAATTCAAGCACATCTAATTCATCTTCGAGTTGAATAATATTTAATTGTAATAATATATCTAAAAACTCGTCAATATCTTTTTGATAAATCGCAAATACTAAATTATTTATTTTTTCACGAAATGAACTATTTAATTCAACTACATTTCCGAAATCATATAATACAATACGACCATCACTATGGATACCTATATTACCAGGATGAGGGTCGCAATGAACTTTACCTAAATAAATAATTTGATATAAGAATACTTCAATTAATTGTTTTGCTATATCCGTTGTATTAATTTGAAGTTTATTTAATTTATCTATTTCAGTAATTTTAATTGATTCAACATATTCCATAACTAATACACGCGGTGTTGATTGTGATAAAGGTTTTGGAATATAAATATTTTTATCTTTCAAGCGATTACGAAAGAATAACATATATTTAGCTTCATTTAGATAGTTTAATTCTCCTTCTAAAAACTGCTTATACTGTTCTAAAATAATATCAAAATCTTTTGCTTGTTGAAATCCAAAGGATGCGAAAAATTTATTTATAGAGATTAATGATTGTAAATCTGTTTTAATGTCATTTTCAATATTGGGTTTTTGAATTTTAAGTGCGATTAATTGATTTGTTTTTTTTAAAGTCCCTTTATAAACTTGTCCAATTGAAGCTGACGCAATTGGTATTGGTTCAATATCTGTAAATAATATATTATAATTTGGTATTTCTTGTTCTAATACATCTTTCATATAAATATAATCAATCGGTTCAATCTGATCTTGTAATTCTGATAAACTGTTTGTAATCTCTTTTCCAAATATATCAACACGTGTAGACATAAATTGTCCAATTTTAATGAATGCGGGTCCTAGTTCAATCAGTTCATCCCGCATCCATATACCCAAATTATTACGATCTTTTTGAAAATTATATCTTATTTGAAATTCAGTTCCAAATTTCCAAATTTTTAATGTAGATTTATGTGAATTTTTCTTATTTGGATTAATATTCTTATTAAAGAGATGCATTTCGATTAAGTTCTATCTATTTATATACATTATCATTAAAAAAATTAATTAAATAATAATATCCTTAATAAATAAAAGAATGCGTTTATCTATTGTAAATTCAGCATCTAAACCTACAGATAAATGCCGTCCTAAAGTAAATGAATTCATAAATAAAATGGATTCACGTCGTAAAATAATTGAACAATCTCGCTGTTCTCGTTTAGAGCGCATACATAAAGATGTAACTGATATTTATGAACGTGAAAAAGAATATACTAAACAAATGATTGAACAAATTGTTCCAGTTAAAATTGTATGGGATGAAGACGGATTAGATCGTTTAATGAAATTAATACCATTTAGATTTGAGAAAGTAGAAAAAGAAAAGGTTCATGAACCAGAAGTTGTTGAAGAAGATGATCAAGAACTTGAAGAGTCTATTTAATTTTAATAATTATAGATTCATACTAAATCCAGAATCACTACTACTCAATGGTGTATTTAAAATGTAATCTTTATTATAATCTTTTTCATATTTAGTACCTTCAGTAAAACGCCCATTAATTAATGTGTATTCTTGAATAAATGGATAAATACCATTTAATTTAAATTTTTTTATTTGATTAAATGCCATATTTAAATCATTATAATATTCAATAGTATCCCAATCAGAACCATATATAATCGCATAAAAATATAACAAGCTTTGCATTTGAATAAATAATTGAATTTCTTTTTAAACCCTTTAAATAAAATTATTGGTATAATCTTAATATTTTTGGAATAACTTTATGACGTTCTACATCTTCATCTAAAAATTCAATAACTTGAATCTCAGGTATTGTTTTTTCACTACTTTTTAAGCGATTTAAGAAGTCAGTTAATCCATTTTTTTCAAACCCACGATCGTGTTGTTTTTGATCTCCAGTAATAATCATTTTACTATTATTACCAATGCGAGTTAATAACATTAACATTTGATTGGGTGTCATATTTTGAGATTCATCCGCAATAATCCATGCGTTTTCAAATGTGCGACCACGCATGTAAGCTAAAGGAGACACTTCAATAATTTGCTGTTGAATTAATTTTTGAATTTTCATAGGAGAATAATATTGTTGAAATACATCCATCATTGGTCTGAGCCAAGGTTCCATTTTTTCTTCTAAACTGCCTGGTAAAAAACCATGTTGTTCTTCAACGGAAACAGCTGGTCGTGTAATTACCAACTTGCTAATTTCATTTGATTGTAATTTGCGAATACCAATATGGCAAGGCAACATTGTTTTTCCAGTTCCAGCTGGACCAACGGCTAAAATAATATCAGTTTTATCATTTTCTAATTCATCCAAATATATTTGTTGGCGAGGATTTTTTGCTTTAACCACGACAGGTTTGAAAACTTTTTCCATATAGGAATCATCAAATGAAGATCCATATGACGAAGGGGAGCGGGCGGCGTCCAGAGAGAAATCTAAATCATCATATTCTATATATTTATTACTACGATTTTTGGATTTTCCCATCCTTACTAAGACATTAGATTTAGATTTGTTTATAGGACTCACAAATTTACGAGAGGGTTTTGAATATGCTAAATAACTACCATTTTTAAGGGAAGCTAACAACATAATCTTCCTATATAGATGTCATTTAAAAAAATAGGTTTAATTAATTACATAATAAATAATTTGTATGTCGCTGCCACGAATTATAGGACTATTAGGTCGGTCTCGTTCTGGAAAAGATACAGCAGCAGAATATATTTGTCAACAGATACCCTATTATCAAATTGTTCGGCTTTCATATCCCCTAAAACGTGCTGTATGTTGTCTTTATGATTATACAATGGATCAAGTGGAATCTTCTTCAAAGGAAACCATTGATACACGATGGGGGAAAACCCCACGAGAAACCATTCAATCACTCACTGATTATATGATGTCCTACATGGGTCATGATTTTTTTAGTCGTACATTATTTGGAGCATATGACCGTCATCGAGATTATTCCGATTATATTATAATACCAGATATTCGTTATTCACATGATATCCTAGAAATTCAAAAACGTGGGGGAATTGTTATTAAAATTGAACGTAAAAATTCAATTATTAAGCATTCATTTGAAGATCATATTGATAATCTTCGAGGTGATATTACTGTACAAAATGAGAATGGTATTGATGAGCTTCATACAAAAATAAAAGACATTATTACTAATTTTCCAAATTCAAATAATATACAATTAATCAAATCGTAAACAACATTGGGATTGAAAAAACATATTTGAAATAGATTTACATTGTCCTCTTGATTGTTTTGGTATAATATTTTTACTAATATTATCTTGGTCATTTATTAATTTTTCACTTTCTTTATCATCTTTTTTTTTACTATTTTGATATTCATTCATATGCTTTTCAATTTCTTTTTGATGAGTTTGAATATATTCTAAAATATGATTTTGAAAAATCCATTTGAAGAAATTTAGTTGACCAATTGTGGTTTCAATAAAAGTAATTGGTTTATGTTCTAAAATAAATGAAATTCTTTCATGACGACGAAAAGGATCAAAATAGAGTTTTGTATAGGATTTTAATTGAGCTCTATATTCTAAATATAAATGAAACTTACGCAAATGCGGACCAACTTTTAATATACTTTCATGAATCTTGTTATTTTCTTCATCAATCCAATATAAAATATTTTTATATTTAGAATAATGTGTAATAAACCAATCAATTACGCGAAGAGATACCTTATATTTTCCTTGAATAATATTGTTTAAATCTACACGATATTCAGGGTATTTATCATAATAAACAGTTAATGAATTTAATAACAATTCACTTCCTTTAGATATCATTATATGAAAATGCGTTTGAAATCTTTAAATCTGGACGCGTTCATTTTATTTTTTATTCTTTAGTTTTAAAACTTTACGTTTGCCACCAGCTTGAGGTGGGGAGGGAGGAGTCTGAATAGGGGCTGTAGGGGCAACCGGGGCAGCTGGGGCAACTTGAGGAGGCGCAGTATATTGTTCAACAACTTGAGGAGGTGCTTGAACGTACATTACTTGTGGAGAACAACGTCCAGCACGGAATATTAAATAGTATATTAAATAAATTAAACCAAATAAGAATGCGAATATAGCAAATACTATTTTTAATCCAGTACCCATACCCGCTGCTGAATTACAAGACCATGATAAATAAGCAGCTGTTAAACTAATTAATGTACTTACAATAAGACTCATAATCCATGTAGTTGATTTTTGAGAATCAGTTTCGGTTTTAGTTTCAGTTTTTTTATCTGTTACTGTTGCGGTTTTTTCCTCAAATAATTCTTTTTGTTTTACAAAAGATTCATAAATGTAATTTCCTATAAAAGCGTCCATATACTTTATACTAAGAAAAAATGAAGCCATGTAAGTATTTTTTGTTTTCGTTTATAAAAATATTAAATAAGTATTCAATACTATTAAACACTCTTTAGCGATTATGGAAAATACCATTAAAATTCATAAATCATCGATTTGTTCGATTAATGATATTAAATTAAAAGAAGGACATTTTTTTGATTTTACATCAAACTGGACAATTATTGATTTAGATAAATATCCATATCCAACTGATACCATTGAAATATATGATAAATTTACAAATAATCCATTGGCATTATTAAAAAGAAATGCTATTCCATTGGATTTATGTGATTTAGCAGTTTCATCTTTTTTAGATATTGCTAAAAATCAGTCTTCTACGAGAAGAGGTATGGCAGCTGGTCATGTAAAGGAATATATTAGTACAAAATATAATAAGACAGCTCCGGTCAATACATCCGTTTTAGGTTATTTTGATAGTGCGAATGGTAAAAAGCCATGTCGTTTAACGAAACTATCTCAAGATGAATATTGTAACAGTTTTCCATTTATAAAATCAATTGATGAATGTTTTAAAGAACTATGTCCAGAAGCGTATCAAAAACAGTATGATGCTGTTTCAACTACAGCCTATCAAATAGAAAACACATCATATAGTACAATAACGATAAATTATAATTTTAGAACAGCGCTACATGTAGATAAAGGGGATTATAAAGATGGTTTTGGAAACTTAGTGATATGTTCTAAAAATATAGAAGGCGGATATCTATTATTTCCACGTTATGAAGTAGCTATTCAATTGAATACAGGGGATTTTTTAGCTATGAATGTTCATGAATATCATTGTAACAGTCCAATTAATTATAAAAATAATAATGAAACAAATTTAACTTATAGATTAGCTATTATTACTTATTTTCGTCAATCTTTAAGAAATTGTAAACCATCTGTACTTCCTGAAAATTATAATACCGAGATGGTAATGAGAGATATATTTAAATGTATTCATCAAGAACTTCCTGTAAAACAAAGTATTTCTGAAAATGGATGGTGGATTCGAGAAACAGATCGATTTCGTTTGACTTATAAAGGTCGTAAATACTTTCTAGAAGATAAAATTATGAATAAAAAAATAAGTTCTTTAAAAGATTCATATGTCTACGCGAAAAGTTTATAGAGCACCGCCAATCTCGAGGGGTTTGCGGTTAATATC
>Ga0208951_1000813_pt1 | contig 14220 bp, 21 predicted proteins | sample GreLakmeMI27MSRF_FD_187702 | JGI IMG/M metagenome (GOLD analysis project Ga0208951, IMG submission 187702) | Freshwater lentic microbial communities from great Laurentian Lakes, MI, USA - Great Lakes metaG MI27MSRF (SPAdes) | ecosystem: Environmental > Aquatic > Freshwater > Lake | place: Great... | reverse complement strand
CTGCTGGTCCCGCCTGCGGCGCACCCCGTTGCGCGCCCTATGAGCCTGTTCCCGTTCCTGAGGCCGTTCCTGAACGCCCGCTTCGCGCCCCGCTCCGGTTTCGCAGCGCTCACGAGCAAGCGCGGAAACAAGCACTTCTACAAGGGCAAGGGCGCGCGGCCCACCGGGAGACACACTAAGCTAGGTGCGTGCCGGCACCGTCCACCCGGGCTGGCGGCACGACAGGCGCAATCTGCCTGCAGAGGCGACAGCGCATGCAACCGCGAACCCTCGCGCCCTCTCTCAACACGCCTTACGCGCGCCCTTAGGCGGATACCGGCTCCTTGAGTGGAAGCTGCCGGACTACATCGTGCCTGACTTGAAGAACTTCGAGGCACGCTCGGAGAAGCCGCGATCCAGTACCGCTCACTCTCACCACTCCCACCCTTCGCAGCTCAAGCCCTACGTGAGCTACCTCACCAAGGCCCCACCAAAGACCACCGCGTGAGCGATGGCGCCCCAGCTCCTCCTGTGCGTGCGCGCGTGCAGCACGCGCGCAGCGACTGGCGGCCCGACCGCCCCGCGCCTCTCTCGCCGTGTTGGCCGGCCTGGGCGCACCTGCGTGCGCGCCGCGGCTGCGCCCGCATTCAACTCGGCGCCGCTGTTGGCGGTTGAGCCCGCAGCTGTGCGCGACGTAGCCACCGCTTTTGCGCCAGCCACGGTTGCGAACCTGGGCCCCGGCTTCGACTACCTCGGGGTGGCTGTGGAGGGACAGGGGGATACCGTCACCGCCACCCTGCGTCCGGACTTACCGGGCGGTAGCGTGGTCATCACGTCAATCACCGGCGACGCCGGCCGCCTGTCCCTCCAGGCCGACCAGAACTGCTGCGGCATCGCCGCCGCCGCCACGCTCAAGCTGCTCAACGTGCGCTCCTTGGGGGTCTCTCTGAGCTGCACCAAGGGCCTTCCTCTGGGTTCGGGGTTGGGCTCCTCAGCCGCATCCGCCGCCGCCGCCGCCTGGGCTGTCAACCTGCTTTTCGGCGCGCCGCTTTCGAAAGCGCAGCTGGTGCCTGCGGGGCTGGCCTCAGAGGCGACCGTCTCTGGGTATCACGCAGACAACATTGCGCCCGCAATCATGGGAGGCTTCGTTCTCGTGCGCTCCTACGCGCCGCTCACGCTGCTGCCCCTGGCATACGGCAGCGATGCGGGTGAGCTATGGTTCGTGTTGGTGACGCCCGTGTTCGAAGCGCCCACGCGCGAGATGCGGGCAGCCCTACCGAAAATCATCTCCATGCCTCTCCACGTGGCAAATGCCGCCGCGGGCGCGGGCCTGGTTGCGGGCATCCTGACTGGAGACGCGGCGATGTTGGGTAAGGCGTTGGGCGACGACACGATTGTGGAGACTGCGCGCGGTCCCCTCATCCCTGGCTTCATGGCCGTCAAGCAGGCCGCCATGCAGGCCGGGGCCTATGGATGCACCATCAGCGGCGCGGGTCCTACGGTGGTGGCCATCGCGCCGGGCAAGGATGCTGGCGTGAAGATTGCAAAGGCGATGGCGGAGGCTTTTCGCACCAAAGGCAACCTACAGGTTGCGTACGCGGGATGCGCGCAGCTGTGCGCGGACGGGGCCCGCGAGTGCGCGCCGGGGGAGGAGAGCGGAGCGCACGGTGTGGTTCGAGTGGAGTGAAGAGCGTGTGGAATGCTAACAGCTAAGCAAGCTTTCGCGCTTTTCACCAGCTGTAGGTGCCTGACGGCTCGTGCAGCCAGAAGGGCACCTGAGTGCCGTCTGGGTGCGTGGTGCTCAGTCGCTTCCAGCCCACTGCCTCGCTCTGCGCCTGCGCAGGCTCGCCGGCCGCGGGCGGCGGCGCTGGCGGCGGCGCGAGGCGCTTCGCCTCGGCCTCATCCCACTCCGCGCGCCTTTGCGCGGCGGCCAGCAGCTCCTGTGCGTACGCCTTGCTCGCCGCGCAGTCCCGGGCGCCCAACAACCCCTGCAACGCCAGCTTGGCCGCCTCCACCTCCTCAGCGCTGCCGGTCACCACCACGGTGCCTTTGCGGCCCCCGGTCGCGGTCACCTCCTCCAGCACGTCAAGCGTTGCGCCGGACAGCGCACGCACGGCCTTCACAGTCGCTCCGCCGGGGCCCACCACCCAGCCGATCTTGGAGGCGTCGCAGGGAACCCGGAGCTGCAATGGAGGGTCAGCGCACAACAGCGCAAGGGAGTGAGTTCAGCTCTAGTATCGCTCTGCGCACCTCTACTCGCGACTCGGTGCTGCGAGCGCCGCAGCCCCTGTTCTGTGCGTGCTCAATCAGCTGTTGGAGCATCGCGAGCGCCACAGCCGCAGCGGGCGCGACGCCGCTGACGCTAACGTCTCGACGGTCACCCGTCCCCTCTCGAGAAACCTGGATGGCACAGCCCGTGAGGCCCTGCAGGCCTTTCACGTTGGCGCCGCCCTTGCCGATGACCTGGCCCACGCAGCCTGGCGGAGGAGAGAGGGGAAGAAAAGAGCGTGAGCAACAAGTGAGCGCGAGGGAGCGAAGCGGCGGCCGAGCGCGTGGGCACGCACTGGCGGGGCAGCTGAGCACCTCGGTGACCACCACGGGCGCTTGCAGAGGAAGCGGCAGCTGCACGGGCGGCACCGGAGGGGCCGCAACGGGGTCGGAGCGCACTGCCGGCACACCCTCCTTCTTGCTGCTTCCTGCCTCCTGCTTCCTGCTGCGCTTGCTGGCCGGCTGGTCTCCGGCTGCGTCGCAGGAATGCGGGGCTGCGCTGGGCGCGGCGGGCGCAGGAGACCCAGCTGCACGCCGGATGCCTGGGATCTGCAAGAGCAGCGCCTCGAACTCGGTGGCCATGCGACGCAAAAGGCGACGCTACACACCACGCCAGCAGCAGAGACGGATGACGCGGAGGGTGCACAAATGCATCGCAGGCGGGACTGCAGCCTGAGTGGAATGATAGTGACCGTAGACCGTACACGACGGACGTTTGCGAACCTCTGGAGTCTCTATGCGCACGTTCGCTGCATTATTGCGTTGCGCCAAGCCCCAATTCATCGCACTGGCTTGAAGACTGTTCGTCGAAGCCATCGCAGCTCGTCCAGCGACTCCAGGATGTCAGCCTTGGCGGTATGCTCGCACGCCTTACGCGGCGCCTTGCGCATCTCTGCGGGGTACCATCGCTTGGCTAGCTCGCGAACGCTGCTCACATCCACGATGCGGTAGTGCAGGTGCGCCGCCAGACGAGGCATGTACCGCCTCAGAAAGCCTAGGTCGCAGTGCACGCTGTTACCCGCCAGCTGCGCGTGGCCAGCCACCGTGTGCCGCGCGACGAAGCTCAGCACTGCCTCCTCTGCTTCCTGAAGAGAGACCTTTGAGGAGCGCACCCGCTCGGTGAGGCCGCTCTTACCGTGGTGAGACACACACCACTCGTTCATGCCCGCCAGCACAGCCTCCGACTGGTGGATCACCAGGTCGGGGCCCTCCAGCACGCGCTCCAGACGACCATCGGTGACGAGGACGGCGATTTCGAGGAGAGCACAGGACTCCACGTCCTGCTCTCTGCTATCAGTAAAGCGGGTTTACACGCACGCTACGAATGCGCGCACCAGGCCCGTCATCTCGCAGTCAACCCTGCGCGCGTTGGGGAAGGGGGCGCGTGAGAGCGGGCGCGGAGTGACAGCACTGGCGTCCGCCACGCACCAAACGAGCGGCTCGAACAAAGGTTCGAACGATGACTCTGCATGTTCGCTGGGCAGCTCCTCATCTGTTGTGGCGCTGTGCAGGGGCTGTCTGCAAGAGCAGAGCGCGTTAGCGGAGAGGCGCGCTGGTGGTCGCTGCTCGCCGCCCCGCAACAGGCCGGCCACGCACCCGTTGCTCTCGCGCGCCAGCGCGCGGGCTCTGGCTTTGGCCTTCTTCTTCGCGGAAGCTGAAAGCGGCCGCACAGAATCGACGTCTGCAGACTCCAGACTCAGCAGCTCAAACACGTTCTGCACGTATGCCATCCGATATATATTTGCGCAGCGCACGCACAAGCCGGAGTCGCGTAGATCTGACCATACTCTTTCGTACTTTTGTACAGTAGTGATGTTGTACGACCACAACCGTGCCCTCGCCGCACAATGTCTGTTCAGAAGCCGGCCAACATAGCTGAGGGCGACTTCGCAAACTACTTCTGCACCTATGGGTGCGCGAAACACCGCCTCAGCGGAGAGTTGCGTGGCTTGTGGCGGCTGCTCACACGCGCAACCGCAGCTACCTGTTTCACCAGAAGGAGATGCTGGAGGACCAGGTCCGCATGCAGGCGTACCACAACGCGGTGTTCCACAACAAGAGCTGCTTCGAGGGCAAAGTAAGAACACTGCTGAGCGCACCCGGCCACTTGCACGCCCGCCTCACGCGCGCTCACCTCTCCAGGTGGTGCTGGACGTGGGCACCGGCAGCGGCATTCTAGCAATCTGGGCGGCGCAGGCTGGAGCCCGCAAGGTGTATGCAGTGGAGGCGCGTGCCCATGCACACTCCCAATGCGCACCTCCGCACGCCTCTGCGCAGCTCCGTAGCGCGTATCCGCACGCGCCCGCGTCCCTGCACACCGCGCGCGCGCCTCGGCGGCGCGTTGTGCGCGCTAGGCGTGTCACACGAGCGCGCAGCCGCCAGCCGCCATCGGCACTCCCTCCAGTCTGTCCGCTGCCGCTCGGCTTCCGCGTAGCCTGCCGCCACGCGCAGCCCAGACGCGGCTCGCACGTAGCGCTCTTGCGCTGCGCTGACGTGTCACGCGCGGGCTCAGGCCACGTACATGGCGAACCACGCGCGCACACTGATCAAGGCGAACGGCCTGGACGGCGTCATTGAGGTCTTCCAGTGCACTGCTGAGGAGCTGGAGCTTCCCGAGAAGGTTGACGTGGTCATCTCCGAGTGGATGGGGTGCGCGCTCCTTGCACGTTGCTCCGCTTCTCCGTCATTCACCTGACGCGCGCTGTTTCTGGCAGTTATTTCCTGCTGCGCGAGTCCATGCTTGACAGCGTGCTCAAGGCTCGCGACAAGTGGATGAAGCCCGGTGGTTCGATGTACCCGTCGCACGCGCGCATCCTGATGGCGCCCATGCGCGGCCACACGGGGCGCAAAAAGCAGGATGACCTGGCGGACGCCGTGGAGGGGTGGTCTGAGTTTTGCGAGGTCACCGGCGCAAAGTTTGGGGTGGACATGGGCGCCCTTTCCACGGCATTCAAGGCTGAGCAGACGCAATATTACCTGCAAACCAGCCTGTGGAGTGACATCTCACCCAGCCAGCTGCTGGGCCCGCCGGTGGTGCTGGCCAGCTACGACCTGAACGCAATCACGGTTGAGGACATCACGCGCCCAACCTGCAGCTTCGAGATGGTGCTTGAGGGGGTTGGTTCTGGAGTGGGAGTGGACGCGCTGTGCGGCTGGTTCGACGTTGACTTCCGCGGCAGCGGGGCCAACCCAGCGTCTTCGCCGGTGACGCTGGACACTGCGCCGGACGAACAGGGCGCCACGCACTGGGGCCAGCAGGTGTTCTACCTGCACCCCCCGCAGCCGGCGGAGGCTGATGACGTGTTGGCGGGCAGCCTGGAGCTGGTGCGCAAGACTGAGAACCACCGGCTGCTGACGGTGCACATGCAACTGCGCCACGGACGTCGGGTGGGAGGGGAGCTGCAGCTGGGTCCGGCGCGCATGGAGCACTTTTCTATTGAATGAAGAGAAAGCGCTCTCATCCACATTCACAGCGCTGCGGTGTGCCGTCCATCTGCGGCCGCACAAAATAGAACCTTCTCTAGTTCTCTTCTACTCACCCACGCGGACGCGCAGCGACTCCGCCGCAGATTGCAGTGCACTCTCCGCCTTGCGCGTCTCCGCTTGCGCGCCCTCTTGAACAGCTCCCACTGCAGACGAGAACACACCGGCCGCATCGAGAGCCGCCGCCGCCCCCGCCGCGCCGACAGCCTGAGCTTTAGGCAACACGACTGCAATCGCGGCGACGCGTGCGTTTTGCAGCGCTGCATTGGCTTCATGGCTTGCTTCCGTGAATTGCTGGAGAGAAGCGGCCATCTTGTTGACCACCAGGGAGGAGATTGGCGCTAACACGTCGTGCTTGGATAGCGCCGCCGGCGAAGCGTAGGCCAGTTGGAGCGAGCGCACATGGGCTTCGGCGTTGGCAAAGAACAGCGGGTAGCAGGCGGTGACGTCCGCGCGGCATCCGATGCCGCCCTCAGGCGGGAGTACCGCGAATCCGTTTAGGTTGCCAACAGTTGGCACAAAACCTGCGGCGAAGCGGTGCAGTGAGTGGAGTGCGCATCGCGAGCAGAGAGCGTCAGAGCGGTGCTAAGTCGGCGTGTCAGACTGGCTCTCGCACCTTGCACCGCGCCGTCTGCAGCTTCCGAGGCTAAGGCTATGGCCAGCAGCACGCCGCTGACATGCCGGTGCATGGGAGCGGCGCGTTTTCGAAGTTACAGGTCAAACACAGTCGCTCCTCTCCTCGGACGCACAATCGTCTCTAACTCGCCGGTACCTATGAAGCGCGGCGCGAGCGGCGTGGCCCGCGGCGCGACCCGCGGCTTGCAAAAGGGGCGCTCGCCGAATCAAGGCAGCTGCGACGACGACGGCGACGCGCCAGCAGCAAAGAAGAGCTCACGCCCGGTTGCGCGCCCGGTCGCGCGACAGCTCTCGCTCCTAGAAGAGGAGCCTCAGCACCACGCAGTAGGTGCTGGCGCACGTGCGTGGCCCCCGCGCGAGGCTGTGGCCAGCGCGCGTGGAGCTGACGATGTGCGCTCGCTTCCCGCGCCCTCCGCCCACGCAGGCGATGAGACCTCCTCTTCCACCTCAGCCATCATGCCCGTCTCTAAGACGCAGGCACAGGCCGCGGCCGCGAGCGCCGCAGCCTTGGCCTCAGCCGCGCCTGCCGCGCCCGCGACGATGCGAGTCCCAGTGCCCGTGGGGCCTGTTGCGCGCACCGCTCTGGGCACGCTCACCGCCGACGCGGCCGCCACGCGCCTGGCTGTGGCCAAGGCCGCGCCCGTGGGCGCCAGCGCCAAGGGCGTGGCGCACGAAGCAAAGTCTGTGGCAGTTCCGGCGAGTGTCATTCCGCCTTCTACAAGCGACGAGGAGGCACCGCTGCCGCTCCCCTCCTCACAGCCCTCCCGCCTCTTCTTCTTCGCGCAGCCTGCGCCCGCGGCACCGCCGGAGGCGGAGCAGCCGCTGCCGTGGCAGGAGGGGGGTGCGGGCGCGGCGGCGGCGCGAGGGCGTGAGGCACCGCTGCTCGACCGCGCCTTCAACACGCCACGCCAGCGCAAGCGCCCCACTCCCTGGTACGTGTCCGGCAAGTTCTCGTGGGAGGGCGTAGGCCCGCAGGTTGGCTGATTCAGGGGACTGACTCAGGCACTTTGCCGGCGGAAGGGATGTAAACCATCATGGCTATTCGAACTCCCCGCCTCTGTCGCCGGCTCGTGGCGCCTCGCCCAGCAGCGCATCCTCCGCCTGTTCATCGTCAGAGTGTGCGGGCTCCGTTGCGGTGGCCGCATAGAAGGGAGCCTCTGGAAAGAGCCGGTGAAACGCGCGCCGAGCATCCTCCACGGCGAAACATACGTGAGGCTCCGCGCCCGCGCCGCAGCACAGCGCTGCGTTGGAGGGCAGCCCCGCCTGGGCCTCACGCAGGGACGCCTCGCTGTGCACGCTCTGCCGGTAAAACACTGCCCACCGCAGCCGCGGCCGCTTGCGCGCCCCTTCCTCCTCCACCACCTCCGCCCCCTCCTCGCGCGTGTCCAGCAGCGCGCAGACGGAGGGCCACAGCGCCTCCTGCGGCGACAACGCGTCGTCGGCGCCGCTTTCGCAGCACCGCGTGGAGAAGTACAGCAGCCGGGTGTCCTCGCGCGTCACGCACGCGGACGGGCCGTACTGCAGCACCCGCACCGTGTCGATCGGGCCGCCGCAGGGCAGGCAGGCTGGCGGAAGGAGCGCCAACAGCTGCTCTTTTGCGTCGACGAGGGACGAGTCCACCAGACAGGCGGCTCTGTAGACGGCGGTGCACGGAGGAGGGGCGCATCGCGCATCCCAGTAGTGCCCACCCGCAGCCAGAGAGGCGCAGCGCAGGATCTGGCCAGAGGCTGTGCGCACAGCCGTCACCAGCCTCGGGGGGGCGCGGTCGCCCAGGGCGACAGGTGCCAGAATGACGGCATCCACACGACGACGCAGCACGGTGGTGGCGCCCGCCACAGCCTGGATGGGAGGCGTGAGAAAGAGTGGGCGCGTGGGTTGAAAGCGCTCCGAGAGAGAGGCCGAGAGAGGCGCTGGAGGGCAAGAGGGGGTGCGAAAGGGCGCACCGCTGTGCGGCAGAAGGCTTGCGGCAGCTCCGACGTGCCGTATAGAGGCACCAGGAGCGCCCCCGCTCCCGTGAAGCGCCCCAGAGACCACAGGTAGCTGTCATGGGGGGAAGGAAGGAGGGTAACAGGCGCTGCGTGAGCATCGCGAGCGCCTCATCGCGCAATGCGATGTGATGCAGTGCGATGCGGTGAGGGGCGCAGTGCGATGCGGTGAGGGGCGCACCGCTGCATGGCGGCGACGCCTTTCGCAACGGTGGTGTCCTCCTCGCCCAGCAGAGCCAGCGCGTGTTTCACCACGCTCCGCAGCTCGCAGCCCAGCCCAGCTTCTCGCAGCGCAGAGTCAAAGCAGGCCTGCGGGTCCGCGAACAGCCCAGGCGGCGAAGACACGCCAGCAGCAGTGGCGGAACTGCCTGAGGAGGAGCCCTGTTCCGCCGCGGCTTTCAGCACTCGCATCAGGGCGCGCTTGTCCGCTGCGCCCAGGTCCCGAGAGGTGAACACCTCGGCGCGGCTGGCGGGCACTGGGCGTAGCTGGGCGCGTGAGTGCAGCGCGACCAACTCCACAGCCTTAAACTCCAGGTGCGCGTGCGCGCCGGAGCGCAACAGCACGTCAATCAGCTCGCCGTGGCAGTACACCACCTGTGTGTGCGCGTCAGGGGCTGTGCGTGTGAGCGCAAGAGAAGAGCACGAGCGTGCCTTTGGGCCGCTGAGGTCCACGCTGAAGCCCCGTGTGGCGCTTGCGGGCGCGCCCGCACCCGCGTCCGGGCCGGCGAAGGACACGCCGGACAAACGGCGCCGGCAGGCGGCCGCGGCGTGCACCGGCAGCTCATCAGTCGACGCCCCCGCTCCTCCCTGCGCCCCTTCCGCCGCGACGACGGCCGCGTCGCCCACAGCCAACCACTCGTGCAGCGCCTGGACGCCGAAGGAGGCCCACTGCGCACGTGAACCGAGTGAGAGGAGTGAGCAAGATGACACCGTCCAAAGCAACGCGCCTCTGACCCGTACTGTCCTTCGTGGTCTAACACCAACACGCTCTTGCCAGCCTTGGCGGCCGCGCTGAGAGGCGCGTCAGCCACGATGGGCAGCCGTTAGCGCTCCGGATACTCACCCAGCTACGAGCGCCTCTGTCAGGCCCGTCCCCAGTACGATGAGGTCCCACTCGCCGCTCGCGGGCGCCTCGATGGGCGCCTCCTCCATCCTGCCTGAGGAGGGGACGCGCGGTGTGATGTTCGGGAGCGCCCGAACATACGTACGACGACAGCGGTTCGCGCCCGGACGTCAAGAGTCTGCAGCCTCCGCCCATCTGTTGGCATGTCGGCCTCAGCGCCCCGCGGCGCTGAGTTCGGGCCGTTGTGGAGTGCATTGAAGCCTGTGTTGTGCGAGTCTTCTTTAGCGGCGCTGTCGTGTGCGGGATTCTCTCGCGCCACTCCTGTTCAGGCTGCAGTGGTGCCCTTGCTGTGCAGCAACAAGGACGTTTCCGTGGAGGCTTGCACCGGCAGCGGCAAGACGCTCGCCTTTCTGCTGCCCCTGGTAGAGCTGCTGCGGCGCGCACACGCGGAGACGGCGCTCAAGAAACACGACGTGCGGCGGCTCTCCGTCTCATCTCGCTCCTCCGCACGCGCGCGCCTGACGCCTGCACTGCCGCTTCACAGGTGGTTGCGCTGGTCATCTCGCCCACCCGCGAGCTGGCGCGCCAGATCCTGGACGTGTCGCACCCCTTCCTCGCCCCGCTGCCCGGCCCTCCCGCCATGCTGCTCGTCGGCGGCAGCGACCCCTCAGCAGACATCACGCGCTTCCACGAGGCGCGTGTGACGCCTCCGCAGTGCCGTGCGGCGCACTCACTCTGCGTCCACAGAACGGAGCGCATGTGCTCATAGGCACCCCCGGGCGCCTGGACGACGTGATGGCGCGCTCCGGCAGCCTCTCGCTGCGTCGCCTGGAGTTGCTGGTGCTAGACGAGGCCGACCGGCTGCTCTCAATGGGCTTCTCCGCTCAAGTTGGCTCCATCCTCCGCCGCCTACCCAAGCAACGCCGCACGGGGCTCTTCAGCGCCACGCAGACGGAGGAGGTTGAGGAGCTGGCACGAGCGGGGCTACGCAACCCGGTTCGCATCACCGTTCGGTGCGCGTACATCGCGACTGCGTTTCATCTGTTGTGCGCTGCACTGCGCCGACTGACGCGGTGTGTGCGCAGGGACACGGCCAAGGGTGGACCCGCCTGCGGAGGCAAGACGCCCTCCCAGCTGTCTCTCTATCACGGCATGTGCTCTGGCTCAGACGACAAGCTTCCCCGTTTGGTCGCCTTTCTGCAGCGCCACGCGCAGCACAAGGTCATCGTGTATTTCCTCACTTGCGCGTGCGTTGACTTTTACGCCGACGCCCTGGGTGGCTTGCCCCAGCTCGCTGCCCTAATGCTCACCCCCCTGCACGGCCGCATGAAGCAGTCGCACCGCGAGCGCGCGCTGGAGCAGTACAGCACCGCCAGCTGCGGCGTGCTGCTGGCCACGGACGTGGCAGCTCGGGGGCTGGACATCCCGGGGGTGGACTGGGTGCTTCAGTTCGACCCGCCGCAGGACCCCGCAGCGTTCCTGCACCGCTGCGGACGCACGGCGCGCATGGGCGCCGCCGGCGCATCCATCGCATTCCTGCTGCCCAGCGAGGACGCGTACCTGGGCTTTCTCGCGCTGCGCTCGCTGCAGCTGGTGCCTGCGCCGGACTGTCAGCACGCGCCGCCCCACTCGCACAACGACGCGGCGCAGGAGCAGGCGCTCTTCGCGGCGCTGCGCGGGCGCGCGGAAACGGAGCGAGAGTTCATGGAGAAGGCTGCCCGAGCCTTCGTTTCCTTCGTTCGGGGATACAAGGAGCACCAGTGCCGCTTCATCTTCCGGCTCAAGGAGCTGGAGCTGGGCCGCCTGGCACGCGCGTTCGGCCTGCTTCGCATGCCGCGCATGCCGGAAACCAAGCGCGTGGACGTGTCGTCCACCTTTCAGGCGTCTGCGGTCGTGCCGGACGATGTGCCGTACCGTGACCGGGCGCGCGAGAAGCTGCGGCTGGCACGCAACAGGGAGGCGGCCTATGAGGCTGCCGCTGCGGCTGCGGCGGCCCCGCATCACGTGCGAGCTGCGCCGCGCATACAGCCGCAGGCGGAGCAGCCTGCGTCCCGAGCGCCCACCGCCCAGAAGCGCCGCCTGGAGCAGACGCGGTGCGACGAGGATGACCTGGACGCAGACTGGAAGCTGCTGCGCAAGCTCAAGGCTGGCAAGATCAGCGAGCACCAGTACAACGTGCAGGCGGGCCTCAGCTCAGACAGCGAGCAGGAGCAGGAGCAGGAGCAGCAGGCGCGAGCGGACAAGCGCCCGGCAAAAAAGCAGCAGCAGCAGCACGGCAGAGGCAACGGCAAGGCTCAAAGCCGAGGTGGGCGGGGCGGGGGCCGAAGGTGACGAAACTCTCACGGCAGCTTCTCGCTCGCTCACTCACTCACTCACTAAATCACTCAATCACTCAATCAATCAGTATCTTCACGCGGCCTGGCTCTCTGCGACCCCAGGGGGGCTGAGGGGCGACTGCGCCTGTCCCCCCACCCGGCGACGCAGCGACGCGCTGCGGGTCAAACCCGCCGCTGGCGACGCGCCCGCGTCAGCCTGTGCGCCAGCGGTGGGCGTGCCGCCCTCACCGTCCCTGCGTCGCTTGAGGCTGATAGAGCGGGTGAGGGCGCCCTCCCCTCCGTTCAGCGGCGACAGCGATGCCCTGGGCGTGCGAACCCGCGCCGGCGAAGCAGGCTCAGCAGCCAGCTTATGCGGCTCGGACCGGTCCGACTGCGCCAGGTGGGCCGCCACAAACGCCAGGGCATGCGAGTTTGCAGCTTCCAGGATTTCCGCCGCGATGCTTGCCATCTGGCGCTCGATCAGCGACTGAAAGCCCGGGATGAAGGGCGCCTCCACGCGGATGACCTGACGCAGCAGACTGGACTCCTGGCTGTCCTGTGCCGGGGTGATGGTGGTGCAGATGCTCGTCTTGAACTTCTCAAACCCCTGCGGTGTGCCCACAGTCAACGTGTGCGCGGGCGTGCGGGCGGCGCGTGCGAGCGCGCGCCTTGGAGGCGGCCGTTGAAGTGACGGTTGCAACTGTCGGTGCTACCAACAGCTCCTGCTGCTCCACCACCGGCATGGCGGATAGGTCGCCTGCAAGGGCGCCAGGCGCCTGCGTGAGAGCTGCGCTGCGCGTGAAGCAGAGAGACGCAGCGGTGTGGCGCGGGCCGTCCGTGGGCGCGACAAGTGGGGCGCACGCACCCAACAATTTTAGCAAAGCCGCGGGCAGGTCCAGAGTCTTGGTGAAGTTCACCGTGCGCTTGCCGGCCAGCCAAGGCGTGACGGAGGCGGCCGCGTCGTGCGTCACAGCCGCGTGAAGACTGCGCAGGAAGCAGCCGTCGTCGCTGTAAAGCAGCCGCAGCAACAGCCGCGGTGGACACGGCACTCGCACGCACACGTCCAGCTCCTTCACCATCGCTAGGCGGCACGGAAGGGCAGCAACGGGGAAGCGACGGGAGCGCCGAGTTTGAACCCGAATGAACCGTTTAGAACTCGCTCGTCGCGAGCTTCCGGAGGTAAAATTTTCAGGCGTCACCAGACCACCTCAAGGGACATCCCCACTAAAAAATTTCCAGACCTCGACAACGTCTTACTCTGGCACCCCGGATTTTCCCCACTGTTTTGTCGATTAATGCTCTACTAAAAAACAACGGTTTTCAACTAGTGGAAAATCCGACTCAAAACTTTTTCAGTCCGCTACCACTTTTAAGCCGGTTTTTCTGAGGATATTACGGATTAATGACCGCTTCTTTTTGCGGTCGTTAAAAGTGTTTTTAGAAATTAAAAAATTCAGATTTCTTTTTCCGTTGGCCTCCAACCTCAGCCGGAGAATTCCCACTGAAAAATTTCCGGCCTGCCCAGACCACCCTCGTCGAGCTTATTGTAAAACCGGTGTGCACCCTCGGCGCACTTTCCCTCCCTTGCCTCTCGCTGTCTCTGACGCGCGTATCGCCGTCACCATGCCACCCAGCACGCTGACAGAGCAGACGCAGGTTGGCAAGCTGCCTTTAGAGATAGTGGCTCTGGTCCTGCTGTGCCTGCCCTTGGACGCTCGCCTGCGCGCGCGAGAGGTGTCGCAGGACTGGCGCGCGCTCCTGAACGACAGCTTCAGTTTACGGAGAGAGAGGGGCTGACCATTACACGTGTAACCGTGGAACTATAAGGAAGTATAGTAGTATACACACCTACTCGTGGCCTTCAGTTTACAGCTTTTCCAACTCTGACTTACTGGGTTATGATACACTTGTGTGAAAGCAGAGCAGCCCCGAAATCGACCACGGCGGCCCCACAGGACGTGGGCGCACTACTGCCGCGCGCCTCGGGAGCCGGAACGGTAGGGCGCGCGCGGACTGTTGAGGCGGGGCTCCTCCTGACCCCTACCCCTGACCCTAGAACCTCTCTAGAGCCCTGAGGTCTCCACCGTGTCCAGAAAAAGAAGTTTATATAAAAACAAAAACAGTGTTTGGTTATCTCCCGGAGGGGCGAGGAGTCACCCATCCATTTCCGTTCCAGAATTATATTCATACATACATACATGAGCATGCATGTGCGTTAACCATCACAACCACTCAGCAAGCTAAACTTTGTATACATTAACAGCGAGTGAAAGTCTGGCTGTAATGAGTGCCGAGAGCAACCGAGCCGGGGGCGCAACCGGGGGCCCAACCGAGGGCGGGGGAGTCTAGCCTCCTCAGCCTTCACATGCGCAGCAACCGCCACTGCTACCGCTGCTAACACTACCAACACCAGTGAGCGGGTTGATGTTGAGCGAGCTGAGAGCAAAAGCGTGAGGCCTCAGCACTGTGCAATGGTGTTGCAGCATATCGC
>Ga0208951_1000812_pt1 | contig 14226 bp, 8 predicted proteins | sample GreLakmeMI27MSRF_FD_187702 | JGI IMG/M metagenome (GOLD analysis project Ga0208951, IMG submission 187702) | Freshwater lentic microbial communities from great Laurentian Lakes, MI, USA - Great Lakes metaG MI27MSRF (SPAdes) | ecosystem: Environmental > Aquatic > Freshwater > Lake | place: Great... | reverse complement strand
AGAGACAACACAAGCGCCGAAGGCGCAAGAAATTTTTAAGGAATCAGCCGCTCTCGCGCCGTCGTCCGACCTGCTAGCGCTTAGAAATAGAGTGCGGCCGGGCCCACGCGCCCCCCTTGAGCTAAGAAATAGAGAGGCTCTCCCCAAATCCTGCTTTCTTGCAGGTGGGCCCACCCTGTACCGCTGTACCACCGCCGTACTCCCGACCGTACAGTGGCGGGTACGGCTGGCCGAACATCATCACAGTGGCTGTTAGTACACCCCCGCCCCCGCTGCTCCATGGGCCGTGGCGGGGCGCCTTCGCCTAATGCGCCCCGTCTGAGCGCCTTTCTGCGCGTGGCAGTGGGTGGCGAAGCCTATGACGTGGACGCCGCCTGCGTTGAACGCAGTACGCTACTGCGGACTGCTCGCGATGCGCCGCGCGCCTCCCCGCTCGCTGTGCGGCTGTTCGGTTCGCGGGGCGTGGCTGGCGCAAGTCGTGAGGCACGAGCGGCACACGCAAAGCTGCTTGCCGCCGTGCAGGCGCTGCTGGGCGACGCAGTGGCGCCCCAGGAGCTCGCCTGCGCCGCCCTGGTGGCCTACGACGCGCTGCTGGCGTGCGGCGGTGCGCCCAGGGAGGCGGTGGCAGCTCTGCGCAGCTCACCTCTGGCTCTGGCAGTCAGCGAGACGGGCGCTGAGAGGGCACGAGCAGCCGCCCTCGCGCTGCACGCCACCCTCTGTCTGCCGGCGGGCGAGGGCGGCGCGGGGGGCGGCTCTGTGGGCGAGGGAGGCGAGCGAGGAGAGCCTTCTGGCACAGTGCCCGAGTTTGGCTGCGACCTGCCCTTCAGCCCGCCCCGCGCAGACGGCCGTCTGTGCGCAGAGGCTGCGTGGGAGGCCGCGCCGCGTCAGCCCGCTGCGCCGCCTGTGGAGGGCTCGACCAGCAGCCCCGCCGACTCGGTGCTGCTCTCCTTCCGCTCACACTGCCTGGCCGTGGCATCCACGGGCGCCCTGGACTGCGCCCACTGGGAGGAGGTTGCGCGCGTGCTGGCCTCCTCTCTGCTGTCGTCGCGCAGCGGCGAGGAGGCGGCCGCAGAGCTGTTCGACCTCTTTGGCCACGCCTGCCTGGACGCCCTGGCAGCCCTGCTCGCCGACCGCACCCGCATCGCGCAGGCGCTGCGCCCGCGCCTGGCGGCGCTCAAGGCATCGCTGTCCGGCGGCGATGGGTGCGGCGCCTCCGGCAGTCAGGCGGCGCCGCAGCAGCCCTCCTACGCGGCCAGCCAGGTGAGCGTCACCAGCCTGGCGGATCGCGAGGCGGACCGGGCGCGACGCAAGGACGGCCGCCGGGCGGCAAAGCGGGCGGCCACCGGGTGCGGCGACCCGCTCCTGGAGTGGCTCTCCTCGCAGGGCGTACCCTTTGGAGCGCTGCTGGAGGCTGATGGCGGCGCATGGGCCGCCCCGACGCCTCCGCCGGAGGACCAGCTCCTCCTGGGATTCGGCTCCGGCGATGCGGCGCTGCGGGCGGCACTGCCAGCTGGCACGACGCGCAGCGTGCACCCTATCTATGAGGTGGTCACCGTGCCACCCCCCAGCCCCCAGCCCAGTGGCTCCGCCGCCCCGCCGCTGTTCCCAATCTCGGATTTAGCCCCCTGGGAGCGCACAGCCTTCGCGGGGTACACCCACCTGAACCGCATCCAGAGCTCCATCGAGCCAGCCGCGCGCAGGGGGGCCGCCAACCTGCTGGTGTGCGCGCCCACCGGCGCGGGTAAGACCAACATCGCCATGCTGGCGGTGCTGCGCGAGCTGGCTCTGCGGCGCTGGGGGGGTACGGGGCGGGGCGGTGAAGGGCCTGCTGGCCCCGGGGGCGAGGGGGGCGACGACGGCGGAAGGGCCGCCGCCGGCGCGCGCTTCGACACCACCAACTTCAAGGTGGTCTACGTGGCGCCCATGAAGGCGCTCGCGGCTGAGGTTGCGGCCGCCTTTGGGCGGCGGCTGGAGCCTTTGGGGGTGCGGGTGCGCGAGCTCACCGGCGACATACAACTCACGCGTCGCGAGCTGGCTGAGACGCACATGCTGGTCACTACCCCCGAGAAGTGGGACGTGGTGACGCGCAAAGGCGGCGAGGGCAGCGCCGCAGCGGCTGCGGCACTGCTCATCCTGGACGAGGTGCACCTGTTGGCCGAGGAGCGCGGCGCGGTGCTGGAGGCGCTGGTGGCGCGCACCAGGCGCCAGGTGGAGGCGCAGCAGCGACCCATTCGGCTGCTGGGCCTGTCTGCCACGCTGCCCAACCCGGGGGACGTCGCCGCCTTTTTGGGGGTGCCTCCCTCCGGCTTGTTCGTCTTCGACGCCTCATTCAGGCCCGTGCCGCTCACCCAGCGCTTCGTGGGCGTCACCGAGAGCAACCCGGGCAAGCGGCTGGCGCTGATGAACGTTCTCGCCTATCGCGAGGCTGTCTCCGCCGTGCGGCGCGGCAAGCAGGCCATGGTGTTCGTGCACTCCAGGGCCGACACGGGCCGCACGGCGCGCGCGCTGGCGGACATGGCTGCGGTTGCGGGCGAGGCTGACCTGTTCGACATGAGCGAACACCCAGAGGCTGACCTGCTGGCCCGGGACGTGCAGCGAAGCCGCAACCGCGAGCTGCTGGAGCTGGCGCCCAAGGGCTTTGGAGTGCACCACGCGGGCATGCTGCGCCCGGATCGCTCCCTGTCTGAGCGGCTCTTCAGCCGGGGCGCCATGAAGGTCCTCGTCTGCACCGCCACGCTTGCGTGGGGCGTCAACCTGCCCGCGCACACGGTGGTGATCAAGGGCACGCAGGTGTATGACGCGGCGCGGGGGGGGTACAAGGACCTGGGGTGTTTGGACGTAGCCCAGATCTTTGGGCGCGCGGGGCGCCCGCAGTTTGACGACAGCGGCGAGGGCGTCATCCTCACCCAGCACTCGCGCCTGGCGCACTACCTGGCCATGCTGACGGCTGCGGTGCCCATCGAGAGCCACTTCGTCAAGGCGCTGCGCGACAACCTCAACGCAGAGTGCGTGCTAGGCACGGTGACTGACGTGGCGGAGGGCGCCGCCTGGCTCGCCCACAGCTTCTTCCACGTGCGCGCGCGCCGCAACCCGCTGGCGTACGGCCTCACCTGGGCAGAGCTGGCCAGCGACCCCGCGCTGCAGCTGCACAGTGCCAAGCTGGTGCGCGAGGCTGCGCGCGCCCTCGACGCCGCGCGCATGCTCCGCCTCGACGAGCGCACCGGCCAGCTCTACACCACAGACAGCGGGCGCGTGGCGGCGCACTTCTACTTGCGCTGCGCCTCCATGGAGGTCTACAATGAGGCGCTGAAGCCCCACATGAGCCTGGCTGACATGTTTGCCATGGTCTCGCGCTCCGCCGAGTTTGAGAACCTCGCGCCGCGCGAGGAGGAGATGGCGGAGCTGGAGGCTCTGGCCAGCTCATCCGCGTGCCCGGTGGACATCAGGGCTGGCCTGGCCACAAAGGAGGGCAAGGCTAACGTGCTCATCCAAGCCTACATCTCGCGCAGTCGCATGGAGGCGTTCAGCCTGGTGGCCGACAGCAACTACATCGCCGCCTCGGTGGTGCGCATTTGCAGAGCTTTGGCTGAGCTGGTGCTCCGCCGGGGCTGGCCAGGCCTGGCGGCGGCGATGCTCACGCTTGCGAAAGCTGCGGAGCGTCGCCTGTGGCCGCAGCAGCACCCGCTGCGCCAGTTTGAGGCGCTGCCGTCCGCCGCGTCGATGCGCGGCGAGCGGGGGCTGGGCGCGCAGGGCGGCATCCCGTTGGACGTGCTGCGCCGCCTGGAGGACAAAGGCGAGGCGGGCGCGCTGGAGCGTCTGGCAGACATGAATGCCTCCGAGCTGGCGGCTCTGTCGCGGAGCAACCCACAGATTGGGCAGCGGCTTGCGTCAGCCGTGGCAGCCTTTCCCTGGCTGGAGCTCAGTGCAAGCGTGCAGCCCCTGACGCGCACAGTGTTGCGCGTCTCCCTCCACCTCCGCGCGCCCTTCCAGTGGCGCGACGGCGCTCACGGCGGTTCGCTGCGCTGGCAGGTGTGGGTGGAGGACCAGAGCCACGAGCACATCTACCACAGCGAATTGTTCTCGCTCACCAAGCGCGCGCACGCAGCCTGCGGAGGAGGCCACACCGAGTTCACCATCCCCGTGTTTGAGCCCATGCCGCCCCAGTACTACGTGCGCTGCGTGTCCGAGTCCTGGCTGGGCAGCGAGGCGACACTGGAGCTGTCCCTGCGTGACGTGGTGCTCCCCGGCCGCCACCCGGCACACACGGAGCTGTTGCCGCTGCGCCCGCTGCCTCGCTCCGCGCTGGGCAACGCGGCGTATGAGCAGCTCTACCAGGACCGCTTCACACACTTCAACGCCATCCAGACCCAGGCATTTCACACGCTCTACCACACAGACCACAGCGTGCTGCTGGGCGCGCCCACGGGCAGCGGCAAGACGGTCTCCGCTGAGCTGGCCATACTGAGAGCCTTCACTGTGCACCCAGGGCGCACGGTGGTCTACATTGCACCCCTCAAGGCGCTGGTCCGCGAGCGCGTGAGCGACTGGAAGCAGGGGTTGTGCGCGCAGCTTGGCAAGCGCCTGGTGGAGCTGACGGGCGATGCGCCCGCGGACGGGCGCGCGCTGCTGGCGGCTGACCTCATCGTCTGCACCCCTGAGAAGTGGGACGCCGTGTCGCGCAGCTGGAACGCGCGCGCGTACGTGCAGCGCGTGTGCAGCCTCATCATCGACGAGATTCACCTGCTGGGCGCGGACAGAGGGCCTGTGCTGGAGATAGTGATCTCACGCATGCGCTACATCGCGGCCGCCACCGGCTCCGCGCTGCGCGTGGTTGGTCTGTCCACTGCACTGGCCAATGCTGGAGATGTGGCCGCGTGGCTGTCCATCCCGCCCGTGGGGCTGTTCAACTTCAAGCCGGCTGTGCGACCGGTGCCGCTTGAGGTGCACATCCAGGGCCACGCGGGCGCCGCCTACTGCCCCCGCATGGCGGCCATGAACAAGCCCACCTACGCGGCCATCAAGGCGCACGCGCACGACGCGCCGGCGCTCGTCTTCGTCGCCTCCCGTCGCCAGACGCGGCTCACCGCCCTGGAGCTCCTCGCGCTTGCAGCCGCCGACGACGCCCCGCCGCGCTTCCTCGGCGCCAGCGCCGCGGAGGCGGCCTCCTGGGCTTCGCGCGTGAGGGATCCCTCGCTGGCGCACGCGCTGGCGCACGGAGTGGGCATGCACCACGCAGGGCTGCACGACTCTGACCGCAGCCTGGTGGAACAGCTGTTCCTTACCTCTTCCATCCGGGTGCTGGTGGCCACCGCCACTCTGGCGTGGGGGGTCAATTTACCCGCCCACCTGGTTGTGATCAAGGGCACCGAGTATTTTGACGGCGCCAGCAAGCGCTACGTGGATTTCCCAATCACAGACGTGCTGCAGATGATGGGCCGCGCGGGGCGGCCGCAGTTCGACACCAGCGGGGTGGCTGTGATCTTGGTGCACGAGCCCAAGAAGGCCTTCTACAAGAAGTTCCTTTACGAACCCTTCCCCGTCGAGTCCGCACTGCCCGGAGCGCTGACGGACCACCTGAACGCGGAGGTTGCGGGGGGCACGGTGCGGAGCCGGCAGGACGCGGTGGACTTTGTGTCCTGGAGCTACCTGTTCCGCCGAGTCTCCGTCAACCCGAGCTACTACGGCCTCCCATCCTCCCAGGCAGAGCACGTGGACGCATACCTGTCCGGACTGGTGGCGGCGTCGCTCAAGGCGCTGCAGGCGTCCGGGTGCGTGGTGGTTGACGAGGACGCGGAGGGGTACGACGACGACAGCAGGGCGGCGTCCATCTGGGAGGAGGACCCTTTCGAGGAGGAGGGCGTGAGCAAGGGGTGGCGCGGCGCTGAGACTGCGCGCCCGCGCGCGGGTGGTGGGGCGGCGCGAGGCGGCTGCGTGCGTGGCACCGCGCTGGGCGCCGTCGCTGCCCGCTACTACCTGCGCCACGCCACCGCCGCCACCCTGGGCGCCTTCTCAGCCTCGGGCGCGCCCAGCACGCGGCGCATGCTGCGCGCCCTCGCCTCGGCGGCCGAGTTTGACGAGCTGCCCGTGCGCCACAACGAGGAGCACAGCAACGCCGCCCTGGCTGCGTCGGTCGCCGCAGCCGCCGGGTGGCCCACCAACACGGGCGCGCTGGAGGACCCGCACACCAAGGCGCACCTGCTGCTGCAAGCGCACCTGCTGCGGCTTCCCATGCCTGTCAGCGACTACACCACGGATTTGAAGGGCGTGCTGGACAATGCCATGCGCATCATCCTCGCCGCGGTGGACATCGCGCTGCAAACGGGACGCCTGGTCGCCGCCACGGCCGCCATGCACGTGGCGCAGGCGATTGCGCAGGCGCGCCACCCGGCTGCGCTCGCTGTCAGCGGCAGCGCCATCCTGCTGCCCAAGCTCAGCGCGCCCGTGGCCAAGCGGCTGGCCGGCGCGGGGCTGTGCGAGCTGCGATCCGTGGCTGAGCTGGCACAGCGCGAGCGCGGTGCTGCTCTCGCGGCTCTGCGCCGCGCAGGGCTTGACGGTCGCGACTGCGACGACGCGCTGCAAGTGGCGGCGCGCCTCCCGCTGGCGGCGCTGGCAGCCACCGTGGGCGTCGCCGCGTCGGGCGACACCAGCCTGGCTGTGCGCGTCACTCGCCTGGGGGGCGACGCGGCTGGCAAGCCCTACGCGCCCGGCCTGGCGCGCCCAACCTCCGACGGGTGGTGGCTCATGGCCCTGGACAGCCGCTCGGAGCAGCTGCACGCCGCCAGGCGCGTGAGCCTGGGCCGCAGCGCCGGCGCCGTCACCGCCGTCTCGCTCCGCGTGCCGGCGGACGCGGCCGCGCCGGGCAGCAATCTGCAGCTGCGCCTGGTGTCGGACACCTACGTGGGCCTGGATGTGCAGCTGCAGCTCGCGGAGGGAGAGAGCGAGCAGCCAAAGGCTGAGGCCGCTGCACCCAAAGACGACAGCGAAGATGAGGACCCGGCGGTCTTAGATGAAGACCTTCAGGGCGAGCTTGCGTGCGCGGGCGCAGATGGTGGCGAGTGGGGCGACCCTGAGCAGGCTGCGAGCAGGGAATGGGATGCAGCGCAGGGCACGCTCTGAACGTCTGAAGCGTAGACTCAATACCATGCCACAACTGCGGAATGTCTGAGTGTCTGAACGTCTGGTTCTGTCTGGTTCTGTTTGCGTTCACGCCTTCTGCTGGGCGGCGATCTCCTTCAGCGCGGTGACGCGCTTCACGCATTCGCTCGCGCTCTTGCCGCCCACCGCAGCGGCAATCGCCGCCCACCTGGACTTGTCGTCTATGCCCGCGGTTTTTGGGTTGGCCTTGATGGCCGCCACCAGCTTTGAGTCCTGCTCTCCCGTCCAGGCAGCCTCGCCCACCATGACGTCTGTGAACGCCGTGCCGCGAGTGCTGCTGCCACCGTCCGCCACCACCTCGCCGCTGCCCTTGCGAGATATGAGGAATGACTCGTAGTCGTCCCTGCCAGAGCTGGCGCCGCCGCTGGCCTTTGCGAACGCAGCCACATCGTCCCCCGTCCGTCCAGAGCCGAGGATGTCGGCAATCACCTGCCACCTGTGCGCAGTGCCCACCGGGAACTGCTTCATGGCCTTCTCCAGCGCCTTGGCCTCCGGCGCGCCCCAGGGCTTGGCCGCCACGACTGGCGTTACGACAGAGGCGGCGGCAGTTGGTGCAACACGGGGGGGCGCCTTGTCTCGATAGTCCGCCTGCATGCTCGTGAGAAAGGTGTGTGTGTCATGGCACTGACTAAAATAGTTTTTCAGGCACGCGCCTGCAGCTTGCACAGAGCAGCCGTGAGCAGCTCCACCTGCGCCTCCACCCCGCTGGCCGCGCCCTCCAGCGCCGCCGCCAGCTCGGTGAGGGGCGCCAGCTCCAGGTCGCTGCACAGGGTCTCCACGTCGGCGAGGCCCTTGTTGAGGGACGGCAGCGCAGGCTCCGCCGCATCGCGCACCCTCTTCTTGAGCTTCTGCAGAGCCTTGCGCTGCAGCTCCTTGCTCTTCTTGGCGCCCTCGCGCTCCTCGGCCGCCTTCTTGGCCTCAATCTCAGCCTCAGCAGCCGACGCAGCCTTGGCCGCAGCCTCAGCCGCCTCAGCCTCCCGCTTGCCCGCGCCCTTGCTCGCCTTCTTGGCCTCCTTGGCGGCTTTATCGGCGGCGGCGGCCGCCTTGACGCGCGGGTCGCAGTCGTAGGCGGCCTGCACAAAGTTCTTGATGCGGACAGTCTCCTCCTTCTTCGCCTTCTCGCGCAGCTTGGCGTTCTTGCGCTCCATCTCGCGCTTCTGCTCCCGGCAGTCCGCCAGCTCCGTGTCGTCCTCGTCCTCGTGGCGGAACTCGCGCCAGGACTTGAAGGCGAACCAAAAGTCGTAGAAGCCGTCAACCTGTGCGTACGGGCTGTCTGCGCCGCCCAACACCGGCACGGGCGTCTTCTCGCTGAAGCGCTCCAGGCCCGCGAAGCCGGGCCCGAACTCTGCGTAAAAGTCTGCGCCAGCCTTCAGCGACTCCACCAGCTTGGGGTCAGGCAGGTCAGTGCTGTCGTGCATGCGCCGCCTCACAGGCTCGGTCAGCGTCTCAAACGCGTCCTGGATCAGCTTGTAGCGAGCCTCGATCTTGTCGCGCTGCGCAGCGGTTGCGCTCCCGATCCCACATTTGTCCGGGTGGTATCTGCAGCGTTTCTCACACAGTCAGCCTACGACAGAGGAGAGGGCCACAGCACACAGCTGCCCGCGCCGCGTGCCTGAGGCTGCTGCGCTTGTAGGCCTCTTTGATGTCAGACAGGGAGGCCCGCCAGCGCAGGTGCTCCAGCTCCAGCATGGCGTAGTAGTCCCAGTTCTCAAAGTGGTGGTTTCCCTTCCGCTTGCGCTTCATCTTCTTCTCCCACGCCTCCAGGTCGTCGGAGCTGCGGGGAGGGGGGCGTGAGCGAGAGCACAACCCGCGGCACCCGCCGCCAGAGCCTCTGCGCTGGCTGGCGTCTTCCGCAGCCGCGCAGCCGGGCGCGGCGGGCCAGAGGGCGCGGGCGCGGGCGCGTCCACGCAGGAGGGTGCGTGGGCGGCGTGGGCGAGCGCAGCACGAGCGACGGCTGCGGCGGCTGCTGCGAGTATCAGAAGTCTCCAGAGACGCACCCGCCCTCGCCGAAGGAGACCTCCCGGTACTCGTCCGGCTCCTCCTCCTCCTCCTCCTCCTCCTCTGCAGGCGCCAGGCGGCGTCGTGAGCCGGACATTGAAACGAGGGCCAGTGCCGCCCGGGACGCCGGCCGCGACGCGAGCCGCCCGCAGCCTGCGGCTCGCACCTGGCGGCGCCAGGCCGTTCACCACCAGCACCTTGTGGTGGAACGCCCGGCCGGCACTCTCAATCATGTCGCCCCGAACAGCCGCAGCGTTGCAGGACACCACGCAGGAGCCGCCCGCAGGCACGGAGGCTTTGTCATACTCGAGGCACAGCACGCGACGGCGAGGCGCAGCCATCGCGTGGGAGGGAGGGGAGTTTGCAGCGAGTTGTACGACAACGCGCGCGCACGAAAGAGACGACGATCGCATCGCGCGCTCATCGCGCACGCACACCGCTGTGTCAATGCGTGCTTCGTATCCAGGTATCATATCATCAGTGTATGTGTATAGTTCTATCTTCAAACTGCATCCTCGCCCTCCAGCTCCTCCTGCTGCACTGCGGGTGTGCGCCACTCCCGCCAGAAGCAGCAGAGGCTGCTTGCGCTCCAGAAGACGGTGAGGCCCAGGAGGAGGCTGACGATTGAGACGGACATGATAGCGCCTCCGAAAGCCCGGAGACCCTGCGGCGTTAAGGGGGAATCCCCGTCGCCCATCGTCAGCAGCGCGATGCTGGTTATCAGGGTCAGCACGTTGGTGGCGTCCAACAGCATGCGCACGCGGGTCAGCCTGCCCTTGACCTCCTTGAAGGCGCGCTCGGGGATGGGCGGCAGGTGCACAGGCGCAGCCGCAGGCCCCAGGCCCAGCTCCGTGGACATGTAGTTGCGCCGCGCGCGGCGCGGCGGGACGACGCTCAGCCGGGGGGGAAGCGGGGGGAGCATGAGCTGCGGGAGGGGCGCTGCTGGCAGTGCTCCCGCCAGCGGGAGGCCCGCCTTCTCGCCCGTGGCGGACTCCTCCAGCTCCGCCAGCCGGATGTCCACGTAGAGGTCCACGGCGTCGAAGAACTCGCTGTCCGACTCCTCGAAGCTCACGGCGGACGCAAAGGAGTACATGGACAGCGCGTCGTCGTTGCTGATGCCGCGGCGGTGCGCGGCGCCGCTGCGGCGCGCGGAGGCGCTGAAGTCGGCGCTGCCGCTGCGGCTGTGACCGCGCGCGTGGGCCTTGAGTGGCGAGGGGGCGTTGAAGGATAACGAGCCCTGGCTGCCCCACTCGCCCGACGCGCCACTGCGGTGGCCGTGCGCCGCTGCGCCGCTGCGCCGCATCGCGACGATGGCGGGCAGCTGCAGCGGGTGCGGGTGTGGGAGGGAGTCGCGCGGGGCGGGGCTGGAGCTGCGGGCGCGACGCACAGCCCCGGGCGTGCCTGGGGGCGTCGCCTCGCCGCCCTCGTCCGCGTCCAGCTCGTCGGCCCAAGGACACGCCGCGCTGCCGCCGTAGGCGCTGGGCAGCTGCTGCGGCGCTATAGCCTCCTGCAGTTTGCCAAGGTCGTCGAGCGTGAGGAACGCAATCTTGCTCGCCGTGTGCGCGTCCAGCCACGGACGAACCATGCGCCACACCACGAAGAAGAGGCGCGACACGCCCACGATGTACATCTTGCCCAACCGCTCCGGGTAGTGGTTCTGGTCAACCACCGCCAGGAGCTTGATGAGCGCGAGGAAGTGCTTGTCCACGTGGCGCATGGTCATGCCCGCCACGCTGATGACCGCCGTCAGGTTGCCCGGCGGCTGCGGCGTCTCGCCCGCCACCAGGCGGCGATACATGAGCGCCAGCGCGCGCTCCGTGCGCCACACGTGGTAGCGAGTGACCCGCTCGGGCGACACCTGGGCGAAGAGCTGCGCCGCGGCGTAGTTGACGCCGTGGATGTAGGTCACCGGGCGCCCCTCCAGGTCGTGGCCCACCGAGAAGTGCGGAAACGCGGCGTCCAGGTCGCGCACGCGCTCCGGCGCCACGCCCAGCACCTCCGCGGCGCTGCAGCGGCGCAGAGCGGGCAGGTCCAGCTCCTTGGCCCAGGCCAGGTGCGCCCTCACCATGTCCAGGGCGGCGGGCAGCTTGTGCTTGCGCGCAACCGCGAAGCGCAGCAGCGCAGTCTCCAAAGCCTCGCCGGGGTACTGCAGCAGGCTACCAGGGTCAGGTGCGCGCGGCGTCAGCGGTGCACGAGGCGTGTCCCGGTCAGCCCTGCCGGGGGACTTCCAAGGGACTACCTTGCGCTGCACGCTGCGCTGCACGCGCCTGGTTTCCAGCTTCTCGCTCTCCAGAGCAGCCTTCAGCGCCTCGACGATGGACATGGTGCTCAGGGCGTGGGCTGCTGCAGGAAGCCACGAGTAGGGGCTTGTGCGGGTGCCAGAGCTTTTTGTGGCTCAGGAGCAGCGCCTCGCAGCCAGCGGAGGAGTGCTGTGAGCTGTGTTTACGGCCCAGCCACCACTGGCCGGTTGAGTGGTGACACAGCCGACACAGCAGCGGGCGAGAGGACACTGTTCACACGGTTCACGCGTTCACGGCGATGCAGGGAGTCCCTCCCGCAGGCGGGCGACCCGAGGCGCGACGACCTTCGCAGCCTCACGCCCTCGCCACCGCCACAAGACGCGACACCTGCTGTGTCGCGAGGCTTGCTGTTGGTGAGTGCTGTCACAAGCGATGGCTAACTCTGTGCTCGTTCGTGCGTGTGCTCGTGTGCTCCTGTGCTGTAACTCAACACGAGCCGCTTCCTTCTGCAAGATGTCGTCACATTGCTTCTGAATGTGAGTGTGAGCACATTTGGTCCTAGGTGCAGTGCTATCTCGCGTGCGGCGGAGATATCTCGGCGCCGGGGGAAGGACAGAGAGAGAACACTACATTACAGTCGGTGGGCTCACCCTGTAACAAGTCGTCCCTATCTAAGCCGCCAGTGCCACCTCGGAGGACAGACGGTTTCCCGCCTCGTCGAAACTGCACACCCTCCGCCTGCCCACGACGCGCGTGCACGCGCGTCAACGCCCGCTGGTCGCCTGAACGGGTCGAGCCTGAGCGCCGCCGCAGCTTCGGGGGCCGCGCGCGCTCGGGCGCAGCCGGAGCAGGAGTTGCCGAGAGCCTAACCCGAGGCCCTAACAACAGCATGACCGCTGCGGACGGCTCCACGCCCCCCACCTCCCCCGGCGTCAAAGTGGAGCTGGGCGCCGGCACGAGGCGCAGCAGCGGGCGGTGGCAGCTGGGCCTGGGCGGCTGGGACGCGCTTCAGGCGGAGTCGCCACCACGCGCGCGCTCGCACGGCCCCTTGCGTGTGCCCTCCTTCGAGGCCCCGCCCGCCGCCACGCCCGCCGCACAGCGCGCACAGGCCGTCTCCCCCGCGCCGCGGGGTTCGGCGGGGGCGGGGTCGGCGGGCAAGTCTGGCGGCGCCCCAGATCGCTCGCCCCGGGCCAAGGGAACTGCACCCACGGCCGCCCTCCTGCCCGCGCCCACCCGCCCAGCCGGCCGCGCGTCCACCGCCGGCTGCAACTGCAAGCAGTCCAAGTGCCTCAAGCTCTACTGCGTCTGCTTCGCCAAGGGGGGCGTCTGCGGCCCCGACTGCGCCTGCCTCGACTGTGCCAACAAGGACCCGGAGTCGGAGGAGGTGCGCTGAGCACAAGCGAGGAGTCGCGCGAAGCACGGGCCTGAGCGCGTGCACTCCCCGTCTGCCAGGTGCTCACCGCGCGCAGCCGCAACAGCAAGCGCTCCTCGGGAGCGCGCTGCGGCCCAGCCGGAGAGCAGGGATGCAACTGCAGCAAGAGCAAGTGCCAGAAGCGCTACTGCGACTGCTTCGCGGTGCGCCGTCGCTGCGGGAACCACAGCACTACTGCTGCCCCCCTCTCACCCCCCACCCTTTCCCATCTCCACAGTCCGGCCGGGGCTGCACCGACGCGTGCAAGTGCAAGTCATGCGCCAACAAGGTGGCGGCATGCACGCCTGCGGGGCCCTTCGTGCTGCCACTGCAGCGTGCAGGCGGCGCAGCCACGGCTGTCGCGGGCGAGACCAAGCCCCGACGCGCGGCGCCTCCCGCGGCGGCGGCCCCGTCCTTCCAGCTCGCCCCCCGGCGGCGCGGCGCGGCGGGTCCCGCGCAGCTGGCGGCGCCGGCGGTGGCCGTCACCGCTCGGCGCTCTCCCCGCCGCCCTGCCACGTCCCGCCGATGCGTGCCCCCGCCGCCAGCGCCCTCGGCCTCCCCGGAGCGGCCTCCCCTGGACCCCAGCCAGCCGCTGGCGCGCGCGGCGGTGAGCCTGCTGGGCTTGGGCACACCCGCCGCCTCACGCTTCAGGCAGCCGGCCCTCCTGGCCGCCACGCCGCTGCGCTTCGGCGGCGGCGGCACAGGCCCTGGGGCCGCGGGAGGAGCCGCCTGCACGCCCACCCTGCTGCGCAACACGCGCGCCCCGTTCTCCCCGCCCGTCCTGGGCAGCTTGGGCTCGCTGGGGCTCGCCCCGGGCTCGCCGTGGAGCATGACGCCCTTCGCGATGCTCATTGGCGGCGGCGCAGGCGGCGGCGCCTCCGGCGGCGGCGGCGGAGGGCTTGAGCTCACTCGCAGCGCGGCACGTCTGTTCCTGGGCTCGGCCGCAGGCGTCGCGCCGTCGCCTTGGGCGGTGGGCGAAGGGCCGGGCGCCATCGGGCTCGCTCGGGGCAGCTTTCCTGACTTGCAGGCGCTGCTGGGCGGCAGCTCTCCTCTGCGCGTGGGTGGCGCTCCGGTGGCGGAGCCGCCTGCGGAGGGCGCGGCGGACGCGGCGGGCCCGGCTCGCCGCGGAGGTGCCTCGAAGCGCACGCTGCACGTGATGGCCGAGGACGGGGGGAGACTATCTCAGGGCCAGGCGGCGCCGCCTGCGGTGGAGGAGGAGGCGATTGGGGGCAAGGGCGCCCGCCGCTCGCTGGAGCCCGCTCGAGGCCGCAACAAGCGCGCAAAAGCTGTGCCCGCTACGCCTGCAGGGGCGCTGGGCACGGGCGCTCCGACTCGCACGCCCGTCACTCCGGCCACAGCCTAGACCTTGTTGCAATACTTTGTTTCATTACCCGCGACGCCTCTCACTGCAGGAGCCGCGAC
>Ga0208951_1000811_pt1 | contig 14241 bp, 13 predicted proteins | sample GreLakmeMI27MSRF_FD_187702 | JGI IMG/M metagenome (GOLD analysis project Ga0208951, IMG submission 187702) | Freshwater lentic microbial communities from great Laurentian Lakes, MI, USA - Great Lakes metaG MI27MSRF (SPAdes) | ecosystem: Environmental > Aquatic > Freshwater > Lake | place: Great... | reverse complement strand
CGCTGCTCGACAAAGCTGGCGTCTCCGAAGGCGTCTATCGCATCTTCTCGAAGCACAAGGTGTCCATCGCCCGTGTCATCCAGTACGAACACCCGAACCAGGGTCGCGGTACGGTCACGCTCTCGACCTACCCGGTCAGCGAACGCAAGATGTCCGCAGTCTTGACAGAATTGCGCCGCCTCAAGACCGTGCTCGAGGAGCCCGTTGTGCTCCGCATCTTCTCTCCCGAATCCTGATCCTCCGGTGGCCCTCATCGTCCAGAAATACGGCGGCACTTCCGTCGGCAGTGTCGATCGCATCCAGAACGTCGCGGCCAAAATCAAGGAACAGTGGTCCAAGGGTAATCGCATCGTCGTGGTCGTCTCGGCTCGTAGCGGCGTGACCAACGACCTCATCGCCCGCGCCAAGGCCCTCTCCAAACTACCCGACGAACGCGAGATGGACGTTCTCATGGCCGTGGGCGAACAGGAGACCATCGCTCTGACGGTCATGGCCCTCCACGCTATTGGGGTCCCCGCCGTCTCCCGCACGGGCGCCCAGGCCGGCATCTTCACAGACGACATCCACACCCGCGCCCGCATCACCCGTATCACCGGTGGCGATCTGCTCGCCCGCCTCGACGAAGGTAAGGTCGTCGTGGTCGCCGGCTTCCAGGGCTGCACTGACCAAGGCGAAGTCACCACCCTTGGCCGCGGCGGCTCGGACCTCACCGCCATCGCCGTCGCTGCCTCCATCAAGGCCGACCTCTGCCAAATCTACACTGACGTTGACGGCGTCTACACCGCCGACCCCCGCATCGTGCTCAACGCCAGCAAGCTCACGGAGATTTCCTACGAGGAGATGCTCGAGCTCGCCTCCAGCGGCTCGAAGGTCATGCAGTCGCGCTCGGTGGAATTCGCCCAAAAATATAACGTGCCCTTCGAGGTCCGTTCTTCCTTTAACGACCAACCCGGTACCATCGTGAAAGCCATCGACAAAACCCTTGAAGACGCGGCTATCGCCGGCGTCGCCCTCGACCGCCTGCAGACCCGCGTCACGGTGAACGACCTCCCCGACAGCCCACAGGCCCTGTCCGCTCTCTTCGATGACCTCGGCGAAGCCGGCCTCAGCGTCGACATGATCATCAAGAACCTGGGGAAGGACGGCAAAGCCAACCTGACCTTCTCCGTGACCACCGCCGAGTTCTCCCGCGTCGAAGCCGTCGTCGGCCAGACCCTCAAGAAACTCGGCTCCGGCTCGGTCCGTTCGGCCGGCGAGATTTCTAAGCTCTCCATCGTGGGCGTCGGCATGATTTCCCACCCCGGCGTCGCCGGTACCCTCTTCAAGGCCCTCGCCTCCGTCGGCATCAACAGCGAGCTCATCACGACCTCCGAGATCAAGATCTCCGTCGCGCTGGACCCCGCCAAGGCCGACGCCGCCGTCCGCGCCGTGCATACGGCCTTCGGCCTCGACAAGGCCTGAGCCGGCACTCGCCTCTTGCCCGCCAGCCCGCCCCGACCATAGTCGGGATGATGCTGCGGTTCACCTTGGTCACCTTCCTCGCCCTCGGCGCTTTGCGGCCGAGTGAGGTCGTATCGCAGGACCTCCCGCCCAACCTGATCACGGCCAATGCACCCGTCAGTCCGGGCGACCAGCCCGACCGACGGAGTCTGTTGGGATTGGCCGACCAAGCCTTGGCCGCAGGACTTTCCTCAACAGCCTCCGGCTTCTACGCCCAGCTGCTCGCCGACCCTAAGCTAAACGACAAAGATCGCGAACAAGCGGGACTGGGTCTTTCGGCAGCCTACATCGAGCGGACCCGTACCGCCGAAGCCAAGGCGACGATGAGATTTCTGCCTAAGTCTCCCCGCAAGAGCCTTCGCGAGGGCCTCATCGCCTTACTGGAGAATGATACCGACGGCGCCCGAGCCTTCTCGACCGAACTAAACCTCGCCACCCTGCCCGTCCAAGAGATTGCGTGGGGCCACGCGCTCCGCTGGATGGTCGCCGGAGCGGAGGGGGATAATTTCAATATCAATCTCGCCCAGGAAGCTATCTCCCGGACGGCGGTTTCCGAAGAGCAACGCCAGCGCATCGAAGTCCTCGGGTATCGCGCGATGATTCTCGCGGGCAAAGTCGACCAACGGACCGTCTCCGCCCTACGCGATCTGGCCTCCGACGCCAAGGGCACGCCCCTCGCCTTCGACTATGCCCGCAACCTCGCACTAGCGCTCGCCCACCTCAAGGATACCAAGGGTGCAGCGCAGGCCTTGGCCAACTCCGGCAAGCTATCGAGCGGCCGCCAGGCAGAAGCGGACCTTCTCGCCGGACTAATCCTCGGAGCCGACAGTGTCGAAGGGCGGGAAAAGCTGAAGGAAGCCGCCCGCAATCCGGCCAGCGTCTCCATTCGCCTCACCGCGCTGCGGGCCTTGGTCGCCGCCGCCGACCCTCGTTCCGAAACAGATTCCATTAAACCGATTGATACGAAGGCAATCGCGAACGAAGTGAATGACTTCCTGCTGCGACAGAATCCTGGTCAGCTCTCCTATTACTGCCCACGAGACCCCAAAGTGCTGGATTCAATCCACCTTGCCCGGGCCCAACTGATGCTCTTCGCCGGGAGCCGTGAAAAGGCCCGCCAGGCCGCCGAGGACCTACTTAAGGACGTCCCCGCAAGCCCGCTCGTCCGTGAAGCCATCCGAACCCTCGCAATCGCGGCCTGGGGCGATGGGTCTTATCGCCTCGCCGCGACGCACCTGGCCACTCTGGCCGAAAGTAGCGTTGAACCCGAACGCGCTCAGCTCCGCATTGCGGCGGCGGATTGCCTGTTCCTCGCCAAGGATTTCATCCTCGCCGAAAAAGCCTACGCCACCCTGCAAAAAGATGCGGCCGATACCAAGATTTCCGAGGACGCATTTCATCAGCGCGTCCTCTGCCTAATCGAGACGAGCGATGAGATAAGCGCCTGGAATCGAACGTCAGAAGTAATCGAGGAAGCTGCTCGCTCCAATCGTACCCGCACCAAAGAACCGATCTGGTCGGCAATCTGGAGCCTCGTCGAGGACATGCGCAAGGCCCAACGCCCCGCCGATGCTGAACGCCTTTTGGCCCGACTCACCCCGCTCACCCAAGGTGCCCGCGTCGATTACGAACTACGTTTCATCTGGCAGCGGGCACTCTTGGCCATCGCTAGTAATAATCCTCTCGAAGCGAGCCGGCTTGCCTCCGAAATCGATCGGAAGCTTGCCACCCTTCCCGCCGGTGCGACGCCCGACGAACTCATCAAGGCAGTGCCTGAACTCCGCGGGCATGCCGCACTTCTGAAAGCGCGCACGTCGCTCAACGCCGGTGCGGCCAAAGGGCTCGATGAACTCGTGGAACTTCGCCGGAAGTTCGGCAAGGTGCCCGCAGCCGCAGCCGCTTACTTGGTCGAGGGCCGCCACCTGGCATCCGTTGGACGTAACGCCGAAGCCCAGACCCGCTTCGAATCCCTCGCCAAGGAATTCCGAGGCGAAGTTAGCCTTTCGGAATTCGCGGCACTCGGCCTCTATGAAGCTGCCGAACAGGCCGCCATTCAGGCACCGAACGACGGCGAAAGTAAACTGAAGGACGCCGTTGAACTCCTTGAACGCTTCACCGAGACCTACCCACAGAACGCTCTCATCTTCCGCGTGTCGCTCCGCCGGGCTGAGATTCTACGTTCACTCGGACAATTCGACAAGGCACTGCTGGTCCTCGAAGGCTTAATCCGCGATAAGCCGACTGACCCTTCCCGTCCACAGGCCGAGATGGCCCGCGCCGACACGCTCTTCGGGCTGGCCCAGTTGCGCAGAGATCGCAACGGGCAGCTGGACCGCCAGCGCGTCTCGCGGGCCGCGGCCGCCTATGAACGCATCTCGGAAGCTTGGGCTAAGGATTCCGAGGACATCCAGATCGAAGCCTGGTATAAGTGGGCCCTCACCCTGGTCGATCGGAGCAAAACCGAGACTGGGCTCGATGCGATGACCACCCGCGGAGAAGCCCGCAAGATACTGCTCCGCACACTCGACACGCTGCGGGACTTGAGCGCCCGCCCCGCCGCTGACGTGGCCGGAAAGTTATCCTCTGACGGCCGACTCTGGCTTTCCCGTTCGATTCTGCTCATGGGCGAGATCTGCGAACAGGACGGGGATCGCACCGAAGCCGCAGCGGCCTACAAGATCATCGTCACCGTCAATCAGGGTCAGCCATCGGAACAGTCCCGCCTCCCGGGCCAATCCACCGCCGAAAGCAAACTTGCGACCTTGCGCGATTCGTCGTCCAATTCCACTAAGCCCCAATGAGCAGCCGCTTCTCCTTCCCTTTCGACGCCGGTCCGTTCGTCTGGCTGCTCCTGATCCTCGCCTTCCTCGCGCTGGTGTTCGTCGTCGAACGCGCAATGTTCCTGCACCGCGGCCTCGTCCTCTCCTCGGACTTCATCGAAGGCGTGCGTAATAACCTCCGCGCAGGCAGACCGCTCGAAGCCCTGGCTGCCTGTGAAGAATCGCCTGGCCCGGTACCGCGCGTCGTGAAGGCCGCCCTCCTTCGCTCGTCGAGCGGAGAAGAAGCCATGCGTGCCGCCGCTACGGAAGCAGCCCTGCTCGAACTTCCCGTGCTCGAGCGCCGCCTCGGCTCGATTGCCTCCATCGGTCGTATCGCACCGCTGCTCGGTCTGGCTGGCGCAATCTTCTCCGGCTTCAATCTAGCTACCGCACTCCGCGATGGAAGCGTCTATGCTTCCGCCAACGGCCTGCTTCTGGAGGTTCAGGCGGCGCTCGCCACCGCCGGCTTCGCCATGGTCATCGCCGCCGCCTGCGGGATGGCCCACCATTTCCTTGTCGGCCGAGTTCGCTCAATCGTCACGGAGATGGAAATCGCCGCCCATTCCATCATCACCTTCGTGCGCCACGAGCTGCCCGAAGAGAAACCCCGCCAGAGCTGAGATGCGGACACCCCTCGGAGTTTTGGAAAAGGTACGTCCAGCTGAACAAGGGCTAGACTTCGTGCCGTTGGCGCTCGCCTTGGTCTGCGCCGCACTCACCTATGTCCTTTCCGCCGAGTTCGTCTTCGCCCCCGGCATGTACGTAGGCTTCGATGACCGCCCCGGTGCCGTTTCGCCGACGCTCAAGACCCCCAAACTAACCACCGGCGACCTCGCACGCACCTCGCTGACGGTGACCTTAGTCTCCGCCCGTGGTACCGGCGTCTTCGTCGTCGCCGGGCGCGTGGTAGACCGGGAAGGACTCAACGCCGAATTGCGGCGGGTCGCCGCCGCCGGTGGGTCCGCCCGCCCCATCCTGATCAAGGCCGACGCCTCGCTGACCATGCAAGGATTCCTCGAAGTCTGCGAACTGGCCCGCGGCGCAGGTTTTCCGGGAGTTTTAGTGGCTGCCGACGGGCGTTGATTCGCGGTTGCCAGAAGCGAGTCGGGTAGAACATTCTCCGGCCAAGTGCCCCCCGCTACACCCAACGCCTCCGTCAATCCCGTGCCGCCGCAACACATCGGCATCATCATGGACGGAAATGGTCGATGGGCCGCCGCTAAAGGCCTACCGCGACTCGAAGGACATCGTCGCGGGGCCGAAAGGCTCATCGAAATCATCGATGCCTGCATCGACTCCGGCATCGGCACACTCACAGTCTTCGCATTTTCAGCTGAGAACTGGAAACGCCCACTCGAGGAGGTCAGCGGCCTTTTCAAACTCGGCGAATGGATCCTCCGAGCCCACCTTGCCCGCATCGAGAAACGCAATGTCCGACTCCGGGTAATAGGCGATATTTCGGCGCTACCTGATTTCGTACGCCTACCCCTCGAAGATGTCATCAAGTCCAGTAAGAACAATACGGCCTTCACCTTAGTCGTCGCGCTGAGTTATGGAGCGCGCCAGGAAATCGTCGCGGCAGCGCAGTCGATCGCAGCCGACGTCGCCGAAGGCAGACTCAAGCCGAATGAGGTGGACTGGTCCGCCGTCGAGAGTCGCCTGCAGACCGCCGGCATGCCCGACCCAGACCTCATCATTCGCACCTCTGGAGAGTTTCGCCTCAGCAACTTCCTCCTCCTGCAGTCCGCCTATGCGGAGATTGTCTTCGCATCAGTCTTCTGGCCTGATTTCGACAAGACCCAACTCCAGCTCGCGCTCGCCGAGTACGCTAAGCGTGAACGCCGCTTCGGACAGACCCGCGAGCAGATTCAGACCTCCTCCTAAGCATGAAAGACCGCGCCTTTAGCACCATCGGCCTCTGGGTCGTCGTCGGACTTGTCATCTGGGTCGGCGGCTTCTTCTCCGTGGCAGAGCAGGCTTCTTTTAGCCTGCTGGTGCTGATCATCTGCGCAGCTCAGTACGAATTCTATCAGCTCGTTCGCTCCATCCCTGGCGTCGGCCGCCCCAATGCCTCAGGCATCGTTGCTGGCTTCGCCCTGCACTTCGGCTTGTTCTTCCTCGCCGCGGAAGAGGCACGCGCGAACTACCTCTTAACCGGAGGCGCTTTACTCGTAGGCCTGCACCTGCTCTCCCTCTTGCGCCACCCGGACAAGGTGCCGATACTTCTGCGCCGATTCCCGACGCTCTACGGCTTCGCCTACCTGCCCTTCATGCTGGCGTCACTTATCGCCATCGCGCGGATGAAGGACGGCCACTTGCTCACCGCCCAATCCGTCGGACTCTACTATGTTGTTTGGGTCTTCGTCGCCACGAAGTTCACCGATGTCGGCGGACTCGTGATCGGCGTACCCTTCGGCAAGCACAAGATCGCGCCGAGCATCAGTCCGGCCAAGAGCTGGGAAGGCTGCGCGGGAGGCCTCATCATTTCTGCCGGCGCCTCGGCGCTTTTCGCCTGGCTGCTCCGCGACGGTTTAGATATCGATTTCATGGTGCCTTGGAAGGCCGCCGTCCTAGCTCTACCCATTGCGGCGCTCAGCATCCCCTCCGACCTCATCGAGTCCGTATTCAAGCGGCTCGCCGGCGCCAAGGATTCCGGCGCCACGATTCCCGGCATCGGCGGCGCGCTCGACCTCATCGACAGCATGGTGCTCACTTCTCCCGCCGCCTTGATTCTTCTGTCCTATTGCCTGGATTGGGCGAAGCGTACCGGATGACCGCATCCGGGCCAGCGATACACGTGCTGACGGGGCCGACCGCCGTCGGCAAGACGGAGACCGCACTACGCTGGGCCGAACAGAATGACGCGGAGATTATTTCCTGCGATTCCGTCTGCGTGTATCGCGGCATGGATATCGGCTCTGCCAAACCGACACCGGAGGAACAGCGTCGCGTCCGCCATCACGGGCTCGACTTGGTCGAGCCATCAGAACGCTACTCCGTCTCACAATACGTCGAACTAGCCCGGGCGGCAATCACCAGCGCGCACGGCCGCGGTAAGCGCATCCTGGTCACCGGCGGCAGCGGCTTCTACCTGGCGTCGTTCTTTGGCCCCGTCACCGATGAGCTCGAGATCCCGCAAGCCATCACCGACGAGGTCCGCATGCTCCAGCGCCAAGGCCTCGCCTCGCTGCTTCTCCGGCTACGCGAAATCGAAGGCGAGAAACTTCCCGTCTGGCTCGACACCCAAAACCCCATCCGCATCGCCAAGGCGCTCGAACGTCGACTGGCCTCGGGCCGGACCCTGAACTCCCTGCGCGACGAATTCCTGACCCGCCGCGGGCCTTTCGCCGACCACCCGGTCACCTTTGAGCTTCTCGAACGACCCGACGAAGACCTGAAGGCACGGATTACCATCCGCACGAACAGCATGCTGTGCGAAGGGATCATCGAGGAGTCTGAACGCCTCTTGGCGATGAAACTCGACCCCGAGCTGACTTCGTCCCGTGCCGTAGGTTATCGCGCCGTCATGGACTGGCTGGAGGGCGGGAAACGCGTAGCCATGAGCGGCCTAGCTGAACGCATCAACCTCGACACCTGGGCCTTAGTCAGGAAACAGCGTAAGTGGTTCCGCAGGTTAGGGTTAGCCAAAGAAGCCGAATAATCGCTTTTCTGAGCGTTATTCGGGCTTACGCCTTAACTCTCTTTTAAAAATGGCTCATTTATGGCATTTTACTGCCTCCATCCTTGCAAGCCCCTGTTTTTTGACCAGTTTCTGCATCGCACCCCCTACCCACCTAAACCATGCCCCTAAAACTTGGCCAGCCTCTCCCTGAAATCTCCCTCAAGCAGAAGACCGACGCCGGCCTGGTCGACGTCAGCCTCCGCCGCAATGTCGGCAAGGGCAAGACCGTCATCCTCTTCGTCCCGCTGGCCTTCACCGGCGTCTGCACCGACGAACTCTGCAAGGTAACTGGCCTGCTCGACGAATACAAGAAGCTGGGTGCCGATGTGATCGCCATCTCGGTTGACTCCCCCTTCGCTCAGGAAGCCTGGGCCAAACAGGCCGGCATCAACCTGACCCTCGTTTCCGACTTCAACCGCGTCGCCCTCAAGGCCTTCAAGGTTAAGGACACCCGCGTGATTCCCGAGAAGACCGGCCTCCTCAACGTAGCCAAGCGCTCCGTCTTCGTGGCCGATAAGGCTGGTAACGTGATCCACTCCGAAGTGAAGCGCGATCCGGCCTCCATGCCGAACTTCGCCAAGATCAAGAAGGCCGTCGAAGCCTAATCGACAGCACGGCTTATTTGAAGGCGGTCGGGCTTGCCCCGACCGCCTTCTTTGCTTTTGGCTACCTGCCTGCCCATCCGCGGCGGGACACCCCTTTCATCCAATATACCACATGGCCCTCAAAGACCCCTTCAAAGCCCTCCGCCCCTTCTCCGCCGGCGGCCAGTCCGGGCAGATCTGCTCCGTGCCCGCCCTCGAACAGGCCGGCCTCGGCAAGGTCTCGCGCCTACCGGTGTCCATCCGCCTCGTCCTCGAATCGGTGCTGCGTAACTGCGATGGCATTGCGGTCACCGAGAATGACGTGAAGACGCTCGCCGCGTGGAACGCCGCGAAGCCTGTCGATACGGAGATTCCTTTCGTCGTCGCGCGCATTGTGCTGCAGGACTTCACCGGCGTACCGCTCCTCGTCGACCTCGCCGCCATGCGCGAAGCCGTGGCCAAACTCGGCAAGGATTCTGCGGTCATTGAACCGCTCGTGCCTGTCGACCTCGTCGTCGACCACTCGGTGCAGGTCGACCGTGCCGGCACGGCTTCTTCGTTCCTCGAAAACCTACGCCAGGAATTCGGACGCAACACCGAGCGCTACGAATTCCTCAAGTGGGGCATGCAAGCCTTCAAGACCTTCGGGGTCGTCCCTCCGGCCATCGGCATCGTCCACCAGGTCAATCTCGAGTTCCTCGCCAAGCTGGTCTTCCAGAAGGACGGCGTGTTCTATCCGGACACCCTCGTCGGCACCGACTCCCACACCACGATGATCAACGGTATCGGCGTCGTGGGCTGGGGCGTGGGCGGCATTGAAGCCGAAGCGGGTATGCTCGGTCAGCCGGTCTACTTCCAGACGCCTGAAGTCATCGGCGTCAATCTCACCGGACGCCTCCGCGAGGGCGTTACCGCCACCGACCTCACCCTCCGCCTCACGGAAATCCTTCGCAAGGCCAAGGTCGTCGGCAAGTTCGTCGAGTTCTACGGCGAAGGCACCGAGGCCCTCTCGCTCGCCGACCGTGCCACGATCGCCAACATGGCCCCGGAATATGGCGCCACGATGGGCTTCTTCCCGGTAGACGATAAGTCCCTCGACTACCTCCGCCAGACGGGCCGCGACGAGTCCCACATCGAACTGGTGAAGGAATACTACAAGGCCCAGGGCCTCTACGGCATCCCGAAGGCCGGCAGCATCGACTACACTCAGACCATCGACCTCGATATCAGCACGGTGGTGCCCTGCGTCTCCGGCCCGAAGCGCCCGCAGGACCGCATCGATCTCCCGAAGATCAAGGAGTCCTTCAACACCCTCTTCACCGCGCCGAAGGATAAGAACGGCTTCGGCATGGCCACAGCTGCGCGCGACGCCTCCGCCGCCGTCGGCGCTAAGGGCCGCTCGCTCAACCACGCCTCGGTCGTGATCGCCGCGATCACCTCCTGCACCAACACTTCGAATCCTTCCGTGATGGTGGCCGCAGGCCTCGTCGCCAAGAAGGCCGTCGAGAAAGGTCTGACGGTGAACCCGAACGTGAAGTGCTCGCTGGCCCCTGGCTCCCGCGTGGTCACCGACTACCTCAATGAGATCCAGCTCTCGGGCTACCTCGACCAACTCGGCTTCAATCTCGTCGGCTACGGTTGCACGACCTGCATCGGTAACTCCGGTCCGCTCGACGCCGATATCGAAGGCGCAATCAAGACCGGCGACCTCGTCACGGCGTCCGTGCTCTCGGGTAACCGTAATTTTGAAGCCCGCGTCCACGGCGCAGTCCGCGCGAACTACCTGATGTCACCGCCCCTCGTCGTGGCTTTCGCCCTCGCCGGCCGCGTCGACATAGACCTCGACAGCGAACCGCTCGGTACGGGCAAGGACGGCAAGCCAGTCTTCCTCAAAGACGTCTGGCCCACCCAAGCCGAAGTCGCCGACCACGTCGCCCGCGGCCTCAGGCCCGCGATGTTCAAGTCGAAATACGCCGCGGAGTCCCTCGCCAACGCCACCGCGGAGTGGAAGGGTGTCCAGGGCGGTACCGGCGCGCGCTTCAGTTGGAAGGAATCCTCCACGTACATCCAAGAGCCGCCCTTCTTCAAAGGCTTCTCGATGACTCCGCCCGCGGTGCCTTCCCTCACGAAGCTGCGCCCGCTGGCCATTCTCGGCGACTCCGTCACGACCGACCACATCTCGCCCGCCGGCGCCTTCAAGGAAGAGACCCCGGCCGGCAAGTTCCTCCTCGCGGCGGGCGTGTCGAAGAAGGACTTCAACTCCTACGGTTCGCGTCGCGGCAATGACCGCATCATGACCCGCGGTACCTTCGCCAACACCCAGGTGAAGAACGCGATGGCCGACGGCAAGGAAGGCGGCTTCACGAAGATCCAGCCCGAGGGCAAGGTCGAGGCCATCTACGATGCCTGCCAGACCTACGCGCAGCGTGGCGAAGGCATGATTGTCTTCGGCGGCGTCGACTACGGCATGGGCTCCTCCCGTGACTGGGCTGCGAAGGGCACCGCCCTCCTCGGTATCCGCGCCGTGGTCGCGCAGTCCTTCGAACGCATCCACCGCTCCAACCTCCTCGGCATGGGCGTGCTGCCCCTTGAATTCGCCGACGGTAAGAACGCGGCTTCCTACAACCTCGACGGCACCGAGACCTTCGACCTCGAAGGCCTCTCCAGCCCGATCAAGCCGAAGACTCCGGTGACGCTCGTGATCCGCCGCGCCAACGGCACGGTCGACAAGGCCGCGCTCGTCGCCCGCATCGATACCGCGATCGAAGGCGAGTACTACCGCCACGGCGGCATCCTGCCCTACGTCCTCCGCCAGATCCTGAAGTAAGGTTCTGACCAGGCGAAACCAAGGGCGGCCCCGCAAGGTGCCGCCCTTTTTCATATCTTGCCCAGACCCGCGTCGGCCCTTAGTCGTCCTCCATGGAAATCGGCGTCATCAATGGACCCAACCTCGACCGACTCGGCAAGCGCGAGCCGGAGGTCTATGGTACCCAGACGCTCGCCGACCTCGAGAAGCTCATCGAGAAGCATGCCAAGGCCGCCGGCGCTAAGACCCGTTTCTTCCAATCCAATCACGAAGGCGAGATCATCGACACGATCGCGAAGTGGGCCGACAAGGGCGTGAAGTTCTTGGTCATCAACCCAGGAGGCCACACCCATGTCTCGGTCGCCCTCCGTGATTCCATCGCCGGTAGCAGCATGCGTACCGTCGAGGTGCACATCTCGAACATCTATAAGCGCGAAGAGTTCCGTCATAAGTCCGTCACCGCCTCCGCCTGCGAAGGCGTGATCACCGGCCTCGGCTTCGAAGGCTACCTCCTCGCGGTCGACTTCCTGGTCGCCAAGGCTAAGGCGAAGCCGGCCAAGGTCGCTAAGACAAAGAAGAAGTAAGTCTACGCGGCGGGGAACCGCGCGAGGTCGCACTCTTTCCGCAACGCCGTGCCCTCGCAAAGGTAGGCCCCCATCTCGTCAGCCATCAGGGGCGCCCAGACGGTACCGCGCGGGCCGAGTCCGCCGAAGAGGTGCGTCCGCGGCTGCTGCGGGTGCGTGCCCATGAGCGGATGATTATCCGAGGTGCACGGACGGACGCCGGCGACGTGCGCGGTGACCTCGACCTGCACCTCCTCACCGAAATAGCCACGGAAGCGACGGATGAGTTTCTCTTTCTGCGGCTCGGTCGGAGCCTCATCGAGTTGATCCCACTGCCAGTTGGTGCCGGTGCGCCAGACGCCCCGCCCGAGCGGTAAAGCCCAGCCTTCGCGATTCAGGATGAAGGGCTTGTCGACGATATCGGTGCGCAGGGTCAGGGCCTCGCCCTTAGCCGGTTGCCACGGGAGATATTTGAACGGGCCGCGTAGGGCGGACTTGTATCCGTCGCAGTAGACGATGGCCCCAGCCTGGACTTGGCGCCACGTGACGCCTTCGGCGGTTACCACAGCCTCAGCCGGTTCAAAGGTAGCTTCGGTCAGGCTGCCGGCGGCCACCAGTTCGGCTCGGATATCCGACAGGAGCTTCGGCAGGTCGACCCAGGCACCGCTCATCAACGCGCCCCCGAAGCTATCGGTGAGAACTGGGTCAAGTTCACCCTGCGCGGAAGTCACGCACTCAATGAAAGGCTGGCAGCTCCGGCACTCGGTGCGCTTGAGGCCTTTGCCGCGCTGCTCGTCGTCGACGAACATACGGTACACCTGAATGGGACGAAAGACGCCGAGTTCGGTCAGGCGGGCCTTGGCTGCGGCGAAGAGCGCTGGGTAGTCCTTCGTCAGCGTGAAACGCCGGCCGGTCAGCGGGGTCATCAGGCCGGCCGCGACCTGCGACGCGGAAGACTTCCAGCAATCGTCCACGACGTGGACCGTTCGGCCTCGACGCAGCAGTTCCTTGGCAAGCAACGAGCCCGCCAGGCCTTGGCCAACGATCAAAAAATCAACCTGCATCACCGGAGGGAGATGCAGGTCGAAAGAAGGTCAAATGCTGACGACGGTTTATCAGAAACCGACGGCGTTCTTGGTGCCCTGCTTAGTCACGATCTTCTCTTCGGTCCAGACGGCGACGCCACGTTTGACCTCGACGAGGGTGAGCTGGAATACGAACGAGCTCTGACGAGTGCTGCCGGCATTGGAGCGGTCTTCCAGAATCTTACCCTTGAGCACGTATTCGGCACGAGGGACATTGGCGTTGGAGCCGGAGGTAGCGCGGGCAGCGTTGGCGGTGGCGTCATTGTCGAGCAGCGTAACGCGACCAGCGTTGACTAAGGGCACGGTGATTTTTGACAGCAGCAAGGCGGTGTCGAAGTTGTCAGCGGTGTCGTTGGTGATGGAGCCGAGCTGCAACACCGGGGCGCCCTTAGAGAAGGACGGGGACGAGATCATCGATTGGAGCATCTGGGAACCCGCGGTGGCGAAGTCTTGGATGTTGACCTTGTCGAGGCTGACCACGAGTTCGCGGCCAGTCGGGTCCTTATAGGTGGCGGGGGTACCGCAACCAACGATGAGGACGGCGCAGGCAAGGAGAGAGAGTTTGTTCATGGGAGGGGTTAGCGGGAGATGAGGCGGAGGCGGCACTCGGCGGACTGCGCCTTGAGGGCGGTCGCGGTGACGGTGGTGAGGGCGCCGGGTTCGAGCGGCGTCACAATCCAGTTAGGCTGGCTTTCGGTCACAGTGCCGTCGGCGGCGAGCCATTCGAAGCTCACGTTAATTGTCTGGTTAAGATACGAACCGTTACGCAAATCGAACTGCACACGGGTGTAGCCGCCGTCGGTCTTGGTCTTACGGGCGGCAAGTAGCTCAATCTTATTACCGATACGATTGTCGTTCAGTTGCGTCGAGAAACCGCCTTCGGACTTGGTGGTCGCGTAGTTAACCGCTTCAGGCGGTGTCAGGCCGCGCTCGATACGGTCACCTGTCCTGAGAATCGAAGAGCAGCCGACTAGTAGGACGAGGGCCAAGAGAGGTAGGAGGGTTTTCATGGGACGAGGGGGGTACAGCGGAGGAGGACGGGTTGATTTTCCTGCGTGGACTTGAGGCTTACAAGCAGAACCTTGCCTGCCGGCAGCGTCAGGCTCGCTTCGGGGTGCCCGACGACGGTCAGTTTCTGGCCGGGCTTGGCATCCAAACGCACCACCGAGAAACACGCTGGCAGGCTAGACCAGTTCCGGAGG
>Ga0208951_1000810_pt1 | contig 14253 bp, 14 predicted proteins | sample GreLakmeMI27MSRF_FD_187702 | JGI IMG/M metagenome (GOLD analysis project Ga0208951, IMG submission 187702) | Freshwater lentic microbial communities from great Laurentian Lakes, MI, USA - Great Lakes metaG MI27MSRF (SPAdes) | ecosystem: Environmental > Aquatic > Freshwater > Lake | place: Great... | reverse complement strand
CTTGGTGTCGCTGCCCATCAGCCCCGCCAGCACATCCTCCAGCGACCCGCCCCCCTGCCGCCGCCGCTCCTCCCGCAGCGCGGTGCTGTGCACCAGGTGGAAGAAGGTGTCGTAGGTGAGCGCGTGTGAGGAGACGCCGCACTCAGCGCACACCACCCACTCCTGCACCGCCAGGATGAACATGGTGCTCACGGGCGACTGTACGCCCATGCGGAAGTGGCTGCTGACGCGCTGAAAGCACTCGTACATCTGGGTGAGGATCTCAACCGCGTCTGCCATCTCATTCAGCAGCCCTTCCCCTTCGCCGCCCGCGCCCAGCAGCGCCGCCAGCGCCAGGCGCAGCCCCGTGGGCGCCATCACGGGGTGCCCGCTGGCGGAAGGCCCGCCAGCCTCGCGCTGCAGCTGCGCGCCGCCGTACAGCGCTCTAAACAGCTGTTGCAGGCCGTTCACAACCGCCACGTCCAACACCAGAACGCTGCCCGCCGGCGCATCAGGCACGGTGCTCTTCAGCAGGTGCTGCTTGAAGCAGCTCAGACGGAACAGGCTCTGCACGATGCTGTTCAGGAAGCAGTTGTACTCGCCCGCAGCGTTGCTCAGCCCGGCGCCGCTAGCCGCCGGCTGCGCGGCGGCGGGTGGTGCGCGAGCGGCGGCGGGCGCGGCAGGTGGCAGGTATGAGAAGGGTGCGGGCGGCAGGTAGGAGGTGGGCGCAGACAGCGCGGCAGGCCAGGGGCTCAGCGCCGCTCCCGACGCAGCCGCCGGGACGGCGGACATCCAGGGCAGCAGCGCGGAAGGCTGGGCCGCGGGCGCGCCAGCGACAGAGGGCGGGCGGTAGGCGCGCGGGGCATTGCGGACGGGGGCATCGCTCGCGCCCAAGCTAGATAGGCTCTCCTGCTCCAGCGCTGCCTCCTTCAGCTCCAGCTCGCGCAGGCGCTGCTCCGTGGCGCGCTCCTCTTGCTGCTCGCGCGCCCGTTGCGCAGCCTTGACACGCTCAGCCGCCGCTTCAGCCTCAGTGGCGATGCGCTGTGCTTCAACCTCCTCAGCGACCTCGCGGGCGCGGGCCTCCAGCGCAGCGGCGCGCGCAGCGTCTGCCAGGCGCTTCTGCTCCTCCTTCTCCGCCGCGCGTGCAGCCTCCTGGGCATCCTCCTCCGCCTTCTTGACCGCAGCCTCCGCGTCCAGGCGCGCCTGCTGTTCCGCTGCATCGGCGGCGGCAGCCTCCTTCTTGCGCGCCTCTGCAGTTTTCTTCTTGTCGCGCTTGGCCACGCTCTTCAGATGGGTGACCTCCGCCGCCGCCTTCTCCGCCTCCGCCTGCCGCTGCGTCTCCGCTGCTACCTCCTCTGAAGCCAAAGCGGCCCGCTCAGCGACGACATCCTCGTGAGCAAATGTGGCTCGCAAAAGGCGCTCTCGCAGCAGCTTGAGCACAGGCTGCAGCACAGCGCTGCGCTGGTCTGGGCCGCGCCCCAAACAGATGCACAGCTTTTGGAGGAGGGCGTAAAGTTGGTAGCCTAAGCTCTCCAGTCGATCATCCAGGTACTGCACTTCGGCCTGCAGCTCAGCACACGCCGCGAGTCCGAATTGTCTTTGCGATGCCTCCCTGGCCACATCATCATAGAGGCGCTGCTGGTGGCTGTCCAGGAGAATGGAGCCTCTGAGCTCGATCTGTTGCAAAATAGCTCCGACAGCATTTGTAACGCCGACGTGAGCATTGTGTCGACCCACCATTCCGTGCTGAAGCGTTTGCATCCGAGCCTCGAATGGCTCCATTTGCGCATGCCAGTCAGTCAAAGCTGCGTTGTAAGCCGTAACCAGCTTATGGGTGCGCTTTTCTCGATTCATGCGCTCAATCAGTGCACATAACGTTTGAGGCTCACCAACAGTAGCCGTAGCCAGTATGCGGATCTGATTCTCCATCAGGATACGTGAGGCTTCGAAAGACACAAACTGCAGTTTTAAGACGCCCGCAGAGGCTGTAGGCCGAGGGTAGGTTCCAGACGTGCGCAGGCGGCTGCCCAAAGGGCTACTGAGCAGCTGGTACCGCTGGAAGAGCAGTTTAAAAGTAAGCTCGATGATCACGTCCTTCTGCTTTAAGAGCTCGTCCAGGTCCTGCATCGTCTTTCTCAGCGCCAGCTGTAACTTGTTGGATCTGCTGAGCGAGGATGCCCGAGCACGCACAGCAGACGCTGCACTTTCTGGGGGCAGCAGCCCCCAGCGGCTGGTGGCAGGGGAAGGCGAGTCAGCGAGTGCCGCGCGTGCATGCGCAGGAAGCGTGCGCGCCTGAGCTCAGCGTCCTGCGCAAAGATCCAGCGCAGAACGTTCTCGGCGCCCGGCGCGCAGTCGCCCTCCTGCGGGCACGATCCAAACAGCGCGACTGAGGGGTGGAAGGCGACGCTGCCATCTTCCTGAGTGCGGCGCTCAAAGGCGGTGGGCGGCTCGCCCAGGAGCCTCGACAGCTGTTCCTGCCACTGCTGCGTGTGCACCACGTTTGCGTCCCAGTGACTGCGCACGTAGCGCACGACGGCGAGCAGGTCGGCCAGCTCCAGGCGCGGCAGGCTGAGACGCAGCGGCTCGTCGGCCGCTGGCCTGCCCAGTCGTTGCGCCAGGAAGCGCTTCAAATCGCGCACGATGCGCGTGGGCAGCTGCTTGTTCTCGCACAGGATGTGCAGCGCGCAGAGCATGTCGCTGCAGGCGACTGTGCGCATCTGCTCCTGCGTCGCCTCGTTTGCCGCCGCAAAGGTGTGTGAGCTGTCGTACAGCTCGCTCCACGCCAAGCCAGCAGGCGGCATACCGTCCTCAGTCATGGCATCCCAGCTGGGCCAGCCCCGCTCAAGCGCGAGCGCCAGTGCGGCGCACACTTTGGGCTTGATCGCACGGATGGAGTGTGGCACCAGCGCGGGACGCTGGCCCGGCTCCAGGAAAGAAGGCGCCCGGATATCAAGTTCCACGTCACTATCGTGCACCAGCACAGTTGTCATGCCGCCACCAGGCAGCTCGGCGTGGCGAACGGAACATGGCGGAAAGGGCGCGTGGCTCGGTCCAGCGCAGTCAGATCCGCGAGTGTCACATGGCGGTTTGATGCAGCTCAGTTCGCAGCAGGCGCCCAGGTGCGTCAGAGAGGCGGGTGACGGCTCCAGAACCAAAGGACGCGCGTGATCCCGTAGCCGATCCACTAGCTCCTGCTGACGGTCTGCAGAGAGCTTGCCAAAGTCCTGAAGAGGCGCAAGTATTTCGTCCAAGCGCCGTGCGCGCGCAGTATCCCCAGTCAGCAACCACAAGCGCGCATCGAAGATGGTTTGCGCAAGCTGAGCCGTGCCAGTCTCGCCGGGGTGATGCTCAAGAAGAGATGCGCATGCAGCATGCATCTGCGCCTCGTCCTCGTCGCCCACCCACAGCTCCTTCCAGTCGTAAACATGCTGTGGCATCTCCAGCTGCACAGGCTCTGTCAAAGAGTCCAGCGGCTCAAAAGCGGCTAAATCATCCCACAGTGGCATGAGGTGACCACCCAGGCGATGCGGAAGTCCCATCGCCAGAGGCAGCTGAGCCCAGAGCTCAGCGCGCGAGTTGGTCTGCAGGTCAACTGCGCCCCAGCTAGACGGCGGCTGCTTCCCATCCACGATGGCCTGCAGCAGGGACTGCTCCTTGGGGGAGTTAGAGCGCGCCGCCGCCGAGATCAGCTCGTCAGCTGGCACTTGCAGGAGCGTGCGCGTTGCCTCCTCCACAGACGTCTCCGCCACTCGCGCGCGCCAGAAGCCCAACACGCGCTCCACGTCCTTCTCGTGCTGCGCGAGCTCCGTTGCGCGCGCGCGCTCAGCGCGCACGTCCTTCGCGTCCTTTGCGCGACCCCCACCATGCGCGGCGGGGGTCAGCTCAGCGACCGCCGAGCGCGCGCCGGGGCCGCGGCGGGAGCCTGAAATGCGGTCCAGCTCGTCGTCGTCGTCCGAGAGCGCGTCCTCAAACGCCAGGGACAACTCGGGCGGAGCCTTCTGAGCGCCCCGTGCCCCACGCTCCTCTCTCGAAGCTCCGCCGGCTGCAGGCCCCGACTGTGGAACACGGTGAGCTGCAAGGAAGAGGCATAGCAGAACAGGACGCACCTGATCGGTCGCGTCACCACCCGTGAGCGCCTCGTAAGCCTCTTGCGCGTTCGGAGCCTTGATCCGCCGCTTGTCGCGAGCTTCTTGCTCGGCCAGCTTCTGGCTTTCCCTGTGAACAAGCGCCAGGGCAGTCAGAGGCAGGCAGCCGCGCCACGCAGGTGTCGGCGCGCACTCTCGGGCAAACTCTTTCAGCTTGACGTCCACTGTGGCGACGTTGCTCGGCTTTCTGGGATCCAGTTTAAGTGCTACCAAGTCCATCGTCAAGAGCTGGGAGTCGCCGAGGCCGTTCTTTGCGCTCCGCTTGAGCCGCGGCACCGCAAGCTTCCACTGCTGCAAGTACTCCTCCGCTTCCTGTGGAGGCGGCAAGCCAGCCCGCTTCGCTTCGTCTGACAGCTTCGCAGCCATGAAATGGCTGGTGTGCGCGTGCGCCAGCAGCGCCAGTGCGCAGGGGGGCTCAGTCTTGGCAGCAGCGAGAGCTGACGCTGCAGCCACGGGGAGGTGCTGAAGCTGAAGAGACACATTCGCGCGCCGCTCAGCGTCGGTGAACAGCTTGTAGTAGAACCAGCACTTGGTGCGCCAGGCCAGCGAGGAGGGCTTCTCCTGGATCAGTTTGTCCAGTGCCTTGCGCGCCTTCTCGAAGCCGGCGCCACTCTCCGCAGCCTTGATGAGCTTCTCACACTCCGCCACGCTCAGCTCGCTGGCGCTCGCAGCGCCCGGCGAGGACACGGCGCCGCCGGGCAGCTCCTTGTCGCCGCAGCCCATCGCAATCAGTTGTGCTCAGCACGCTCAGCTGAGGCGACGCGCGCGCGTGCGCAGTCTGTGCGACCCTGGTACGCTCTCGCGCGCTAGCCGTGTTGACGGAAACGCCAGGGGTGACACTTTGTTGCCACCTTGCCACTCGTTGCGAACTCGCGATTCGCGTCTGTTGTTCGCACGTTCTATCACACGATCTGGACCTTTACGGCTCCTCGTCACGCAGCGTGCTGCTCCGGAAGGGGAGCACGGGCAGGCCGTCTCGCGAGAAGAGGGATGCGAGTGGCCAGGAGGCCCAAGCGTATTGCACTCCCGTAACAACTGCTGCGTCGCCCAGAGGCTTGATTGCGGCCACCATCACCCCATCATCCCGCACATCAACCACGCGGGCCTCGTGCCAGCTGCCATCCGCAAGCTGGAGCTCCCAGCCGCGGCAGTGCACTGGGTGCACAGTATGAGGGCAGACTGCCGGGCGGTGCACCAGCCCTCCAGCCACGCTCGCCGCGTCCAGCCTCACGAGCAGAGTGAGCGGCTTACCCGCCACGCGCGATGCGTGGGCGAAGAAGGGACTCACCGGCTTCTCCAGGCGGTACAGCGCTGCCGCAGCCGCATCCGCCAGCCGCTCTCCCACGGTGCTTTTGCCGCGCGGGTGGATGTCTCTGAAGGGCGACTCCGCGTCGCCAAGGTCGATGGCGCTCAACATGGCCGTGCGTGGCAGCGTCAGCGCAGCCGCCTGCGCGGCGCGCAGCACCGCCAGCGCCGTGTTGTTCGACTCGCTGCCGGGCAGCATGGCGACATAGGGCGCCAGCTGCACAAATGCAAAGAAGAGTTTGGGGTCCTGGAAGGCAACCCGCCAGGACTGCACCAGCGCCTTGAACGCGCAGGCGTAAGATGCGCCCCAGGCGCCGCACCCGTGCACCTCCGCAGTGCCAACGTTGCTTTCACCCTGATAGTACAGCACACCAGCCAGGCGCATGTGCGGGGCCAAGGGGGCGATCAGGGCGTCGAAGAGGCGCCCCTGTCCGGCTGGTTGGCTGCACTGCGTGAGTGCCGCGTCTGGAGACCACTGTTCCACGCAGGTTCCGCCCCATGCGCTGACGATGAGGCCTACAGGAACTGCGCCTTGCAGCGTGTTGACAGCCGCCGCCCGGCGCTCCAACACACGGCGCTAAAGTAGTCGGCCGCTCCCACCGTTTCCGGCCCAGCCACGCTCCAAGGCAGCTCCAGTGCGCCGAACTGCGCCAGCGGCACACCCGGCTTTGGTGACTGTCGAGTTCCCTTGCCGACGCTGAGCAGGCGGATGCGCGGCAAGTTGGCCGAGGCTTCCACCTGGTCCGCAGCGTCCAACGAGCGCACAGCGGGGAAGGCCATGTTGCTTTGTCCGGCGCAGAGGAACACATCGCCGAACAGCACGTCCTCCAGCGTGGCCGTGTGACCGGGCCAGGCGACACGCGAAGCGCAGTGGACGGAGTGCGGGCCTCCCGCAGGCTGAGGCGGCAGGGACAGCACCCAACGGCCCAGCAGGTCGGCGCGAGTGCGCACCGAGGGTGTCTGTGCGGCGCCGTCGGAGAGGTGCAACGTGCACTCCACCTCGTCGCCCGCGCTGGAGAAGCCCCAGAGCGACGCGGAAGCCGGGGCGCGTTGCAGCACTGCGTGAGAGCTCAGCGCGTTGCTGAAGCAGAAGCTGCAGCGCTCCTCCGACGCGGGTAAGACGGGCTCGTGCGTGCGGCCCAACAGCCTGACGCTGGCCCACAGCAGTGAGACAACCAACACCAGCAGAACTGCGAGGGCTCTATGCGAGAGGGCTCTCGACTGCGACGACGCTGCGACGCGTGGATGCTCAGGGGGAGCACGACGCACGCTCACTGGTGCCTCGTCGTCATTCACGCGGCGTGCTATGTAGGAAGCCTCATGACTGCGGCACAGGCGAAGAAAGAGCAGCCGAGCGCCGAAAAATGCAGACCGACGACGAGCTCGACGACGGTCATCATCAGGTCATTGTCGTGGGAAAGATCGAGCACCATCAACACCTGCAGCGTCTCCGTCCCCGTTTTCCACAGCCAGTGCACGTCATTCGGCTGAGGCCTTGTCCTGTAAAGCGTTACCCATCTCCAAGCACAACGAACATGCTGGCGCTTGGAAAGACCGGCCCTGCGCCTACGGAGCACCGCAAGCGGCTGCCTGGGGCTATCCTCGCTCAGCCGCACCAAGCCCCGTCCAGCCGCTGCGGTGCTCATGTACGAGCAGGGCCCTGTCTTTCCAAGCGCCAGCAACCTCTTCGCACACTGCCTCGGAGTCCAGCCCCGGGCGCAAACGCCTGGTGCCACACCTCAACCTCTCGGGCGCCGTGGAGCGCCGCACCGTGCAGCGTCGCGTGCGAACGTCCACCGGCGGCAGTAGGAGGGTTGCACCGTCGTGGCAGGCCAGCGTGGCACAGCGACCGCCTGAGCCACGCTGCGAATCTGGCACAGGCTAGCGCGAGCAGAGCTGCGAGTGGACGCAGTCCGTTCACGTTGGTGCGCGTAGGGCGGTCTTCTGCGCGTCTTCACACTCCCGTACAGCCGCGTCTGAGTGCTCCATGGCCATGTACACCAGGCAGCCGAGGAAGAGCACGGTGCCGGGGATGGCGATGGCGGCGCTTCCTTTAGAGTAGAGCTCAAAGTTCATGACGCGGAACAGAGTCTGGGTGGGAACAGCGCTGGAGCGGCGAAGCCAGTCAGCCAAGCGGCGGTCCCGCGTCGGCTCTGTTGACCCGCTCATGTCGCCTGCACTGGAGATAGGTGTGATAGCACGCGTACAGTAGAAGAGATTGAGTGGAGTCGTACGATCGCGACGCTCGCTCGCTCTTCTTGTCGCTGCTGACTCAGCTCAAGCATAAAACGCGCTCATGTCTGTGCTGTGGAGCTGGCCGTGGCCGTGGACGTGTGCCAGCACGCGTATGAGCAGTCCATTACCGGGCGCACGATGGCCGCCGCGCTCTCGCCACTGCGCTCCACGCCCGGCGGCCAGCAGCAACCAGACGGCTGACGTCGCAACAGCTGCGCCTCCGTACACAGCGCTCAGCGTGCCTGTCTACAGCCTGGCAACGTCTTCGGCTGTACGTGCTCCCTGTCCCTCCCCTCTTTCTGGACGGCTGACGCATACACGCAGGACGGAACAGGCTCACGCGCGTCCATGAACGTCGTCACCTTTGCCAGCGCAGTTTCTATCGCCCCTCGACGTTTTCTCGTCTCGCTCTACCATGATACGTTGAGCCTGAGCAACATGCTGGCCAATCGGCGCGGCGTCCTGCAGGTGCTGGCTGAGAGTCATGCGCCCCTGGTGCAACTGCTGGGCAAGACCAAGGGCAGGGATGTGGACAAGCTGGGTGTTTTACGTGAGCGCGGCGTGGCATTAGAGGAGCGCTTCGGCGTGGTGACGCTGGCAGACTGTGTCTGCGCATTTGAGCTGACTGTGGTGGACACGGTTGACGCGGGTGACCACCTGCTGGTAGTCTGCGACGTCGGTTGTGCGATGTCGTTCACTGCCGAGCATCAGAATGCGGTGCCGCTCACCACCGGCCACCTGCGGCAGCAAGGCATCATTTGAGCCGGTTTACATGGACTCATGAAGCACATCCTGCACCTCGGCCTCCACCACTGTGGCTTCTCGGCCGACGACATCACCCCTGCGCTTACTCTTGGCTGCTGGCTGGCACGCCGGCTATCTCGCACGCGTGCGCATCTGCTGGAACAGATCGCGTACTGGGCGCGCCCCGCTTGCACACACTTTGCGCTCGCAGCATATATGAAAATGACACGCGCTCGATCTCATTCGTCCTCTTCCGCCGCCAGAGCCGCCGCCATGCGCGCATCCTGCGCCCTGCGCGCGTGAAACGCCTGAAACTGGGGAAATGCGCCCTGGCCCACTGCGTCCCTCAGCGCTAAGAAGAAGCGTTGCATGTGGTGCAAGTTGTGCAGATCCAGCAGCACCTCGGCCAACATTTCGTGCGTGTCCAGCAAATGGTAAACGTACGCGCGCGTGTGGCGCACGCAGGCAAAGCAGGCGCAGCCGGGCAGGAGAGGCTGCGGGTCGGTGCGAAAGTACGGGGCACGAAGGTTCGCCTTGAATCCGTCGCTGCCAGCCAGCCTTCCCTCCAGCGCCTCATCCGGCGACACTGGGAAGATGAGCGCGCAGCCTGCTGAGGTGGCGGCGTGTCCGTAGGCGCCGTCGAACAGGTCCACGCCTTGCGCGACGCACTGCAGCACCTCCTCTGGCGCGCTCAGCCCTGCCACGTGGCGCGGCAGGTTGGCCGGCAGGTGCTGCATCGCCGCCTGGAGCAAGGCCGGGCGTGCGCCCGGCGCCTCCCCGCAGCCAAAGCCGCCGAGCGAAAAGCCAGCCACCCGCTGGCCCTCCGCTGCGCGCGCCGCCGCGGCGCTCGCTCGCGCCCGCTCCTCCCCGTCGGCGCCGCCCTGCACGGAGGCCCACAGGGCGGCAGCCGCGGCGGCGCCGGGGGGGCCCAGCGCAGACAGCGCCCCCTGCAGCTCCGCCAGCCAGCGCTGCGTGCGCTCACAGGCGGTGCGCAGCCTGCGGGGGCGCTCGGTGGCCGCGGGCTCGTCCGCCAGGCCCACGCAGGCTGCGCAGCGCAGCGCGGCGAGCACCTGCGCATACGCCGCGGGCGTCACTCGCTTCTCCCCAGCCTGCGTGGACACCACCAGCCCCGCGTCGTTGGCCCGCGCGCCCCCCTGCACGGCCTCGTGCGTGTACGGCTCACGACAGCTGGCGAACAGCAGGCAGCCGGGCAGGCCCGCCCAGGCGCCCAGACCCCCGGCAGCCGCCACGCACGCAGCCGGCGGCGCGTCCGCGCTGAACGTCAGCGGGTGCACCCCAAGCAGCCGCGCGGGCGCGGGCAGGCTGGCCAGCGTGTCGTGGGTCAGGTGCACCGGCGCGCCCCGCCGCGTGTAGCCAAGCAGCGCTGGCGTGGCTACCTCCTCGCCGCCCGCGAAGCGCAGCAGGCCGCACCGGGCGCCGCCGCTGCTGGCTTTCAACTCGAAGCTCGTCATGCGCGGGGACACGGAGGGGGCGGGGCGAGCACTACACACGCCGCGCAGATTTTGGGCGAAAGGGCGGTAGGGCGCTGGTTGTTTATTCTGGCGCTCGCGCATCGTCTTCCAGCTCCGCCAAGCAGTCTGTGTAGTAGCCCGTGCGGAGCGGGTCGATGCGAAGGAGCGTGTGCAGCATGTGCCGCGCCTCCTGCTGCCACTCCCCATCCCTGCCAGCGCCCTGCTGGGCATCGCAGCGCGCCAGCGCGCGCAGCAGATCCAGCTGAGTGACGAGGGGCCACCGACAGGCTGGCTCCATGGCCGCCAGCTCAGTGCAAACGTCTTTCTGACGCGAGAGCAGGCGCCGTGCCTCAGCCCAGCTGAGCGCGGGCGGCTCACAGGCTGCGCCCGCCAGCGCCTCACCAACCAGCCACTGGTGGTAGAACCAGCCAGCCTGGTCGTCCGGCTCCGTGAAGAAGGCCTGGGTCACCAGCTCAAACTCGAGCTCCAGCGCCTCGCAGCTCAGGGGCGCGCACGCCTTGCCCTGCGCCGCATCGGCAGGCGCAAACAACGGGCCAGCGCGACGGGCAGCCAGGTCGGGCGCAGACGCCGTAGACGCAGCAGGTGACTCGCCGCCGTCTCCGGCCGCCGCCGCGCGCCGCAGCAGCGTGCTGCGGTAGTGCCACGCGCTGTAGTTTGAAAAGTTGACGTCGATCTGCTGGCGCGTGAAGGCGAGCTCCTGGGCAGCAGGCGTGCCGGCCAGGTAGGCCACGTAGCTGGAAGGAGTTGAGAGGGCGAGAGAGGAGCGTGAGCGTGAGTGTCGCTGTGTCAGCGCACGCCGCCCCGCGCCCCGCGTGCACGCGCCGTCGGTAGTTCCAGCAGTGAAAGTTGCGCTCGTCGAGGGCGAGCAGCTGGGCGCAGAGGGCCAGCTCCCTGGCCGTGTCTGCTGCTGTTGCGCCCAGCTGCTGCAACGCCCACCGCCGCTGATGCCACGCGCCGTAGCTCTTCGGGTTGCGCCGCAGAGCGCGCTCAATCAGGCGCATCTCGTCGTCTGCGGGGGTGCAGGACGCGCTTAGGCAGTGCACGTGCAGTGCCGAGCGTGCCGACCAACCGCGCACCCAGCAGCTCTTTTCTCCGCGCGCCGTCCGTGCCCAGCACCGCCAGGCAGTCCCGCCGCAGGCACCAGGCGGTCAGCACCTCCGGGTTGAGCTCCAGCAGCCGCGCACTCAGCTCCAGCGTCTCAGCGTCGCACCTCCCCTCACCGCGGCGAGCCACCACGCCAGACTGCAGCTTTGCATACAGCGCAGCCTGCGCGGCGCCGCGTCAGCCAGAGCCAAGCAGAGAGTGGGCAGAGAGATGAGACGCGCCTTGGGCGCTGAGGATGTCTTGCGCTCTGCCGTCTGCTCCGCACTCTCACGCTTGCGCCCGTGCATCCTGCGCGCGTTACCAGAATGTAGACGACGGAGGCGCGTGCAGTGCGAGAATTGAACACGAATTGAACACAGTCTGAAGAACGTGCTGACGACCGGCGGACCTCCGGCGGACGTCCGGACCACCGGACGTCCGAACATCAACTCCTCCCTCCGCCCTCTCCGTGTCCTGCGCAGACAGACGGAAGCATGCACCTCCTGACTGTGGACATCTTCCACATAAAGCAGTGAGCGTAACAGCTTCCGAAACGCACGCACGCACGCACGCAGAGCCCCTTGCGCACCATGAAGTTCCTGGAGTGCGAGCAGCTCACCAGGCGCGAGCACTGGCTGGCGCAAGACTGTTGCTTTGGCAGCGGTAGCCTTGCTTGTGGACACCTGGCTTACGCCCACGCGCTGTCGCGCTGCGCCGCCCGCAGTTTGAACTCGGAGCTGACGGACGGCCTGGACCTCGGCGGCTGCCTGGTCCGCGGCACTTTGACTGCCTGGTCCTGTGCGCCCCCTCTGCGTTTGTGCGCACGGCCTCTGTGAGCGCTCACCGCACCCCACGCCCGCCCGCAGGCAAGCTGGCAGGCACCGACAAGAAGCTGTCGGCGAGCATTGAGCAGGAGGTGCGCCGGCTGCACGCATGCACGCTCAAGCTCTCCCGCTGACACACCCGCGTGTGGGCATCCCGCGCGCAGGTGGTCTCCTCCATCGCCTCCTCGCCAGCCTCCTTTTCAACCTCACCTATCGGCCCGCTCACCGACGCCGGGAGTCGCAAGACGCTGATATACCTGATTCTGACTCTGAACCACGTCTTCCCGGACTACGACTTCTCAGCGCTGCGCTCGCACCACTTCAGCAAGCAGGAGGGGCTGAGCGCCTGCCGCGTGGCGGTGGCTGCGCTGCTCTTGGAGCCTGCGCGGCTGTTTGGCGCCGCAGCGCAGGCGCCGGAGCTGGACACGCTTTGGGCGCGTCTGGAGGAGGTGATTCAGCCCTCTGAGTGTGACGTGTACAGCTACAAGGCTGACACTGAGGGCGACCCCTTCAACGACTCCGCCTCGCTGTGGAGCTTCTGCTACTTCTTCTTCAACCGCAAGCTCAAGCGCATCGTCTGCTTCACCTGCCTGGCCAGCAGCAAGCGCGCCGGCGGCGACGCAGAGCGGGGCGACGACGAGGAAGAGGATGGCGACTTCTTTGCCATGGAGGACGACTAGTGAGCACTCTAGAGACTCGCTCGACTCGCTCTAGGGATGCGACTGGCTGGCTGGCTCGACGATCTTGTACTTGCACGCGACGAAGGAACGCAACACGCATTGACACGCATACGCTGGGATGACAAAACACGCGCACAAACACCCTGTATGTGTCTCACTTCACTGGTCGTCCATCCACCCACCCACTGTATGTACGCGAACTGTGCGCACGCAGCACCCTCTGAGAGTCAGTCGCACCCGACAGCCTGCGGAAGCCCTGCGAGAGGCTGCGCCTGCCGCCCTGAGCCACAGTCAAGAAGAGTCACACAAGCGAGAGTGGGGACGCCACAACCACTCACTGCGGCGCCTCGCCAGCCTGCTGCGGTGCCTCTGCCGCGGCGCCGCCAGCGCCAGCCTCCTGCGGCTCAGCCTGCGCCTCGCCGTCCTCCGCAGCAGATGCTGGCTTGCTGTTCCAGCCGGCAATCATGGCGCGACGCTCCTCGTCAGTCATCCCCTTGGCGATCACCGCATCGCGCCCCTTGTCCTTGTCGCGGCTGCGGCTGCGGCGCCGGTCACGGTCGCGGTCGCGGCTGCGGCTGCGCCGCCGCTCCCGGTCGCCTCCGCGGTCTCGCTCCTCGTGCCTCCCGCCGCCGCCGCGTTCCCGGCTGCGGCTGCGGCTGCGGCGGCTGCCCCGCTTAGGCGAGCGGCTGCGCGGCTTGTAGCGACCGTACAGGCGCCTGCGCAGGTCGCGGCTGATGGGCTTCAAGTGCATGAAGTTGCAGTAGCCGCCGCGGTTGCACGTGTTCTCCTCGTACTGCCGGCACGTGCTCTCCCGGAAGTCAGTCACCGGGCTGAACTCAACCACGATGGGGCGCCCGCTGTAGAAGCGACCAGCCAGCCCCGCGTGCGCTGCCGCCGCGGACTCCTCCTCCCGGAACTTGACGTACACGTTGCCCACCAAATGGTCAGCCAGGTTGTCGCAGATGTTGAGGTTCTCAACCTCCCCGAACTTGTCCAGCTCCTCGAAAATGTCCTCGTAAAAGTCCTGCAAACCAGCGTCAGGGGTCAGACCGACCGGCTACGCGTGAGCACCGCACAGGGCGCACCTCGAAGTGCTCCTGCAGCTGCCGCGGGTCTGTCATGGACGGCCCGTTGGGGCCCATTATCATGGCCGGGTTCAGGTACATGTTGGGCATCAACAGCGTGGGGCTGTTGGTCGGCTTGTTGTGAATGCGAGAGCAGCGGTCGCCATGGCTGAGGGAAAGTGTGAGGCGCTAGGGTTCGGGCGGGGGAAAGAGTGCAGAGGCAGGCACAGCCGCGCCAGACGCCTGCTGCAGCAAGCTGCGCTGTGAGGCGCACCGGCAGGCGCCGATCTTGAGGAAGAAGGGGCAGTTCACGCGGTCCTTCTCTGGGGGCGCGGGGTGACAGATGTCAGCGCACAAAGCAGCAATGCACAGGGCGATGAGCGACGCGCCTGTGCCGAAGATGCTCGCCAAGTGCTCCGCCATTGTGCGATACGCCGCAGGCTCGCCGATGGGCGGAGCGCCGACTAAAAAACTGGGTTGGCAAATAAGGCAGGTGCCTTATAATTCCAGGAGCTGGAGGCACTCCGTACGACCCTATACCCCAAAAATTGAGCGACCGATATTTCTATTTTTTTGAGAGAGAGAGAAGTATTTTACAAACGTTACGCGCCGCCAGCCCCGGCAGGCACTTCAGTAGCAGAAGTGACGTCGATGCGCAGCCCGCCCACTAGCCCTCCAGCGGAGGGCAGCAGACGCGCTGA
>Ga0208951_1000808_pt1 | contig 14270 bp, 9 predicted proteins | sample GreLakmeMI27MSRF_FD_187702 | JGI IMG/M metagenome (GOLD analysis project Ga0208951, IMG submission 187702) | Freshwater lentic microbial communities from great Laurentian Lakes, MI, USA - Great Lakes metaG MI27MSRF (SPAdes) | ecosystem: Environmental > Aquatic > Freshwater > Lake | place: Great... | reverse complement strand
CGCAGGGCCACCGCCGCGGCACTCCAGCAACTCGATCAGCTCCTGGTTGCCAGGGTGGAAGTGCTTGGCGATATCCAGCGCCGTGAGCCCATCATGTGTGACAGCAGCAGGGTCTGCGCCGGCAGCGAGGAGCGCGGCGCAGCAGTAACGGTGACCACACCGCGCTGCCATAAAGAGCGACGTGCGCCCCATAGAGTCGCGCGCGTCAATCTCTGCGACGCTCATCTTCTGGTTCTCAGGGCGCCCGATGAGCAGCGTCACACAGGCCAGATGACCGTTCTGAGCGGCATAGTGGAGGCAGGCGAACGAAGTGTTGTTATGCGCTGTCCGCGAGGCCCCTGCAGCCAGGAGGGCCTTCACCATGGCGTGATATCCACCCTGGCACGCGAGCATTAATGGCGTGCAGTTGAACGGCTTGCCAGTGATAGCCGGAGGGGGTCCCTTGATGGTGCGCACGTCGATGTCATCCGCAAAGTGAGGCAGCAGCAGCTTGAAGATTTCGGGCTGGTTGGCGATGATGCTGGCATGCAGCACGTTCAAGCCGTCAGCACTGAAGATGCGCAGGTCCGTGTGCGGAATGAGCTCGCGTGCGCACGAGATTTTGCTGTAGGAAAGCGCAGTGAGGAGAGGCGTGTTTCCCAAGTTGTCAAGGCTGTTGGCGTCAGCACCACCCTCCAGCAAAAGGCGCAACACATCAGTCGATCCATAACTAGCGGCTGTATACAGCAGCGACTGACCAGTGTCGATGGTGTTGGGAGAGAGGCCGTCGGCAAGCATGAGTCGCAGCAGCGCGGCGTGGTTGTCAATCGCGCTGTCGACGAGCCGCTTCACTTTCTCTGCATGTGGCAAGCGGCGCAGCGTGGCCGCGAACAGGGCAGCCTCGCGCGGAGAGGCGGCGCAGCGAGCGTTGAGCGCGGCGAACTCGGCAGTCTGAGCAGCCATGGCAGCCTCGGACATTCTTGTTGAGCGGAGAGTGGCCCGCACAGGCGTCGCAGGGCAGCGCCTTAGGGCGCGAGGGCGTGCGCGAGGCGGACAAGGGTTGGCGCTCAGTTCAGCCCCCGTGCAGCCTGCGCCCACAGCGACGAGCAGCGAGCACCACGGCAGCACTACAGCACCCACAGGCGGCCGCGTGCGAGCGCGGGCGGAGGCGCAGGCGGTGGAGGCCCAGAAGCAAGCGCGTACCTACACAGTCGCGACCTCTGTGAACACAACAGCTCGCACAGGCACAGGCTGCGCAGAGACAGCGGATACCGTGAGACAGGCTTGTGGAGGGAGCGAGGCGCGAATGACGTGGCACACAAATGTACGACCTGCTGGTCAATGAAGATTGAGAAGCAGGTATCCGCTGTTTACATAGTTGCACGCAATACTACGGCGGCGCAGAGAAGCCGGCCAGGAAGTCCGTCTGCGTTTGCAGCTGCGGCGTGGGCGCGTTAACCACGCCATAGTCCATCAGCGCGTGTTCCTCCAGATCTCGGTCGTGCTCACCCACGAAGCTGGGCAGCTGTAACTGCACCGGATCCACGCGGTCCCATAGGAACTCGATGCGGTCGATGTACTGCACCTTGCTCACAAAGTCGCCTCTGGCAAAAGGACTGAACACCCAAAAGGGAATGATGCTCAGCGCCCCGCGCAGAGTCAACGCCGGGTGTACGACATAGAAGGCGGCCAGGTGGTGCTGCCATACGGAAGGGAGCACTTCGAAGCTGTTCATGAGCCAGGAAGCACATGGCTTGTTGGCGTCCGTCACGTCGGTGTGCAGGTAGACCACCGCGAAGGGTGCCGCTGTGACGCGGTCCAGCTGCGCGTACACGAAACGGCGGAAGCGCTCCTTGTCCACCGTGGACCACAGCGGCAGGTTGCAGCCGGTGACAACTACCAACCGGTTGCCAGCCTTGTCACGCCCGGCGGTGTGCAGGCACCGCATGGAGTGGAAGTCGCTGTAGTCCTCGCCCGCAGCCTGCACCAGCGCAGACTGGTACAGGGCCAGCTGCAAGAGCGCGTCAGACGGTGCAAGCAAGAGAGAGAGGGAGGCGCAGGCCCCTGCGTTGCCGTACCCGCTCCTCTTCGCTCTGGGGCAGGTTGTCGTCGGGGACGGGGATGCCTGTGGCACCGGGTGTGAGGCTGTGAGTCTCCGCCAACACCCGTGCATGTTTGAGAAGGAGTCTTTGCGTCCCAGTTCACACACCTAGCAGCCTTGAGCCTTCCGCAACAGCCTTGAGTAGCCACGCGACCACGTTGGGCGGAGCTGGAAGACCACCGCCAGCGCCTTTCTTTGGGTGGTGCTGCGCCGGAGGCACGCTCCCCGCGTGCCCCTCCGCCTCCTCGCCCCCAACGCCCTCTCCTGCGCAGCCACGTCAGAGCTGCTGGCGGCACAAGGCGCCCAGGAGCGCGCACGCACCGTTATGCTCCATCATGGGCGGCACATCTCCACCAGGGGCAGAGAGAGGCTATGCCAGACGGTGCACGGCACAGACTGGGTGAAGGCTGCGTGTGCGTCTCTGGCGGTCGAAAGTCGAAGACTCCGGCCAGAAGTGTCGAAGTGCGTTCGATCTTCGTTGTTGCACGCACGAGCGAAATCATGGTTGGGCGTCTCCCTCAGGTCAGGCGTCTTCATCCTCGTCCTCATCTTCTTCTTCCTCACCGTCGGACGACTCGCCAGCGGCGTCATCGATGGCGAAATGCTGGCGCCGGGGCGCCGGCTGCGGCTCTGCCTCTTCTTCCTCTGACGACTCTGGATCCGGCGGGACGCCTGCAGCCTTGCGCTTCTTAGCCGCCGCAGCCGCCTTTGCGAGCGCGCCCTCCTTGTCGCTCTTGCGGCGCTGGGCGTCCGCTTGCGCCCGGGCCCGGTCACGGCGGTGCTGCGCGTTTTCATCCTCCTCTTCCTCTTCCTCCTCGTCATCGGAGCTGTCGCTCCCATCCCCGTCACTGTTGGAATGTGGCCGCAGTTGGGAGCCAATCTCTTTGCCACTGACGTCACGATGCTTGAGGAGCCCCAAATCAGTGGTGCCCTCCAGCGACGTGCCGTGCGTGGCCTTGCTGACCAGGTTCACGAACGAGTGGCAGTTCTTGCGCACGTCAGGCACGCTGCCGGCTCCAGAAGAACCGCCCAGCTCAACCTCTGTGCACACGACCTGCAGCTGGCGGGTGCTCACCTGCAGCGTCTTCAGCAAATCAACAGCCTGCTGCTGCAACTGGCTCTCCTCGAAAGAGGCGCGCATCAGAGGGCCCACTCGCAGGAGCGCCCGCATGGCACCTCCACCCTGTCGCACGGCGATGCCCATGAGCGGCTTACTGCCCGTGCCCGTGTGGTGCTGCAGCAGAGCGGTGAGGGCTTTCAAGATTGCCGCCAGGTCTTGGCCGTGGCGCAGCGCGGCGCGGGCGGCTGAGAAGGTCTCGCACGCAGCCTTGTCGCAGGAGCGTTTGGCCCACGCCTGGAGCTGCGACACTGTCTCCTGCCACACAGCCTTGTACCAGGCTGGCAGGGCGCGCAGGGTGAGCGTCGGGGCGCCCTCCACGTGCGACAGCGCAGCCACTGCGCCGTGCGTGCGCAGCTTCGTCGTCGCCGGCAGCAGCTGCAGCGCCGCCGTTTGCAGCGCCCGCAGGGGCTCCGCGGCGCAGGACAGCTGCAGCTTGAGCAGCAGCGCCAGGGCGGCGCAGCGCCCGCTGGCTCCCCCCAGACAGCTGTCGGCCGTGTCCCTCCAGAACGGCGCCTCCAGCACCTCGCCCGCCGCGCGGCTGAGGGCCTCCCGCAGCGGGCCCACCTCCAGGTCCGCGTGCTCGCTGGTGGCCGCCAGCGACTCGGCGCACCCCACCGCAGCCTGCAGCAGCTTGACCGCCCCTAGCGCGGCTGGGGCGCTGCTGGCGCTCACGCGGGCGCATGCGGCGGCCCAGGCGGCGAAGGCGCGCGGGAACGCCTCCGAAACGTGGGGCAGCGTGGTGCCAGCGGACGCGGCCGGGTCGAAGGCCGACAGCAGCGCGCGCAGGAGCGGCGCACTCGTCGGGAGCGCCAGGCCTGGCCAGCACAGCACAGCGCGCAGGCATGCGCAGGCGGACGCAATGACCGCCATGGCGGCATCCGTCGCGTTCGTGACGTGCGCCGCCAGGCGCGCGTGATCTGTGGGGCCCACGGTGAACGGCGGCAGGGCGAGGGGTACGCGGCTGGACTCCGGCGCATGAGCTGAAGGTTTGTCGCCCGCCGCCAGGCGAAGCACCTCCACCGCCATGGACAGGTGCTCCTGCAGCGCGGGAAGGACAGCGACGAACATGGCGAGCAGCTGGTCGCGGTCTGCGCCCCGCATGGGACCCGGCACCTGCGACCCGGCACCCGCGGACGGCTTGCCCCGCCCCTTCCAGGCTGACCCAGCTGGCAGCGCATGCGCCAGGCAGGCGGCCAGCTCGCGCAGGAGCAGCGCTGCGCCGGGCAGTGCGGCTGCTCCGGCGGGCAGGGGTTCGCGTGAGGGAAAGACCGACTGGGCGTTGATGCTGGGGATGGCCAGGCAGGTGAAGGCTGAGAAGGGCAGAGAGCGCAGCAACAGCGCGCGCCAGTGGGAGGCATCCGTGCCGGCGGTGCTGCCGGGGGCAGGGACAGCGCCGTGCTCGTCGTCGCGCGGCCCAGGGGCTGGGGGCGGAGGTTCATCCTCAGATTCGGACTCGCCCTCAGACTCGTCCTCCTTCTCCTCGTCCTCCTCCTCAGCCGCAGGCGACTGCTTGCGGCGCTTGGCGGGCGCCTTGCCCTTGGCGGCGGACATCTTGGTGGGGCCCTTCGCCGGCGCCTTCTTCTTCTTGCCGCCGGCCGGCGCGGCTGCCGCGTGCGCGAGCTCCCCGTACGACGCGCCCAAGTGCGGCAGCATCGCCACCAGCCGGGGCTGCGCAGCCAGCGCCTCCACGAGCGCCCCCTCTAGCTGCGCCAGCTGCTGCAGGCGCTGCAGCAGCTTCTTGTCGCCCGCCGTGTGACGTGCCGCGGGGGCCGCGGCAGCCGCAAAGCCTCCCAGCAGCTGCCTCAGCCAGCTGGCGGCGAGCGCCATTGCGGCCAGGGCCGATGCGGGAGGCAGCGCGGGCGGGGCGCAGAGCGCGGTGGCGGCGGCGGGCATGCGCAGCGGCGCGCCCAGCAGTGCGTCGATGCCGTCCAGGCGGTCGCTGTCGAAGCGCGTGACGGCCACCAGGAGGCGGAAGAGCGCGCACAGGCGGGCTCCCTCAGCGCCGACGCCGTCGGCGGAGCCGCTGCGCTGCGTGCGGCGCGCGGGCGGTGGGGCGCAGGCGACGGGCGCGACCCGCAGCGCCAGCACCGCCTCTGGCGCGTCCAGATTCATCCACGCCTCGTCGGGCAGCGTGCCATGTGGGGGGCTGTGCGCGATTTTCTGGCCTGGCGCCAGGTCCTCCGCAAACGTCTCGTCAAAGGCGCTCGTCACGTGCGTCTGAAGCCACTGCACCAGCTCCCGCGGATGCTCCTTCAGATGCTCCTTGCGCGCCCACATGCACTCCAGCATGGCGGCCAGCTCGTCCAGCAGCAGCGCCTCGGCTGCCAAGGAGCCCGTGTGGCTCACCGCTTTCAGTACGCCACGCAGCATTAGGAGCGCCTGAGCCGCGCCCTGGCCGGGCGCAAGCGACAGGCGGGACACGTAGGCGCATGCGCCAAGCACCCCCAGGCGTAGCAGGCGCGGGCTGGCGCCCGCCAGCTGCTTGCGCAGCAGGATGTGCAGGTCGTCTTGGCCGTCTGTGAACCTCGCCTGCTGTGTGCCCTCCACCGCAGTGCCGCCCCAGGCCGCTGCGGCCGTGGCGGTGCCGGGCATGAAGCCACTGCCGCTGCCCCCCTCCGCATTGGCTTGGCAGGTTGCGGCTGCCAGTTGGGCCATCAATGCGTAGAGCAGTCGCAGCGCGTCCTCGCTCAGCCGGTCGCTCAGGTCCAACAAGCCGCTGACGAACGACTTGAACTGGAGGATCGCGGCTGGGTCTGCGTCCGTGGTGGCGCGCAGTGCGCCCAGTGCCGCCCACGACTCATGCGGCGCGCCGCCCGCGTGCGCCGCCAGCGCGCCCAGCGTGCTCTGCCGCCGCTGCGCGTCCGGAAAAGCCTTGAATGCGAGCTGGTACAGCAAGCTTCCGCCAGCGCAGGCGAGCGGGGCGGCTGCGGAGCTGGGCGAGGTCTGCAGCAGCGCGCCCGCGATTGCCAGCACGCTAGGGAAGACACCCACCAGCGCATCGCCACGCTGCATCAGCGCTTGCTTGAGCAGCTTGTCCGACCATGCGCCGGCAGCGAAGCCCTCGCGCACCAGAGCCTCTACGCTGGCCCGCGTGGCGGGCGCCACCGCGTCGCGGTGGAGCACCAGAAGCACCCAGAGATCGATGATGCGCGCGCCCGCGTGGTCGCTGCTGGCCGGCTTGCTCTTCTTGGCGCGGTGGGGCAGCAAGGCGGCTCGGATCTGGAGCATCAGCTCCGCGCCCGCCAGAGGGCGGAAGCGTAGCCCCGTGCGCAGCGCCTCCACCAGCGCGGCATCGGCGGAGGATGCTGCGGAGACGGGCGCCTTAGCTTTGCGATCCAGCGCAGTGGCGCGTGGCTCGGCGCCGGGCACGCAGTGCAGCTCCGCGCGCAGCGCGCACGCCACGTCTGTCACCGCACTCGCAGTGGTTGCTGAGATGAGCAGGAAGCGGATGGCTAGCGGCACATCGGCAGGTGCGATGGCGTTGAGCAAGCTCGTCACCAGCTGGATCACACGCGCCTGAAGGGAAGGGCCCAGCTCCAGGGACTGCATCGCTTCAAGCGACGCGCCCATGAGTGACAAATCCTCCGTGATGGCCGTTTCCAGGTGGGACACTACGGTTGTGTGCTCCTTTTCAGGGACAACCTCAGGGAGGAAGGTAATGATCTCCCGCTGCAGTTCCAGCGGGCAGGCGGCCATGACTTCCAGCAGCAGCTTGATGAGCGCCTCGGCGTCGCTCAGCTGGTCGAGCCAGCGGAACTGGGAGAGCAGGGCGGAGGGGAGTGGCGAGCCAAGGTCCCCGGCCGCGGTGGCCAGGCGCTGCAACAGCACGGTGGCGACCTGCTGCTGCAGGCACGGCACGCACAACAGGCTGCGTGCGAGGCTGTCCTCCAGCGAGCCGCGGGACTGCGGCGCGTGGGTCATGGCGTGAGAGCAGGGCCGAGGGCGCACGCGACGCGGAAGCGTACCGAGCGCATCGGCGCCAGAGCCCGACGCAGCGCTTCGTCCTCGCTCACGTGCTTCTCGAACTGCTGAATGAAGGCATGTCGCGCGCCAGCGCCCGCGTTGTCCGCGCGCAGGCTGGGGAGGGCGGGAAGGGTGAGCTGTCGGGAGGGAGTCTGGACAGCGCTGCAGGCGCACCGCTGCTCCAGCGTGCGCTTCATCGTCCACGGGTCAGCCACCACGTGCCGGGCGTCGCCTTCGCCAGGCTGGAAACCCGCAGCGCGCAGCTGAAGGCACCGAGGGCGTAAGAGGCCGAACACAGCCAAAGCCACGCTCGCGCGCACCTCTCTCATGAACAGGCCCTCCGTCTCTACGCGTCGGCGCTTGCTAGGCGTTTCGCCCGCGGATGCACTCATGGTGCGCTACGTGTGCCCTCGCCCTCGCGCGCACTCTGCAGGGGCCCACCTGTGCTGCAAAGCACAGAACGAGACAGCCCAGGCGAGGGCAGGAGCGGTGCGGTTGAACAAATATCAAAGAACGAAGCAGACGAAGAAACGAAGAAGAGAAGGAAACAGCCTGGCCAAGGCGGCCGCTGTTGCGTGGTTGCACGTACTGTCTAGGGCGGCGCAGGCGTGAAAGTCTTGGCGTGGATCCGGATGCGACTGCGAGCCAGCTCCTCGTTGGCCGCCTGGATGCGCTGGCACTCCGCCTTGTGCGTGCCCGTGGTCCACGCCTCAGCCAGGCACGCTGCGCTGCAGAAGGACGCGGACCCATATGCCGAGCAGGCGCGGAGGCGCTTGTCGGAGGCGCCGCAGCCGGCGCACAGGTGCGGCGCAGGGCCACCGCCGCGGCACTCCAGCAACTCGATCAGCTCCTGGTTGCCAGGGTGGAAGTGCTTGGCAGCATCCAGCGCCGTGTGCCCGTCATGTGTGACAACAGCAGGTTCAGCGCCGGCAGCGAGGAGCGCGGCGCAGCAGTAGCGGTGACCATTCGCCGCTGCAACGTAGAGGGCTGTCTGGCCCTCGTTTGCCTGGGCGTTAATCTCCGCGGCGCTCATTTTCTGGTTCTCAGGGCGCCCGATGAGCAGCGTGATGCACGCAAGGTGACCTTCTTGAGCGGCGAAGTGGAGGCAGGAGAACGAATCACTCCTGTGCGCTGTCCGCGAGGCCCCTGCAGCCAGCAAGGCCTTCACCATGGCGTGATATCCACCCTGACATGCGGCAAATAATGGTGTGGCGTTGTACGGACTGTCAGGGTCACACGGGGGGCGTGGCTTGATGGTGTGCACGTCGACGTTGTCAGCAAAGTGAGGCAGCAGGAGCTTGAAGCCTTCAGGCTGGTTGTGCATGATGCTGGAATGCAGCGCGTTTTGACCATAGGCGTTGAAGATGCGCAGGTCCGTGTGCGGGATCAGCTCGCGTATGCAAGTGAGTTTGCTGTGACCGATTGCGGCTTGGAGAGGCGTATTTCCCAAGTCGTCAAAGCTGTTGGCGTCAGCACCAGCCTCCAGCAAGAGGCGCACCACGTCGATCGCTCCATTATGGGCGGCCAGGTGCAGCAGTGATCCATTGCCCTGCTCAGGGTCGGTCGTGTTTGGAGATAAGCCGTCAGCGAGCAGCAGCCTCACCAGCGCGCTGAGGTTGAGACCCGCGCTGCGCCAGATCCACTTCACTTTCTCTGCGTGTGGAGTGCGGCGCAGGAGGGCTGCAAAGTTGGCCGCCTCGCGAGGGTTGGCTGCGCAGCGAGCGTTGAGCGCGGCGTTCTCGACACGCTGAGCTGCCAAGGCAGCCTCGGACATCCTTGTTGAGCGGTGCGTGGCAGTGAAGGGAACGAGGGTGTGCGTAAGGGTTAGCGCTCGGTTCGGCCCGTGCAGCCCGCGCCCACAGCGAAAAGCAGCGAGCACCACAGCAGCCCTACGGCACCCACAAGCGGCCGCGAGATTGCGCGGGCACAGGTGCAGGCGGTGGAGGCCCAGAAGCAAGAGTGTGCTCGCACGGACCTCTGCAACACAGAAGCGCTCGCAGGCACAGGGTACGCGGAGCCAACGAAAACCGTGAGACAGGCTTGCGGAGGGAGCGAGGCGCGAACCGCGAATGACGTGGCATTGCGCTCTGTTCACGCACCATCATCGTGGGCAAATCGGCATCTGAATTCCGCCTCGTCCTCGATGGCGATCGGCTTGGGGAGGACCCACCGCTCGCTACGTGGCTGTGCCGACGCCTCCTGGTGCCTGGCCCAGAAGTGCAGTCTCTGCGCCTCAGGCAGCGCCTGCAGCGCGGCGGCGTGCTGCCGCTCCAACTCGCCCACCATCGCTACAAGCCTCAGCGGTGCTTCTGCTACGCCGTGCAGGCTGACGAGGCCGCGCAGGAGGTTGAAGCTGTTTGCGCAAACGTCATCCTCGTAGTCCGTTAAGTCGTCGCCTATATCAACTAGGCGCTCGTCAAGACGCAAGAAGGCGAGGAGGGGTTCGTCGGGCTCCACACGCAGCAGCTGGAGCAGCACGTGATGGAGGACACGGTAGTCGAAGCTCTTGCAAGCGTGGGCCCGTGCTACATCTGTCTCAGAAATGGACTCGCACCGAGCTAGTGCGGAGCAGAGACGCCGCTCAAGCGCCCAGTAGCTCGCACCGTCCTCCAGCTCGCGCTCTGTGGGGGCGTTGAGCAAGCCGCGCTCACGAAGAGCATCCTTGAGCACGGCGCAGCCGGCGAGCTCGCCAAGGGCAGGCCCTGAGGCGCAGAGGCGCTCGTTCTGCTCGTCCAGCTCATACAGAGCTGCAGATACGAAAACCAGCACGTCGAGGTAGCGCAGCAGCCCCGCGTGCGGCTCCTGGCCGTGCAGCGGTAGGTACGACAGTGAAAAGTCCTCAACCGTCGTGCGAGCGCGCGTCAGCGCGTGCAGCGAGATCAGGGGCTGCTGCTGGGCGGGCAAAGACATAGTGCACGCATGGAGGACGTGACAGAGCGGCGAGGGGCGTGAACTCTGAAATGCTTTCATGGCCTGGGGCCAGCAGCGAGCAGTGAGCTCCTGCTGCGCTGTTGTGGACTGCGACGCGAGGGACACTAGTGTTGATAAAGCAAGCCTTTGCAATAGCACCTTGAAGCACCTTGCAGCCGCGTCGAGCAGCAGGACGCCGCGTGGGTGTGCAGACAGTAGCCGCAGCGTTGCGAGGAAACCGATATACCGCCACTGCTACGGCAGCAAGTCGTGCGCTCCCAGTTCCGAGCTGCAGCCGCAGCTCGCGCGACTCATCCGCTCCTCTCTGCCTCCGTGCAGCGCAGGACACTGTCCAAAAGCGCACGCTTTTGGCGGGAGCAGCTGTGCCAGCCGCACGCGCTCACGCCAGGAAAAGCGGCGCGGGTAGCACCACAAGACTGATCTCGTCCTCCCACGAGTCTCCCACGAGGATGTCGCCGTGTCCGCAGCAGTTGCCTTCTTCATCCGCCTTCTCCATGATGCGAACCTTTTCAGCCTGTGCCGCTTGCTTGGTGTCGTACACGCCCACCAGGCGCGCCTTCTTGCCGCCCTTGCAGGTGTAAGGGATCCACAGCAGCGCGTGCGCGGCGCGTGGCTTGGGCGCTGCGGCTGCTTTCGGCTTCTTCACGGCGGCAGCGGGAGCAGGGGCACTCGTAGGCGCAGGCGCAGCCCGCTTCAAAGCGGCGGCAGGGCCAGGCGGCGCGTCGTCGCCAGTCAGGTCAATGACGTCAGCCATGGAAAGAAGCGGGCGGGGGTGGGCGAGTACAAGCATCACCGCTTCATCGCATCAAACAAATCAGCAACAAGCTGTCCTGGAGTGCCGAAAGAAGGCTGGCCATTACACGTGTAAACTGAGACGGTGCAAGAGGAGAGAGGACAACCACGGCATCGTACCCCATTGCTCAGTCCTCGTCAAAGGACGCGTGCGGGCCCGTGCAGCAGCCCGGCGCGTCCTCCGCCAGCGCGCCGCAACAGTCGTAGAAGCGCACCCACACAGGTTCTAGGCCAGGCTTCTGACCCACAGAACAGACAGACGCAGAGTGTGAGTCACAGCTGGGGCACACACGCAGCCTTCATGCGGTGCCCCGCGCCTTCATGCGGTGCTCTGGAGCCGGGCTGTCAGGCACGAAACCGATGTATTTGCCCTGCTCGCCGCCGGTGAAGAGCGCCGGGTGATAGGTGCACGCGTGCGTGTCGTTCGCCGACGTCACATACTCCCGCTTGCAGCGCCGGCACGTCTGCCGCGTGGCGCCTGCAGCGCAGCGTGGCGCGCCTGCGCGCCACGAGAGCGAGCTGCCAACAGAAAGCGAGGCGTTCGGTGTCTGCGGCTGTCTTGCACGCAAAAAGCTTGCTGCCGCAGCCTGCATGCTTGTGCGCCAAGTGCATGCGTGGATGCAGCGAACGCGACTAAGGGACCGGAGACGCGAAGAGCGATTTATTTTGTGATGCCCTCGCTCAGAATCACCAAAACGCGCCACCTCAATTCACCTCTGTGGGGCACGTTCCTGCTCCTACGGCGCTCACTGCACCGTCAAGAGCTCGACGTCAAACTCCAGCCAGCTGTTGGGCGGGATGGCGCCCGGCGCGCCCTTCTTGCCGTAACCCAGGTCAGGCGGGATGACCAGCTTACGCTTGTCTCCCACCCGCATGCCCTTGACCCCGACGTCCCAGCCCTTGATCACCTCACCTATGCCCAGGCGGAAGGTAAAGGGCGCACCCTTGCTGGCATCGAACACCTTTCCGTTGCTCTTGAGGCGGCCAACGTACTTCATGCCCACCAGCTTGCCAGGGAGGGCAACCTTGCCGTCTGGGCGGCCGTTGCTGAGGTTGATGATCTCCATGCCGTTGTCAAACTTGCGGCTGCCCAGCGTGCCCGGAGGACCGTCGCCGAACTGGCTGCCTGGTTTGGTGGCCGTGGGCTTCGTGGCGGCGGTGGGTGCGGTCTTCTTGGCGGCGGGCGCCGCCCCCGGTGCGGAGGCGCCGCGCTTCTTGCCGTCCGCGGAGAGAGGGATGAAGTCCTTGTCCTTGCCCTGGTCGGCGGAAAGCTTAGCGGATGCCTTTGGGGCGGGGGGCTCCTCATCCAGCTCCTCGATCTGCACACCGCTGCGCGCGCCGCCCAGCATCATCTCCTCTTCCTCCTCGTCTTCGTCCTCATCTTCGTCAAACTCCTCATCCTGGGGGTATTCGCGGCGTGAGTTGTCGTCAGGTATTTCTGGCATGTCGCTGCTGCGCACCTCTTCGTCCTCGTCCATCAACATGCCGCCGGGGAGGCCAGCCTGCGCCATCATGCGCCCCCAGGCCTCGCCCGCGTCCTCCTCCAGCTCCTCGTCCTCCTCGCCATCAGAGTCCTCGCCGTCTATGCGCACGCCACAGTCAGATCTTGGCGGCACGCAGCCGCTGCGCGTCGCCGCGCACCACCACCATCCATGTCAAAGTCGGGCATGTAGTACCCTGGCGCAGGTGCCGTGAGTGCAGCCCAGAGGACTATCCCGAGGGCGCGCATACCGCTGAGGTGCACCGCGGTGTTGCCCTCAACAGTGAACTCGGCGTACTCGCTCAGTATAATGTCCAGCTGCGTGGTCTCAGACGCCCCGGCGCTGAGGAGAGCGTGTGAGCGTGCACCACCCCGCTGGCAAAAGCCAGCCGCCGCCCCGCCTGCACACACCGGAAGGCGCACAACAGCACGGTGGTAGTGTCCTCCTCCTCGCCCGTGTTGAGCTGAAGCGCAACGCGAGCGCCGTCCTTGGCTCCAGCGCCCAGAGTGGCCTGCAGCCGTCGGCCGGCGAGTGAGGCGCAAGGCTCCCGCCTGAGCAACTCTCCCCAGTTCCGCAGCCGCAGCCCGCATGCGTGCGCTACGCGCCGGTTGGCGCTGTGCGTGTGCGAGGAGAGTTGGTGCTGCCCGTCAGTCCCGCACCTGGGAGATGTGAAGGCGCAAGCCTGTCGGAGGAGGCACCCAGGGGGTGGGCTTGGACCCCGGCTGCACTACTACGCCCCAGAACATGGCGCAAGCAAGGCGGGCACGCGCACAGCGCCGGCGAGCGAGAGACTGTGGGTGGGCTGGGGAGGGGGGGGCCGCAGGCGGGGCCCTGGGCGCCTGGGCCACAGCGCGTCAGCGCCACGTCATTCGCGCCTCGCTCCCTACGCAAGCCTGTTTCACGGCATTTGCTGGCTCTGCGCAGCTTGGGCCTGTGCGCAGCCTTTGTTCACAGAGCGAGGCTGCGTGAGTGCACTCTCGCTTCTGGGCATCCACCGCCTGCGCCTCCGCCCGCGCTGTCTCGCGACAGCCTGTGAGCGTTGTTCGCTCGCCTGGTTGCTCGCTGCTCTTCGCTGTGGACGCAGGCTGCACGGGCTGTTCTGAGCGCCAACCCTTGTCCGTGCGAGACCCTCTGCTGCCTGCCACACGCTGTTGTGCCCCGCTGCCCCTCAACGCTTGTGCGAGCCATTCACCGCTGAACAAGGATGTCTGAGGCTGCATTGGCTGCTCAGCGTGCCGAGCTCGCCGCCCTCAACGCTCGCTGTGCCGCCAACCCTCGCGAGGCTGCCGACTTCGCGGCCCTCCTGCGCCGCATGCCACGCGCTGATAAAGTGCAATGGCTTTTGAACAGTGCGGTTAACAATCATGCAACGTTGGTGAGGCTGCTGCTCGCTGACGGCCTATCTCCAAGCACGACCAACCCTGAGCGGGGCAACACGACGCTGATGCACGCAGCCGCCCGAAGTGGAGCCACCGACGTGATGCGCGTCTTGCTGGAAGCTGGAGCCGAGGCCAACAGCAGCGACAGTTGGGGAAACACGCCTCTCCACGTCGCAATCATCCACGGCCAACTCGCTTGCGCACGCGAGCTGATCCCGCGCACGGACCTGCGCATCTTCAGTGCCGATGGCAACAATGTGCTGCATTGCAGCATCATCGGCAACCAGCCCGAGATCTTCAAGCTGCTGCTGCCCCACTTCGCAGACAACATCGACGTGCGCACCATCAAGCAACGCCCCCCGGCTTTCACTGACGGTCCGTACAACTGCACGCCATTACTGCTCGCGTGCTGTGGTGGATATCATGCCATGGTGAAGGCCCTCCTGGCTGCAGGGGCCTCACGGACTGCGCACAACAACACTTCGTTCTCCTGCCTCCACGCTGCCGCTCAGAACGGTCATCTG
>Ga0208951_1000806_pt1 | contig 14278 bp, 18 predicted proteins | sample GreLakmeMI27MSRF_FD_187702 | JGI IMG/M metagenome (GOLD analysis project Ga0208951, IMG submission 187702) | Freshwater lentic microbial communities from great Laurentian Lakes, MI, USA - Great Lakes metaG MI27MSRF (SPAdes) | ecosystem: Environmental > Aquatic > Freshwater > Lake | place: Great... | reverse complement strand
GTGGCCATGGGTGGGCCACCTTGTTGAGAAGGAGCGCCTGCGCGTCGCGCAGCAAGCACCGCTGGGAGCTGCGCGATGAGGACAGCAACTTTTTATCTTGTTCGTGCTGCTTGCTCTTCTTCGACCTGGTGGATGACGTCATCACTGAGAGTCTCCGTGCGTCGTCTGTCCGTGCTGTTATCATGGGGTTCGCCAAGCGTCTGCTGGCCGCGGCGCTGCTGGCCCTCTGCCTGTCCTCTCTGCCTTGTGCCTCCGCCGCGCCCGGCGCCGCTGACCAGCTCCGCGCGCGCGCTGAGCACGCTCTGGCGAGCCTGAAGCACTCCGCGGCGCGGCTGGCTGCGCAGGCGGGTCCGCAGCTGGCCCAGGTGCACGCAGCCGTTCGCTCAGCCGCAGCTTCCGCGGCCGCCGCAACGCCCAGCCGCTTCCAGGTGGAGAGCGCGCTCACGGGCGCGGTGGAGCGTCTGTTGAACGGCGTGGAGAAGGTGGTGGAGCTGGTGCCGCTGGAGGCGGTTGGGAAGGCTCCGGAGGCTATTGTGAAAACCTTGCGCCTCCTGGGCGGCTCTGTGGCGTCCACTCCGGCGTGGCAGAACGCGCAGGCGTACTGGCGCCAGACGCGCAGCTTCCTGGCTGTGGAAGCGTCGAAGAGTCCAGTGGTGAGCCGCCTATTGGCCGCATCTGGGATGGTGCACGTGTCGGTGCTGCGCCGCTGGAGCACGCTGCTGAAGGCGACGCGCAAGGCGTCGCCCTCCACGTCTCTAGCCCTGGCCGTGGCAGCGCTGGGCTGCGCGTACTGGCTCGGTCGGCGCGGGCGCGGGCGCGGTGGGCAAGGCGAGGGCAAGGACGGGAACGGAGAGCCTCTTTCTGAGAGGCTCCGCGCCCTCGCGCGCGCCAGCCGCCGTGTCTCACACTCCCACGGCGATCTGTTCAGCGCACTCTCGGCGCTGCGCTGCGCGCTGGTGGCGAGCGCCGGCGCGGGCGCAACAGGGCTGCGGCAGCGCGCATCCGCCGCAAAGGTCCTGGCCGCAATCTCGGGTGACATGACTGCTATGCTGGACGCCCTGAGGCGCACGCAGGAGGCTGCTGCCGGGTCCGCGGCGTCCACGGTGACACCAGACGGCAAGATGCGGCGCGGCTGATGTACAGGCCTGAACAGCCAACAGCAACGTACAGCTGCTCAGGCAAGTTTGCTGTGTAAGTGTAAGTCACTGGGTCTCCTCCCTGCACGTGGCCTGCTCTGCAGTGCCCGCAAAGTCTGTTGCGGCGAGCTCGCGTGCGGTCGACGCCCCCACCGCGCCCTCCTCCTCCTCATCTGGCTCCTGCTCCTCCGCGGTGAACAACCCGGCGGCGTGCTCGTGCGGCCAGCGCTCGGCCGCACTCCAGAGCTGCCAGCACTTGCTGCAAATGTCGAAACCGTCGCCCTTGCAGGCGGAGCAGTGATAGCGCAGGCCTAAGATGTACTGCTCGCACACGCCGTCACAGGTGCAGGGCATGTCGTGCGGGCTCCTATCAACCTCCGCAGCTTGGCCTTAAGAAAACGGATGCAAAGCTCTCAGTGGGCTGGTTGCAGTGGGCGGGCCTCCACAAACGCTCAGCCACGCACCGATGAAGCTATGAGCGCGTCGCTGGAACTTCACCTTTGCGGAGCGCGCCTCGAGGCCAGCGGGGGCGGTGTGTGGATGTGGTGCCCGTTGTGCGTCCTCAGCGAAGCGCGACCGCGACCGTTTGAGTGCAGAACGAAGAGCAGGCGGCGCTGTGGCGGGACCAGGCAGCTCCCGCGCAGGCGAGGACGCTGTGGCGAAGGGCGGCAGGGCGGCGATGACTCCGCCGGATGCAGCGGTGGGCGGCTCGCAGGGCAGATCCACGGCTGCCCGTAAGGCAGACCAAGCACAAACCGCGCTTTCCATGCTCATCGACTCATCGAGTTACCGGGCAGGGCGCTGGCGAGAGCTCCGCTGACGTGGAAAGCAGCCGGGCACTGTTCGACGACTGTTCGACGCGAGCACGAAACCAACGTAACTCTCGTCCCCGCTGCCTCCATGAACGTCGCTCTGGCCGCCTCCGCGGTGCTCTGCGCGCTGGACGCTAAAGCGCAGACGCTGCTTCTGCGTTTCGCGGGCGACCGCATTCCCTACCCGTCCCCTCTCACCCTGAGCCCGCTCTATGCGGCCGTAGTGCTGGTCAATCTGGTGGGCTGCAGCTACACCTGCATCCTGCTGGGCATGAAGGTCGGCAAGGCACGCAAGACTTACGGCATTGATTATCCTACAATGTGCGTGCGCCAACACCGCTACTCAAGCGCACAAGTGACAACTCCAGTCACCTCCTGCGCGGCTGGGAGGAGGGCTGCAAGGCTAGCAGTGGAGCGTTGTCGCATTGGGGGAGACCCTTCCTCTCCCGCTCTTTCTTTGGTTTCACCTTGGATAGCCGCTGACGCGCCCGCCACGTGGCAGGTACGCGGAGGGCAAGAGCAAGGCGTCGCGCGAGTTCAACTGCGTGCAGCGTGGACACCAGCAAGCCTTGGAGACGCTCCCGTCCTTCTTGCTGCTCTCCCTCGTCGGCGGCCTGCGCCACCCGATCCTCACAGCCTTGGCTGGCGTGGCGTGGATCGTCGGACGGCTGCGCTGGGCTGATTGTTACGCTAAGAATGGGCCGGAGGGGCGCTACGGGAGCTTCTGGTCTCGCTTCATCTGGTGAGTCCTGTAGTGCCCGCGCGTGCTGCGTGTGGCTGGCCTGACGCTCTGTGGTGCAGGTACTCGCTGATTGCGAGCATGGTGTGCACCATCTCGTTCGCATGCGGCCTACTGAAGCTGTTTTAGAGGTTTAGACAGAGAACAGAGATCTCACACGCGGGTCACTTGCGCTCCGCCGCCTGTTGCGCTAGCTCCTCTTCGCTGAGCGGCAAAAGGTTGGCGGAGCCGGACATTTTGAAGCCGCCCTGGCCTGTCTGGATCTTGCGCTTCGCCTCCTCTCGCCCAACATTCACCGCCGTCTTCGCCTCACGCACGTGCCTCTCCTGCGCGTTCTGGTGCACGTGCCTCCACTTCCAGATGCGGCCAATGTTGAGGGTCTCGGGCCACAGCTTAGCCACACCACGGCACTGGTCACAGCTGCGTGTTCCGCTGCCCTTGCAGAAGGGGCACAGGTAGATGTTGGAGGTGTCTTCTTGGCCAGCCTGCTTGAAAGCCTTGACGCTGCGAGGGGGAGAGCGGTCGTTCGGCGGGTGAGGGGGGCGAGAGGCTGAGCGGTCCTCCCGGCGCACGCACTTGTCGTCGGGGCCCTTCTTGAGGTAGCCGTAGCCGCGGCACTTGTTGCAGACCAAGGTGCCCGTGCCGTCGCAGCGGCGGCAGCTGGCGGGGGGGAAAGAGGGTGGGTCAAGTCCGGCGGCGGTGGCCACGTCACCCTGTGGCAGTGCCCCACACGCACTCGTCCGAGAAGTAAAAGTCGTTGGCGTCCTTGCACAGCTGAAAGCCCGTCACGGCCGTCACCAACTGAGACACACACAGCGTCAGCCGCCAACCCTATACAACTCGCACTCCCGACTCATAGCAGCCAAGGCGCGCCGAACGCGCAAACGCACACGCGCGCGCCGCGCGCGTCGAGCGGCCCAACCGCGGCGCAATGGGGACAGAAGAGCGCAGTTGCCGCCAGAGACCCTCGCTCTGGTTTTCTGGCGCCGCACTGCTGCCAGGGCGGGCACGCACTCCGGTGATGAGTTTGAGCGCATCACCCATCCAGGCCCATCAGCAGGAGGCAGAGGGAAACGTGTACGTCGCCGTGCTGGCGTGCGGGGCGGCGTGTCGTACGGTGGTCGTACACCACTGCGGGAGACCTCGCACACGCGTGTGATGCGCGGCGTGAGTTGCAAGCTGCATCTCAGCGGGCTGAGACGCTCTGAGGTTACTTTCCTTGGTCAGGGCATGCGATGGCACGCCACGGCGTCTGTCTTGCGCACCGCTGCTTTGCACGACGCGTCTGGTTGCGCACAGGAGCCTGGTCTCTGGTCACCTCGCAGAGTGGGCCACCCTGCGGCGTTCGACGCCTCACCTCGGTTCTCCGAGCTTCCGCACCTGCAGGATGCGCGCATGCAAGCAGCGCTGGGACTGTCTCTCTCCGCCGGCCGGCCCCTGCGTGCTCGCCGGCTCAACAGCGCAACCGCGGCAACAGTATTTCCCTCTGAAACAGACGCGTATCACCGCCTGGCGCGCTCGCTTGCTGCACGCACTGCCATGGACGCCAAAGAGCTGGTTGAAGCAGTTGAGTTCTTTGGAAAAGTTCGTCGGCGCATCCGGCGCCACACCGTGGTTGATTTGGCCGCCGGCCACGGGCTCGCTGGTCTGCTCTTTGCAGCGTTCGAGCCGACGGTGCACCGCGTGCTGCTTCTGGACCAGCGCCGCCCTTTGTCCTTCACAAACGTCCTCGCAGCCGTCTGCGAAGTTGCGCCCTGGGTCAGCGACAAGGTCTCCTACCTCACCGCTGACATAACGACCGTTCTCACAACCAGTGACCCGCCGCCAAACGAGCCTGCAGACACGCGCGCCGCCCGCGACTACCTCCGCATGCTGCCTCCCGGCACCGCCGGCTTCGTGGCCGTCCACGCGTGTGGCTCGCTCACGGACACCTGCCTCTCCATCGCGACTCGGGCGCGTGGCCCCGTCGCTGTGCTGCCGTGCTGCTTCACCGGCACGGCCAGAGACGCGCCAGCGGGGCTGCGCAGGGTACTCGGGGTGAGCATGGCGGCCGACGTGCACCGCGCGTACTGCTTGGAGAGCGACGGCTACAGTGTGGACTTCAGCGCCATTCCAGCGTGCGTCACGCCGCTCAACCGCGTCCTGGTGGCCGTGCGGCGTCGGGAGGAGTCGCACGCGGTGAGTCCAGAGCGCTGAGAGTGCGAGAGACGGAGTGCAGCTGCCGGACAACACTCACGACAAAGCATGAGCGCCTCTGTTATTGACCTCGCATCATTCATTCGTCAGCTGAGCGGTCTCTGCTGCCCGGGCGCAGAGTCCGCGGCTCGCGCGTGCGACGGGCCCAGCTCCAAGTGGGCCTTTGCTGCAGAGAAGCCTTGGCCGCCAGCACCCGCAGACTGCGCACCGCCCGCCTGGCCCTCCTCCGCTGCACCGAGACCTTCCTTCAGCCCCTCCTCATACCCCGCGGCGCCGGCGCCATTGCCATCCCCGTTCTCAGCTCTCAATGTCGCAGCGTCGCTCGCCGAACCCTCTTCCCTGGCGCTCTTGCGCTTGAGCACCCACTCACCCAGGCGTGCCGCTAAAATGCTTCCAACCAAAATCTGTTCCGCGTGGTAGATGAGCAACGGTAAAGCCAGGAGTCCAGCCCCAGGGTGCCCCTCATACACCGCGTTGATGATTGGAATACCCAAAGCAACCGTCTTTGTTCCCGCGCACATGGAGATTGCAACAGCATCCGCGTCGTCCGCGCGCAAAAGCGTGCGCAGGATGGGTGAGATTGGGAGAAGCAGCGCGGCGAAGGTGAATGCCAGGTAGAGCGCCAAAAGGATGAATGCCATGGCGACCACGCTGCCGGCGTCCACTTTCAAGCCTTTGCTGAACGTGTTGCTGAACGTGCTCCACACCAGCAGAAGGATCATGCAGCTCCCGACTTTGCCGAAGTTTACGCGCTTTTGAAGCGACGCCACGCGTTGCGGGAACACATACTGCAACACGTTGCCGACGACCAGGGGCGCTACCACCGTGATGACCAGCAGGCGGATCACAGTTGCGTAGGGCACTGAGCCGGTAGCGTCAAGGTAAACTGTGAGCCAGGCTGGAGTGAGAAAGATGCCGATCAGGTTTCCAAGCACAGCGTTGACCAGCGCCAGGGCTTCGTTGCCGTGCGCGAGCTTGGTGAAGACAACGTTTGTGGATGCCGTGGTGCTCGTGCAGAAACAGACAACCAGCCCGTCGACGAGCGTGCGGTTGATCAAAGTGCGATACAGCGCTTGCGCCAGCGCGTAGCCTAGCACGGGCGTCACCACCAGCGACAGAACCTGTGTGAACTGCAAGCAAGAGAGAACGTGCTCGTCAGAGCGGGTGCGTATCTGGCGCCTCAACGACCGCCCGGGCACGCGCCAGGTGCAGACGCCACGCAGATGCGGCGCTGAGTAGGACCTTGGTCTTCAAGCCGGCGCCGGAGCAGAGGAAGATGAGACACACCTGGTTGTGCGACAGCTGTGGGCACTCCCGCACGTGCAGCCTCGCGGCGCGCCCGCAAACCACGCACCGCCCCGTATTTGATGCTGTACTCGGCTCTCAGGTAACCGCCCGTCTTTGCAACCTGCGAGGCGCGTGGGTGAGACAGTGTAGCCCGAGGAAAACGCTCACGCACCTCGGGCGCTGCGGACGCGATGCCGATGAACACGCCCATGCCCAGGATGAACCATTGCGCGCAGACTGCGTCGTAGAGCCAGCAGACGGCGGTGCGAGCGCGGGAGGATAGCGAGAGAGGCGCGGCCACTTCCGCGCTCTCTGGCGGCGTCTCAGGCGCCATTTCAGGCGCTGGATGCGGGACTACCCGGCCCTGGTGGGCGCCATGCCGCAGTGCCGCTCCCGGAGGATGCGAGGCGAGGCGGCGGCGCTAATCTGGAAATCTGGTCTCAGTCCCCGTCGAACAGCGAGCTGGCGTTCGAGTGTAACTGAGAAAAGTCAGCCTTCACGCCTCTGCGGGCTCGATCACACCTTCCGGAGCCATGCAGAGCGGCGTACCGCCGATCATGGTGCTCAGTGCGTGCCCGTCGCGGCGAAGGAGCCCTTCCGCTGACCGCCCTCTCTGACTCGCGCCTCGCGCCGCTACAGACCAAAACACCAAGCGCGACACGGGCAAGAAGGCGCAGCACGGCAACATCGCGGCCGCAAAGGTGCGCCAGCGTGTGCAGAGAACGCTTCCGGACTGCTCACGCTTTGCCTAACCGCGCTGATCCTCACAGGCCGTCTCAGACATCATCCGCACCACGCTGGGCCCTCGGTCGATGCTCAAGATGCTTCTGGACGCCTCCGGTGGTGCGTGGGCGCCCGCACGTGTGCGCAGGAAGCCAGCGGACACTGCGAGGCTTGTAGCATTCTCTCACGGCTGCTGGCCTCACTCCAAAGGCATTGTGTTGACCAACGACGGCAACGCCATCCTGCGCGAAATCGACGTGTCGCACCCCGCTGCCAAGGCACGTGCCGCTTAAGCTGCACCACTGGCGCAGCACAAACTCATGCGCCCGCCCTCCCGCCTCCTCTCGCGCTCGCCAGAGCATGATCGAGCTGGCGCGCACCCAGGACGAGGAGGTTGGCGACGGTACCACGTCAGTCATCATCCTGGGTGCGTTGGCGTGCCCACAGGCCCAGAGTTTGACCACAGGCCCTAACCTAACTCTCCTGCGCCCAGCCGGCGAGATGCTTCACTTGGCAGAACCCTTCCTGGAGCAGAACCTGCACCCCACGGTAGTTGTGCGCGGCTACGTGAAGGCGCTTGAAGACGCGCTGGCTGTGATCGACCGGCTGGCGTTTCCCATCGACACAAACGACCCGCAGGCGATGCTCAACATCGTCAACAGCTGCATCGGCACAAAGTACACCAGCCGCTTCGGGCCGCTCATGGCGCAACTGGCTCTGGAGGCTGTGCAGTGCGTGGCGGTAGACCGAGGGGACGGCACCAAGGAGATCGACGTCAAGAAATACGCAAAGGTTGAGAAGATTCCCGGCGGCAGCATCGACGATTGCACGGTGCTGCGCGGCGTGATGTTCAACAAGGACGTGGTTGCGCCGGCGCGCATGCGGCGCCGCATCCAGAACCCTCGCATCCTGCTGCTGGACTGCCCCCTGGAGTACAAGAAGGGCGAGAACCAAACCAACGTGGAGATTTGCAAGGAGGAGGATTTCGCCACGCTGCTCAAGATTGAGGAGGAGTGGATCGAAAACACGTGCGCGCAGATCATCGCGCTCAAGCCTGACGTGGTCATCACCGAAAAGGCGCGCGCAAGCGCCTCGCGCTGCACGGCATGCGCTCACATCCTGGCGCTGCGCAGGGGCTTGCTGACCTGGCCGCCTTTCACCTGGGCAAGGCTGGAATCTCCGCCATCCGCCGCATCCGCAAGACGGACAACAACCGGTGCGTTTCCTATCTGTGCTGCGCCTCTGTCCGCCTCGGTTTGCGCACCGCTCACGCGTCGCCACCCGCCAGCATTGCACGCGCCACGGGCGCGACGATTGTGAACCGCCCAGAAGAGCTCAAGGCTGAGGACATCGGCACCAAGGCTGGTCTGTTCGAGGTGAAGCAACTCGGAGATGACTATTTCACGTTCATCGTGGACTGCGAGGAGCCAAAGGCGTGCACCATCATCCTGCGCGGCGCCTCCAAAGACGTGCTCAACGAGGTTGAGCGCAACCTGACGGACGCCATGGGCGTGGCGCGCAACGTGGTGCACGACCCGCGGCTCCTTCCCGGCGGCGGCGCGGTGGAGATGGCCGTCTCTCGCGCTCTTGCCGAATCAGCCCCCTCCGTGCAGGGCGTTGAGCAGTGGCCCTACCGCGCGGTGGGCGTGGCTCTGGAGGTCATCCCTCGCACTTTGGCACAGAACTGCGGCGCCAACGTGATCCGAACCCTGACCAAGCTGCGCGCAAAGCACGCTGAGCCTGCGAACGCCGGTCAAACCTTCGGCATCGACGGACACACGGGCGCAGTGGTGGACATGAAGCAGCTGGGCATCTGGGAGCCGTACGCGGTGAAGGTGCAGACCATCAAGACTGCGGTGGAGTCCGCCGCAATGCTCCTCCGCATCGACGACATCGTCAGCGGACTTTCCAAGAAAGGCGGCGGCGGCGGCGGCGGGCCCAAGGGACCCGAGATCATGAAGGAAGACCAGGGGGGCGACGAAGGGCCGGCTGAGCGGTGAGGGCTGACGTGTGCGTTGCGTGCAAGTCGAGGCAAACCTGAAAACTCGGAGCTGTGACGCACGAAGCCAGTATCCTCGCACCACCGATGCACTGCGCTCACGCGCCACATGCGCCGTCGCGCGCTCTGGACCGCCTGGGTGATCCAAGTGGTGTGTCTAAGCGGAGCTGCGTCGCCTTCTTCACCCCCTTTTCCTTCCAATGCCCCGCCTGCGCACCTGCTGCAGCCCCGCCAGCTGGTGCGCTACAAAGAGGGCGGCGCGGCTGCGCTGCGACGGCTATGCAGCGTGCAGCCACAGTTCGCGTGCGACTGGTCAGCGGAGCTTCACCAAACCGTGATCTTCACCTCCGCTGAGCCAATAAAGCCGTTGCTGCTCTCCGCCGGCGCGCACGACTGGGTGGAATACGTGGAGGAGGTTGCATTACTCTCGGTGCCCGTGAGCGGCTCTCCAGAGCACGCAGAACCGTTGCGCGCTGAGATTCTTGAGCTCGACAGCGCATCTACAGAGATGCCGTCCCAGCGCGCGGCGGCTCCCTGGCATCTGGACCGCCTGGACCAAGAGAGCTTGCCTTTGGATGGGTCCTTCACGGCGCCGGGCGGCGCGTGCGGCGCGGGCGCGCACATCTTCGTGCTGGACACTGGCTTGATGGTCGAACACGTCGAGTTTGGAAGCGCCCCCATCGGCGCCGGATTCAACTCTGCGGACAACGGCGAAGACACGGGCAACTGGGCGGACTGTCACGGCCACGGGTCACACGTATCGGCCATCGCAGCTGGCGCGCACTACGGAGTAGCGCCTTGCGCCACCATCCACCCGGTGCGAGTCTTCGGCTGCGGCGGCTTCGGTAGCACCGCGGCGGTGCTGTCCGGCCTGGCCTTCGTGGCGCAACAAGTGCAGAGCGGACAGGTCCCCGCTGTGGCCTCCCTGTCCGTCGGCGGCGCCGTGTCGCGCGCGGTGAACGACGCTGTGGACGCCCTGAGCGCGATGGGCGTGCTGGTGGTCACGTCGGCAGGCAACGACGGAGGAGACGCGTGTCTGCAGTCGCCCGCAAGCGCCCGCACCTCGTTTGCAGTGGGCGCCGCCACAGAGAGGGACTCTCGCGCATCCTTCAGCAACGCCGGGCCGTGCGTGTCGCTCTACGCGCCGGGCGTGACCATCCGGAGCGCCTGGTACGCGCCAACGTCGGCGGAGCCCACACAGGCCACAAAAGTGCTCTCCGGCACCTCGCAGGCGTGCCCCGCTGCTACCGGCGCCGCCGCGCTCTTCCGGGCACGCTTTCCGAATGCCTCCGTCGCTACCACCAAGCGCGCACTCGCACAAGCGGCGTTGAGCGGCGCGGTGGCAGATGCGGGGCTTGGAAGTCGCAACGCGCTTCTGAACATCCGAGCGCTGTGCGAGGGCAACTGGACGGAGGCAACGACGGGATGTGTGGCGCCCAGAGGCGGAGCATGCCTCGCACCGCCGATGGTGCCGATGACACCGATGGCGCCGATGGTGCAGCCGCCGGACAGTCCGAGCGCATCCACTGGGCCTGATGCGCCCAGTGCGCTGGTGTTCAATCCGCCGCCGCCACCGAGAAGAGCGCAGTGGTGGAGAGTACGTCGAGAAGCGCAGCAGCGCTCGCCGCCGCCACCGCCGTCGCCGCCGTCGCCGCCGATGCCGCCTCGCGCGCCGCGGATGGTGGCGCTGTGGCGCGAGCGAGCAGATCTCGGCCGCCGTACGCCCGCGCCCGCACCTGCGCCCGTGCCTGCGCCTGCGCCTGGCCGGCGCGTGGGGCGTACCGCCGCCGTGGCTTCCGGCACGCCATTGCTCGCCTGGGTAACGCTATGAGCAGAACTCGTGAGTAGGAGTCTCGATCATCACGAGTCGCTCGACTCGTCCGAGTACTGCGCCTCCTCATCCACAACCTCAGCCTCCAAGTCTGGGTTCAGGCTGCCCAGCTGCACGCGCGGCACGTAGCGCAGCTCTTCCGGCGCCTGCAGCTGCGCGATCGCGGGCAGCAAAGGCAGGGCGTCCCCAGGCTTCCAGTTTGCGGGCCGGGGCGGCAACGCGGCAAGAAGCGCCGCCAGCTGCGCCTGGCTGAGCACCTGCGGCGCCGAGGGCGCCGCTTTGGGCACGGGCGAGAGCAGCGGCTGCTGGAGGCGAGGTAAAGGAGGCTGAGAGTGCAGCGCCGACGCTTGCAGTTCGCGCTCCGTTGGTACTGGTGGCTGCAAGGATTCGTACAGCGCGCCGCAGTGTCGTCGCGCGTCGTTGGCGGGCGTGTTGTTGGGCCAACCGTGAGGAGCATACGTGGTCTGCGTGGTGAATGCAAGAGAGCGTCAGTGCGAAGAGTTGGCATAGCAACGCGTTTTGGTCAGGCACCGCGCGGCACGCACTCGACACACGGCGCGCGCGTAAGCCAACAACGTCTCGTTGTCGACTGTGAGAGGCTCGTGGCGGCCATTTGGGCCCAGAAGGGCAGACGCCTCGTCAACCGCCTCTTGCAGTGCTTCCCCAACCTCGTGCAACTCGAGAGCCAGCGCGCGCAGCGGAGCGCAGCCGCTCGACGCACCGCCGTCAACCTGCATCGCGTCCATACTGTACGTCGCCCAGGGCGTCACAATGCCTGTTCTTCTGGACTTCTGCACTCGTCGTACGACCCAACACTTTGTTAGGCGCGTCGCTGCTTGGTTGTGGGCGTGCAGATGGTGTGAGTTGGTGCGAGCTGGCGCGAGTTGGTGTGCCGCCGCAGCGGCTGATGCAGCGCGGTGTCGAACGGCGCACTCGCGCGGCGCGGCTTGCCGTGGCGGCGTGCCTGCTGCTCAGCGTCGGCACAGCGTGCAGTTACCTGTGGCGCGGCACGGGGCGTGCTGCTGCGTCCGTTGCAGCGCAGGAGGTGGATGTGCTCGGCGCGTCAGAGCGAGGCGGACCACGGCTCCAAAGCGCAGCCGCAGCGCCGCCGGAGGATACCCAGCCGCAGCTGTATACCTACAGGGTGGTACACGCATACCCCCATGACCGTGGTTCCTTCACCCAAGGCCTGGTGGTGTGTTCACGCCGCGTTCGCAACACCGCTCCGCAGCCCATCTCACCGCCCGCCACGCAGTACGCGGGCGCAGACCGCTTCTACGAGTCTTCCGGACAATACGGCGAGAGCAGCGTGCGCCTGGTGGAGCTCGCCACCGGAGCAGTGGTGAAACGCACCAACGTGGACGCGTCTCTCTTCGCTGAAGGCCTCGTGCTTTCATACGACAACACCACGCTGCTGCAGCTCACCTGGCGCTCCGGGAAAGGCATCTCGTATGACGCGCAAAGCCTGCGTCGACTCAGCGACTTCAACACCGGCTTGCAGGATGGCTGGGGAATCACAAACGGCGCGCTACCTAGCGAGTACCTGGCAACCGATGGCACCCACCGACTGTACACTTTGGACGCGCAAAGCTTGCAGAGCACGGTGCGTGGCTATTCCGTCACCCTTACACGGGGTTCTTCACCGTTCATTTAACTCGCACACTTTCTCAGCGCTCGGTGGAGGTTCGCGACGGCTCACACCCCGTGCGTCTGCTCAACGAGCTGGAGCTCATTCGCGGAGAAGTGTGGGCCAACATTTGGACGACGGACTGCATCGCGCGTATCAACCCTGCAAGCGGCCGAGTGACCGCGTGGATGCTCCTCCACGGCCTTCGCGATAGCGTCGGCGCCAGCGAACGCAGCGGCAGCGAAGATGTGTTAAACGGCATTGCGTGGGACGCAATTGGAAAGCGCTTGTTTCTCACGGTGCGTCACCATCTGTTGAGGTGGGCAGTGCTTGTGGTGGCCTCTCACGCGCGGCGCGCAGGGCAAGTACTGGCCGCGACTATTTGAGGTGAAGTTGGTGCGTGTGAAGAAGGGCGGACTGTCGCTGATGGAGGCGAGACAGAAATGTATCCGCTAAACGAGGCGCGATGCCATATAGCGCAGCGCCGCTCAAACAACCGTCGGTGTTACACACGGCTGCTCACCGTCTGACTGCGGTGACTGAAAGAAGCGCGCCGTGAAGGTTTCTCTGGATTACCGGTCTTTTGTTCTCCTCTGCGCAGCCCCGCCTATTTCGTACGACGAAACGACGGTACACACGCGTTGCGCCCTTGTCGGCCCCGGTGTGGCCACCATGCGCGCTCCGTGCATCTCCTCCTCGGCGCGCTGCGTTCGCCCGGCGTGTCATGGGGCACCCCGCACAGCCTGCTGTAGCGCTGAGTCACCTTGGAGTGCACGCGAGGCGCAGAATAAGGCGCAGGCGCGTGCTTTCGACTCGCGGGTGGAGTCTTTCCGGTCCCAGCCGCCTGGCGAGGTGACGTCGCGGCTTCGTCGGGTCGCGCACGCAGCTCCTCTCCCGCCCAACGCCCGCGTGCTGGACGTGGCGACCGGGGCAGGCCCCCTCGTGGCGCACCTGCTGGAAGCTGGCGCCGCGCACGTGCTCGGCTGCGACTTGAGCGCCGAGTTGCTCCGCGCTGCCCAGCAGCGCCACCCCTCTCCGGGCGTGCTGGGCAACGCGCAGGGCGTGCGTTTCTGGCTGGGTGACGTGGTTGACCTTCCGGCGTGGCTCGGCCCCTTCCACGCCGTGTTTTTCAACGCCTGCTTTGGAAACGTCTTTGAGCAGCGAGACACGCTCGCACGCACCGCGCTGCTCACGTGTCATGGAGGACACATGGTGCTCTCACACCCGCTGGGGCGCGCCTACGTGCATCGCCTGCACCAGGCTGATCCTGTCATCGTGCCGCATGAGCTGCCGGATGAACCTGCGCTGCGCACGCTCATCTCGGGTCTGCCGCTGCGCCTGGTGTCGCTGGTTGACGACCCGGCGTTTTACTGCGCGGTGCTCCAGGCGCGCAAACGTAGAGATCTGGCGCTCGCTCTCTCCGTCAACGACTGACATTCGTCTCTTTTTCCTCTCTAGATTCCAGTGCTGTTTCACCTGCAGGGTGGCCCCTCTCGCCTGCAAGCGCCCGTGGTGTCTGGATTTGGGCGCGGGAGCGCCCAACTGGGCTTTCCGACCGCCAACCTGTGTCCGTCTCACCTCGCCCCCGCCCTTGCCGCGCTGCCTCGGGGCGTCTACTACGGCTGGGCGGTGCTCCAGAGCGAGCCTGACGCGCCGCGCAAGTGCGTGTTGAACATCGGAGCCCGGCCCACCTTTGCGGACGGCGAAGGCGATACCGTCGAGGTACACGTCATCCACCGCTACCAATCAGCCTTCTATGGCGCTCAGTTGAGAGTGCTGGTGCTTGGTTTCTTCAGGCCCGAGATGCGCTTTTCGGGCGTTCAAGAGCTGGTGTCTCGCATCAAGGCGGACGTTGGGCTGGCAGCCAGCCTGCTGGACGCTCCCAGCAACGTGAGCGCCAAAGAGGATGCGTTCCTAAGTGATGCATG
>Ga0208951_1000804_pt1 | contig 14300 bp, 9 predicted proteins | sample GreLakmeMI27MSRF_FD_187702 | JGI IMG/M metagenome (GOLD analysis project Ga0208951, IMG submission 187702) | Freshwater lentic microbial communities from great Laurentian Lakes, MI, USA - Great Lakes metaG MI27MSRF (SPAdes) | ecosystem: Environmental > Aquatic > Freshwater > Lake | place: Great... | reverse complement strand
CAGCCTCTGCTTCATGCTGGGGGCCGCGTACACGCTGCACGTGACCCGGCAACGCGCGCAGGTGCGCTCGCCATGCGTGCCGTGCCTCGGGGGGGTCTGATGAGAAGGCTGTGCGCATTCCCAGCAGCTCGCCGCAGCGCAGGCGCAGGTTGACGCAGAGGTTGGCTACGCTGGCGCGCAGCGCAACACCTACGGAACCGCCTCGCTGCACGCCAGCCCCAGCGCGGGGGGCCTGTATCCAGCCGCAGGAGTCGGGGTTGACGTGACAAAGTTGCGTGAAGCAGCGTCGGTGAGCCGCTTGCGAGGCAGCGCGTACGGCTCCATCAACGTCAGGGACGGCCAAGCAGACGCGGCGCTGTGATGTAAGATGTATGATGTGAGCGCCGGGGGCAGGGCCTGGGCGAGGGACCAGAGGGACCGTGGCAATGGGGCGCAGACCCCTGGGGCTGTCCTGGGACCTTGTCTGAGCACGCTAGGTTGGTGAAGCGCGTCGCGCGTCGCGCAATGGTGCAGAACTGCGCTTCTGTTGCGCTATTAATAATCGACGAGGCATCGTAGCGTCGGTCACATTCCGTGCCGCTTGAGCGCGTCTGACTTCAAGCCGCGAACCGCGACGCGCACAGCACCCACCGCCCCCATCTGCGCCACATCCGGCGGCACGCCCAACGCAGGCACCTCCGTGGCTGCCATCTGCGCCTCCTCAGCAGCGCGCTGAACCTCGTCAGTGACGTCCATCTGCACGCCAATGAGGAGCACCACCTTGCCGCTGGCATCGCGCACTGGCGCCACGTGCACGCTGTTCCAGAATGGGCGCCCTTGGCGGGTGTAGTTGAGCAGGCGCACGGTGGTGGGTACGCCGGCGGCAATGTCGTCTCGCATGCGCGCCACCGCGAGCGGGTCTGTGGCTGGCCCTTGTAGGAATCGACAGTTGTGGCCCAGGATCGCCTCCGCCGGGTAGCCGCACATGTCAATGAAGGCTTGAGAGCAGTGCACGATGGGGCAGTCCGGCAGGTTTGGGTCTGAGAGGCAAAAGGATTGCTGGATGCGGACCAGGGCGCGAAGAAGCGTCGCCGGCACCGTGTCTGCTGTAGCCGGCGCGCCCAGCAGAGGGCGCACAGCAGCCGCGGGTGCCGCTGAGCTCACCCCCTGGTGCCAGGTGCCGCCCTCCACACCTCCTGACGCGCCGTGGCTGGAGGCGGAAGAGGTTGCCGCACTGGACATCTCAGCCGCTCGGTTGGCCAACAGAGAGGTGAGCGCAGCGGCCTGCGCCGCAACAACGGGCGCAGCGCTGCGCACCATCGCCATGGCGGGGCACTCGCCTGGGTCCAGGCTCAGGGGCCCTCGCGCGCCCACGCGCCCAGGCCCCAGGGCGCGTGAGCTGGCGCCCTCGCCGCTGTCCGCAAACGACAGCTGCGCAGCCTGCTCGGCGCTCACCTCCGTCTGCACGCCCACGAACCAAGTGGTGCGGCCCTCGTCGTCGGCCACGGGCGCCAGGTGGAACAGGTTGAAGAACTGGCGACCGCTCTTCGTGTAGTTTGTGAGCACCACGCTGATGGGTCGGTCCTCGCGCATCGCGTCGCGGATCGCCGTCACCTAGCGGGGAGTCAGCAACAAATGCGAGCGCGCCAGCGCAACGCCACGTGCTGGGAGGGCGTGCTGCCCATGCGCAAGGGTTGCGGCCGAGAAGGAGTGGGCGCATTCGAGCCCTCCCCACAGTCTGCGGGCACAGAGAGGCGCACACCTTGTTGCGCTCCGTGCCTGGGCCCTGCAGGAAGCGGCAGTTGCGGCCAACTGTCGGCCAGGGAGGATAGAGGAGATTGGGTGAGAAAGATATGCGCAAAGCTCTACAATGAAGCGCACTCGTCTCGCTGGGCCCGTAGCCCGTGAGCTGGTAGAAGCCCTCCGAGGCGAAGACGATGGGGCAGTCCTTGGAGCGCGCACAGCTCACCACAAAGTTGAAGGATGCCGCCAGAGACTCCAGCTGCGCCAGCTCACTTGCGCCTCTCAGGCCCACGAAGGAGCTGCCCAGGGCGGCCATAGCGTGGGCGGAGGGCGGCTCACCTGCGGCCTAGACGCAGCCTGTCGAACAACGTTCGACTGCTTAGGCTCTACGAACAACGTGAGCCATCTGCTTTTACCCTTCAAGTGCGCGTCCCTGGCGCTTGAGCGCCGCCTGGGAGGGGCAGCATGCGGCGAATGCGGCCCGCAGTCGGCTGTCGAGCAGCGCAGAATCCACCGGGCGCAGCGCGCGCGCCCGGGCGCTCTGCAACACCACGATCTCCGTGTCGTACGGAGAGGCTCGGAAGGGGTCCTGCCGCGCGTGCGAGGCGCCGTCGCAGAACCCGTGGTCTGCGGCCGCAATCGTGGCGTTGAACGTCAGATTGACGCTGGAGAGCAAAGCGGAGCGTGCCCAAGTCTCCTTCCAGCCGGGCATGAGGACCACGAAAGACAGTGGCTGCGAGGCCGCCTCCGCCGCGGCCAGCAAATGCAAACATCGTCGTGCGGCTGTGTCCAGGCAAGCTGCTGTGAAGGGCGGGTTCACCTCAAAAGCCCCTCGGGTGGGCCCCTCCTGCATGGAAAAGAAAGAGCCTGCGGAGCCGAACGGCGCGTCCGTGTCCGCGAAGGCGCTGCAGTAGCGGCCGTAGCGCGCGTTGAGCGGGCTGGCAAAGCACTCGAAGTCCACACCCAGGAGAGCGTGGAGCACCCTGAACACCCCGGGCCCCGCCGCCGCCTGGAAGCCGTGCCCGCGCAGCGTCTTGTAGCGCAGCAGCAGCGCGAACAGGCGCGCGTGAAAGCCGGCGTAGGCACGCACGTCGCCCGCAGCCGCCGCCGCAGCAGCCTCTCGATCGTCTTCGTCCACGTCATCGCTGATGTGGGCAGGCGGCGCGGGTGTGCGCTCTTCGGGGGGACCATGCGCCCGATGGAGCACAGCAAGCTTTCCGTACGCCTCCCGTGTGACCGTGACAAAGCTGGGCCCGTGCGTCTGCGTCACGGAGCGCTTGTGGAACACCGTGACCACCCGGCTCTCCACCAGCAGCCCGGCGCTGGCGACACGCTGTGCCATCTGCGCCAGCTGTTTCTGCGCCGCGCACGAGGCTGCGTGAAGCGCCTCTGCAACGCCCGCAGCCGAGAGGGCGCTTAGTCCGGCGCGCTCCAGGTCGCCCGCCAGTCCGCCGCCGTCGCCACAGAGCGCCACGCAGGGCAACAGAGCGTCAGAGGCGTCCACAGGACCTGCCAGCCGCCGCTTGCGTTTGGCTGCAACCCCTGTCTTCGCCTCCGCCACTTCCTCTGCCAGCTTGCACGCGAAGCGCCAGCGCTCGAGAGCAAGCTGCGGCGGCGCGTCCAGCCCCGCGGCGACGCACAGCGTGTGCAGCGTCTTGCGCAGTCCATCCATTGCTTTCGCTCTCGCAACCTCCATCTGAGCGGCCGCGGCCGCGGACACGGGCACGCAGCGCAGCGCCACCGAGGGTGCGATGCAGGGTGGCGGGGGCACCGAGAGGTCCCAGAGAGCAGTCGATGCACGTGCACGCTGCCCGATGGCTGAAGACGCTGCAGCGCCCGCGCCCGTGGGCAGGGCGGACGTGGGCTCGTGCAGCGCTCCGGTGGTGTGCCTGCGCTTTCGGCGCTTCTGCGGTGCCGCAGCAGCAGCCTCGTGAGGCAGCGTCAACATGAGTGCAGGGTGCGGGCGTGGCAGCAACCCGTCTCGCTCACCACCCAGTTTGAGTATCGGCGGTAGTGTGGCAGTGAGACAGCAAACGGGATGGGAGGGAGCAGCTTGGACGAGCATGGAATCTTTGGTCGCCGGTCGTCGTCTTTGGTGCCTCTCTGCGTGCAGCCCTCCGGGCCAACTACAGCAAGCCAAGTGCGGAGAGCGGCACGCAGGGCTGTGCTGGAGAGCGCAGCTGCGGCTGAGGCCGTGCTTTTGCAAGTGAGGAGTACTGCTTGTTAGCGCTTCAAGTACGCATGGCGGCTCGAGGGCGCCTGGCAGAGGAGCGCAAGGCGTGGCGCAAGGACCACCCGTTCGGCTTCGTGGCGAAGCCAGAGGTAAGAGGCGCCTGAATTTGCCTCTAGAGCAGCAGTTTGCTCGTGGGTCTGACATGTGTCTCGGCGTAAACCTCTTGTGAGGCGCTGGCGGACGGCAGCGTGAACCTGCTGAAGTGGGTCTGCGTCATCCCGGGCAAAGCAGGTGCGGCGCGGCGCGGACGGCGAGTCGCACGAGCGCTCCGTTGGCGCAAACTTGCTCCCACCTGTCTGTGCTCGCTCGTGTACCGCAGGCACCAAGTGGGCGGCTGGCGCCTTTCCCGTGACGCTGAACTTTACAGACGACTATGTGCGCAGCGCACAGCTCGCTCTCGCCTTCTTGCGCTGAACTCGGCAACCCATCTCTTGCTCATCTCTCGCCTCTCTTGCCCAACTCTTGCTCGCAGCCCAACAAGGCGCCTCAAGCCTACTTCCCGAAGGGGTTCTTCCATCCGAACGTGTATCCCAGCGGCCTGGTCTGCCTGGTGCGTGACTGACTGAGCAGTGAGGAGCACTTGCGCCTCTCACTCTCTGCTCGTGCTCGCGTAGAGCATCCTGAACGACTTGCAAGGTTGGAAGCCGTCTGTGACGATCAAGCAGATCCTGACGGGCATACAGGAGCTGCTTGACTCGCCCAACGTGAACAGCGCTGCGCAGCACGAGGGCTTCAACCTGCTGTCCAAACAGGAGAAGCAGGGCGGCAATGCCTACGACGTGCGCGTGGCGCTGGAGGTTCGAAAGTACCCGGCACAGGATTGACCGGAGAACAGATGGCGCGTGGGCTACGACGAAGCAAAGAATGAAACGATGCGAAGAAGAACGAAACGAGCGATGAAGAAGTATGAGTTGGCTGTTCAGTTGGCGGGAGAGGATCTGCTGTGGATGGAGATGGCACATGCATGCAACTGTAGACCTAAGCGGTGCAGCATGCGGTGCGAGCTGGTCTAAACGAACTGGATTCCACGTCCTATCACTGGATTCCACGTCACCGCAGCGGCGGCGGCGGCAGCGGCGGCTCCCCCAGCAGCGCCATGTGCGTGGCCTCAAACGCATGCCGGTTGCGCCTGCACACCTGCGCCAGCTCATCCAGCGCGTCGCCCAGCTGGCGCACCCTAGGAGCGCCCTCCCCTTGCGTCGCCACCGCAACCGCGCATCCCGCCAGCAGCGCCACGTCACAGTGCGGCGCAGCCGCCTCAGGCAGCGCGTGCATCGCCTCGTTGAGCCAGCCCAGCGCGGCTTGCTGTGCCAGCTGCAGCAGCGCGTGAAGCGCTTCCGCCACGTCGGGGATGCGCGCGGGGGGGAGGGTCACGAGCGCAGCCGTGAGCAGCGCCCGGGCCAGGGCGGGGCCCCGGGGGGGCAGCGCCTGCGCCAGCGCCGCCAGCTCCTGCGGCCCGCGACGCTGCAGCGCCGCAGCGGTGAAGAGCAGCAGGCTCTGGCAGGCCTCCCGGTGCTGCACGCCGCATCCGGTGGCCGCCATGGCCAGCAGCGCGGCCAGCGCGGCCGGGTCAAACACGGCTGATGGGAGGAGCTTGAGCGCCCGGTCTGCCAGCAGAAACAGGTCGTCCACCACGTCCGGCGCCGCGTCGAAGGCCCCAAGGCTGGGCAGCGCCTGCTGCGCGTGCGCGAAGAGCGACAGCAGCAGGGCGGTGAGGTGTTGCGCCGCCTGTGGGTCAGGCGCAAAGGCGCGCAGCAGCTCGGTGGCTGCAAACAGCAGGCAGGCGTGCCGCCGCTGGCTGAACAGGCCGGATATGAGCTGGCACGCCGGGGGCAGCACCGGGGCGCAGCGCTGTGCGCCGGCGGCTCGCAGGGCGTACTTGAGCGCCCGGCAGGCGCGCTCGCAGGCGCGCTCCTCCGCGCAACGCTGCAGCGCGCGCTGGGTGAGTGGCCACACGCGGCTCAAGAACACCGCGGCGGCAGCCTCCGGCGCGTCCGAGCAGCGCAGCACCGCCGCGACGCGGTCAAACTGACGCACCACGGCGGCGGAGGGCGGCTGCTGCTGCTGCGCGGGCTCTCTGGCAGGCAGCAGCGCCTCCAGCGCGCTCAGCGGGGGAGACAGCAGCGCCTCCATGGCGGCCAGCTGGTGCGCGTGCGGCTGCGCAGCCACGAGGCGAGCCAGGGCGGAGGCAACCTCAACCACGTCACCCTCGTCCAACCCCGGCAGCGCTCCCGCTCCCGCGCCGCCGCCGCCGCATGCGCCCGCGTCGGCGGCGGTGACGCGCGCGTACAGCTGCAGCATCTGCGGCGCCAGCGGGGCGAGCTGCTGCGCGCAGGCGTCGCACAGGTTGCGCAGGGAGAGCGCCGCCGCCCCGGGGGCGTCCCCTGGTGCGGACAGCGCCGCGGTGATGAGGTGGAGCAGCCGGGGAAGCAGGTCTGTCGCCTGTGGGGTGCCTGTGGCGACGGCGGCGGCGATCCAGTCTGCGTACGCCCCAGCCGTCAGGCAGGCGGTGTACTGCACCTCCCCCACCGCCGGCAGCGTGTGCAGCGACGACAGCAGCTGCGCCAGCAGCGCGCAGTCCGGCGGCGGCGACGCGGGCGCCACGGAGCGCACACAGTACAGCGCAGCTTCGGCTGCGCGCCAGTCAAAGCCGCCGCCGCCGCCGCCGCCGCCGCCGCCGCCGGGCGCGGAGGCGGCCGCCAGCTGCGCCAGCGGCTGCGCCAGGATGCCCAGCGTCGCCTCGCCGCCCAGCACCTTGGCCGCCTGCAGCAGGGCATCCCCCACGGCGCTGCGCTCGCGCTTGAACTGCGCGCGGGCGTCGCGGCGCCACTCCGCGAAGCCTGGCGGGTAGCGCACCCGGCCCTGGGCGTGGCGCACCAGCTGGGCGAAGGCTGGCGCAAACAACGACCGGCGACGCTCAACCTCCGCGCCGCCCAGGCTGCAGTCCAGCACGCACGCGGCCAGGCGGCACCAGAACTCGTAGCTCACGGCGGCGACCTCGTCCTCCGGATGCGCACTCACGGCCAGCAGAGCCTCGACAGGTGCCAACGCCTCCTGAGCCCCAGTGGCGATCAGCTCCACGAACGCCTCGCCAACCTCCGCGAACAGGCGCGCCATGCCTTTGGCGGCATCGTCGTCCGCGTTTGGGAAGGCCCCCCGCAGCGCCATGATCGGGGGGATGAGCGCCGCCACGAGCGGGGCTACCTGAGGGTCCACCCCCGCATAGGCGGGGCTGACCGGGCCGCCGTCCTCGCTCGCTGCCGATGGCGCCGCGGCGCGGATGAGCTCCACCACCGCATCCACCGCGGCGTCGAAGGTCTGCGGCTGCGACAGCCCCTGCAGCGCCGCCGCGGTGAGCGGGTGCTGCGCCAGCGACGCGGGGTCGCATCCGGGCGGAGGGCAGCGCTTGGCGCCCGGCTGCCACGCCGCCGGCCCCGATGCGCCGTCGCTGCTGCAGGAAAGCCACACCCAGGAGCCATACGCCTCCAGCGCGCTGCTGGCGCCCTCCGCGTTGCCGCCGCTCACAGCAGCGCCGTGCAGCTGAGACAGCAGCTGCAGAGCAGACGGAGCCGCGGCGGTGAGCTCGGCCGCATAGGCGCGCCGGCGCTCAGGCCTGATGGCTGGTCGGAAGGAGCCAGCCTCCTGAGGGAGCACCACCAGCAGCTGCAGCAGACAGGGCAGCGCTTTTTCGCGCGCCTCGCCGCCGATGCGCTGAGTGAGCGCGCCTAAGGCGCCGTCTGGGTGGCCCCACCCTGCGGGAGGGGTATGCGCCGCAAGCGCCGCCAGAGAAAGGCACAGCGCGGTGCGAACGGCGCTGGGGCCGCCGCTGAAGCGCAGCAGCGCGGCGATCAGGCTGTCGCGCAGCGAGGTTGCGGCGCCTGGAAGTGTGGCTGCGTGAGGGCGGGCCACGCGGCGTGAAAGCGCCTGTGCGCGCCTGCGGGCAGCTCCTCAAAGTCGCGCTCAACCTTGGTGCGCAGCGTCTGCGCGCAGAACAGCTGCACCTCCAGCGGTGAGGAGGGGGCGTGCAAGAGTGTGTCGGAGACCTGGGGAGGAACGCGCAGCGTGAGCGGGGCCGCCCGGCGCCGGATCGCGGCGCGCCGCCCGCGTACGGCGTGCGGGCTGCGCGCCTGCCAGGCCTCCGGCTGCTGCTGGAAGTGCTGGAGCCACCTGGGGGTGGGAGAGGGAGGTGAGCGTCAGTGGAGAGGAGCACACGGTGCCGCGCTCGAAAGCGCGGCGCCTTGCCAGCCCGCGCGTGCCTATTGGCCTGCTCCCGTACGCCCGGGTCCTGGTGACGGTAGAGTGCCTGCGTGGAGGGCGAGCGAGCGTGAGGTCCACCGCACGCAGGCGCACTCCAGGTGCCCCCTCCGCCACAGCGCCGCGCACGGGCTGCAGGCGGGCCCACCCACGCGCGCGCGTGCGCAGGCGAAGGCGCGAGGAAGCCTTTACAGGCAGAACACACCTCCAGGGCCTGGGGCAGCGCCTCTGCGGCGGCGCTCACGGCGTCGGCCATACGCAACCTCAAGCAACGCGGAGAAGGCGAGGGCTGCAGGTGCTGGTAATCAAAGTTCAAAGGGCGCCGCCGGGCGGGTAACGTGGTGAGGCGTTTATTTTGCACTTTCGCAGGAGGAGGGCCTGCCCAAACTCTCAGTGTGCGCGTGCGGGCATTCTTCGAACGCCTGTTGCGCCTTCTCGAGGCTCCTCATACACGCAGCGCATCAGGCGTGAGAGCTGAGGAGGAGCGGCATCAGCTGTCGATGTCTGGAATCATGTCTGGCGGCGGCGGCGCTCCGGCGCACCGCGAGCCGTTGCCCGGGTTCAACCAGCATGAGTTTGTGCGTGCGTGCGCGGCGGGGCGTGCTGCAGCGCTCGGGGCGTTATAGAAGTGTCTGTTCTCACGACGTCCGAGGTCGCGTCGTCCTCACGCCGCGCCGCGCTGCAGGAGTCCTCCTTCCGCGAGTTCTGCTCGCGCCCCGAGAACAAGGGCATGGTGCAGAAGACGCAAAAGGCGGAGGTGAAGAAAGTGCAGCAGGCGGAGGAGCAGATGCGCGCCCTCAAGTTCCGAGACGTCGTCCTCGCCGCGGAGCCGCAGGCGCAGAAAGCGGTGGCCCCCTTCTTGCAGGTGCCCATCCTGCGGCGCGTGGTGCAAACCATGGCCAACGACGAGCGCGGCGATTTCACCGCCTGGGCCACCAACCCGCTGGTGCTCGAGTACTTGGGCTTGGCCAAGAAGGCGCTGGATGAGGGACTGATGACGGAGGCGGAAGCGGAGCACCTGATGCTGGCGCAGATCAAGGTGCGCGGCGGGCGCACGGGCAGGCCGTGTCTGTTGGCACGTCCCAGCATAAGTGAGCTCACGCGCCCTGCCCGTGGCGCAGGACCCGAAGTGGAACCCGGACGCGGAGGGGTTCAAGGCCCGCACGCGGCCCAAGGCTCGACTGGACACGGCGCAGCTGGTGGGCGCTCTCAACGAGCAGCTGCAGGAGCGCAACGCCGGCAACATGGCATATCGCGCCAAGCGATTCGACCAGGCCATGGGTGCGTTCCGCCTCTGCATCAAACGCACGAGCGCTGATGCGCGGCTCACGCGAGTGCAGAGTGCTACGAGCGCGCGCTGTCTATCCTGAACATTGTGGAGGGCGTGTCCACAGCCGACCAGGCGGAGGTTGACACCAACAAGGTTGCTGTTCTGTGGAACATGGCCGCCGCGCACATGGCGCGCTGCGAGTTCGGCGCGGCGGCTGCTCGCTGCGGCGACGCTCTGCAGCTCGAGCCGGACAGCATCCGGGTGCTGCTGCGCCGCGCCAAGGCGCTCACGCAGCGCGGCGAGTACGCCTTGGCGGAGGCGGACCTGGCGCGGGTCAAGGACCTGGAGCCCTGGTCATACGAGGCGGAAGATGCGCTGGCCGAGCTTCGGGCGCAGCGCAAGCAGCACTCCAAGGGGGACGTCGCCTTTGCGGCCGCAGCCATGGCGGCCCGTGGCACCAAGTGAAAGAAAGGGGGCGCCGGAGCCGGTGTGTAAAGCTGTAAACAGGTGTTGAGAGAAGCGGTGGTTCCGGCAGCAGTATGCTTATTCGTGTTATGGGCTCGCAGGTGGCGTTATCTTAGTCGGGACTCCATAGTGCTCGGCCGCGGCGCTGAGAAAAGCAGCGTCAGCGCACGGCTTGCAAACGCGGTAACGTGCCGCTCGTCAGAACTCCCGCGCACGCACCCCCGGTCACCGTGGCAGTAGCTCTCCCTTCGTCTCCCTCCGCAGCCCCCCGCGGGCGCGCGGCCAGCAGCGGCATCGTGTCGGACAACCGTTCTGCGAGCGCGTTCTGGGTGGGCACTCTGGCGAGCGCGCGCACGCTGGACGGGAGTATGCAGGGTGTGAAGGTGTTGAGCACCCTGGCCACCGAGGCTAGCCGGTTCACCCAGCTGGGCGGCCTGCGCCCGGTGAGCTGCTCGCAGAGCTCCTCGCAGAAGTGGTTGCAGTTTCGGTAGAGCAAGTGGTAACGGTTGCCAAGGTACTCCCGACTCAGGCGCCGAAGCAGCTCCTCCACTTGCACAGGACTCAGGCTGGTGTTGCCCACCTGCAGGCTTTCCCGGAAGCGGGCCCCGCCTGGCACCACCCGCGGGGGGGTCTCGAACACGCCGCTCGTGCTGCACGCACGCCATCAGATTGCGCGTCAGCTACGTCATCGCAGTTCATCCGTGCCAACAACCATTCCAGCCTGCTGCTGCGCACGTCTGTGCAGGCGCTCCGCGCGCCGAAGGCTATCACGCCGCTGGAACTGGCAGCGCAGCGGAGGGGCGCCTTGCAGTGCGACGCAGAGGGTAGGTTTGTGACCGAGAGGAGGCGCTTCCCGGCCGGGCGCTCACCTGAACTCGTGTCCTCCGTACGCGTACTCTTTGTTATACACCACCACACCGCTGTGGAAGACGCCCAGCCCGATGCAGGCGGTGTGCTGAGCGGGGCGGCATCAGCGCCTTGAGGGGCGCCTGAGAAGGCTGTTCCTGGAACTCTGCGCACCCGGTTCACGTCCAGAAGGTCGTAGACGTTCAGCAGGACTTGTTCACCCGCCATGGAGGCGCAGGAGGCCGTCCCGACGTGCGCCGGCGTGCTTTCTCAAGTCTCAACCAACGCCTCGCAGCAGTCCGGCGTGCACAGAGGACGGGAACGGCGCAGCGTGATATGTGTCCCGAATGCGAACAAGCGCCGGCGTCGGGCGGCGGCGGCGGTCCCGAACCTGTCGAACGAAAACATTGAGCACCGCGCCCTACAAAATCCGATAGGGAGGGCGCGGGAGCGCAGCGTTGGAGGCGAGACTGAGGCACGCGACGCTGCGCAGCGCACTGGGCTTGAGAGAAGACGTGCTACCGTGAGCGTGACAGTCATTGCAGTCACAGCCTCCTGGGCGCGCGTGGTTGAAGCTGAAAGGAGTCCCCGTCTTCGCCCCTCGGATTGCGCTTTGCCCGTCCTTGGACGAGTGACGCCTGGGGCGCCATCGGCGCATCACGCACTCGTTTCTCTTCCTCCTCTCGCTCCCCTGCGCCTGCCTGAAACGCCGCCTCCGCAGCCTCTTCAGCCTGGCGCTGCTCCCGCGCAGCGTCCCGAAGAGCCTCGCGCGTGCCGCTGAGAGCCGCGAGAAGCGGCGCATCCGACGGGGTGGCGGCGCGACGCAAGAGCGTGCGCACCCTGCTCGCCAGCGTCATCGCGTGCTGCATCTCGCCCGTGAGCAGCGCCGCGCGGCCGGGCTCCAGACCGGGCACATCGCCGCAGAGCGGAAACGCGTCCGGAGAGGCGAGCACTGCGCGGTGAGACCAGGCGGTCCCATCACAGCCCGCCAGTGAGGTGGGCATCAGCCGCATCGCCGCCGCGACTGCGCGCGCGTCCAGGGACGCGGGCAGCCCTGCGGTGAGCAGCTGATGCCGCGTCGCGCCGTGCGGCGCAAAGGAGGAGGGGCAGCCGGCCAGGAGGAGCGGCGGTGCGCCCAGACGCTGCGCCTCAGCCTCTGCGTCCGTGTCTGGAGGCCGCGTGGCGCGCGTGCGCCAGCAGGGCATGGCCGCGTGAGCGTCGAGGAGGGAGCGGGGGCGCAGCGACGTGTGGGCCTCACGGGCGGTCTGAGGCACAGGGAGGAACATGTGTAGCATCCGCGAAGCGTCAGCATGCGCGCGTGGATGGCTGGCACGTGGGGTGCTGGCGCACCGGGAGCAGCAGGTCGCTGTGCAGCGCAGCCAGCAGAGCGCGCGCCTGCCGAGCGTCTTCGGTGGCGACAACCAGGTGCTCGCACTGCGCCTCCCGCTGCTCCGCCGCGCCCGCGCCCGGCGCGCCCAGCAGGAGGCGGAAGGAGTCGCCTTTGTCCTGCAGCTCCAGCAGGGCGGCCGCCTCCCAGCTGGTTGCGCCGAGGCGGGCCGCCCGCGCGCGCAGCACGGCCGCCGCCTGGGCGCACAGCAGCGCGCCGCCTTGCGCGTCCAGGCGGCCCTCCCAGCCGCGCGGCACGCCGGTGAGCGGCCGCCAGCGCGCAGCGAGGGCGGCGCCGCCGGCGAGGCGCTCCAGGCGCACGCCCCAGCTGCGCGCAGCCGCGTCCAGCGCTTCAAACGAGCCGCTGGGGCCCAGGTCCAGCGCGCCGCAGCACACCAGCAGCTGGGCGCCCTGGGCGGACTGCTGCAGCTCGCGCCAGAGCGGGGCCGCCGCCGAGCAGAGCTCCGTGGACAGACCACACTCGCCCGTCGAGAACAGCGGGCGCAGCGGCGGAGGGGCGTGCGACGAGCCGCTGCAGCAGAGCACTCGCTGGCCGGCAGCGGAAAGCTCGCGCGCAACTGCGGCTGCGTGCGCTCCGTCCCCCAACACCAACACGTCGAAGCAGCTGCTCTGCCTTGAGCTGAAGGAGGCTGCCACGCAAGGCAGGGAGCGCGCATGCACAACGCGTCTCGGCAGTGAGCAGCTTTGCAGACGCAGCGAGGACGGCATGACTCACCGCGCACGTGTGCACATGATGGTGGAGACTCGCAGCTCAGACGGAGGAGGCAGGGCAGTAGATAGTGGTCGCGCCTCGCGCGTTGACCCTTGACCGCCGCATGACCGGATGACGATGACCGCTGTCGTGCGAATCTATGACTCACTCCATAACTCACTCCTTTCTATTCAGGGCGAAGGATGCGACTGCGGCAGGTCGAGGTCGATGAGCGAGGGCCGCGTCGGGAGCGTGTAGCCGCCCAGAGCCTGGCCTCCACCCATAATTGAGTCTTGCGTCTCATGCATCTCGATGCCATGCGCCTCGTTGCGCTCTAAAATCTCGTCGATGAGCGACAGAGAGGCGTGCGTGGTCGATGCCAGAGAGGTGAGCGTCCGGTTTGCGGTGTTGGTGCGCAGCTCAGTCATGCTCTGCGGCGGCGGCGCTCCAAACGCTTCGTACTCGTCTGGGTCGTCCTCTAAGCCGCTGTGCAGGTCCACACGGTCCGCCAGCATGCCCAGCACGGCACGCGCCAGCGGCTGCATGGAGGCTGGCATGCGGCGCAGCAGGCCATTGGCTGCACGCGACAGGTAGCTTGCCCCCGCGCCTGCCATTGCCACAGTGCTGGACACAACCTCAGCCAGCCCTGCGCGTCCGAAGCGCCGCACCAGCTCGTCGTCCGCGGCCAAGGAGGAGTCCACATCCGCCAGGGCTGGCAGCAGGTAAGGGAGTCGCTCGGCGGTGGCGCTCACTGGCATCGGCTTTGGCGGGTGGAGCATCAGGTCTGGCAGCGACGGCGCGGAGGCTGCGCTCCGCAGCCCCTGTGCGCGCGAGGGCGACGCCACGTTAGGCAGCTGCGGCAGCTGCGGCGAGCTGACGTCATGCCCTGCGTGCGCTGCGCTCAGCAGCCGGTCCCCTCGCCGCTTGCGATCTCGCTCCGCATACATCTCCACAGGCACCGCGCCCATCATACTCGGGTTGTAGCGCCCCGCCATGCGGCGCGAGTAGAGCAGCGTGAGCGGGATGGTGGAGACGCCCATCACCCAAGCTGGGTAGATGCCGCCCTTCAGACCCAGCAGCCCAGCCATGGTGAGCTGATACAACACCAGGATGAGCACAACGCACATGCGCACCAGAGGCCACATGCGGCCGTAGCCCTCGTATGCTTTTTCGTGGTGCCAGAACATCTTGGTCTTAGCGATCGTGATTGCGGGCAGGAAGAAGAAGAGGCTCACAGCCTGCATCAGCGGCGCGATGGTGCTGAAGACCACCAGGATCTGGATTTGCAGCAGCACGCGCGGGTAGAATCGCCCAAAGGGCTGGTGGAAGGGTGGCCACTTGTCGTCCTCGGTGCGCGCCGTGCGGGAGCGCATCCCGTATTGCAGCGCCTGCCACCAGCGCGCCACCATGCC
>Ga0208951_1000800_pt1 | contig 14335 bp, 16 predicted proteins | sample GreLakmeMI27MSRF_FD_187702 | JGI IMG/M metagenome (GOLD analysis project Ga0208951, IMG submission 187702) | Freshwater lentic microbial communities from great Laurentian Lakes, MI, USA - Great Lakes metaG MI27MSRF (SPAdes) | ecosystem: Environmental > Aquatic > Freshwater > Lake | place: Great... | reverse complement strand
GGTGCAGGAGCTGCTGGCATCGTTCTCTACACTCAAGTACGACACCGCCAGCGTGCAGCTCTACACCGGCCTGCTCAGCCGCCAGGCGTTGCGCAAGACGAGCACGCTGCGCAAGCACCAAGTAACCGACTTGCTGCATGGCGCTGGCAACGCAACCGACTGGTTGCACGGTCTGCACCATCTGGAGTTTGACACCTCGCTCGCCAAGGTCACAGGCTCCGCCGGATTCAAGTTTTTCGCCGTCACCCTCAGCGCCAACGAGGGCCTCACAGTCAAGCTTCTCAAGAAGCCAGGAGCCACGTAGCCCCGTCATTGCACTCCAACTCGCCGCTTACGCACCATCGCCAGCCTGTTGTGAGCCATCCCATGTCGCCGCTGAGCAGCAAGGATGCGTCTGACTAGCTGAGCTGGCTCCTCGTCGTGGCGGCGGTGCCAGACCCCGCATCCTGTGCCTCGCGCCTCCCCCCGCCCAGCGCGTATCAGGCCTATTCTACAGCTGGCCAGCATGGACTATGCTTCCACTCTGCCCCTTGAAGTGCTGCTGAAGATCTTCAGGGGTTTAACGCCTCCAAACTGGGAGAGCGTGCGCGACCTCTGCGCCGCCGCCTGTGTCTGCCCCAGCTGGCGCGAGGCGGCCAAGGAGCCCAGCCTGTGGCGCGAGCTGTTCGTGGACGAGGCGCCGCTGAACGCGCGGCTGACTGGGCCTCGCCTGCGCAACCTCGTTGCTCGCTCACGCAACACACTCTCGTGGCTCTCGCTGAATGGCTGCTCGCTGGTGAACGACGCAGTGCTGTCGCGTGCGGTGCAGCAGCAGCCCTACCTTGTGTACGTTTACGTCAAGGACTGTGCCCTGGTCACGCGTCCCGGCCTGGCCTACGCTCTGTGCGACGCTGAGGACTTCCAGGGCGTCGTGGAGCTGCTCAGCGACCCTCGACAGTCTGATGCGGACGCGCAACGCTGCTGCTTAGCCTTGCGCACGCTGCTAAGTGCTGAGGATGAAGAGGCGGCTCTCGCAGAAGCACAAGCGGCTGGCACCCTGGACGCTCTGCTGCACTGTGTCGTACTGCACGCCGCACACGCGAGAGTGCAGGCTGCATGCTGCTGGGCGCTGTTGCAATACGTTCACCATTCCCTGACCACCGAGGTTGCCTCCTACCCTCCCGTCTTCCAGGCGGCCGTGGCTGCGTTGAAGGCGCACCCATTGGACGTGAATGTGCAGGGTGCCGCATTGTAAGCCTTGAGCAACGTCTGCTGCTTTGGCCTGGAGGGGACGCCCGGTGTTCCTGCCCTGCTGGACGCAATCCAGCCCGTCCTGGCTGCACTGCGCGCCTTCCCGACTGATCTGGACGTGCAGGAGTACGGCAGCAAATCACTGGTGAAGATGTGCGGTATGGACGCCTCAGTTTCTGAGCCTGTGGCTGCTGCTGGCGCAATGCGCTTCTTCATCAAAGCGCTGAACCTCGTCATCACCGACGACAGTACGCCCGTCGCTGCAGTGGATGCAATTGGAGCCATCGCTCTCTCTGCCGCCGCCCTGCCCCAGTCCACTACTAGCATCGACGCTGTTCTGCGCGCTTTGCGGCGATACGAGGAGGAAAGCGAGTTTGCGGAGGCTGCATGCAAGACGCTGGGCGCCTACTTGCGGTGCGCGGCCACGCGCGACCGAGCGCAGCGAGCCGGCGCCGACTACGCGGTTCGCACAGTGGCGCAGACCCACAGCGACGACGCGAAGGTCAAGAAGGCTGCCGAGGACGCACTCAAGCCCCCGCAGGCATGAGTCCGGGCATCAATCAACCTCAAGGAAGAGCGCAGCAAAAGATGGCTTCCCGATCACGCACCTCCATCGCCAGTCGCAGTCTGAATCAGCCAGCTCTGTCACCTGCGTTCGCCTCCGAGTCGCTCGTAGCAACAACAGCCCCTCAACAAGGTTACCCCGCCGCCGCCCTCGCCGCGGGCCGGTGCCCCGCAGCGGCGCATCCCCGGTGCCCCCGCAGGAGCCCCGCTGCCCCGCTGCCCCGCATCCCACAACTTCGCGTCTCCCCCGCCCAGCGCGTATCGTCGGCCCGCCCGCGCCCCGCCGCCTGCTCCGTCCGTCGCGGGGCGCGCGCGAGCTCAATGTCCGCGCAGCTACGTCGCCTGGCGCCCCAGCTGCTGCGGCGCGCAGCCCCTTTTGCCACCAAGAGCAGCACCGGCATCGTTGGCCTCCCCGTGGTGCCCAACGGCCGCGAGGTGCTCATGGCTCTGAGCGCCAAGATCCTGAAGATGGCGGCGGCGCTGCCTGAGCAGGCGCAGTACCGGCGCACTTTGGAGTCTGTCTACGGCGCGCGCCTGGACGCCTGCCGCGCGCACACCGAGGCGGAGGCCATCGAGGCGCAGGTGGGGCAGGGACAAATTGAGGAGTTGATACGCATGGCGCAAGACGAGGAGAAGCTTCTTCCCAAAATGGCTGGTGCGCAAGCCACTCAGCCGCTGCTCGCCCTTCGCCGCTCTTCCGCGCCGCGCCGCGACGCCACGAAGCTCCTCTGCGCAGCAGCGTGGCTTGTTGCCGTGGCTGGAGTGCGTGGAGCAGCGCCAAACGCTAGGGTTGACGCGCCTTCTGCAGAGTGGAAGCCTTGGGAAGTGCCCGAGGGCCACACCATCCCCATGGAGGTGGATGAGGACAAGTTTATCCCGCCCAAGCAGAACTACTAGAGGCCCGCAGCGGGGAGCACTGGCGCTGCGTTGCTGCGTTGGCACCGCCTCCAACTGCTCAGGCTGTGCGCTGGGGGTGTAACAAGGAGGTTATGCATACGCTCCGCTGCTGCTCCTCGTCGCTCCTACTGCTTCAGTAGGCAGATGTTCTGTTGTTCTCGAAGACTCGACGAACGACCAACAAAAACACCGTCAACCTGCCGAGCGGCCCGCTCCTCCCACTTCTTCAGCGTCGAGGCCAGCTATGCGAGCTCGGAGCTGCGCCCGCTCAGCGTGTGGATGGCGGACACCTGGGCGCGCATGAGCGAGCTGCAGGTGCGCAGGTAAGGAAGGAAACGCACCAGCGCGTCAATCCAGCGATGCGCTTGCGGCACTCGGGAACCCCATCACGCTGGGCACGTACGTGCACCGCGACGGCGAGCAGCTGCACAAGATGCCTGCGGACGCCAAGGCTCACCAGGCTGCGGCCGCGCTGGAGTACTTTGCCTGCCACGTCGCATTCCTCTACGCGCTGGCTCTGTTCACGCAGAAGATCATGGACACGCTGGAGCCTAACGCAATTCGATGCGCAATTCCACAAGTCAACAACCCTAAATATACTTAGATGCTCAGCGCGTCTGCTGCCCTCCGCTGGAGGGCTAGTGGGCGGGCTGCGCATCGAAGTCACTTCTGCTACTGAAGTGCCTGCCGGGGCTGGCGGCGCGTAACGTTTGTAAAATACTTCTCTCTCTCACTTGTGGAATTTGAGAATTTGAGAATTCTATAGATTGCGTTGGCGACGCTCCTCCGCCTCTCCTATCCCTGCCAGCATGCCACGCCCGTGTCGCTAGAGCGCCAGGCAAGCGGCGCATGCCCTTCGCCTTCGTGGCGCTGCTTCTTGCAGCCTGCTCCCTGCTTGGCTTCTCTTCTGGAGCTATGGCAGGCCTGCAGCCGGACTCGTTCGAGACAGCAGCGGTGGGCGTGGTCGGCCTGGGCGTCCTCGTGCTGATGCTGTGGCCGGGCGCGCTGGTCCGCGTCCTGTACGGTCGGCGCCCTGTGTCCCAGAGCGCGGAGGAGCGGAGCTCAAGAGCTGAGGCTGGGGACGCCGCGTGAGCTCTGCAAACGCTCCCCGTGCTGTGTCAAGCACACTGTGACTTTCACGGGACGCTCGTACTCGCCAGCCAGCAGCAGCCCAGATCCCAACACCGCTGCTGCCTGCTGGCACGGAGTCATGCCCCCCACAGACCTTGCTCCCCTCGCCTCCCCTGTCTTCTCCCTGTGCAGCGCAAGCGCTCGTTCCAGCTCCCACCGTTGCGCCATCCATGAACGCCGAGGTGGAGGCTCTGTCTGCGCGTTTGGCGGAGCTGCTGGCGACCCGTCCAGAGGCGCGCGGCTCCTCGTCTCTGCACGTACTTCCCCGCCGCTGCACTCACCCCCAGCGCCCACAGGCGAGCGCTGACGTGGCGAAGAGCTTGCGGGCGCTTCTGGACGACGTGGCCGCCAGTGGCGCGGCAGAGGGCGAGGCGCGCGCCACATCCCGGCTCCACCTTACTCGCGCCTCGAGGCTCCGCACCAGCGCCCCGCAACCCCGCGCACCCCTTTTCGCGCCGCTCAGCCGCGCACGGCGCGCACGCGCGCGTCGCACTTCGTGGTTCGCAGCGGCGTCGACTGACTGCGGCGCTGCCTCTGTGCGCTCTGCTCTCCCAGGTGCCTCCTGCGGGCGCTGGGGACTCGGACGTCGCCGGCGCCTGCTTGCGCCGCACGCAGAGCAACGTCAAGTGGCGCTCCTCGCTGCCCCGAGGCGCGTGCGGCGCTGCGGGCGCGCGGGCACAGAGCCTCTCACACCGCCCCACAAGCGCAGTTGGCCTAAGCTCTCCTCCCTCGATGCCCCGCGTACTCGTGGACGGCCTGTTCGACCCCGTCCTCCTTGCGGAGGGCAGCACGCTGGAGGGCGTCCAGCCAGCGCCGGCGGCTCCGGGCGACTCATCTCAGGAAGATCTGCAAGCTGCGGCTGAGCGAGCGCTTCTGACGCCCAACGTGTACGCCCCCGGCGCATCGGAGGGGCTGTCCCAGTTCAAGAAGGGCTTCCTCAAGTTCAAGCGAGAGGTGATCGTGACGCACGCGGACCACTTCCGCTCCCTTGCTTCCGCGCAGAACCCAAAGGTCATGGTCATCGCATGCTGCGACAGCCGCGTGGACCCCGCGCTGCTCATGGGCGCCGGCCCCGGCGACATCTTCACTGTGCGCAACATCGCCAACCTGGTGCCTCCGTTCGAGCGCCAGGGCGCCTTCCACGGCACCAGCGCAGCGCTGGAGTACGCCGTGTGCGCGCTCAAGGTTGAGCACATCGTGGTGATGGGCCACCAGCACTGCGGCGGCATCAAGGCGTTGATGGAGCGCGAGGATGCGGTGTGCCGAAACGACTTCATCGACAAGTGGATGGAGATTGCAAGCACCGCGTGCGAGCGCACCCGCCTGGACGCAGGCCACCTCAGCTTTGGCGATCAGTGCGCGTACTGCGAGCGCGAGAGCGTCAACGTGAGCCTGGCCAACCTGCTCACCTTCCCCTGGATCAAGGACGCAGTCAGCCGCCGCGCGCTGCAGCTGCACGGATGGTACTACGACATGGAGGCGGCCAGCATGAGCACCTGGAGGCTGCGCTATCAGATCACGGACTATGCACACTTGTCTTGAACACCGTCACGTGAAGTGCAGATTCAGCTCATGCGTCCGGTGTGTCCACGTTGCTCCGCGCGCCTTGCTTGGGCGGGCGGCCCCCACGCCGCACCGGCTCCGAGGCTCTGGAGCGGGCGTTGGGCGCGCGACCCCCCCGACGAACCGGCTGCTGCACCGGCGCCTGCAGCGGCGGCTCATCCGCCTGCTCCTCCGTCTCCTCCCCTCCAAGCTGGTGGACGCACACCACCAGCTTGACCACGGTGCGCGTCTCGCCGCCGCTGCTGAGCTCTTCGTTGCAGAGGAGGGGGAAGGCGCATAGGTCTACTCCTTCTTTCGCCAGGTACTCGCGCGCGTACGCCAACGCGAACAGCGCGTTGCTCACAGCCGCGGCGCCGCAGCAGCTGAGCTTCACCGCGCGCTTCTCTCGCACCTTGTTGGCCACTGCGCCTGCCACGTCAGCCGGTATGCTAGACGCAGCCACAGTCAGTGTCACTTCGTCGGTTTCGGAGCTCTCCTCGCGCTCGCGGTCCACCGAGAAGAGGTGTAGCGCGATGCTGTCGCGCGCGCCGCCTCGGAAGCGAGGCTCGCAAGCCAGGTCCATGTCGTCCTCTGACAGAAATCGGCGCGCAATGCACACGCCCTTGATCGCCTGGTTTACGGATGCAGCACCCAACGGCAACAGGCACGGCGGGGCGCCGCTTTCGCGGCAGACGTGCGCGATGGCGCCCTAGCGAGGAGCGAGAGTGAGAGAGCTGTGTGCGGGCTGTCTATCCTCCGCGCTGCCCACGCACCGCCAGCGTCTTCGCCACCGTGCTGGCCCCAACCTTGAGCACGCTGCGGGCAGAGGACAGTCAGCGCGTCCTGCGGGCGTGCGGCGTGGAGTGAGCACAGAGCGCGCGAGCGGACGTCCGCACCGCTCCTCCTCGCTCGTCGCCTCTGCAATCTCCTGCAGGCTGGCGCCGGGTTTGTGCGTGCGCCCGGCAGTGTTGCGGTAGGGGGTGTCGCGGCCGTTGCGCCCGCTCGTTCTGCGGTCGGCGCCAGCTCCGCTCGCAGCGACGATCTCTTCCAGGGAGAGGCTCAGCTTGTCGGCCGCCACCTTCTCCAGCACCTCGCCGCGGCGCATGGTACGCGAAAGAGGAGGCGGAGGCAAGGCGATATGCCTGTATTATTTCTGCTGGACGATCGATAGCAGAAACCGATGAACGCAGAAACGCAGCGAATCAACACCAGGCTAGCGACGCTCCAGCGACAGTCCTCCCAGCCACGCCGCCTGTCCCTCCGGCGCCCACAGCGCGACGCGCATGTCATCTCCGCCGGTCACCATCGCCGCATCGCTGCCGTGCACCGCCACGCAGTTGACGCCGCGCAGGTGCGGCGAGGCGGCGCACCCCACCGGGCGCCAGAGCACGCAGGGTGCGCCCATGCGCACGTCCCACAGCCCGGTGCCGGTTCCGCCCGCCGTGGCCAGGCATGGTGAACTGTGGAACCAGGCGAGACCATTCACGCCCTGGTCGCCCGGATCTACCGCCCCCACAGACATCGCAGTGGTGCTCCCCCGTCCACGGTGCACGCGGGCGGGCGCGCCGTGCGACAGCACGTGCAGCGCCGATGCGCCGGTACCACCCCTGAGGTCGAACACGCGCACGCGGTTGTCCGTGCTTCCAGCGGCCAGCAGCGTGGCGCATGAGGAGAGCGCCAGGGCGGTGACCTCTGGCGCCTCCCCGGCCGCATAGGGTGCGAGCGCCATGCGACAGCACGGCTGTGCAGAGCCGCTCAGGCGGGTGTCCCAAAGCGCAACGGTGCCGTCCTCACCGCCCCCGGAGCACAGGGTGTCAGGAGAGCCGCCGGGGCCGGCGCAGAGCACCGCCAGTGTGCCCGGGTGCGCGCGGTCTGCTCGCCACAGCTGCGCGCACTGCTGCGTGTCGTACACCGCCAGCTGCGACTGCGACTCGCTGCCCACCGCCAGCGCGGTGTCGCCCAGCCAGCACAGCTCCGAGGCGCGCCGTAGGCGCTGCGCCTTCTTGGGGCACACGTCCTCGGGGCGCCCCAGGCTGCTCACGTCCCACAGCAGCAGGCTGCTGTCGCTGTGGAGGCTCGCCACCAGGTGGTCCCTCTCCTCGCGGGGGTGCACAGCCAGCCGGGGCGTGGCCGTGGCCCCGCGAGCCGCCCACGCCGCAGAGGACTCATCCAGCTTCCAGCATCCGTCGGCCAGCGCGTGCACCCGCAGCACCGAGTCCGTGTTGAAAGCGGAAACCAGGCGCGTGCCGCCCAATGCGAAGCAAAAGTCGGTCACGCTGCCGCGCCCTCCGCCGCACAGCGTCGCGCACGTGTGTGGTTCGCCAGGAGGCAGGGCAAACACCTTGAGCAGCCCGCTGTCCAGCATGGACATCGCGAACACTGGAACGTCGACGGATGCGGGCGCCCAGCGGAGGTCCGTCGCCGGGTTGTGCTCCAAACCATAGGCAAAGCTGCGCTGGGACCAACCGCCGTGGGTGCCCGCGAAGGCTGCGCTGTGCATCAGCGAGCAGGCTGCGCCCAGGAATGCGCCCTGATGGCGCCGCCAGCCGCGCGCGTGGTCGCAGAAGGACGTGCGCAGCGAGGCGGGGCGACCCGGCTGGTAAGGGGCGCGCGCGGGCGCGGCTGCGAAGGAGCCCCAATGCGACATCGCGTCAAGATCTCGTTTCGGCCATGATGATCCGGTCACCATCGGGATGACGTCATCGCTGCTTGGCGCAGTGCCGGCGAAGGCGCCCGTCTCGCGCAGTCGCAGCAGCCGCGAAAGGGGCGTGGAGCCAGGGGCGCCGTCGCCGTTGCCGCCGCCCAGCGAGGCGTGCGGGTCGCAGCTCAGACCCGCAGCCGACATCGCAGCGAGCAGCAGCCGACGCAGCGGCAGCGGCAGCGGCGGCGGCGGCGGCGGCAGCGGCGGCAGCGGCAGCGGCGGCAGCGGCAGTGCAGCGCCGACTTTCTCGCCTCGCCTGCGCACCAGCCGGCGCTTGCGCACTTTGCTGCCACAGTTCCGCTTGTTCAAGCCAACAGGCTCCACCGGCGGCAGCGAGGGCTGTTGTGGGGACAGCTGCTCCTCCAACTCCGCGTCGCTCAGTGGTGGCTCCTCGCAAAACTCTTCTTCGTATGGTGCCGCCTCCTCAGGCTCCTCAGGCTTTGCGTCCTCCTCGCCCTCGCTGTGCGGCGGCGGGGAGCGGGAGGAGTATGCGGGGGGCCACCGCCTGGCAGCCTCTGTGGGCCGCAGCCACGCGAACCAAGCCGCTGCAGCTCCGCTCGCAGCGCCGGCAGCACCACCGCCATAGTCGCAGCCACGAGATGGGCGAGGGGAGCGCGGCTGCCCGCCTCGCCGGGTACGCGTCTTCGTTTGTTGGGCAGGCGGGGCCACCCTTTCCCTCCACCTCACCGTGGGCGCACCCGCCACGCTCAGCAGCCTCCGTTGTCGCCCGCCGCGCGCGAGCCGTCTCCGCCACGCCAGGCGGCTGAGAGCGTGTAAATTGGGAAGGCCTGAAAACGTGGTGCTAGAGCTTGGTGTGGGTGGCCAAGAGCTTCAAGTCTGCAGCGCCCTGGGCGTCCGCGGAGCACGCAGGCGTCAACTTTCGGACCGTCTGCGTGCGCCCACAGTACAGAGGCGGGCCAGCGGGCGAGCCGGCGCGGTGAGCTGGACCATGCCATGCCGTGCCATGCTTTCCGTAATTGCATCGTCGAACCATTCTTCACCCCTCCGCACCGCGCGTGTGTCATGTCGGCACGCCTGCGTGCTCCGCGGTCGCCCAGCGCCGCCTGGCGCCGCGCTGAAGCGTCGTGGCCGTTGCTGCGCGCGCCGGAGCGCGTGCGGGTGCGTTCAGTGGTGCACCAACTGCCAGCCTCCCGGGTGCGAAAGCGCGCCCGCCAGGACGCGCTGCTGACCCATGCGCGGTGCCACAGGGTGGGGCGTGCATGTGCGGCGTGTTCCGCGCCCAGCGGCGCGCGGACTGAGGCGCCAGAGGTGCGTGCGTGCCCGTCAACCTTATCGCGTCGTCCCCGCGCGCCAGAGCACCCGCAGGCCTCTGCCTCACCCCGCGCCGCCTCAGACGGGCCAGGTGCGCGGCCCGCGCGGCGCTGCGGCGGGGGCGCGCACCCGCTCGCGTGGCAGGAGCTTCTCGCCCTCAGGCCCTCTGGTTGCACGCAGGCCCGTGTGCGCGCGCCCGCTGACCAGCCAGCCTCCCCGGCAACCCCCAGGACTTCGCCAGCGCGTCTGTGGTGCGTGCGGAGGGGCAGCAGGGCGGCTGGGCGCGGCGGCGTGCGGGCGCAGAGATGATCTGAGGCACGTGCCCTCCATGGCTGACGCCCAGCCTCCACAGCGCACCCAGATGGCGCAGCGCGGCGCCTCCACGCTCCAGGGCGACTTCAGCGAGCTGTGCGTGGTGCGTGGCCGCAGCGGGAGGGCGCAGGAGCGGCGCTATGGTGTGTGCGAGATTGCGACTGCGCGCCTGCAGTCCCTTGTGCCTGCAGCTTCGGTGCTGAGGCTCGCCCGCCCCTCCCTCCGCGCCAGAAAACCCCCATAGCACCTTCAGCGTGGCCACCGGCGTTCATCCTGAACGGCGAGCGCGGCCGGAAGGCCGCGCTCGACGCCCCAACGTCAAGGTGAGCTCTGTGTGTGAATTCCAGCTGACGCTCTTCAGCGCGCTCAGGTTCTCGGTGGTCCCCAAGGCGCCGATGGTGCCCGTGGTGCCCTGTTGGTCAGCTCAAGGAAGGTCTTTGGCGACCGCAAAGGCGCGCCCCAGCGGTCACTGCTGCCGCAAAGCGTCGCCCAGCGCGCAGCAGCGTCGCCCAGCATCAGCAGCGCGCTCAGGTGTGGGCGGGCTTGGCGCTGGCCGGGGTACTGAGCGTGTGTGTGAGCGCCCAGGTGTGAAGTGAGCGTGGCCTTGGCCGTGGCGCTGCACGCCTGGTGGCTTTTCAAACGTCAGGCGCGTGCGTGAGCGTCGCGCGCGTGGCGGGCTGGGCCAGGCCCGGTTTCAGCGTTGGCGCGGCGCAGCGTGGCCATCGGGCTAGCGGCGTTTGCAAACGCTTTGCGTTGTGCCCTGTTCCGGGGCGCTGCGACGCTGGCTCAGCGCCACACCGTTCCAGACCGTGGTGAAGGTCATGGTCCCAGCTGTGCAGGGGCTGTGATAAGGTGCGTGCGGCTCTGCGTGGCCCGGTCGCGCTGTGGCTGCTGCGCCTTCTCGCGTGCGCTGCGGCGGCGATGTGCTCACCTGCGTCTCCTCAGTGCGCAGGTGCCTGTGCTAGTAGGGTCGCCACCACTGCGCTGCGTCGAAGCTGCGCCTGGCCAGCGAGCAAGGTGCGAGCTGCGCTTGCGCTGCTGTTTGCAGCGCACGTGCTGAGCGCAGACCTTGCGCAGTTGCCGGGCAGCAGTTGATTGTAGTGCTGGCTGTCACGCAGAAGGCGGGGGAGACGCAGGTGAGTCGATTCTGACGTGTAAAGCAGCGCTTTGACGTGCTGTTTTGCATCCCCACGCAGGCCGCCTGCTGCTCCTGCCTGTGCTGCTCAAGCACCAAGCGTGGACGCGCTGGATGATGGTGCTGGAGGTGCTGGAGGCTCAAGATTGCGCGCGATGACCCGTTTTTCCGTGTTTCTCGCCCCGCCACACCTCAGATATCCTGTGGACAGCGTGTCCACAAATACTTCTCTCTCTCTCTCTCTCTGTGGACAGCGTGGGGGGCGGAGCCCTGTCAAAATTCACCCAGCCACAGGCTGTAGATCGCCCCCCGCAGAGGGTTCTTCCCCGGCCGCGTTTGAGGCGGTCCGGCGGCGAGTACAGAAAGGTGAGGGGGCAATGTCCGATGGCATGGGCGCGGCAGGCGGGCCAGCTGCGGGCCTCCGGCCCCGGCGGGCTGCACAAACTGGCCACTGAGCCTCCCGCTGGCGCTGTGTGCCCCAGGGCTCACCCGGGTGCGCAAGTGCCAGCTGCAGCTGCGCCGCGACAGACTGCGAAGGCTCCGCGGTTGGCGGGGTCGCTCTTCGCAGCTGCAGCGTCTTTGCTGCGATCAGCGGGAGCCTCGGCGTGGTCGCTACTGGCGCAGCTACAAGCACCGTGGTGTTTGCGGGCGGAGGGCTTTGCAACAAAGGCAGCTCCCTCGCAGTAGGTGGCGGAGGATGCCAAGAGAGAGCACGTAGCCGCGGCGCTTGTGTTGCTGCGCCGTCGCTCACCTCGTCCTCACTCACCTCCAGCGTCGCTTCCAGCGCGCGCTTCACTCCGCGTGCGGGGGCTGCAGCAGGCGCAACCTGCTCCTCCTTCTCCTTCTCCTCCTCCTTGTCATTTGTATCGGGCGAGACTCGCACCACGTCCAGCTCCTCGTCAGAGTCGCAGAGGTTGATGACCTCGACCATCTGGAGGGGGTCAGCAGAGGGCAGCGAAGCGCCGGAGCGAGGGCGACATCTGGAGCCACTCACTGAGTGTGGCTGAGCGCGTATCGCCTCCCAGGGCGACACACCAACGTCGTAAGGCGTGCAGGAGTGGTGACGTGGCTGTTCGTGCAGAGTCCAGAGTGATACGCGCGCAGTACGTACGACACTAAATGAACGCAGCAGCAGGAGGTGGCCCCGCCTGAACACCCAACTAGGCGCCCTCCGCGAGCTCGTGCACTCTTCAAACGCAATGACTGACGAGGGAAGGCAGCTGTACGCGCCAGAGCTTCCGGGCGGCGTGCTGGTGAAGATCTTCAGCGGTTTGGCGTCTTCGAACCCGGACAGCGTGCGCGACCTCTGCGCTGCCGCCTCTGTCTGCCCCAGCTGGCGCGAGGCGGCCAAGGAGCCCTGCCTGTGGCACTTGCTGTCAGTGCGTGAGGCGCCGCTGAACGCGCGGCTGACTGGGCCTCGCCTGCGAAACCTGATCGCTCGCTCCTGCAACACACTCTTTTGGCTTCTACTAGTCGGCTGCCCGCTGGTGAATGACGTCATGCTGGCGTTGCCGCTACAGCAGCAGCCATGCCTGCTCTGTGTTTCTGTCACGGACTGTGCCCTGGTCACCCGCCCCGGCCTGGCCTACGCCCTGTGCGACGCTGAGGACTTCTAGGGCATCGTGGAGCAGCTCAACGACCCTCGCCAGTCTGCCGCTGACGCGCAGCGCTGCTGCGTGGCCCTGCGCACGCTGCTAGATGCTGCTGAGGATGAGGCAACTCTCCCGGAAGCACGAGCGGCTGGTGCTCTGGACGCTCTGCTACACTGCGCCAACAAGCACACGGCACACGCGGGAGTGCAGGCTGCGTGCTGCTGGGCGCTGTCGGAGTACGTTTGCGTTGCCGAGGACACCGATCTTGCCTCCTACCCTCCCACCTTCCAGGCGGCAGTGGCTGCGCTGAAGGCGCATCCATTGTACTGTTATGTGCAGGGACCCGCATTGTTTGCCGTATACAACGTCTGCTTCTTTGGCCTGGCAGCTACGCACGGTGTTCCTGCCCTGCTGGACGCAATCCAGCCTGTCCTGGCTGCACTGCGCGCCTTCCCGACTGATCTGGAAGTGCAGCTGTGCGGCTGCTCATCGCTGACGCTGATGTGCGGAATGGACGCCTCCGTGGCTGAGGCTGTGGCTGCTGCTGGTGCATTGGGCCTCTTCATCAAAGCGCTGAATCTCGACGTTAAAAACGAAGTTGCACTTTCCGCGGCAATAGATGCCATTGGAGCCATCGCTCTGTCAAAGGCCGCCTTGCCGCAAGCCTCTGCCTGCATCAGCGCTCTTTTGAGCGCACTGCGGCGTTACGAGAAGATCAGCGGAGTTGCGGTGGCTGCATGCAAGACGCTGGGTTGCTATTTGCGATGCCCTGCCACGCGACAGCGCGCGCTGCTGTCATGGGCTGATTCGGCGATTCGGGCAACATGCGGCTCACAGCACCACGGCTCACAGCACTAACGAGGCTGTCAAGAAGGCTGCTGCAGACGCACTCAAGGCCCCGCATGCATGAGCCCGGGCACAATCGATCTCAAGAAACGCGCGAAGCACCCACCCAAGACATCGCCTGATGGGCTTCCTGCTCACACACGCACGCACGCACATTGCGCTTGCTCAATGTGGATTCAGCGCTCCTGCCTCTCCTGTAACACATCCACTCCTGCTCTCATGGCGCATCACTCGAAGCGGGTGTGCACGCCGCACGCCAGCGCGCCCTTGATGCCGCCACGGCTCTGCACCTCGCCCTCTCCCTCGTCAAAGTGCACGTGCACGCCCGAGCCGGCGGGCATGCCCTTCAAGTCGTGGGTGCCCTTGCTCTCGCACGGCGCCACGGGCGCAGCCTTGAGCTTGGCAACGGCGCTGTAGCTGGGCTTAGCAACAACCACGGATGCCAGCTGCACCTTGACGCGCGGCGCTGCAGCCGGCGCGCTCTCAACCACCTCGCTGTCTGCGTCCACGCAGCTGGTGGTGCTGCTGCCAGCGCTGTGAGCGCTCTTGACGCCCTCGTCGTCCATGCACCAGCGACCTGCGCTCACGATCAGCGCGTCCTTGTACTGCCGCCGAAGCGCGTTCATGCTCAGGTTGCTGGGCGAGGAGGCGGCAACGGCCTTGGCGGCGCTGCGTGCCGCCAGAGAGCGGGGCACAAAGGGCAGCGCATGCACCGCGGCGGCGGGCAGCGGCGACAGGGCGGGCGACAGAGTCACCTCAACGGTGGCGGGCGAAGGAAGCAGGGCCTGTGCGAGGAGCACCGCCGGTGAGGACAGCTCCACGATGGGCGACTCCAGGATGTCCGCTACAACGCTGGGCGCGGCGGAGGGCGTGGAAGGCAAGAACTGAGCGGACTCGCAGGCGGCCGCCAGGGTGACCGCGGGCGAGGTCTGAGCAGCCGTGGGCGTCTTGGCAGCCGGAGTGGAGGCCTGGGGCGGGCGCGGCGCGAGTCGGAAGATGTGAGCAACGGCAGGGTGGTGACCGAGCTCGCCCCGCGCCCGCCAGGACCCGCACGGAGCGGACCCGCGCGCCAATGGACAGCCTCATGGTCCAGCGCCACGCGGCGCGGTGGAG
>Ga0208951_1000799_pt1 | contig 14351 bp, 14 predicted proteins | sample GreLakmeMI27MSRF_FD_187702 | JGI IMG/M metagenome (GOLD analysis project Ga0208951, IMG submission 187702) | Freshwater lentic microbial communities from great Laurentian Lakes, MI, USA - Great Lakes metaG MI27MSRF (SPAdes) | ecosystem: Environmental > Aquatic > Freshwater > Lake | place: Great... | reverse complement strand
TGTTCCAATGCATCGTCGTGGACGAGGTCTCTCTGGGAGCTCTCACCTTGTAACTCACGTACTGCTCAGCCCAGGCTGGATACTGCTCGCGCAGCAGCCGCTTGCCGAACTTCATGGCGCGCTCAGGGGCTCACAGGGCGCCCGGAGGCGGGAAGTTTCTGGAAGCCGCCTCCGCATCGAGTGACTTTCGCTTCCCAAAAACAGTCGTACGAGGTACGACGCACGCTTCGTCAGCTCCAACCAGCGTGCACCGTGCAGCGAGCGTCAAATTCTCCCGCCTTGAGTGCCGCGTTCCAGCGACATGCCGCCCAAGGGCCTGGGCTCAGGCCTCGGACTGCACATTGCGCAGTTGGCGAAAGGACACGGCAAGAAGTCGCTCGAGTTCACGCAGCTCATCAAAGCCATCGGTGCGTGCGCGCCTGCTCGCCCGCCCGCGCAGCCGCTCACTCCTGGTGCAGGCGAGTGCAGGGCGAAGGTAGAGGAGGATGCCATCGTGGCAAAGGAGGTGGACCTCTTGAAACGCCGCCTGGCCGACCCGGCGTTGGACAAGTCACGGATGCAGGAGTACCTGCTGCGGCTGATGTACGTGGAGATGCTGGGCCACAGCGCCAGCTTTGGCTACATCCATGCCGTGAAGCAAACGCACGAGGCGGCCCTCTCCGCCAAGAAGGTTGGCTACCTGGCAGTCAGCTTGTTCCTGGACGACAGCCACGACCTGCTGATCCTCATCGTCAACACGCTGCAGCAGGACCTGAAGAGCGACAACCCGCTTGTCGGTGCGAAGCGCGGGCGCCACACGCCTCGCGCCTCGCGCACCTCTCCCTCACTGCGCACCTGCTGACCGCCTGCTGGCTGTGCCCGCCCGCAGTGGCGGCGGCGCTGACGGCGATATGCAAGGTTGTTGGCGGGGACGCTGTCGCCTCGGTGCTCCCACAAGTCGCAGACCTGCTGAGCCACCCCGCCGACCTTGTGCGCAAGAAGGCGCTCATGGCGCTCTACCGCTTCCACCAGCGCTCGCCAGCGTCCATGAGCCACCTGGTGCCGCGCTTCCGTACCATGCTGTGCGACAAGGTGCGGCCGTAGGGTTCTTTGTGCTCCTTCCTCTGCGCTCACGCAACGCGCACCTCTCAGGACCCCTCCGTCATGGCCGCCTCGCTGTGCGCGCTGCACGACCTGGCGAGCGCCGAGCCCGAGGCATACCGCAACCTGGTGCCTTCGTTTGTCTCCATCCTCAAGCAGGTGCGCGGAGGCTTGCCAGGAGTGTCGTTGCGCGGCCTCACGCGCATCGCCGCCAGGTCATTGAGCGGCGGCTGCCAAAGTCGTTCGACTACCCGCGCAGCAGCAAGGCGCTTCCGGCCCCATTCATCCAAGTGAAGCTCCTCAAGCTGCTCGCCGTCCTGGGCAAGGGCGACCGCGCAGCCTCCGAGCTCATGTACGGCGTGCTTACGGAGGCGCTGCGCGCGGCGGACAACGGGACGAACATCGGGAACGCAATCATCAGCGAGGCGGTGAAGACGGTAGCGAGCATCCACCCTAACCAGGCGCTTCTGCTGCCTGCTGCGGACGCCGTGGCCCGCTTCCTGCGCGCAAAGTCGAACAACCTGAAGGCGCGTGAAGCGATGCGCCATGCGCCTTGACAGCTCTCTCTGACGCATTCTCTGGTTGCGTGGGCACAGTACGTGGGCATCGACGCCCTCTGTGACGTGGTTCAGGTGAGCCCCTCCACCGCCATGGCGCACCAGATGGCGGTCATCGACTGCCTAGAGGACAGCGATGTGACGCTGCGGCGCAAGACGCTGGACCTGTTGTACGTCATGACCAAGCCCGACAACGTGCACGTCATCGTGGGCCGCATGCTGGGCTACATCCGCTTCGGCAACGCGGACGAGGCGAGCATAGCGGTGACGTGCGCGCGCGTGGCGGATCTTGCCGAGCGCTACGCCCCAAACAACGCCTGGTTCATCGACACCATGAACGCAGTTTTCGAGCTGGGCGGTTCGCTGGTGAAGCCCGAGCTGGCGCACAAGCTGATGGGTCTCATTGCGGAGGGGTCGGGCGTGGAGGGTGACGGCGGTGCGGCCGACGCTGCGCTGCGGCGCACAGCCTGCGAGGCCTACTGCTCTCTGCTGAGCCAGCCCAAGGTGCCCTCCGTGCTGCTGTGCATCGCCATGTGGGTGCTGGGCGAGTACGGCGTGCACGCTGGCGTGGCGAGCGCTGAGGATTTGCAGGAGCGGGTTGCGGCTGCAGCGGACGCGCACGCCACCGCGGGCGCAGGCGGGACCACCCAGGCGGTGCAGGCGTACGCGCTGAGCGCGCTGGCCAAGATCGTGGCTCAGCAGGGGTGCCCGCTGTCACGCAGCGCCGCGTCCCTCGCTTCGGCTGCCAGCCACTCCCGCTCCTCCGACCTCGCCCAGCGTGCCGCGGAGCTCACCGCCCTGGCCTCCGCGCCGCGCCACGTGGCGCAGGCGGCGGTGCCGTTCGACCGCGCCGCCAGGGATGCGACAGGCGTGGACCCGCAGCTGCGCTTCCTGGACGGCTACGTCTGCGACGCCCTGGCGCGGGGCGCCTGCTCGCCCTACCAGCCCCCGGAGGCGCGCACCACCCTGGCCAACCCGGTCAGCCCAGCAGCGGCAGCGGCGGTGGCGGGCGCCGCCGGCGCCGCCGCCGCGTGGCGAGACGGCAGCGGCGGCGCGGACTGGGCGCGCGGCGCCCCCGCGCAGCCCCACGCGCAGGAGCTGGACGTGTTCAGCCTGGGCATCGCCGGGCCCCTGTCGTACTACATCGGGGCTGGCGGCGCCGCCGCCGCAGCGCCCCCCGCGGCTTCGCCAGCACCGGCGCAGCCTCCGACGCTCAACGTGGACGGCCCTCGCAAATGGGGGCCCCACAGTGCGCTGCCTGCCACGCCGCCGCCCGCCGCGCCGCATCCGCGCGCATCCGCCCTTGTTTGCGGCGAGGCGGACGAGCTGGACGCCCTGGCTGCCTTTGGGGGTGGGCGCCCCAGCCCCGCCCCACTGCAGACGCACGCTCAGACGCCCACGCAGCAGCCGCAACTGCACCACGCGCCTGCTGCGCCCAAAGCCGCTGCGGAAACGCCAGTGGACCCGCAGAAGGCGAAGCTGGCGGCGGCGCTCTTCGGAGGTGGCTCAGCCGTTCAGCCGGTGCACGCCTCGCCGACAGCCTTCGCCGCACGCGCCGCGCGCCAGGCTGCTGGCGCCTCCACGCCCGTTCGGACGCATGATGCGGTGGACCTGCTGGGCCAACTGGCTGCGCCTTTGGCTGCTCCCTTTGCTGGCGGTGGGGGCACCAATGACCCCTTCGCAGCGATGGCGACACTGTCAGCTCCTCCTTCTCCGCCGCCGCCGCCGCCGCCGCCGCCGCCGCCGCCGCCGCCTCAGAGCACCGCTCCCCCGTCCACCTCGCGTGCTGCGTTCTCGCTGGATGCGCTGCTGGGCCCCGCATCAGCGGGGTCGCCCTTTGCAGGAGGAGCCTCCTATGCATACGCCAGCCCGGTCGCCGGTACCCCGAGCGCCCTGGACGCGCTGCTGGCCAGCGCCACGGTGCCTTCGCCCGCGCCGCCGCAGGTGGCGGGGCTGGCGGGGCTGGCAACTCAGTTTGCGGCGGTACAAGTGAAGCCACAGCCAATGGTGGCCACGGGGGCGCCCAAGCCGGCGGAGAAGGACCCGTTTGCCACACTGCTGTTGTGAGCACCCTCGTGACAATACACTGACCCTTGAAGGGCAGAGAAGAGAAGCGTTTGGAAGAGCGAGCACTCGTTTTGTCGGACTTTTTGGCGGCCAGGCTGCGAAGAGGGACGCGCGTTACCTCCGCCTCGCCTGTGCACTTGGTGCCAGCAGGTGTGCACAGCGTACGAGAGCGCGTGAGTGCACAGGACACGCCTCGGCGGCCGCCCCGTTCAGCCTTGGTTGGGTGCCCGCCTTTTGCCGCGCACGCAGGCTAGATGTCTGCGCCCAGCGCCAGTGTTGCGACGCAGTCTGCGCCCCTGGTTCACGGGATGGACGCACCTCAGGTGTGTTTTCCTCGCAACCCTCGTGATCTGCCGCCGTGCTCACGCCCAAAACCCGTGCTGGCTCCGGCGCCGGTTCCAGGCTGGCTCGCTACGTCGCCCCTGCGTCACCTCACGCGTTGGCGAGACTGTGTCGCAGAAGGCCAGCAGCTCCGAAGTGAGCGCCGTTGGGAGCTGTGGCACCTCGCAGCACGTCCTCGCAGCCGTCGCAGCCCCAGAGCTCAGCTTCTGGCAGCACATGCTGTCCGGGGCGCTGGCAGGCACCGTGGAGCACTTGGCCATGTTTCCTCTCGACACTGTGAAGACCCGCATGCAGGCCGTGCCGCACGGAGGCGCTGCCATCGCACACACCCTCAACTACGGCTCCATGCGCGCAGCCGTCAACACAGTGATGCGTCTGGAAGGCGTGCGCGGTCTGTACCGCGGTGTTGACGCAATGGCGCTGGGTGCGGGTCCCGCACACGCCTTCTACTTTGCAACCTACGAAGCTGCGAAGCGTCTGCTGAACGCGGAGCCGGCGGCGAGCCACCCTGCGGCCACGGCTGTGGCTGGCGCTGCGGCGACTGTGGTTGCTGACGCGATCTTGACGCCGCTGGACACTGTGAAGCAACGTCTACAGATCGCAAACTCGCCCTACTCCGGCTTGGCGGACTGCGCGGCGCGCACGCTCCGCGACGAAGGCTGGCAAGCCTTCTACAGATCTTGTGCGTGCGCTTTGCGCTGAGGTGCTTACGCTGCCCTTGCCTGACTGCTCCTCATGCACCCTCCCTCCGCGCGCGCAGACCGCACCACGCTGGTCATGAACGTCCCCTTCACCGCCGTGCAGTTTGTGGTGTACGAGAGCGGCAAGCGTGCGCTGGTTGCGTCGCACCTGATCGACAGCACCGAGGAGGAGGGTTTGCTGGAGCAGTTGCTGGCGGGCGGGGCGGCGGGCGGGGCGGCTGCCGCTATCACCAACCCGCTGGACATTGCGAAGACGCGCCTGCAGACGGCCGGGGTGTGGGAACCTGGGCCGGTGGCTGCGCCCGGCGCGTCGGGACCCTCCGGTCGCGCGTCCTCAGCCCCGAGGCATTCGGTGGCGACGCGGGTGCTGCCTACGCTGAAGGAGATTGTGGCCAAAGAGGGGTTCACTGCGCTCGCCACAGGCATTGGGCCCCGCGTGCTCTTCCATGTCCCCGCGGCTGCGATCTGCTGGGGAACATACGAGACGGGCAAGGCTGCGTTCACGCGCGCTGCCGCCAGCGCGGAGCAGGGCGCGCGGCGCTGAGCGGAAGCGGGGGAAGGGGCTGAGCAGAAGCGTTACTGGCGATGCGATGGTCGCTGGATGTTGAGCCGGACACACGCGACACTGCGTGTAGACACTTGCGTTGCCACGCTGTCCGCGTCGTGCTCTGTCATCCTGGACCGGCTCCTGCAGAATTTATGACTGCGAAGCGCTTCTGGGAAACTGCAACTGGGTTCTTGGAGTACTCGAGGAAGTCTTATGCTGCGCACCTCCACGCGCTCCGAAGTGCACCTCATGCGTCCGCTTTGCGCACTGCTGCTGCTGCTTCTGGGCGTTGCATCGGGCCTGCACGTCCATCACACGCCTCTCGCAGAAGCGCCTCTCATCCTGCTTCGCCGCGCCACGCTGTCAATCAGCCGCCGCGCGTCGCTGGACACGCGGCTCGGAGCCGAAGCCGAGCCTGCCAGCGCAGTTGCCGCCTCCGAGCCTGATGCCGCCATCGCAGTGCCCTGGAGTGACGCTTGCTCAGCAGACGCGGACCAATGGCTGGTCGCGCTCGAGCCGCCCATCACCTCAACTAAGCGTACGCTGCTGAGCCGAACAGGAGCGGTGCTCTCGGGGTTCCTGCCTGCGTCAGCGTTTCTCGTGGTTGGCAATTTGACCACCAAGCTGCATCTTCTTTCCCTGCCCTTCGTGCACGACGTCATTGCGCTGGCAGCGGCGCATCGCATTGCGCCCGAGCTGGACGCATATTTTCTGGGTGACGAGAGGGAGTGGGCTCGTACCATCCCAGACGCCATGAGCGGGCCACAGCCGGCGCCGCTGCGCGTCACCGTCGTAACACCTTCGGTTCCGGGTCTGCGCATGGACACCATCTCAGCCTTGGCTGCCGCCATTATTGGTAGGCAGGGGGTCGTGCTTTCCGCCTCGAGTGTGGCAGAGGGGCGCAGCAGTAAGCTGACGACGGGTGACTTCTCCGCACTTGTGCACGGAAAGCTGGAGGTTGAGTTGGACCGTGATGCTGCTCCAGCGCTGGTGGAACAGCTCTCACGGCAGCCCTGGGTGCACTGGCTCTCCCCTACCACGCGCGTGCGCACGCACAATTTGTTCGCGGACGTGAGCATCCAGAGTGTCGGCAACGGCGCGGCGGCAGATGCGTTCATCGGGCCAGCAGATGACGACGCTCACATGCACCCGCTCTGGGCGGCTGGCCTCGCCGGACAGGGTCAGCTGGTTGGAGTTGGCGACAGCGGTCTGGATGTGACGAGCTGTTTCTTTGCGCACATGGACTCCGACGGCACTCTGGTGCCTCCGGGGCCGCACCATCGCAAGGTGAGGGCGTACCGAACATCCACCGGCGATGGGGTAGATGGCAACGGCCATGGCACGCACACATGCGCTAGCCTCGCAGGCGCGGCGCTTAACGGAACGGGCGACGCACCACGGTGGAACGGGCTTGCGCGCGAGGCTCGCATTGTCTTTACGGACCTTGGCGTTGGCTCATCTGGCCGGCTGTACCTGCCCTCCGACCTGAGCTCCTACTACAGTTTTGCGCACAACTTGGGCGCCCGCGTGCACTCAGACTCCTGGGGCGGCGACTCGGCTACGTACGACGTGCTCTCCCGCGAGGTCGATGAGTACAGCTGGGAGCACAGAGATTTTCTGCCAGTCCTGGCGGGCGGCAACTACGGCATCGTGGGGAATCCCGCAAACTCTAAAAACTGCCTGAGCGTTGGGGCGACGCTGTATGGCGCAGCAGGTCTGGACGTGGTCGCGTCCTTCAGCGCATTCGGGCCCACCCCAGATGGGCGCACCAAGCCGGACCTGCTGGCTCCAGGAGAGACGCGCTCCGCAGCTCCCAAGCCTGGCGGAGAAAGCGGCGCCTGCTACACGGACGTCTCGCGCGGCACTTCCATGGCGGCGCCTTTGGCGGCGGCGGCGGCGGCCATTGTGCGCCAATGGTTCTCAGAGGGGTTCTATCCCGCCGGAGAGCGCAGGCCGCAGGACGCGCTGCAGCCGTCTGGCGCGCTGGTCAAGGCGGTTCTCATCAACGGCGCCGAGCTGCTGCCCGGCTACGTGTCCACGCAGCAGGGGCACGGGCGCGTGCACTTGGGGCGCCACAGCACGCCGCTGGCGAGAACGACGCCCACGCGCCTCTTTGTGGCGGATGATGCGGCTCTGTACGGCGGCGAGACACACCGCTTCTGCCTGCGCCTCGCCGTGCCCGCGCGCACGGGGGGCAATGCGACTGATTTGGACGCGCTGGCATCTGAGCCAGCAGACCTTCGCGTGACTCTAGCCTGGCATGACCCGCCGGCTCTCTTGTCTGCGGGCGGACCCAAGCTGGTAAACGACCTTGACCTCCGCGTCATTGACATTGCAGCCGGCGCAGCTGCGGCGCCGGAGTCGCCGCCCAACAGGCTGGACAACGTGGAGAGAGTTCTCGTGGCGCGTCCCAGCAGCGCTTACCTCATCGAAGTGCACGGATTCACGGTGCCGTGGCCGGACAGAGTAGACGGTGGACAGCCTTACGCCCTGGTGGCGTCGGGGCCGGGGGCGTCGGGTGGTGCCTGGAGCGACGTGGACGCTTGCCTAGCTCGCAAACTTTAAACGAAACGGTGTTCATTCATTCAGGGTGGCGTCTGTCTGCTGCGTGTGGCCGTCGTGGGCGTCACGAGCGCCCGGCGCTGCGTCGCGCTGCTGACTGGCCGCTCAGCCAGCGCGATGGCTGCGCTCTCCGTTGGCATAGCGTAGTGGGGCGGAGTCGGTGTGGGCGGCGTCCGTGCCGGCGGCGGCGGCGGCGGTTCGGGCTGGATGTCTGCATTCTTCAGGCCATCCGTTAAGACCGAGTCGACCGCCCCAGTGTAGCTGCTTCTCGCCTTGAGCGAGGAGCGCCCAGGGATGCGCGGCGGCATCTGAGGTGCATCCCCGCCCAGAGCAGCAGCTTGCCGCTGCGCTGCCATCTTCTGGCGGTGAAGCGCTAGCGCCGTCGGCCCAGACGCTGGCCCCGCCGGCAGCGGCTCGTCCTCGCCCGGGTGCCCCCAGCCCCCAGTCCCGTCCTCCGCGAAGTCGGCAGGCTGCATCGTGAAGCGCATGCTGGTGCTGGCCATGCTGACCAGGCTGTTGTGGCGTGAGTGGCTGCCCAGCAGGGCTGCGAAGGAGGCCCGCGAAGCGTTCACAGCGTCCCCAGCCAGCTGCGACAGCGACGCTCGCGGCGTGTAGAAGGACATGCGCCCCGAGCTCTCATTGCCGCTGGCGTGAGAGGCGCGCCATGATCGGCTGGCTGTGATGGGCTGCACCCCTCGAGGGTTAACGGTATGTCTCAACAGCATGCGGATGCGAAACAGTGCGGCGCCCAGGCGCCCGCTGCTCATCTCAGCCGCGTCGAGGAGGAACTTGTACTCTGGGAGCGAGAATTCAACCACGATCTTGCGCTCGCCCACGCGCCAGTGCCGCATCACCTCCTCCAGAGTCCAAGGCAGCGCGTCCAGCGCAGTGGTGCTGCGCGCCAGGGCTGATGCCAGGGCGGAGCTGAAGGCCTGGGTGCGCCCGCGAGTGCGCGGGCTGGCCTGTGGCGACCCGGGCTCCTGAGAGAGAAGGCCTTCGGCGGCGCCGCCCTGGTCCTTGTCGTACACCTCGCTCCGGTCCTCTGCGGATGCGCGCGCGGCGGCGGCGGCAACGGAGCGTGTGTGCGCAAGACGAGAGGGCAAGAAAATACAGCGTTGGCGGGGCCGACTGCTGCGGGTAATGAGCTTTTCACTTTGCAGCTACCAAGGCGCCAGTCCTCGCGCCTGGCGCAGTGGCCGCCTCGCGCAGCGCGGCGGCAGCGCGCGCCTTGACGTGCGCTGGGGCGCGCAGCGTGTGCAGCAGCACGAGCGCTGCTGAGAGAAGGGTCAACGCCCCAGCCTGGTGCACAGCCCCCAGCCACACCGGCACACAGCTGAGCAGCGTGGCAATGCCCAGGCTCACCTGCGCCCCCACAGCGCACGCCAGCGCGTGCGTGGCCAGCGCCGCCGCCCGGGGCAGAGGCGGCGCCACCTGCGCAGCCGCCCACGCCGCCCAAACCCCGCCAGCCGTGCTCAGCGCCAGCACTCGGTGGTGGAACTGCACCGCAGCTGTGTTTTCGAAGCTGTTGCGCCACCAGGGCAGCTCGCTGCCGTACTCCTGGGGCACCAGTCGGCCACCCATCAGAGGAAACGTGTTGTACGCGTGTCCAGCGTCCAGCCCCGCAACAAAGGCGCCGCTCAGCGCCGTGACGGCGATGAGACCAGCCAGGCCGTGGGCACGCCTGCGCGCCGCAAGACTGGACAGCAGCCGGTTCAGCGGCAGGCTTGCGTCTGCCAGTGCCGCCGCGGGGAATGCCACATCCAGCGCCGTCCACAACAGCGCGGAGTAGATCGCAAACGCGGTGCTGAGGTGTGCCGCCAGGCGGTAGGGACTCACTCGAGGGATCTGCGGCGAGAGGTTCCAGCATTAGACGGGAGAGCCAAACGCGAGCTGTGAGGCTGCACGCACTTCATGCTCCGTGCGCGGCTGCTCCAGCCCGCTTTTCACCATCCACCAGCCCACGAAGCCCTGAGTGCCTCCGGCTGCAAACAGCAGCACCAGCCGCTTGCCCAGCGCGCCTCGCACGTAGCCCCGCGCCAAGAAATAGCTCAGCGGCACCGCAAAGTACAGCCCCAGCGTGCGCCCCCTGCGCCGGGCGCGTGCGGGCGAGTCAGTGCGCCGTATCGCGACAGCGCGACACGCGCCGCGAGCCTGCACGCACCACATGCGGTGCGCGTACTCCATCCAGAAGATAAACTTGAAGTCGTCGAGGCTCATGGAGCGGTTGACGCGCTGAAACTCAGGCGAGGCACGGTACTTGAGAAACTCCTCCTCCCAGTCGCTCTGACACCGCGGTGCACGCTCCCCCGTGAACCGCCACTCCGTCATGGACAGCCCGCTGCGTGTAAGGCGCGTGACGCCGCCCAGGACGACCAAGGAGAAGACCCAGGCTGAGCCACCGAAGAGCCAGGCGCCCACCGCACGCTGCGCACCAGGACTGCTCACCAGCGCGTGGCTAAACGGCACGGCCGCCGCACCCGCGCTGGCTGTGTGCATGCCGCGCAGGCGCGTGGGCAGAGGCGCGGTGGCAGTCCGCGGAGCAGGGCGCGGGGGGTTGACGGCGCGGCAGGCAAAGCCTCGGCAGGGACCCGCGCTGGGTGCTGCGACGCTGCGAGTGACGTGGGTCACCAGCTGACGCCAGGCGCCGCCGGAGACGCCGGGATGCTGTATCACCACGCTGGCAGCACTCAGAAGCAAACCGCTGCTGGCACGCAGGCTCATCGCCGCCAGCCGCGACGCACGGCCCGACATTGTCGCCTTTATGGCGCAAGAATTTGACGTGAAGTCGTCGTGGACGGTTCGAACGGTGATGTTGTTCGAAGACCAAGAGTTTGGCGAGGCCGAGGGCCCGAGGGGGGGCGGGTGAAACAAGTTCCCACGAGCGAGCGGCGCACGACGCGAGGGTGCACTCTCTTGCGCGCCTTCGCGTAGCTGCTGCGGCGCGGAGCCATGTCCGCGCCCGAGTCGCTGCAGAGGCGCGGCTCCGGCGGTGCAACTGTCTCTGACCTTCTGGAATTGGGAGGTAGCCTGCCTCGCAAGCACGACGACGACAACAAGAAGGAGCAGGAGGCTCAAAACTGCGGCTCCATCTTCTGCAAGTGCCTCACGGTGCGCAGTCGGAGCAGCACTCTCGCAACGAGCATCTTTCACGGCTTCGTCTCACGCTCGTTTCTCCCCCCCCAGGTCTTCATGGCTGTCTTCGTGGCCGGCGACATCACGAAGCAGCTGGTTTTGGGCCCGGATGTGTCGCTGATGTCGGCGACGATGACGTCTTCTCTGAACAGCGCGGGAGCGCAGCTGAAGAGCGCCGCCTCTGCCGTCTCCTTCTCCTTCGGCGCCGCGGACGAGGTGCTGCCGGTGGGCGAAGGATCCACTCTGGCGGCGCAGGGAGCGTGGACGAACGGATGGGCCGCGCGCACCACAGGCGGCGCCACCCTGGAGGCCGGCCAGTCCCTCTTCTTCCCGGTGGCGCAGGTCAACAACAGCGCGCTCATCGCCTCCGGCGGCGCGAACGCCAAGCTACGCGCGATGCGGGATCTGCTGCCGGGGCTGGTGGTGCAGGCGGAGGGCAACGCAAGCGCCGTGCTGACCCAGGGCACCCTCCTGACCCTACGCCTGCGCACCAGTCAGGGCGCGCCGGAGGCGGTGCGCGCGCTGGAGCTGTCCCTGGGCGCAGCTGGTGCGGGCAAGGGCGCCTCCGTCCGTTGGTCCGAGGGCGCTCTTCTGTACACCGTCGCGCCTGGCCTGCTCACAGCCCCAACGTCGTTCCAGGACGCACAGCTGCCGCTACCCGCGCCCCGCGGCGGCGTACCCTGGACGCACGTGCGGCTGCGCAACCTGGGCTGTGACGCCTGGGGCCACGCGCTCGGGGACGTCGACTGCGATGCAGCCTCCCCGCCGGCGCCCCTGTCCATCCATCTCGACAGCATCACGCTCAAGCCCGCCACCGCATCCGCGCGCGCCGCGGCGACCAAGCATCTGTGCGAGCCCCAGTTCCTGATGGAGGGGCGGGGTCTTTCCTGCCTTCTCCCGGACGTCTGTCCCATCAGCTCCCTCTACAAGCCCCTCGTCCTCCCCGCCGATGGCAAATACTCCGGCCTGCACGTGGGCGCCCTGGCGGGGGGCAGCAAACCGACTCCCGAGGGTGGTATGGAAGGCAACGCTCAGGGCTATCGCTGCTCGGATGTGATGTCGCGGGTCACACTGGGCTGCAAGCTGGCGCGCGGCTGGTCCACGCACAAGAGCGTCTACCGCGGTCGCTACCGCCCCATCGGCGGCGGCGCCCCCCTGGCAGTGGTGGTCAAAGAAGGTGGAATACGCTACCCTGCCCCCGCCAAGGGCGAGCGCGGCGTTGGCTTCGCCGCGCAGCAGAGCGCGGCGGAGCAGCGCGCGACGCTGCAGACGATGTGGTTTGAGATGACCCAGGAGGTGCAGATCAGCGAGCTGCTGTCAGGCAACGCAGGCATCCCTCGCCAGCTGGGCGCCTGCGTGGACGCCGAATCGCTTGTGGCAACCAGCGTGCAGGCCATGGGCGGCGTGCACATCGGCACCAAGGGCGACTTGGTTGCGCTGGCGGAGGGCAGCGCCAACCCCACCTTGGCGGCACTCAAGCTGGTGCGCAGCACGCTGTCCCTCTTCCATTACGTGGCGGAGGAGCGCTATCTGCGGCTGGAGGACCTGCACTGGAATGTGTTTGACCTACGCGGAAATGTCATCACCAATCACAGCGGAGCAGTGGAGGGCATCTACGCCTCCGACGACCTCTCCCAGTTTTCCGTGGACAGCGACAGCCTGGAGACGGGCTTCAACCTCATGCTCATCGACCTGGACAAGATCCTCATCAGCCACGACGAGGAGCTGCGGTGGTACGTCGTTGAGCAGATGATGCCCTATGTCGCCTCGCAGCTTCTCAGCCCGCTGGCCACCCTGCTGCCGGGCCTCTCCGTCGCCATGAAGCGCATGCTGGCACCGGACGTGATGCTGCGCCCGCCCAGCTTCACCTGCCTCATCGAGTGGGCTGGGGACAACGACAAGGAGGCTGCGGTGTGGATGGCATCCCGTAAGGAGGCGGACTGGTTGGACTTGCCCTGCGACCCCAAGGTCTACAACGAAGGCAAGCGCTCGCGCTGGGAGAACCCGCACTACGGGTGAGCGGAGCGGTCCGTGTAAGGAACGAAAGTGAAGAGCAGCAACACACCCGCGTTTAAAGTCTGGCCTCCTCCGCAGTGTCCCGGAAGCGCCCGACGGCAGCCTCCCGCTCCGCAGGGCTGGCCAGGGTTGACGGCCCAGCCGAACGCCGCCCAGCGTTGCCCATTCCCCTCAGCGGGCTGCGGGGCGACGGCAGCAGCGGCGTGAGCGACAGCGGCGGCGGCGCAGCGACTGGCGGCGGCGACGGGGTGAATGCGTCTGCGCCGCTATGTCGGTACGGATCCAGACGCAGCATCGACGGGCTGCCAGCTCTGCCAGAGACGCCTCCCAGTGGCGACAGATGCACGTGCCCGGGCGACCCGCTGCGCGGCTCCAGCACGAAGGCGCGCGGGCTGTCCGACTCTGCACGCAGGCGCGGGCTGGCAGCAACGCCGGGTGTGGTGCGCACGCCGGAGATGCCCGCGCCGAGGGCGGCCGCCTCCGCCACTGCGCCGAACAGCGCGCGCTTGCTCTGCGGCGTTGGCGCCGCCGCGCCGGCGGGGCTGCCTGGCGCGGACGGGGCTGCGACGGGCGGCTGCGGCTGAACTGCCGTTCTGAGCGGAGGGAGGCGCACATGTCCCACGGCGCTCATCGCATCGCTGGCGCTCAGGCTGATGAAAGGCGGCGAGGCGGCGGCCGATGCGTGAGGGCGGGCCACACGAGGGCTTTCCAAGCCTTCGTACGCCCAGCCAGGGAGCAGCGACCCTGCGCCGGCCACAGCCACGGGCTGCGCCTGCATGTGCTGCCCGTCCAGCGCCAGGTGCGGCAGCGAAACGCCCGAGTCGCCCCGGGCCGCCCCTCCCGCCGCCAGTCGAAGCGGGCTCAGCGGCAGTGCCGGCTGCAACCGCGAGCTCGCGCGCGGCGAGCCGCTCAGGCTGCCTGCGCTGCTGGTGCTGCTGCTGGTGCGCCACGCGGCGGCCACCTCGAACGTGCGCAGCAGGTTGGAATAGCTCTCCAATACGCCGCACAGTTGAGCGCCCACCGTGGCAAGCTCTGTCTGCAGCTGTCGCGCTGCGGGACGCACACCGCGCGTCAGCGTCTGCCGCGCACACGCGCACAGCAGCTCGCGTACGACGCACCGTGCTTCATGTCCGCGGCGAGCATGCGTGCGACTGCACCCGACCGAGACGCGCGTCTCAACACCTCCTCCGCCTGCTGCTCCGTGCGCACAATGCGCCCGTCCAGCTCCTCCTGGCTCGACGTCAGCGCCTGGGAGCGCTCGTGCGTCCAGCCGCGCAGGCTGTGGACGAGGCTGGCAGCGGAGGAGGCGCTGCAGGGACCGCCTGCTCTCAACTCCGCTGCTAACTG
>Ga0208951_1000797_pt1 | contig 14405 bp, 17 predicted proteins | sample GreLakmeMI27MSRF_FD_187702 | JGI IMG/M metagenome (GOLD analysis project Ga0208951, IMG submission 187702) | Freshwater lentic microbial communities from great Laurentian Lakes, MI, USA - Great Lakes metaG MI27MSRF (SPAdes) | ecosystem: Environmental > Aquatic > Freshwater > Lake | place: Great... | reverse complement strand
GCGAAATCGTGTCCTATATGTTGTGAAACATATACAATACAACTAAGAAGATGTGTGGAATGCCTTTATTGTAGTCACGAATGTTGTAGATCTTGTGTATCTCAATACATACTATCTATACCATCTATGCCGAGATGTATGTCGTGCCAAAAAAAATCGCGAATTTATGTACAATACGATGACAAAAACATTTGTTATTGAAACACTTAAAAGCCATGCAGAACAACTCATGCTTGAACGAGAAAAAGCATTACTCCCAGCTACACAGCCTATTGTTGAAAGAATAAATCAAATTGATGCCAATTACAACGCGAACCATATAATTATTAATAAGATATTTGACATGAGACGCGAAGAAAGGGAAGCCCTTGAACGCTTGCGTAAGAATCGTACGGAACTTATAGCTGGTGGATTACGACTAAAACATATTGAAATTAATATGAGCGAAACACTTACGGATAGCGACCAGTCAGATGATGAAAGACAAAATATACAAAAACATCACTCTAAATTACCTTTGGAATTACAAAACGACATATATGCTTGGAAAGAGATATATAGAGAAATGAAGACGCTTGAAAACGAAGCACGAGCAAATGTTGATCTTAATAACCATCTTGTTCGTTTAAATCAGCGTCGCAAACACGCCTTGAATACATACATTCAAGGAAATACGCCGACTTTTGAATATGCCACGAGTGAATCCGGAAGTGATGATGAAAATATGCCAGATATAGAAAAACGAAAAAATAAAAGAAAACCGTTTGTACGATCCTGTCCTCAGGAAGATTGTAGGGGATTTCTTAATACGCGTTGGATATGTGGTTTATGTGAAACAGCCGTATGTAATAAATGCCATGAAATAAAATCAAAAGAAGCTGAAACCGAACATATTTGCGATCCAAACAGTATGGCGACAGCACAAATCCTTATGAAAGACACAAAAGGATGCCCTAAATGCGGTGTTCAAATACATAAAATTGATGGTTGTAATGTGATGTTCTGTACACAATGTCATACTCCATTTTGTTGGAAATCAGGAGAGATTATAAAGAATGAAAGAATCCATAATCCTCATTATTATGAATGGTTACGGCAAAATAGCAGAGATGGAAACATTCCACGAGAACCAGGAGACGAAGTAGAAAACCTTTGTGATAATCGCATTTCTGTAAGAGCTATCCGTGAAAAATTAGCTGTACACGATCTTCTTAGTCACGATTTAGAAGATATGGTTTGGAATGTACATCGTATCAATGTCCATATAGAGATGATTGAGATCCCTATACTCACAAATTATACATATGATAATATTGACTTACGAATAAGCTATCTCTCAAATAGATGTACGGAAAAAGAATGGAAGCGAGAGCTTTATAGGAGAGCAAAACGCGCTGAAAGAAATACTGCTTTACAACAGATATTTGAAATGATAAATATGGTTGTCAATAACGAGTTTCGTAAATTTTTAGCTTTGGATATAATTGTATTTCAAAATATAATTGACTGGATTTCTGTTATAGAGAATTTTCGCGTTTATGCCAATCAGCAATTTCTTGAGGTTTCGCGACTATATCAGTGCCGTGTTCCAAAAATAGAACCGGGTAATTGGCGATTAACAAAGCAGAATTTAGAACTCAAACCAAAACGGAAAATTTCAAAAGTGTATAAAGACGATACCGTATAAATATGTATATACAAATACAAATACAAAATGAAGATCTTTATACCTATGCTTTGCTATAATCATACATGTAATACTACGTTCATGATGTGTTTACTAAAATTATTATTTACTTTGCGAAATAATAATATAAACGCTACATTATTTCCAATTACATTTGAAAGTCTTATCAGTCGTGGGCGTAATGCTGCCGTAGCACAGTTTCTCTCAGATCCAGATGCTACCCATCTACTTTTTATAGACAGCGACATTGAATTTGAGCCAGAAGATGTGTTCAAGCTTATACGATCCGATAAGGATGTTATCTGTGCCGGATACGCGCAGAAATGGCTAAGAGAAGACATCATTCAAAAGGTATTTCAACGAAAAGTTGTACCAGCCAATCCATTGGAGCTATGTACACATACATCTATCCAGTTAAATATGCCTGTTGAAATTTCGGAAATACTTGAAATTACATATGCTACTACAGGATTTTTGCTGATCAAGCGCGATGTATTTAACACCATGCGTAAGGCATATCCCGAAAAGCAGTATATTAATGATATTGATGGCTATATGTCTGCCGACAAAGATCTCTTTTACGATTTCTTTCCTGCTGCCATTAATCCTGCTTCAAAGCGCTTTGAAAGTGAAGATTATGGCTTTACATCCCTATGGCGCGGATGTGGCGGTAAGGTACATCTATATACAAATATCACATTGAAACACCATGGCTGGTTTGGATTTCCCGCGAATATCTATCGGCAAATGGTAGATAATGCGGAACAAGCAGAACAAGCAGAACAAGCAAAATTAGAAGAAAACAAAATATAAAAATTATCCAAGCTCATCGGCACGGTGTGCGAAATAGATAGCTACGAATGCTGCTACTATTGCTATGTATGTGTATTTGTTATGAGGTTCCTTGAACAAAATACAACCAATCAAAATGGCAATAATAATGGATAGACAACTCCATACGATATTCACATGCCCAAGACCTTCGTATCTATATAAATAGTATAAAAGGGCAGCAACAATAATATAGAATATTATACCTAATGGAGCAAGATGTGGCATCTTTTTTATTCGGGCTGTTTTTAATGTTGTCTGTGCGCATGCTTCTACAAATGTAATTGCCAAGATAATCCATAGAACGATCCAAAATCTTTCATTTGGCGTCTTATTGTCCAGAATCTCTGGATGTTCCGCCATACTATATCTATATTTATACCTATATAACAATACGAATACTTTTCACTATAATATTAAACGGTCAATAGCGAAGATGACACAAAATTGTGTTAGAAGACCAATGATGATGTTGAATAGTGATAAAAATAATAGCAAAACAAGAAAAGTATATAGGGCATCCATTGAACACGCTTCTGGTAGAAAAAATATAGCAGATAGCGGATATTTTCGTCTTCTTATAGCATCAAATCCAAACAATGATAGCTATAATGATATTAAAAAAGATATAGCAAAATTAGTTTCAAAGATACACTCGGCATCTATAATAAATGGAAACATACTTGTGACGGAATATATAGCAAACCATATATATAATAGTAATTTACCAAATTATAGAGATATTCCTATTACACATATTGATGAATTATGCGAAGGCCATTATACACATCTTAAATTCTATATAAATGGTAAAAATATAGAAGTAGACTACACGATAGTTGATATAGAAGACGACACCATATACATACAGTTATTTGAAATAAAAGACGGAGGCGAAATGGATACAAAAAAAGCGGACAGTGAAGTTAGATCACTTCTCGAAATAGAGGATATGCTTCAAGATAGTAACAATTTATTGTACAAATATGTTGTTATAAAACCCTATATTGTTCTATGGAATACATATAAAATTACAAAGGGCAGCTTTAAAGCATCCCTGAGTAGTGTCTATTTAATAACAGGTAAACAGATGTGTATCATTGTAGGCGGTATGGATTTTGATAAGATAACGAGAGATCGTACAGACATTGGTCCTGATAATCTAAGTTATATCATAAGACAGTTCAAAACGATTGTATATAAATACGATATGATCAACGAACAATTAGATAAATTGCCGTAAAAAAGATGGAACATAAAAATTGATATAACATATAAACCATTTTATACATTGAAAGAATGCTACATACAGACTATCGTTATAAGTACCAAATATTGGAGGATGATCCGCGATCACAACAACCTGAAAATATAAAAACGATCCTAAAACCGCATCAATTGGCATCTTTACACAAGGCGTTGCTTCTTGAGCGTCATGGTGAGATTAAATACAATGTTATTTATACTGAAGAAAATGTACGACAACAAAATAGATACGGTTTACCCTTTAAATATAAAGGGAACTTTGTCATCCATTCCAACATCGGTATTATTGGAGATATGGTGGGTTATGGAAAAACCCTTACATCGTTGGCAATTATAGCATCTACGCCGGTCAAAGATATATATGTTGAAACCGGCAGGAAATATGCTTACTACGGTCTTCATAGCAATTCTCATATCAGTATTGAATGCGAGGGTCAACCGGATACAGATGAGCGTCTTATGTTTGGTACCACACTTGTAGTTGTTCCCAGAGGTCCTGTATATACACAATGGGAGAATGCTCTTTGTGAAAATACAACTCTCAAGTATCTGGCAATTGATGATTTACGAGTTATCAAAAAGAAATGTCCTCCCACCGGATCTACAAATGAGCAATTAAAAGCATTCTTTGAAGGGTTTGATGTTATATTAGTCAAGAATACAAGTCTTGACAAGCTGATGGAATACTACGATGTGCCATTTCAAAAATATCCTATCCGTGGGTTTGACCGTATCATGATTGACGAGGCACATGATATTATTGCGAAGATACGCTTAATAAACTACAAATTCTTATGGTTCATTACGGCATCGTATAAGTACATTTCTATGTATGGTTCAAATTACAATATGTCTTGTGTGGTCAAGGAAATTGTAAATGAAGAACGAATGAATACAATCCTTGTAAAGTGTGATAATGAATTTACAAAAAAATCGTTCAATGTACCACCTTTTCATGAGATTATTTACAAATGTATCGTACCAAGATCTATATCTATTGTACAACCATTTCTTACGAGAGATGTGATGGAACTGGTAAATGCGAATGATATTGAAGGAGCAATTCGTGAATTAGGTGGATCAACGGAAACAGAGGACAACATTGTAAAAGTGGTTACAAAAAATCTTCAAAGAGAAATACATAACAAGCAAAAAGAAAAAGAATATGTAGAAGGTCTTGAAGTGAACATTGATGCGAAGGCATCCCGAATCCGTAATATCACCGCCGATCTTGAAAAATTAAACAACCAGATGGCAGAACTGGAACATCGCGTTTCTAATATGTCAAAGGATACTTGTTCTATCTGTTATGATACGATGGATATTCCTGTCATTCTGCCTTGTACGCATGTATTCTGTGGTCAATGTATTATGAAATGGATCGAAACGGTAGATACATCATCAAACCGTGCGAGCGGTGTTCGAAAGCTATGTCCTATCTGCCGTACAGCCATTGAAAGAAAGGAAGATCTTACGGCAATTGTTAAAAAACTGGATACAACCAAAAACAAAGAAGAAGCGGGGCCATCAAAACCTATAGAATTATCAAAACCAAATACGGTCCTAAAAATTATCCAAGAAAAACCAGAGGGGCGTTTCCTGATCTTCTCCCAGTTTGACAATGCCTTCGCTGAGATGATCCAAATGTTGAACCAAAACAACACATTCACATCCGAGTTGAAGGGTACAACGCAACAGATGGCAAAAATATTAGATCGCTTCAAGAGTGGAGAACTCAAAGTTATTCTTCTCAATACACATCATGCTGGTAGTGGTATTGACATCAGTTGCGCTACCGATGTCATTCTCTTTCACAATATGGGTACCGTAAGCGAACAAGCCATTGGACGAGCACAGAGGGTTGGGCGAACAAATAGCCTTACGGTTCATAAGCTATATTATCCACACGAGATGACACAAACCGTATAAGACAAAATACGAAATCAAAATATAAAAACTTAAACGGAAGATTTTGAATTTATTTTTAGATCTTCTAAATTTTTTATCTTATAAATAGTATATACAAATGGATCCTCGTATTCTATATTCTGTCCAAGCTGCCGTTCTGTTCCTTGTGATTGCTTCCCCCTTCATGTATAAGTTGGTTCAATTTATCTTTGGACGTCTCTTCACCGTAGCCGTAAATGGTTGCCCTACCATTGCTGGTCTGCTCCTCCACACCTTGGTATTCGGTCTGCTGGTCTATATCCTGATGATCGTTCAATAATAAATATCAGGTAAATTTATTTTTTAATTATTGTATTGTAATACGGCAATATAATAAAATAAATGGGGTTATTAGCCAAATTTTTTGATCAAAATACGATCTATTTGGTTATCTTATCAATTGTTGAAATCGTAGGAGATTTCTCTTTGGAAAAATACGCTAATTATGGCGGTATTGGTCCTTTTAGCATCGGTGCTCTATCCTATGCCGGTGTGGTATATTTCCTCATTCAAGCTTTGAGAGGTTCCAATATCTTGTATATCAACAATATGTGGGATGGTATTTCTTCCATCATAGAGACATTGGCGGCATTCTTCATATTGGGTGAACGGTTTAAACATCCACGGCAATACATCGCTGTCGTGTTCATTATGTTTGGTCTTTTCTTGCTTCATAATTAAAAGAAAAATTGACATAAAGAGGTTAAAAGCTATTGTAATAACTAAAACTGAAAGTAAAACTATAAATTTAGTTTGGAATGAATGGACAAGAGAGACTTCTATTTCCGTCATGTACCACATGAAACACGGTCAAAACTTGAATTGGATTACGAAGCATCCTATAGCGTAACAGATCAGGTTACAGCGGATAAAATCACAAAAGATATATGTATGTTTATAGATCAAGATGCTATTATTACAGATGGGACAGCATGTATCGGGGGAAATACATATAGTTTTGCGAAAGTATTTAAAAATGTAAATGCTGTAGAGATTGATCCTACAAGATATTTGTATCTTAAAAATAATATGTCGGTTCTTGGACTTGGCAATATACACTGTATATGTGGTGATGTTTATGATGTATGCCAAAAACAACACCAAGATGTTATATTCCTTGATCCACCATGGGGAGGTCCCGATTATAAAAACAATAGTAATATTCAACTTTTCCTCTCAAACAGAGAATTATCCGAAGTATGTATTGACATCAGTTTGTATTGTAAATATATAGCGCTCAAGGTACCTATCAACTTCAAACCGGAAATATTTGATAGATCAGTTGAAAATGTTCTTGAACGAGTACATTATAATACTTACTTAAGTTGAAAATGTTCTTGAACGAGTACATTATAATACTTACTTACGAAAGATGCATCTTATCATATACAGGTGCCTAAATATTCCTATTATACAAGAATTAGAAATACAATTACTATTATAACAAAAAATTATTTTATTTTTTATAACTATTTTTAAAAATAGAATAGATTTATAGAAATATTACGATAATATAACAATACTAATGTACATAAAAGCAGTAAAAAATAGTCAAGACCTTATTCCAACATTTAGAGGGTTCAAACCAAATACAAAAAATTATAGAATGGTACGATCTATTTCAGATAGTGGTGTAATGTATGTCCCACCAATGGATACCGTGATCCCTCGTACAGAAACGCGCCATATCTTTCAAGGAAAACAAACACTCTTTGAACAAAAAAAGGCGCCATCTATTCATATTGAAAATAACACGATGTCATACAGTGATCTCCTTATTGCTATTCGTAGCGGCATTGTTAAAAATGCGGTAGTATCATCAAATATGCGTATAGCAAAAATAAATATAGAGATAGATGACATTACCAGTGTAGTAAAGGTTGTATTTCCACAAGATTATGATATTATAAATTTCCTTGTTTCTAACAAAGTAAATGTTACTATTAGCGAAAGTAATGTACTTGACATAACCGATGACAAAAAAACATACGGGTTTGATACTATTTCAAAGTTTGGAATTACAATCTTACAAGTTCTATTTCAGGTAGCATTTATCGGTATGATTATTAATATTATTATAGCATCGCGTAATGGTGGCATGAGCGGTGGCAATGGCGGTGTATTCGGTATGACAAATTCAAGAGCAACTCTTTTTAATCCTACGATGGTCAATACGAGTTTCGCAGATGTAGCAGGAGCAGAAAATGCGAAACGAGATCTAAGTGAAATTGTTGATTTTCTCAAATTTCCAGATAAATATACAAAATTAGGTGCTCGTATTCCTAAGGGTGTTCTGCTATATGGTCCGCCTGGTTGTGGTAAAACTCTACTTGCTCGCAGTGTAGCTGGTGAGGCAGGTGTGCCCTTTTTTTCTACATCGGGATCATCTATGGTAGAAGTATTTGTAGGTGTTGCTGCTGCAAGAATTCGCGATATGTTTAGCAAGGCAAAAGAAAAATCACCTTGTATTATCTTTATTGACGAGATTGATGCTATTGGCAAAGCACGGAGTATGTCTATCGGCAGTGGTGCTAATGACGAACAAGATCAGGCATTAAATCAACTACTTACAGAAATGGACGGTTTTGATGTAAATCATGGTGTCATTGTTATAGCCGCCACGAATCGCCCAGATATTCTTGACGAGGCGCTTACACGACCTGGTCGTTTTGATCGTCGCATTTCTGTAGAATATCCTGATATGAAGGGGCGTATAGATATATTAAATGTACATACAAAGGGAATACCTTTATCAAGCGATGTCAATCTTAAAAAACTGGCAAAAAATACAATTGGTTTTTCAGGAGCAGATTTAAGGAATCTTTGCAATGAAGCAGCAATTTATGCAGCGCGAACATCCAGTGATACGGTTTCCAATGAGAATTTTGATCAGTCTCTTGAAAAACTAACCATGGGTGAATTACGAACAGGTATGGTTATTAGCGAACAAAAAAGAGAAACGATAGCATATCACGAGGCAGGTCATACACTCCTGGCTTTGATTGTCAGCGATTTTGATAGTATCCGGAAAGTAACGATCACACCAAGGGGTAATTCAGGAGGAGCTACTTATTTTGAACCAAATGAAGATCGTATTGATGGTGGTCTTTTATCACGAGAATATCTACAAAATAAACTGATTGTATCTCTTGGTGGAAGAGCAGCGGAAGAAATAGTATTTGGAGAAATGAAAGTTACAACCGGTGCCAGTGGAGATTTTGAAATCGTTACAAGTATCGCTACGGATATGGTATGTCGTTATGGTTTCAATGAACAGATAGGACCCATGTTTATAGATGAAAATAAGCCGATGAATGATATGGATCTTGAAGTTAGATTCCTTGTAGATAACGCGTATAAAAAAGCTGTACAAATGCTGGAATATAATGAATTTTATTTACACCGGATTGCGGATGCTCTTTTAGAAAAAGAGACGATAGATGAAAATGATCTTGGTCATATAATTGAAGGCTTACAATGTAATCTTGTGGATAATCCAAATAATATGGATAATATAGAAAACGAAGAGCCGTTTGATCTTCTTGATAGTATTGCTAAAATTGAACATTCAATGGAAAAAGATACCAGTGATTAAAAGGGAGGAGATGGTTATTTATGAATTCCTTCACGAGCTAACTTGTCCGCCTCATCATTGTATATACTTTCCCAATCTTTCCTCCCTGTATGAGCTCGCACATGTTTAAAGATGAGAGGACGAGAATTACTGTCAATCTGTTTAAGAAGATCTTGATTTAGCACTGGTTTTTTATTACTTTTTTTCCAGTTATTACGCTTCCATCCAGATAACCATTTCGTAATTGAATTTATAAGAAGCTCACTATCAGTATAAATATAAAGAGGTTTTTGGTGCGTAGGTTCAATAATATCAGCAATTTTTTGTGCCTCAATTAGAGCCATAAATTCTGCACGATTGTTTGTCTGGTCCGTTCCAAATAGACGCTTACTTACATCAAATCCGCGATTATTAGGCCATACAACTCCGTATCCTGCTTTCGCGCGTAAAGATCCGTTATTGCTGCAGGCTCCATCTGTAAAAACGACAAGTTGATGTTCGCATTTTGTTTCTATAATATTGTTTGCTTTATAGTCGGTCATATTCATATGGTATTCCATCGGGATTTGTAGCATTTCAAGTAGGCTTTTTTTAACCTTCGGTTGATTTACTTTTTCAACATTCGTTACAGCAGGCATTGTAAGATATGTAGCTTCAATGCCGAGTTGTGCAATTACACTTCGTGGCTTATTTTTATTCATATTTTATAGAATATAGCTCTGTTTTATATCTTTCATATAATAAAAACCGTACTTTATTATAAAATTTGATAGTATAGTTATAAAATAAGGTTTACATATAAACATATACAATGCCTTTACCAGGATGGCTTGTAGATCAAGCACATGAAGAATGGGTACAAGATCAAAATGACTTTAATGAGTGGTTAATTTCGGTAGAACAACAAATAATGGAAGAAGAAACAATTCAACCCGTTCAATATTCTACAAGACGAAAACCTAAAAATATAAGACCAAAACGATATTCTAAAAATTAAAATATAAATAATAAAAATAAACTCTATTTTTATTATTTTTATTATTTTTATTATTTATATTATTATTTTTTGTCTATCAATAAATTAGCGGTACATAGTCAGTACAATGATGATAAACCTACAGAGAGTAATAGTAGCAGCAACATCTCTTATAATAATTGGACTTGTTGTTATTATTGTCCTTCAATACAGGCGCATTGAGAATTTTATGAATATTGATAAAAATACAGATCTGTTTGGAAAAACCATATCAGAAATGGAAAAAAAGTATGCTTCCAGTTGCGAAGCAGAATGTAAAAAAAATCCGGCATGTACAGCAGCGGTTATAAAAGATGACGGTACTTGTCTTCTCAAATCAACTATTGGCGAACAAATACAAGACGCCACTTCTGCGGCAATAAGATATCCTTGCGAACTTTATGACGATATTGAATTCCGCGGTAAAGGCATAACGATTGATATAGGTCGCTATAATCTTTCAGATCTACAGAAGAAAGGTTATAGTGATAAATCGCTCAAATCAATAAAATTGAGGGATGGATATAAAATTACGGTATATGATAAGAATGGATTTAGCGGAAACGATGTATCTTTTACAACAAGTCAGCCCGATTTGAGTGTTATTATCCGTGATCCAAGACCAGAGCCGACTATTAAATGGGATAAAGCAGTTTCGTCTATCATACTACAGAGAGTTTAGAGGGACATTACTACTAAAAAATATATAGTGGTTAATTTCTAACTTATTTTTCACAAACATATAGTAATAAGATAAACATATCCTTGCTATTATGTCATCTACACTATATCAGGTAAATGGCAAGAAGATACATACGAAAACATATTACATCAATATTGATTCAAGAGACCGCGACAGAACATTATGGCCTTTTAGTAGTCAGTTTGAGGTAAAGCTTGATCCCCCGGATCCATTCAATGGAGCACAAATCCAACGAAGCTTTAAGAATGTTATCAGCATCGAGCTAATGAATTCCGTATTTCCAAATACAGTTAATGTACTTGATATGCAATATTTGTATCTCAATATTCGCGAAATAGAGGGTATTATAGATACCACCTGTAATGGAAAACGCTTTTTCGCTAAATTATTACCACAACACGCGATAGGTTCGTTCCTTTATAACTACCAGGATATGGGCGATCGTGCAAGGAAGATATATCCTTTCCGCGGAGCAAGACTTGATAAGATGACAATTGAACTAAGAGACCCTTCAGGTAATATTGTAAATTTTGGCAACGACAATGGTGCTAATCCAAATGCCCAACTTCAAACAAGCTTTTCATTCAAAATAATTGTTGAACAAAATAACAAAGATTAAATGATTTATGATTATACTCTGCTTAAAAAATAAGTACTACTGTAATCTAATATAAAGGGCATGGATAATTGTATTATCCATACGGACGACTGGGTCGACGTGATCCATAATAAAGATGAATATAGCGACTGTTTTGATATTCCCACGGAAGCAGATCTTGATAATCTTTCATCAAATGATGTTGCAAAGATATCAAACGGATTTGAAAGATTCTTTGTTCGTATAAAAGAGGTTATTGATAATACCATTATTGGCGTTGTAGATAACCATCTTGTTGGCAAATATGACTATGATTTTAATGATACGGTTCGTTTTGAAAAGAGAAATATATTTATGTTAAAAAAGAATGATACGACAAATGATATTAAAAAAACGAAAAACAAGAATGCCCGTCGTATGTTAAAGATACTTGGAATAGATCCTAAACAACAAAGCAAAGAGGCTATGGCAGTGTTGTCTATCATAGATAAAAATACATAATGCTTGTATAGAAAACACATGCAAGTCATCACCACTGAAGTAGTTCAAGGTCTTCGTGACGCTATAGCAAATCGCGCCGATCTTATATCAAACCCAATGAATATCGTTGGTGTTGGTATGCAACTGATGAATAAGTACCCTACTCTATCTGGTACGGAAAAGAAGACCCTCCTCATAAAAGGGCTTACCAGTCTTGCGAGCGGTAAAGATGGGATTCTGGGAACAGCAGATGATGTTATACCTAAACCAATTATTGATACAATTACTACACTTGTACAAGGAAACTTGATCAATGATGTGATTGGTCTTCTGGTAGATACTTCTAAGGGACGCTTTGATATTACAAAGGCAATAGGTGTTGCTATGGAGGCGAAAGGCGTATTCGCAAGTTGCTTCGCATTTCTAATGACAAAGAAGACGCCGGTAAAACCCCTTAAGTCTAAAAAATAATTTAAAGAAATATCAACAATGTAATATGGTCCCGTGATGAAGCCCGGTTATCATACTCCTCTTATATGCAGAGCGCGTAGGTAGGGAGCCTCCCCGGTTCAAATCCGGGCGGGACCATTTTTATTTTTATTATTATAATCGTAAATCGCGATCATAATACTTTGCGTATTGGTTATTGGTTATTGGTTATTTGGTTATTTGTTATTGTTTATTATTTATTACTTTGCCAAATTATGTGTTTGCGTAAGAGTAATACCGTAAAGTCCTCCTTTTAATATATTGTCAATTACATTATCTACACCCGGCCAAGCAAAGAATACCAATATGGTAATAAATGTGGCCAAAAGAACATCTACGGTATAATGGATTCGTGATGCTATAATAAGGACCAATGCTATACCGACAGCTATTGTAACAATGAATTTTTCAAGAACTGATTTTGATAAATAAAGTATAAATAGAAGAGCCAATACGGTATGAAGTGTATGACCTGAATATATAAGATCTTTGCATTCTTTCCAACCTTTTTGGAATACACGATATCGTATTGGATCACCTGGCTTCCTACTTGAACATTCTGGTCGTGCAGGAGGTATTTGTGTTACCGTAAACATTGCCACTCTACCTACGAAAAGGATTGCCACGATCCATAGATAATTTTCAAGAGCTTTTGGATATCTTATACCCCAACGCAATACGAAATAAGCTACAATCGATACTACAGCAATATCAGCATAAAGCTTTGGAACAAGAGGAAGAACATTATGTCCGCGATCATACAATGGTGGCATATCCATTACATACGACACCGTATTCTCAGTAGCAAACTGATTTGTATATCCTACTGCTAAATATACGAACAAAGCAACGGCAATACCTTGCCATGTTTCTAATTTAAAGGTCATTAATATAGACTTGTTCTATTCTATTCAGTTTCTATATTCTGCTATGATATTATAATTTTGATTTCTCATCAACAAATACCGTTTGAACATGGCTCAACATACCATTCCTTTCGCAAGTACGGAAATGAACATGAGGACCTAAGGTTTTACCTGGAACATTGTATGCAGCTGGTTTTCGTACACGAAGAACAGCAGTGCCGTGTTGATCTGCCTTTACAACACCCGCATTGCTATATTCCGAGTAAGCAATGATAGGGTCTGCCTTTATATTATCACCTTCCTCTGCTCCCCAATAGATTACATTCACATTTGGTTCTACCTTAACTGTTACGGATAAATCAGCATTATCTGGTGTCTTCTGCATCATAGAACCACATGGGTATGCACTTCTTCCTAGGAAAGGAAGATAGTAGTCTCTGGCAAAGAAGTAGAACAGAGCAGATATACCTACTAAGCAGTACACAACGGTATCCAAATGTTCAAAGGTGTGATCATTGATCCACTCTACCAGATTAAAATCAAAGAAGCCTATAAGACCCCAGTTCAATGCCCCTATCACAATCAATGTTCTCATGACGATATCCGCCCAAATTGCCATATGTAGTTTATCCATTTATATTCTATTATATTCTATTATATTCTATTATATAATAACTAAAAGAAAAAGAACTATTTATATTTTTATTTATACGGATCCAGATGGACCCATAGGTTTTTGTAGTTTTGTTTGAAAACGAGTAAGCATTTGTTCGGCTGTCTCATGATTACTATCTGTTTTCTTTACACGAAATCGCGATGTTATAAAGTGCCTAAAAAATGGAGAACGAATATCGTATATCATAATGCTACTACAAATTTACTTTTTATTTTTGTCAAATAAAACATGCCCTTTTTGCTTGATTTTTTGCTTTTCTATTTCTGCTTTTTT